>ERZ941748.63-NODE-63-length-62298-cov-6.960542_pt1 | contig 62298 bp, 55 predicted proteins | sample MGYA00521092_ERZ941748 | MGnify/ENA primary metagenome ERZ941748 (study PRJEB32759, sample SAMN07749897) | skin metagenome | biome: transportation; feature: city; material: polyester macromolecule | host: Homo sapiens | place: Hong Kong:ISLAND line | collected... | reverse complement strand
CGCTCCAGGGCAAAACCGTCCTCCCCGTGACTTCGTGCGTCGCCGCCCCTGCTACCCCCACGCCCGGCGACAGATGCGCCCCGCCCACGACGGAGCGGCAGAGGGCTCGGCCCAGGGGAGGAGAGGGCGGCATGTCTGTCGGAAGCGGTCGACCACGGGCACCCCTCCCCATCGTCCCGCCGCGGCGGCACCACGCGCGCACCCTCAGAGAGGGCCGTTTCACGTGAAACACGGCCGTCCGCCATGCCCAGCGATTCCGCTTGTCTTTTCACCCCTCATCCCCCGGGCCGCACTCACTCACGACGAAGCCCGCCGGGGGATCGCTCCCTCCGGCGGGCTTCGTCGTCGTCAGCAGCGCCATCCGGCGACCACCGCAGCGGACCGCCTGCGCGTCAGCCCTTCACGGCCGGCGCACCGCGGCCGGCGATCTCTGCAGCCGCCTCCCGGTACGCCACGGCGCCGGCCGAGGCCGGGTCGTAGGTCAGCACCGTCTGCTGATAGCTGGGGGCCTCGGAGATGCGGACGTTGCGGGGGATCGCGGTGTTCAGCAGCTGCTCCGGGAAGTGCGTCCGGACCTCCTCCGCCACCTGCACGGCGAGGTTGGTCCGCGCGTCGAACATCGTCAGCAGGATGGTGCTCACCTGGAGGCGCGGGTTCAGGTGCTTCTGGATCATCTGCACGTTCTTGAGCAGCTGGGAGAGGCCCTCGAGGGCGTAGTACTCGGCCTGGATCGGGATGAGCACCTCCTCGGCCGCCACGAACGCGTTGACCGTCAGCAGGCCCAGGGACGGCGGGCAGTCGATGAACACGTAGTCCAGCCGCTCCTGGCCGTCCTCCTCGCGCCAGGCGGTGTACGCCTCGAGCGCCCGAGACAGTCGCTGTTCGCGGGCCACCAGCGAGACCAGCTCGATCTCGGCACCGGCCAGGTCGATCGTCGCGGGCACCACCTGCAGGCCGTCCACGTCCGGGGCGTCCTGCACGACGTCCTGGATCTCCATCTCGCCCAGGAGCACGTCGTACACGGAGGCGACGTCTCCGGTGTGGGGGATGTTCAGCGCGGTGGACGCATTGCCCTGCGGGTCGATGTCCACCACCATCACCCGCATGCCCGCGCGGGCGAGGGCCGCGGCCAGGTTGACCGTCGTCGTCGTCTTGCCGACGCCGCCCTTCTGGTTGGACGTCGTGAACACGCGGGTGCGGTCGGGGCGCGTCAGACGGCGCCGCTGGAGCCGCGCGGGCTCCTCGGCGTCGGCGCCGCCCTTCTCGGCGGTCCGGCCGGTCCACTTCTGGCGCAGGGCCCTCCAGGCCCCACCCCGGCTCTCCTGCTCCTGCGCCATGCGGCTCTACCTCCTGGGTCGCGGGTGTGCGGATCTGCTGCCGCCCGGCCCGTCCCGTCCCGGTGGGGGAGGGGTCAGCGGGGACGCGCGCTGACGCGCACGACGGTGGTGGTCTCGGGCAGCAGGCCCTCGCCCACCGTGAGGATCTCGGGCTCGGCACCACCATACTTGCGCAGGACCTTGCGGGCGGCGGCGATCTCGTCGGCCGCGGAGCGGCCCTTGATGGCCAGCAGCTCCCCGGCGCCCTGCAGCATCGGCATGGTCAGCGGCACGAGGGTCTTCAGCGCGGACACGGCGCGGGCGGTCACGACGTCGACGTCGAGGTTCCCGGAGACCTGCTCGGCGCGGCCGCGGATCACGTCCACGTTCTCCAGGCCGAGGTCGGCGACCACCATGTCCAGCCACTCCACGCGCCGCTCGAGCGGCTCGATGAGCAGGAACTGGCAGTCGGGGCGCGCGAGCGCGAGGCACAGGCCGGGCAGGCCCGCACCGGAGCCGACGTCGGCCACGAGCGCGCCCTGCGGGAGGAGCTCCTCGACCACGGCGCAGTTCAGGACGTGGCGCTCCCAGAGACGGGGCGCCTCGCGCGGGCCGATCAGGCCCCACTCGATGCCGGTGTCCGCCAGGTGGGCCACGTACGCCTCGGCCCGGGGGAGGGCCTCGCCGAACAGCTCGACGGCGGCCGGCCGCAGCGCATCGGTCAGCGGCGGTGCCGGCTGTCCCACGGGTGCGGGACGGTCGCCCCGGTCCCGCGGATCCAGCCCGGGGCGCCGCTCGTAGGCCGAGCCCCGCTCAGTCATCGGCGGAGATGACCACGTGCCGGCGGGCGCCCTCGCCCTCCGACTCGGAGGTCAGGCCGGCGTCCGCGACGACGTCGTGGACGATCTTGCGCTCGTACGCGCCCATGGGCTCGAGGTGCACGGGACCCTCGCCGGCGCGGACGCGCTCGACGGCCGCCTGGGCGGCGGTGCGCAGGGCGACGTTGCGGCGCTCCCGGTGCCCGCAGACGTCCAGGATCAGCCGGGAGCGGTGCCCCGTGGCGGCGAGCACGGCCAGCCGGACGAGCTCCTGCAGGGCCTCCAGGGTGCGGCCGTCGGGGCCGACGAGGCCGTCCAGGCGCTCGTCGTGGTCCTCGGAGACGACGGACACGTACGTGCGCCCGTCGCGGACCTCGATGTCGATGTCCCCGTCCAGGTCCGCGATGTCGAGCAGCTCCTCGACGTAGTCCGCGGCGACGTCGCCCTCCTCCTCGAGGCGGCGCACCGCCTCCGAGACGGCGGCATCGTCCTGCTCCGCGACGCGAGAGCCCTGGCCCGCGGGGGTCTCGACGACGGCGTCCTCGGCCTCGGGGGCCGGGGTCACGTTCTCGGCGGACATGCTCACTTCCTCCTGCGGTTCTTGCGCTGGGGCTGGACGCGCTGACCCGACTGGCGGACGACCTCACCGTTCAGCACGGCACCGCCGCGGCCCGCCTGGGTGTGCGCGGACGAGGGCGTGGCCTCGGCGTTCGACACCTTCTGGCCCACGGGGGGCAGGCCCTTGGCGGCGCGGCGCTCGTTGAGCTCCTTCTCGGCGAGGGAGCCCGGGGTCGGGTTGTTGCGGATGATCCACCACTGCTGGCCGACGGCCCAGAAGTTGGAGTAGGTCCAGTACAGGAGCACGCCGATCGGGAAGTTGATGCCGCCGATGCCGAAGATCAGGGGCATGGCGTAGAGCATGATCTGCTGCGTCTGCATCATGGGCCCGGAGAGGGCCTGCTGCGTCATGTTCTTCGTCATGAGCATCTTCTGCATGAAGAACATCGAGCCCGACATGAGCAGGATCAGCACGATCGCCGTGACGATCACGGGCCCGCTGCCCGGCGCGCCGAGCGAGTTCATGAAGGTGTCCGACATGCGGGCGCCGAAGATCGTGGAGCCCTCGAAGGAGCGGATCTGGTCCGCGGACAGGGCGTCCATGGCCTCGCCGCGCTCGGCCGCGCCGCGGGCGCCGATCAGCACCTGGTACAGCGCGAAGAAGAACGGCATCTGGATCAGCAGCGGCAGGCAGGCGGCGAACGGGTTCGCCTTGTGCTCCTTCATGAGCGCCTGCTGCTCCATGGCCATGGCCTGGCGGGAGAGCTGGTCCTTCTTGCCCTTGTACTTGGCCTGCAGCTTCTGCAGCTCGGGCTGGATGGCCTGCATGGCGCGCTGCGCCTTGATCTGCTTGACGAACAGCGGGATCAGCAGGGTGCGGATGAGCACCACCAGCAGGAGGATGGACAGGGCCCACGTCCAGCCGGAGTCCGCGGGCAGGCCCGCAAACTCCAGGATGCTGTGGAACGCCCCGAGCAGCCAGGACATCAGCCAGCGGAACGGGGAGAGGATGGCTTCGAACATGGGGGTCAATCCTCCTGCGGGAGATCAGGTGGGATGGGAGGGTGGTTCAGGGTGAGGATGCGCGGCTGCCGGCCCGGCGGCCAGCGTCGGTGCCCGGGCGGGACCGGGTCCACGCCGCCGTCGTTCCAGGGATGGCACCGGCCGATGCGCCGCGCGGCGAGCCACGACCCCTTCACCGCGCCGTGCACGTGCACGGCCTCCAGCCCGTAGGCGGAGCAGCTGGGGAAGAACCGGCACACGGGTCCGTACAGCGGGGAGACCACGGCCCGATAGACCGTGAGCAGGCCCGCCAGCAGGGCGGACGGCAGCGCGCGCAGCGGCCCCCACTCACGGGAGGGCTCGAGCACGACGAAGGGCGAGGGCGTGACGGTCATCTACGCGTGCTCCGAGGCGGCGGGCAGGTGCGGCTTCAGGGCCTTGCCGAGCGCGCCGACGGTCTCGCGGCGCAGCAGCGCGTAGTCCGCCTCGGCGGCGGCCGGCAGCGCGCGGACCTGCACCAGAACCGGCAGGTCGCGCAGCGGGGGCAGGCGCATCTGATCCGCGACGACGGCGCGCAGCCGCCGCTTCACCCGGTTGCGGGTCACCGCGTTCCCCACGGCCTTGGACACGACGAACCCGGCCCGCGGCCGAGGGGCGCTCGGCGACGTGGACCGGGTCTGATCGGGGTCCGTGGCGACGCTCACCACGACGGTGCGCCGACCCGCGCGGGTGCCGGTGCGACCGAGGTGACGGAACTCCGCGGGCGTGCGGACGCGACGGTCACGGGGCAGCACGGGGCGCGCCGTCCCTGGACCGAGGTCCTCAGGCGGACAGCTCGGCGCGGTTCTTGCCGCGGCGAGCGGACAGGATGGCGCGGCCGGCGCGGGTGCGCATGCGGGCACGGAAGCCGTGCTTGCGGGCACGACGGCGGTTGTTGGGCTGGAACGTGCGCTTGGTCACTGTGATCTCTCCACGACGTGTTGTGTGCCTTCGACCGTCGACCTGAGCAGGTGGACCAGGGGGAAGGACCGGTGAGGCTCTGACATGAAATCCCCGGCGGGCACGATCAACCGACACCCGGGGGACCAGACAACTCTAGTGGCCGGGGTACGCAGGGGTCAAACGGGTGCGCGCGGATCCCGGACGCCCGTGGGCGCCCGGGACGGTCGTCCACAGGATGATAGGGGTTGTCCACCGTCTGTGCACAACCCTGTGGACAACCGTTAGACTCCGAGCACCGTCGTCCGTCTCGCGCAGCCGCCCCCGTCCTCGGGGACGTCTGCCCCAGGAAAGGAAGCCTCCGTGGTGGCAGACCAGGCCGTGCTCAGCTCGTGGCGCTCCGTCGTGGGCTCCCTCGAGGACGACGCGCGGGTCAGCGCCCGCCTCATGGGCTTCGTCTACCTGGCCCAGCCGCAGGGCCTCATCGGCAACACGCTCCTGCTGGCCGTGCCGAACGAGACCACCCGCGAGACGCTCCAGGGCACCCAGGTGGCCGACGCCCTCACGGACGCCCTGACCAAGGAGTTCCGCGAGGAGATCCTGCTGGCCATCTCGATCGACGCGAACCTGCAGCCGCCGCGGACCCCCTCCTCCGAGGCCCGCCGCTCCTCCCTCGCCGGCGGGCCGTCCGGCGCCGCGGCGCCGGATGTCGAGCTGCCCCCGGCCGCGACCGCCGCCACCTCCCGCCGCGCCGTCGCCGAGGAGCTGCCGGGCTTCCGCATCGAGCCGCCGGCCGACGTCGCGCCCGCTGCGACCGCGGCCCCGAGCGGGAACGGCAAGCCGACCCCCGCGCCGCCGTCGACGTCCGCGGAGACCAGCCGCCTCAACGACCGCTACCACTTCGAGACGTTCGTGATCGGCTCGTCCAACCGGTTCGCGCACGCCGCCGCGAACGCGGTGGCCGAGGCGCCGGCGAAGGCGTACAACCCGCTGTTCATCTACGGCGAGTCCGGCCTGGGCAAGACGCACCTGCTGCACGCGATCGGGCACTACGCCCGTCGCCTCTACCCGGGCCTGCGGGTGCGGTACGTGAACTCGGAGGAGTTCACCAACGACTTCATCAACTCCATCCGCCACGACGAGGGCGCCTCGTTCAAGCAGGTCTACCGCAACGTGGACATCCTGCTGATCGACGACATCCAGTTCCTGGCGGACAAGGAGGCGACGGTCGAGGAGTTCTTCCACACCTTCAACACGCTCTACAACAACAACAAGCAGGTGGTCATCACCTCGGACCTGCCGCCCAAGCAGCTCTCCGGGTTCGAGGACCGGCTGCGCTCCCGCTTCGAGTGGGGGCTGATCACGGACATCCAGCCGCCGGACCTCGAGACGCGCATCGCGATCCTCCGGAAGAAGGCGGAGGCCGAGGGGCTCGTGGCCCCGCCGGAGGCGCTGGAGTACATCGCCTCGCGCATCTCCACGAACATCCGCGAGCTCGAGGGCGCGCTGATCCGCGTGACCGCGTTCGCCTCGCTCAACCGGCAGACCGTGGACATCGAGCTGGCCGAGCATGTGCTCAAGGACCTGATCACGGACGAGACGGCGCACGAGATCACGCCGGAGCTGATCCTGCACGCCACGGGGGAGTACTTCAATCTCACCCTCGAGGAGCTGACCAGCAAGTCCCGCACCCGCACGCTGGTGACGGCGCGGCAGATCGCCATGTACCTGCTGCGCGAGCTGACCGAGATGTCCCTGCCCAAGATCGGTCAGGTCCTGGGCGGCCGCGACCACACCACCGTCATCCACGCGGACCGCAAGATCCGCGAGCTGATGGCCGAGCGGCGGACGATCTACAACCAGGTCACCGAGCTCACCAACGAGATCAAGCGGAAACAGCGCGGCGCCTGAGCCACCCGCTGTCCCACCCTCGAGTCCCGGTTCGAACCTTCGACCGGGACTCGAGCCTTCTTCCACATTGTCCACCGGTGTGGACAACTCTGTGGAGAACCCCCGGTGCTGTGGACAACCTCCGCCCCTGTGGATGGCGGAATCAGGCCGCTCACGCCGCGTCCACACCCCTGGGGACGACGACGGTGCACAGGCTGGTGAATCACACGGGTGTCATTCGATGGTCCACACGTATCCACAGATCTCCACAGCCGAAAACCGCATGATCTCGCGGGTTTCGACGGGTGTGGACGCGCCCTGTGGACAGGAATGTGGACAACTGGGGGGTGGATCCGGGGATGAGTCTGGACAACCCCGGTCGGGCCTGTGCAGAGCGGGGGGAGGGCCTCCGAGGCTCGTCCACACCGGATGCACACCCCGAACGAGCGGGCGTCCACACGGTTCCCCCAACCGGATCCGCATGCTGACGCGGCAGAACGGCGTTCTCCACAGGATCCACACCCGCTACCACTCCTTCTGATCCCTCTGGAGAGATCCCGCCAAGCAACATCATCTCCGCCGCCCCGCACCGAGCTGAGCGCCTCGAGGGCCCGGGCTGCGCCCGTGCGCTCGACATCCGTGGAATCACACCGCTGTCATTCATCGGAGACCTGACACCCGCCGCGCGGACCGCCTATGCTGAGGCCCGCGTGTCGCCGTTCCCCCCGGGCCCGCAATCCCCGTCATCACCCCCAGAGAGGCAGTGCAGCTCGTGAAGTTCACCGTCGAACGCGACATCCTCACCGACGCCGTCTCCTGGGCCGCCCGCTCCCTGTCCCCGCGCCCGCCGGTGCCGGTGCTCTCGGGCCTGCTGATCACGGCCGAGGCCGGCGTCGTGTCCATCGCGAGCTTCGACTACGAGACCTCCGCGCGCCTGGAGATCGAGGCGGACGTCGAGACCGCGGGCCAGGTGCTCGTCTCCGGCCGCCTGCTGAACGACATCGTCCGCTCCCTGCCGCAGGCCCAGGTCACGGTGGAGCTCGACGGCGGCAAGGTGCTCGTCACCTGCCGCTCCTCCCGCTTCGCCCTGGCCACGATGCCCGTGGGCGACTACCCGGCCCTGCCCGAGCTGCCGGCCCCCGCGGGCACCGTGGACGGGGCCGCGTTCGCCCACGCCGTCGCCCAGGTCACCGTCGCCGCCTCCAAGGACGACACCCTGCCGATCCTCACCGCCGTGAAGGTGGAGATCGAGGGCGACACCATGACCTTCCTGGCCACGGACCGCTATCGGCTGGCCATGAAGGAGATCCGCTGGACCCCGGCGGACCCGTCCATCTCGACGTCGCTGCTCATCAAGGCGCGCACGCTCACCGAGGTCGCCAAGTCCCTCGGCTCCGGCGGCGACCTGGAGATCCTGCTCGGTCAGACCGCCGACCTCGTGGGCTTCGCCTCCGGCGGCCGCCGCACCACCTCCGTGCTCGTGGACGGCGAGTACCCCAAGATCCGCTCGCTCTTCCCCGAGTCCAGCCCCATCCAGGCCGTGGTGGACACCGCCGCCCTGGTCGAGGCGTCCCGCCGCGTGGCCCTCGTGGCCGAGCGCAACACCGCCCTGCGCATGGTGTTCACGGACGGCCAGGTCACCCTGGACGCCGGCACCGGCGACGACGCGAGCGCCAACGAGTCCGTGCCGTGCACGCTCGAGGGCGAGGACATCACCGTGGCGTTCAACCCGTCCTACCTCTCCGAGGGCCTGGCCGTGGTGGACCAGCCGCAGGTGCGCTTCGCGTTCACGTCCGCGCCCAAGCCCGCCCTGCTCACCGGCGTGAACCAGGAGGACGGCGTCGTCTCCGACTACCGCTACCTCGTGATGCCGGTGCGCATCGCCTGACGCAGGGGGCCGGACGCTCCCGTGTACCTGTCCCACCTCACCGTCGCGGACTTCCGGTCCTACCGCTGGGCCGACCTGGAGCTGACGCCGGGGTCCACGGTGCTGCTCGGGGCCAACGGGGTGGGCAAGACCAACCTCGTGGAGGCGATCGGCTACCTCGGCGCCCAGCAGTCCCACCGGGTCAGCTCGGACGCGCAGCTCGTGCGCTTCGGCCGGGACCGGGCCCGGATCGCCGGGCGCGTGCACCGCGGTTCCCGCACCGTCGCCCTCGAGCTGGAGATCCTGCCGGGCCGGTCCAACCGGGTGGCCATCAACCGCGGCGCCCCCGTGCGGGCGAAGGAGGGCCTCGGGATCCTGCGCACCGTGGTCTTCGCCCCGGAGGACCTGAGCCTCGTGACGGGGGAGCCCGGTGGCCGTCGTCGTCTCCTCGACCAGCTCATGGTGCAGCTGCGTCCGGCCCTCGGTGAGGCCGCCGCCGACTACGAACGCGTGCTGCGCCAGCGCAACGCCCTGCTCAAGTCGAGCCGCGGCTCTCGCCGCTGGGGCCCCGAGGAGGACGCGACCCTCGCCGTCTGGGACGAGCACCTCTGCGCCGCCGGCGCCCGCCTGCTCCACGGCCGCCTGCACGTGCTGCGCCTGCTGGCCCGCCCCCTCCAGGAGATGTACGCCGCGCTGACCAACGGCTCCAAGGCGGCGGCCTACGCCTACGAGTCCACCGTCCCGCTGGCCCGCGGCACCCACGCGGAGGTCCCGGCCGTGGCGGACCTGGCCGCGGACATGCGCCGGACGCTCGAGGCCCAGCGGGAGGAGGAGCGGGCGCGGGCGCTCACCCTGGTGGGCCCGCACCGGGACGAGCTCGCCCTCTTCCTGGGCCCGGCGCCCGCGCGCGGCTACGCCTCCCACGGGGAGACGTGGTCGCTGGCGCTCGCCCTGCGCATGGCGGCCTACGACGTGCTCGTGGCCGACGACCCGGACCCCGACGCCCGCCCCGTCCTGATCCTGGACGACGTGTTCGCGGAGCTCGACGCCGCCCGTCGCCGCCGCCTCGCCGCGCTCGTGCACCGGGCCGAGCAGGTGATCGTCACGGCCGCCGCGCTCGAGGACGTCCCCGAGGAGCTCACGGCCCACCGCGTGCTCATCCGCCAGGACGCGGAGGGCTCCGAGGCCGTGGCCGCCGCGGCCCCCGTGGAGGGGGACATCCGCGAGCCCCGGCGCGAGGGCGGCGCCGATGGCTGAGACCCCCGCCCCGTTCGAGCCGGACCGGCCGGACCTGGCGCTCGTGCAGCTGCGCCGGGTCCGCGAGGCCGCCCGGGAGCGGGGCGAGGCGCCGCTGCGGGCGCGGGGGACGGGCGCGGGCCTGGCCGGGGCCATGGCGGGCACGACGTCGGCCGGCCGGGAGCGGCAGGACCGTCGACGCCCGTTCGGGGGTGCGGACCGGGACCCGGCCACGGTGTCCACCGTGTTCGGCCGGCTCATCCGCGACCGCGGCTGGTCCACCCCCGTGGCGGTCGGCTCCGTGCTCACCCGCTGGGCCGAGCTGGTGGGGCCGGAGATCGCGCTGCACTGCCGCCCGGAGAGCTTCGAGGACTCCGTGGTGCGGGTCCGGACGAGCTCCACCGCGTGGGCCACGCAGCTGCGCCTGATGAGCCCCGTGCTCCTGCAGCGCTTCGACGAGGCGCTCGGGCCCGGCGTCGTGACCCGCATCGAGGTGGCGGGGCCGCAGGCCCCGAGCTGGCGCAAGGGGCCGCGCACCGTGCGCGGCGGCCGCGGGCCACGCGACACCTACGGCTGAGTCCGGGGCCGCCCCCCGCGGCGCACGACGGCGTCCCGGACGCGGCGAGGCCATGGGCGCCGCTCTGGCGCGCTCACAGGGTCGGTGACGGCCCGGGAGGCATGGGCGGTCTCCTGCGCACGTCCTGAGCCGTGTCCCTGGCCGCTGAGCGGGTGTTCTCCCGCGGCGGACCCCCGTCGATGCGGGCCCTCGGGGTGCCAGGCGGTACACTGGGACCAGTGAGAGGGGGCCGGCCGTCGTCCGTCCCCCGCCCCCGTGGATCTGCGGGAGCGTGTCGCGTGCCGGTCCTGTCCGGGCGGCGTCGCGCGCCTGCGCGCGGGTCGACCCTGCCGCCGACGTCCGAGGAAGTGAGCCACCCGTGGTTGACGCCATGCCCGAGAACCCCGCGGAGGAGCCGACCGCCGCGTCGGCCGCGCCGAACCCGGAGGCCGTGCCGGACGCCGTCGGGCAGCCCGAGGCCCCGGTGAAGGACCGGAAGGTGCCCGGTGAGTACGGCGCCAGCGCCATCACCGTGCTCGAGGGCCTCGAGGCCGTCCGCAAGCGCCCCGGCATGTACATCGGCTCCACCGGCCCGCGGGGCCTGCATCACCTCGTGTACGAGGTCGTGGACAACTCCGTGGACGAGGCGCTGGCCGGCTACGCCACCGGCATCGACGTCACGCTGCAGGCCGACGGCGGCGTGCGCGTGGCGGACGACGGCCGCGGCATCCCCGTGGACCTGCACCCCACCGAGGGGAGGCCGACCGTCGAGGTCGTCATGACGATCCTGCACGCCGGCGGCAAGTTCGGCGGCGGCGGCTACGCCGTCTCGGGCGGCCTGCACGGCGTGGGCATCTCCGTGGTCAACGCGCTCTCCCGCCGCGTGGACACCGAGGTCCGCCGTCAGGGGCACGTGTGGCGCATGTCCTTCGCGGACGGCGGCGTGCCCCAGGGCGAGCTGGTGAAGGGGGAGGCCACGGACGCCACGGGCACCGTGCAGACGTTCTACCCGGACCCGGAGATCTTCGACTCGATCGAGTTCGACTACGAGACCCTGCGCGCCCGCTTCCAGCAGATGGCCTTCCTCAACAAGGGCCTGCGCATCACCCTCACGGACGAGCGCGTCCAGGAGTCCAACGAGGTCGTCGACGACGAGATCGCGGGCGAGGGCGCCGCCGGTGAGGACGTCGCGGAGAACGGCCTGGCGGAGGACGCGGAGCAGGAGCCCCAGCGCCGCTCCGTCACCTACCTGTACGAGAACGGCCTGCTCGACTACGTCCAGCACCTCAACTCCGCCAAGAAGGTCGAGTACGTCCACGACGACGTCATCGCCTTCGAGGCCGAGGACGTCTCGGACGGCCGCTCCATGGCCGTCGAGGTGGCCATGCAGTGGACCTCCGCCTACTCGGAGTCCGTGCACACCTACGCGAACACGATCAACACCCACGAGGGCGGCACCCACGAGGAGGGCTTCCGCGCCGCGCTGACCTCCCTGGTCAACCGCTACGCGCGGGAGAAGGAGATCCTCAAGCCCAAGGAGGACAACCTCACGGGCGAGGACATCCGCGAGGGCCTGACCGCCGTGATCTCCGTGAAGCTCTCCGAGCCGCAGTTCGAGGGCCAGACCAAGACCAAGCTCGGCAACTCCGAGGCCCGCGGGTTCGTGTCCAAGGCGGTCACGGACCACCTCGGCGACTGGTTCGAGCGCAATCCGGGCCCGGCCAAGGAGATCATCCGCAAGGCCATCATGGCCTCGCACGCCCGCCTGGCCGCCCGCAAGGCCCGGGACAACGCGCGCCGCAAGTCCCCGCTGGAGTCCTTCGGCATGCCCGGCAAGCTGGCCGACTGCTCCTCGAAGGACCCCGAGCGCTGCGAGGTGTACATCGTGGAGGGCGACTCCGCCGGCGGCTCGGCCAAGCAGGGCCGCAACCCGGAGACGCAGGCCATCCTGCCGCTGCGCGGCAAGATCCTGAACGTGGAGCGCGCCCGCCTGGACAAGGCCCTTGGCAACGCCGAGATCCAGTCTATGATCACGGCGTTCGGCACCAACATCGGCGAGGAGTTCGACATCTCCAAGCTGCGGTACCACAAGATCGTGCTCATGGCGGATGCGGACGTGGACGGCCAGCACATCACCACGCTGCTGCTGACCGTCCTGTTCCGGTACATGCGCCCGCTCATCGAGGCCGGCCACGTGTTCCTCGCGCAGCCGCCGCTGTACCGCATCAAGTGGTCCAACGCCCCGCACGACTACGTGTTCTCGGACGAGGAGCGCGACGCCGCCGTCGAGGCCGGCCTGGCCAAGGGCTGGCGCTACCCCAAGGACAACGGCGTGCAGCGCTACAAGGGCCTGGGCGAGATGAACTACCAGGAGCTGTGGGACACCACCATGGACCCGGAGCACCGCACCCTGCTGCAGGTGACCATGGAGGACGCCGCCGCCGCGGACGCCGTCTTCTCCATGCTCATGGGCGAGGACGTGGAGTCCCGCCGCACCTTCATCCAGCAGAACGCCAAGGACATCCGCTTCCTGGACGTCTGAGCCGGACCCGCAGACCTGCCTGAGCCGACCACCCTCCCCGCCGTCGCGGGGAGCACGAGAGGACCCGCGTGAGCGACGAGACCACCCCCCAGACCCCGGACGAGCCCGTCGAGGGCGCCCCGACCCCGGGGACCCCGCAGACCGGCCTGGACATCGAGGTCGAGCACTACGTGCTCCCCGAGGGCGCCGCCGACAAGGTCGAGCCCGTCGACCTCGAGTCGGAGATGAAGCGCTCGTACCTGGACTACGCGATGGCCGTGATCGTCGGCCGCGCGCTGCCGGACGTGCGCGACGGCCTCAAGCCCGTGCACCGTCGCGTGCTCTACGCGATGTACGACGGCGGCTACCGCCCGGACCGCGCGTTCAACAAGTCCGCCCGCGTGGTGGGCGACGTGATGGGCAACTACCACCCGCACGGCGACACCGCGATCTACGACGCCCTCGTGCGCCTCATCCAGGACTGGGTCCAGCGCTACCCGCTGGCGCTCGGCCAGGGCAACTTCGGCTCCCCGGGCAACGACGGCGCGGCCGCCCAGCGCTACACCGAGACCAAGATGGCCCCGCTGGCCATGGAGATGGTCCGGGACATCGACGAGGACACCGTCGACATGCAGGACAACTACGACGGCAAGCAGCAGGAGCCCGTCGTCCTGCCCGCCCGGTATCCGAACCTGCTGGTCAACGGCTCCTCGGGCATCGCCGTCGGCATGGCCACGAACATCCCGCCGCACAACATGCGCGAGGTGGCCGCGGGCGTGCAGTGGTACCTCGAGCACCCCGAGGCCACCCGCGAGGAGCTGCTCGAGGCGCTCCTGGCCCGCGTGCACGGCCCCGACTTCCCCACGGGCGCCCAGATCCTGGGCCGCAAGGGCATCGAGGAGGTCTACCGGACCGGCCGCGGCCCCATCACCATGCGCGCCGTGGTCAACGTGGAGGAGATCCAGGGCCGCACGTGCCTCGTGGTCACCGAGCTGCCCTACATGACCAACCCGGACAACCTCGCCGCGAAGATCGCGGAGATGGTGCGGGACGGCAAGATCAACGGCATCGCGGACATGCGCGACGAGACCTCCGGCCGCACCGGCCAGCGCCTGGTGATCGTGCTCAAGCGCGACGCCGTCGCCAAGGTGGTGCTGAACAACCTCTACAAGCACACCGAGCTGCAGTCGAACTTCTCGGCCAACATGCTCGCGCTCGTGGACGGCGTGCCGCGCACCCTGTCCCTGGACGGCTTCGTGCACCACTGGGTGAAGCACCAGATCGACGTGATCGTGCGCCGCACCGCGTTCCGCAAGCGCAAGGCCGAGGAGCGCGCGCACATCCTGCGCGGCCTGCTCAAGGCCCTGGACATGCTGGACGAGGTCATCGCGACCATCCGCCGCTCGGCCTCGGCGGACGTGGCCCGCGAGGCCCTCAAGGAGCTCCTGGACATCGACGACGTCCAGGCCCAGGCCATCCTGCAGATGCAGCTGCGCCAGCTCGCCGCCCTGGAGTCCCAGAAGATCCAGGACGAGTACGACGACCTCATGGCGAAGATCGCCGAGTACAACCGGATCCTGGAGTCCCCGCAGCGTCAGCGCGAGGTCATCTCCGAGGAGCTCGCCGAGATCGTGGCCAAGCACGGCGACGACCGCCGCACCGAGATCATGGCCGGCTTCGACGGGGACATGTCCATCGAGGACCTGATCCCCGAGGAGGAGATGGTCGTCTCCATCACCCGCGGCGGCTACGTCAAGCGCACCCGGATCGACCAGTACCGGTCCCAGGCGCGCGGCGGCAAGGGCGTGCGCGGGGCGACGCTGCGCGGCGACGACGTCGTCGAGCACTTCCTCACCGTGTCCACGCACCACTGGCTGCTGTTCTTCACGAACTTCGGCCGCGTGTACCGCATCAAGACGTACGAGCTGCTCGAGGCCGGCCGCGACGCGAAGGGCCAGCACGTGGCCAACCTGCTCGCGTTCCAGCCGGACGAGCGGATCGCCCAGATCCAGCCGCTCGTGGACTACGGCCGGGCCCCGTACCTCGTGCTCGCCACGCGCGGCGGCCTCGTGAAGAAGACGCCGCTGCTGGACTACGACACGAACCGCACCGCCGGCCTGATCGCCATCAAGCTGCGCGAGGGGGACGAGCTGGTCTCGGCCCGCGTGGTCTCGCCCGACGACGACCTCATCCTGATCTCGCACAAGGGCCAGTCCCTGCGGTTCACCGCCACGGACGAGGCGCTGCGTCCCATGGGCCGTGCGACCTCGGGCGTGACGGGCATGAAGTTCCGCGACGACGACTCCCTGCTGACGATGGACGTGGTGGAGGAGGACGGCTACGTCTTCACCGTCACGGACGGCGGCTTCGCCAAGCGCACCCACGTGGACGAGTACCGCCTGCAGAACCGCGGCGGCCTCGGCATCAAGGTCGCCAAGCTCGTGGACGACCGCGGCGAGCTCGCCGGCGGTCTCGTGGTGCGCGAGGACCAGGAGGTCCTCGTGGTGATGGCCTCGGGCAAGGTGGTGCGCTCCGCCGTCGCCGGCGTGCCGGCCAAGGGCCGCGACACGATGGGCGTGATCTTCGCCAAGCCGGACAAGCGGGACCGGATCGTCGCCGTCACCCTGAACAACGAGCAGGAGATGGAGGCGAAGGCGGACGCCGAGGCCGAGGCGGGGCCGGATGTACCCTTGGACGCAGACATCGACCCGACCGACCCCGTAGCCGCACCGGAGGACGCCCTGACGCAGGACGCCGGTGAGGGTGCAGACGGAGGAGAGCAGTGAGCACGTCCGCGTCGTCGCGTCCCGGCCAGGGACGGAGCACCGGGAAGGCCGCCGAGCCGCGGTCCGGCCGTCCGGTGCGCAAGGCCAGCGGGTCCTCGCAGGAGGACCTGGTCCGCGCCGTCCCGAAGGCCAAGGTGCGCCGCGCCCGCCTGGTCCTGACCCGGGTGGACCCGTGGTCCGTGCTGAAGCTGGCGTTCCTGCTCTCGGTGGCGCTGGGCATCCTCACGGTGGTGGCGGCGGTGGCGCTGTACTCGCTGTCCGACGTCCTCGGGATCTTCGACAGGGTCAACGACGTGATCGGCACCGTGCTCGGCTCCGAGGCCGGGCGCTACACCGTGGCGTCCCTGGCCCCGCTGAGCACCGTGACCTCGCTGGCCACCGTGCTGGCCGTGGTCAACGTCATCCTGCTGACCGCCCTGGCCACCGTGGCCGCGCTGCTCTACAACCTCTGCGCGAGCCTCGTGGGCGGCCTCGGCGTCACGCTGACGGACGACTGAGCAGACCCTCGACGACGCCCCGCGCGGATTTGCGCGGGGCGTCGGCGTTCCTGTACAGTCATCTCCTGTTGTGAACGGCGTCAGCCGTGAGCGACGGTGAGGGCGTATAGCTCAGGCGGTTAGAGCGCTTCGCTGATAACGAAGAGGTCCCAAGTTCAAGTCTTGGTACGCCCACTCCCACCACACAGAGCCCCGGTCCGCTGGGGCTCCGTTCGTCTCCGGAGGTCTTCCCATGGGTCGACTGGCACGCGTGGCCCTCGTGGTCAGCGCCGCGGCAGCCGCCTATGGGGCGCGTCTCTGGCGGGAGAACAGTGCGGGGAAGGACGTCTGGGCCACGGCCACGGACGACCTGCCGGAGGACGCCGACGGCGTCGAGCCGGCACCGGAGGACTGACCGGTCCTCACGGGGGCATGGCGCAATTGGTAGCGCACCTGCTTTGCAAGCAGGGGGTTAGGGGTTCGAGTCCCCTTGCCTCCACCGAAGAAGGGCCCGGGAGTCGTGAGACTCCCGGGCCCTTTCGTATGCCCAGGGTGGCCGCCGGCGCCGGCACCGTGGGCAGAAACCGGCGACCCGGGGGCTCCTGGGGCACAAACCGCAGGACTTCGGGCCCCGTGGGCAGAAGAGAGGGCGTTTCTGCCCACGGAGGGACGGGGATGGCCTGCCCCGAACCCCCGCCGCCGGACCCGCCCACCGCGCCCGTCGCCGTCGTGCGTGGTGTTGGATGGTCCGGTGAACACCACCATCGAACCCCAGCCCCCCGTCCGGCCCGCCTCTGGGCAGGGCACCCCGGCCTACGCCCGGGTGCCCGCGAGCTACTACGACATCTTCGTGGGCGTCTTCATCGCCCTCCTCATCCTCTCCGGCGTCACCGCGGCCAAGCTCTTCTACGGCCCCACCGTCCCGGTCATCTCGGACCTCTTCTACGACGGCGGCCCCCTCATCTTCGACGGCGGCGCCTTCCTGTTCCCGTTCGCGTACATCGTCGGCGACATCCTCGCCGAGGTGTACGGCTGGCGCCGGGCCCGCCGCGCCATCGTCCTCGGCTTCGCGATGCTCGTGCTCGCCGCCCTCACCTACACGGTGGTCTCCTGGACCACGCCCGTCGAGGGCTTCGAGGTGTGGGACCAGGCCCTCGCGCCCATGCTGCGGATCACCGTGGCCGGCTTCGTCGCGTTCCTCGTGGGCTCCCTGCTCAACGCGTCCATCGTGGTCCGCCTCAAGGAGCGCATGAAGGAACGGCACGTGGCGTTCCGGCTCATCCTCTCCACCGTGGTCGGCCAGTTCTTCGACACCCTGATCTTCTGCACCATCGCCTACGCCGGCACCATCTCGCTGCTGGAACTGGCGAACTACACGGTGACCGGCTTCGCGTACAAGACGCTCGTGGAGATCCTCATCGTGCCGGTGACCCTGCTCGTCATCCGCGCCCTCAAGCGCCGGGAGCCCACCTACCGGGCACCCGGCTTCGAGATCCACCGCGACGACGATCCCGCCCTCGCCCCGGCCGCGTCCCGCTGACCCGCGCGGGCCCCGGCGCGGCCGCGCCGGGGCCCGTCCGTCGCGCGCACCCCGCCCAGCGACTACCGTCGGTGCCATGGGCAAGGACCTCTTCGAGCACGAGCAGCAGCAGACCCTCAGCCGCGAGCAGGCCGCCGCACGCCTGCGCGACCTCGCCGACCAGCTCTCCCGGCAGAACGAGGTGCGGGTCGAGCACGGCGGCCGCGACGTCGTCGTCACCGTCCCGGACCGCGTGGGCCTCGAGGTGGAGCTCGAGGTCGAGGACGGCGGCGACGCCGAGCTGGAGATCACCCTCAGCTGGTGACCGGCCCCGGGCCGGCCGCCGTCGCCTCCCCGTGCCTCAGAACGTCCAGGGCTCCCCGGGGGCCAGGCGCCGGTAGTCGGTCACGCCCTCGGCGAGACCCGAGAGCACCCGATCCACCACGCCCTTGCCGTCCTCGCTGAGGATGCCGTCGTGGATGGGGCGGGTGTGCGTCGCCGCGATGGCCCGCATCTGGTCCACCACGTCCGCGATGCGCAGCCACGGCGCCGCGGCGGGCAGCAGGAGCACCTCGACGTCGGCGTCCGGCACCGTGAACGAGTCGCCGGGGTGCAGCACGGCCCCGTCCACGAGGTAGGACACGTTGACCGGGCGCGGCACCTCGGCGTGGATCACCGCGTGCTCCCCGCCGAGCACCTCCACCCGGAAGCCGGCGGCCTCGAACGTCTCCCCGGGCACGGCCGTGTGCACGTGTCCGGCGTCGAGCCCCGCCTCCGCCAGCGGCCCCGTGAGGTCCCGTGGCGCCCACACGTGCGCCTCCGTGCCGGCCACGGCCCTGGCCAGCTGCTCGGGGACCACGTGGTCCGGGTGGCCGTGCGTCACGAGGACGGCGTCCGCGCCGTCCAGGACCGCCGCGTCGCTGAACGCGCCGGGGTCGAACGCGAGGCGCCGGCCGGCCTTCTCGAGGCGGACGGCCGAGTGGCCGAAGAGGGTCAGGGTCGTGCTCATGCAGATCACTCCTCCGCCCGGCGTCGGGATCCCGGGCGCTCCCAGCCTCCCGCGCGCTCCCGGCGGTGGACAAGGCCCGCGCCCCGTTCGACGGCGGCCCACCGGCTCCCGCCCCGACCTGCGCCCGGACGCGCGCCGGCCCGCGCCCCCTCGGTCCTGCCGAGGATGCGCGGGCCGGTCGCCGTCCGCTGCGCGCTCAGAGCGCGGGGGAGCGGGTCAGCGCTGCTGCCCGGGCTGGACGCCCAGCACCTTCGCGTTGGCGGCGGCCACCGGGTCCGGCGTGGCGGTGTCCACCCGCACGCCCTGACCCGCCGCGGCCGAGCCGGCCTCGGCCACGACCTTCTGCTGCTGGGCGTAGGGGTTGTTGGCCTCCACCACCGGGATGTTCGCGGTGATCGGGCCCGGGACCGGGGCGGTCCACGGATCCTGCACCGGCTTGGTCAGGCGCCACAGGGCGAAGCCGGCGCCGGCGGCGGCGGCCGCCATGCCCGCGACGATCCAGGCGCGGCCGCCCGAGCGGGAGGCCCGGCGACCGGCGGCACGGTTCAGGTCCTTCTCGGCCGCGCCGGCGTACTGCTCGGCACCCTTGCGCAGGCGCTTCACGATCGCCTTGTCCCCGGTGAGCTTGATCAGGGCCTGCTCCAGGGCGTCCGGGACCTCGACGTCGTGGGCGGTCTTGCGGGCGTGCGCGGCGCCGTCGGCCAGGCGGGCGGCGGCCACGGGGAGGACCTCCTCCTTGCGGCGCTGGGCGTAGTCGCCGGCGTCGGCCAGGCGGGCCTGCACCTGCGGGGCCACCTTCCCGCCCTGCTCCTGCAGCGCGGACAGACCCGTGGCGAGGAGACCGGCGAGGGTCAGGCCGCCCGCCGCGGCGGCGTCCTTGGCCTGACCGGCACGGTCGCTGAACAGGGCGGCGGACCGCTGCGCGTCCTTGCGGGCGCCCTTGGCGGCCTTCTTCGCGTCCTTGCGCAGGCCCTTGGCGGCCTGGCGGCCGTCCCGGCGCAGCTGCTTGGCCTTGCGGCCCCCACGACGGCGGCCCTTCTTCGCGGCCTTCTCAGCGTCCTTGCGCGCCGCGGCGAACTGCTGCTGCACCTCGTGGCCGGCGTCCTGCGCCTGGGCCTGCAGGTGCTCGAGGAAGTCCTGGACGGTGTCCACGCCCTTGGCGACGGCGGGGGCCAGCAGCCCGTACTGGTGCGCGACGGCCTCGCCGGCCTTCCGCGCCCCGCGCTCGACCACGGGGCCGTACTCCTTCTTGGCGTCCTGGGCCTTGCGGCGGCCCTCCTCGGCCGCGGCGGAGCCGCCGATCAGCCCGTAGGCCGCGGCCACCTCGCTCCAGGCGCGGGTGGACTCCACCTTCGGGGCGGCCCAGTGGCGCAGGTTCTCCGCCTGGCGTGCGACGAACGCGTTCGCGCCGCCGTCGTGCTGGATCTCGTCGTGCAGGGTCTTGCGAGCCATGTGATGCCTCCCGTGGGTTCTGGATGGTCGTTGAACGCGGTGGTCCTCGAGGCCCAGCCTAGTGGCCGACCCCCGCCGTGGCACGGGTCCCGGCACGCCGGGAGTGCGTACGCCGATCGCGGAAGACCCGCCCCCGGACGGCGGGATCCGGACGGCCCGCCGCCGCGGATGGAACAATGGGGCGCATGGCGAACAAGACGCACACCGCGACCATCCACACGAACCACGGCGACATCGTCGTCGAGCTGTTCGGCAACCACGCCCCGAAGACCGTGAAGAACTTCGTGGGCCTCGCCACCGGCGAGCAGGAGTGGACCCACCCGCAGACCGGTGAGAAGAACAACGGCGCCCCGCTGTACTCCGGCACCGTGTTCCACCGCATCATCAAGGACTTCATGATCCAGGGCGGCGACCCGCTCGGCATGGGCATCGGCGGCCCCGGCTACCAGTTCGGCGACGAGATCCACCCCGAGCTGCAGTTCGACCGTCCCTACCTGCTGGCCATGGCCAACGCCGGCCCCGGCACCAACGGCTCGCAGTTCTTCATCACCTCCGTGCCCACCGGCTGGCTCAACGGCAAGCACACCATCTTCGGCGAGGTGAAGGACGAGGCCTCCCAGAAGGTCGTGGACGAGCTCAACGCCGTCGCCACCGATCCCCGTGACCGCCCGCTCGAGGACGTCGTCATCGAGTCCATCGACATCGACGAGGCCTGAGCAGCCCCTCGGTGAGCACCACCCCCTCTGACCCGCACGGCCCGGACTCCGCGGACGGCACACCCCCGGTGTGCCCGCGGCATCCGGGCCGTGCGGCGTATGTGCGCTGCGCCGTCTGCCGGCGCCCCGCGTGCCTCGACTGCCAGCGTCCCGGCTCCGCGGCCGGACCGGTCTGCGTGGACTGTGCGTCCGGCGTCGTGGCCGGCCCCGCTCCGACGCCGTCCCCCGCCGCCGGCGCCGCCGCGACGGTCCCGGCCCGACGGCGGACGGGCTTCGCCGCCTCGCCCGTCACCTGGATCCTGCTGGCGGTCACGGCGGTGGTCTACGCGGCGCAGTGGATGACCCGGGATCAGGCGTCCGGCGTGACCGAGGCGCTCTGGTACGCCGGGCTCTACACGTCCCCGTACGGCATGGAGCCGTGGCGGATGGCCTCCTACGCGCTCGTGCACGACGTCTCCGGCCCCACGCACCTGCTGCTGAACATGCTCGCGCTGTGGGTGATCGGGCGCGTGCTCGAGCCCGCGCTGGGCTGGTGGCGGTTCCTCGCCCTCTACGTGCTCTCCGCCGTGGGCGGTGCGGTGTTCGCGCTGTGGGTCTCGGACCCGCTGCAGCCCGTCGTCGGGGCGTCCGGCGCCGTGTACGGCATGTTCGCGGCCCTGTTCCTGCTCACCCGGGTGCGGGGCGGGCAGGTGCGCTCGATCGCCGTGCTGATCGGCCTGAACCTCGTGTTCTCGTTCCTGCTGCCCGGGGTGGCCTGGCAGGTGCACGTGGGCGGGCTGCTGACGGGCGCCGTCGTCGCCGTCGTGTTCTCCCTGGCCGGCGGGCTGCGCCCCGGCCGCGCGCGCCTGCCGTCCGTGGGCGCCCAGGTGGCCGGCCTCGTGGTCGTGGCGGCGGCGCTGGCGGCGCTCACGGTGCTCGGCGCCGCACGGGTCACGGTGGCCGGCCTGCTCGGCTAGGCCGTCGTCCCCGACCGTCCCCGGAGTTCTCCACAGGCGGGTGTGCACTTCTTCCCACAGGGGTGTCCACACCTGTGGACAACTCCGGGGACAACTCGTCTCCGGGCCGGATCGTGCGGATCCCTCATCCACAGGGTTGTCCACCGCTGTGGAGAACTACACGCGTGTCATTCGCTCCAGCGGGACATCATCAGGAACCCGACGAGCGCGAGGCCGAAGCCCACGAGGATGTTCCAGCCGCCGATCTGCACGATCGGGAAGAGACCCTGGGTCAGGTAGTAGACGATGATCCAGAGCAGGCCGAGGATCAGCAGGCCGAACATCACGGCCTTGTACACGGGGGAGAGGGGCTTCGGACCCGGGTCCACGTCCCCGAGGTCCGTCCGCACGGCGGAGCGGCTGCGGCGCGCGGCCTCGAGCTCCTCGCGCTTCCGACGGGCCGAGTCCTTGCGCTTGCCGGCGGGTGCTGCCACGGGTCTTCTCCTCGGGTGGGGGGTGGTGGGCGCCCCCACCGGCGGAGACCGGGGCGGGGACGGTATCCTGCTGACCTGCCCAGGACCGGGGTCAGCGACGTGCCCGGCCAGTCTATGCACCCCGCTCCCACGCGGCGGGGAGGAAAGAGCGCCCCCGTGCAGAGCCCCGAGGTCTCCGTCCTCGTCGTCGACAACTACGACAGCTTCGTCTACACCCTGGTGGGCTACCTCGAGCAGCTCGGGGCCCGCACCACCGTGATCCGCAACGACGAGGTCACCCCCGCCCGCGCCCTCGAGCTCGCGGCCGAGCACACGGCGGTGCTCATCTCGCCCGGGCCGGGCGCGCCCGCCGACGCCGGTGTCTCCCTCGACCTCATCCGCTCCGCCGCCGACGGCGGCCGCCCGCTCTTCGGGGTGTGCCTGGGGCACCAGGCCATCGCGGAGGCGTTCGGCGCCACCGTGACGCACGCGGAGTCCCTCATGCACGGCAAGACGTCCCTGGTCCGCCACGGCGAGCACCCCATGTTCGAGGGCGTCCCCTCGCCGTTCACCGCCACCCGCTACCACTCGCTGGCCGCCGTGCGGCCCACCGTGGACGAGGCGGTCCTGGAGATCACCGCCGAGACCGAGGACGGCGTCGTGATGGGACTGGCCCACCGCACCGCGCCCCTGTGGGGCGTGCAGTTCCACCCCGAGTCCGTGCTCACCGAGGGCGGCTACCGGATGCTCGGCAACTGGCTCGAGTCCGTGGGGCTCTCCGGGGCCGCCGAGCGCGGCGGCCGGCTCTCGCCCCTCGTCCGCCAGGACTGACCGGTCCCGGGGCCCGGTTCGCGGGTCCGACGGCGCCCCGTCCGCTCAGGTGGACGGCGGCGGATCGATCGAGGGCTCGGGCTCCGGCGTCAGCGTCGGCAGCGGGTCCACCGGCGTCGCGGTGGACGAGGTGCTCGGCGACTGCTCGGTCGGCTCCGACGAGGTCGACGGGGCCGCCGACGTCGGCGCCGGGCTCTGCGTCGGTGACGGCGTCGCGGTCGCCGTCGGCTCGGGGGTGGGCGTGTTCGAGGCGGACGGCGAGGGCGACGGCTCCGCGCTCTCGGAGGGCTCGGGGCTCTCCGACGGCGGGGGGCTCGGTGACGCGGACGCCGACGGCGTGGGCTCGGGCGCCTCGCTGGACGGCGGCGCCGGCTCGGAGGGCTCGGCCGTGGGCGCGATCCACGAGGAAGCCGTCAGGGTCAGGGAGGAACGGTTGTCCACGCGGACGCCGGCGGGCGGATCCTGGGCCACGACCGTGCCGGTGTCGGTGGTCGCGCCGTCCTCGTCCTGGATCCGCACGCGCAGCTCGGGGGCGCTCAGCGCCAGCTGACGCCGCGCGTCCGGAGCGCTCATCCCCACCACGTCCGGCACGGCGACCATGCCGCTGGACAGGTGCAGCACCACGGAGGAGCCGGGCGGCACGTGCGTGCCCATCGCGGGGTCGGTGCGGGCGAGCAGCCCGCGCTCGAGTCGGCCGTCGTCCTGGTACTGCACGGAGGAGACACGCAGGCCCAGCCGTTCCAGCTCGCGGCGGGCCGCGTCCTCGGACAGCCCGTGCAGGGAGTCGGACAGCGCGATGCCCTCCTCGCCGCGGGACACCCGGATCCGCACCTCGGCCCCGCGGGGCACCTCCGTGCCCGTCGGCGGGTCGCTCTGGGTGACGGTCCCGTCCGGGGCGTCGGCCATGTACGCGGACGAGACGACGGCCACCAGGCCCGCGTCCTCGAGCGCCGCGACCGCCTCGTCCTGCTGCAGCCCCACCACCGCGGGCACCTCCACGGTGGTGCGCAGGGCCGCCGCGAGCCACGGCGCCAGGACCAGGGCCAGCGCCACCAGGACCACGCCGGCCGCCAGGAGCGTGCGCCGGCGGAGGCGCCGGCGGACGCGACGGGGTGTGGCCGTCGCCGGTGCCGGCGTGTCTCGGGGCGGCGGTTCGGGCCGGGGCGTCGCGGCTGCACCGGGCGTCACCGGCTGGCCGCCGGTCACCGGGCGGGGGCCGTCCATGGCGGCGGCGGCGGCCAGCTGCGCGGCGGAGGCGGCGCCGGGCAGTCCCGCACCCGCCACGGCATGGTTCGCCGCCTGGGGCTGTGCGGCGTCCGGCTCGGCCGGGACGGAGGGCGTCGGCCGGGTCAGCGGGACCGCGGCCGTCGGCACATCGGCCCCGTGCTCCGCGGCCGCGGCGCCCAGCACCGCGCCGCCCGCGCCGACGAGGGCGGGAGGGACGGCATCGTGCGGCGGGGTGTGACGGCCGGGGCCGGCGTGCGGATCCGCGGCGGCCTCCTCGAGGGCCGCGAGGAACGCGGCGCCGGTGGGGAACCGGTCCTGTGGATCCTTGCGCAGGGCGCGCAGCACCACGGGGTCGAACGCGGGCGGCAGGTCGGGGTCGACGTCGGAGGGCGCCGGCGGCTCCTCGCGCACGTGCTGGTAGGCCACGGCCAGCGGCGTGTCACCCGTGAAGGGGGGTCGGCCCGTGAGCAGCTCGAACAGCAGGCAGCCGGCCGCGTAGAGGTCGGCGCGGCCGTCCACGGTGCGGCCCGTCGCCTGCTCCGGGGCCAGATAGAGGGCGGTGCCCACCACGGCCTGGGTCTGCGACGTGGTGGCGGAGGTGTCTGCCAGCGCGTGGGCGATCCCGAAGTCCATCACCTTCACGGTGCCCGTGTCCGTGACCATGACGTTCGCGGGCTTCACGTCGCGGTGGACGATGTCCTCCTCGTGCGCGTGCTCGAGCGCTTCCAGCACGCCCCGGGTCCAGGCCACGGCACGGTCCGTGCCCACGGCGCCCTCGGCGTGCAGGATCTCCCGCAGCGTCCGGCCGGAGACGAGCTCCATCACCAGGAACGGGCAGTCCACCGGATGGAGGCCGTCCTCGAGGGAGACCTCGCCCGTGTCGTACACGGAGACGATCGAGGGGTGGTTCAGGGAGGCCGCCGAGCGTGCCTCCTTGCGGAAGCGCGCCTGGAAGTGCGGGTCGCGCGCCAGGTCCCGGCGCATCAGCTTGACCGCCACCGGGCGGTGCAGCCGCAGGTCCTCGCCGCGGAAGACGTCCGCCATGCCGCCGCGCCCGATCAGCTCACCGATCCGGTACCGCCCGTTCAGGGTCCTCTGCTCATCCACAGACACGTCCGCGTGCCCGTCCCGCCCGCCGCTCAAGCGGAGGGCGTGGCGTCGGCGGACGAGGCCTCCGCACCACGCGCGTCAGCGGACGGGTCGGTGGTGGGCTCGCCCGTCGGTGCCGTGGACTCCCCGGAGGACTCCGTCGTCGGATCCCCCGTGGGCGTCGTCGGCTCCTCGGACGGCTCCGGCGTGGGCTCCGGGTCGGCGGTGGCCGTCGGGGATTCGGCGGTGGGGGACGGGCTGGGCTCGTCCGAGGCCGACGGGCTCGGCCCGGTGCTCGGCTCCTCCGACGCGCTGGGCTCCGGCTCCGAGGCGGGCTGGGAGGCCTCGCGGGTCGGCGCGGCGTCGGACCCGCCGGTGGCCACGATCAGCTGCACGTGCGTGTCGTAGCGGTGACGCTCACCCTCGCCGGGCACCACGCGCACCACCTCGCCGTCGGCGCCGTCGGCGGACGGGTCGTCCACCCGGTCCACGGTGAAGCCGCGGTCGCGCAGCGTCTGGATCGCGCTCTCCACGGGCTGGCCCACGAGGCCCTCCGGGATGACGCCCTCCCCGGTGGAGACGGCCAGCGTGACGGTCTCACCGCGCCGCAGCGCCCCCACGGGGTTGATCTCCTCGACGGTGCCCTGCGGGCTCTGCGCGTCGCGGTCCTCCTCGCGCACCGCCAGGCCGAGGCCCTCGAGCTCGGTGCGCACCTCGCTCACGGGGCGACCCTTGTACGCCTCCGGGTCCACGTTCACGGACGACTCCTCCTGCGAGGTCGCCGGCGCCGAGCCGCCGTCGCCGCGGCCACCCGTGAGCAGCGGCCACAGCAGCGCCCCCAGCAGGGCGAACACCACGAGCCCGAGCAGCGCCCACAGCGGCCAGGGGTTGGCGCGTCGCCGGCGGGCGGGCGCGGAGCCGCCCCCGGCGGGCGGGCCCGGGTCCACGACGTCGCCCGGGCGGGTCTGCTGGTCGCGCACGGCGGCGATCTCGTGGTCGCGCGTGCTTGTGCTCGCGGCGGCGCCGGCCGCACCGGCCGCCGCACCGGCGGCGCCGGGGCCGCGGGCGTCGTCGTCGGTGCGGGGCTGGGCCGCGGTCACCGGCAGCGCCGCGGTGGCGGGGAAGCCGTCCGTCCGGGTGCCCTCGGCGCGGGGATGGGTGGTGCGCATGCCGTCGTAGTCCAGGGGAGCGGTCTCGGCGCCCGAGGGGTCGGCCACGCCCTGCTCCTCGAGGAAGACGGCCAGGCCGGGCACGGCCTCCACGGCGCCGCGGGTGTCCTTGCGACGCAGCGCGTCGGCGGCCTCCGAGAGCGCGGTCGCGTCCGAGGGCCGCTCCTTGGGGTCCTTCGAGAGCATGCACATGATCAGGGCGCGCACCGGGGCCGGGACGGTGTCCGGCAGGGGCGGCGGGGTGTCGTTGACCTGGGCGAGGGCGATCGCGATCTGGGACTCGCCCGTGAACGGGCGATGCCCGGCGAGGGCCTCGTAGCCGATGATGCCCAGCGAGTAGAGGTCGGAGGAGCCGGTGGCCTGCTGCCCCGTGGCCTGCTCGGGCGCGAGGTACTGGGCGGTGCCCATCACCTGGCCGGTGGCCGTGAGCGGGACCTGGTCCGCCAGGCGCGCGATGCCGAAGTCCGTCACCTTCACCCGGCCGGTGGGCGTGATCATGAGGTTGCCGGGCTTGACGTCGCGGTGCACGAGCCCCTGGGCGTGGGCCGCCGAGAGCGCGGCCGCCGTCTGCGCGATGATCCGCAGGGTCCGCTCGGGGGAGAGCACCTTCTCCTTCTCGAGGATGGAGGACAGCGGCTGGCCCGGCACGAGCTCCATGACGAGGTAGGCGGAGCCCTTCTCCTCGCCGTAGTCGTAGACGTTGGCGACGCCGGGGTGGTTCAGCAGCGCGGTGTGCTGGGCCTCCGCCCGGAAGCGGCGCAGGAAGTTGGGGTCACCCGTGTACTCCTCCTTGAGGATCTTCACGGCGGTGATCCGGCCCAGGACCTTGTCCCGCGCCTTCCACACCTCGCCCATGCCGCCGATCGCGATGCGATCGGTCAGCTGGTACCTGCCGCCGAGGGTGATGCCCGATGTCGGCCTCATTCCGTGACCACCGCTTCCATGATTGCCTTCATGCCACTGACGACTGTCTGATGTCCAACCCCCGGCGGCTCGTCCTCCACCACGATCGTCACGGCCGCCCGGGGGTTCTCGCTCGCGTCGAAGCCGGTGATCCAGGAGTGCACGTTGCCCGTGTCCCCGACCTCGGCCGTGCCCGACTTCGCCGCGATCCGCACCGTGTCCGACTGCACGGATCCCAGGATGCCGTCCTCCACCGCCGAGACCATCATGTCCGAGACCTGCCCGGCCACCTCGGGGGTCGTGGCCCGGCCGCGCTCACGGGGGCTGAACTCCTGCACCGTGGTGAGGTCCGAACGGCGGACCGCCTTGATCAGCTGCGGCTCCATGACCACGCCGTCGTTCGCGATGCCGGCGGCCACCATGGCCATCTGCAGCGCGGTGGCCTGCACGTCCCGCTGGCCGATCGAGGACTGCGCCAGCGCGGCGTCGTCCAGGTCGGAGGGGAACACGGAGCCGGTCACGGGCAGCGGGTAGTCGAAGGAGTCGTTGAAGCCGAACCGCTCGGCGACCTCCCGGATCCGGTCCTGGCCCAGCTCGACGGCGGCCATGGCGAACGGCGTGTTGCAGGACTGCGCCAGCGCCCACGTGAGGGTCTGACGCCCCACGGTGTTGCACGGTGAGCCGTCGTAGTTGGGCAGCTCCGTGGTCGTGCCGGGCAGCGTCCACGCGGCGGGGATGTCCACCGTCCCGTCCGGGGTGTAGTCACCGGACTCGAGCATGGCCACCGCGTCGATCAGCTTGAACGTGGAGCCGGGGGACACGAGCTGCTCCGCGGCGCGGTTGCGGTACGCGCTGGCGCCGGGGATCTGGTCGATCGCGGCCATGGCCGACTGCGCCTCGGCCGGGCTGTGCGAGGAGAGCGCGTTGGAGTCGAAGCCCGGCTTCGACACCATGGCCAGGATCTCGCCCGTCGTCGGGTCCGTGACCACGGCGGAGGCGCGCACGCCGTCCGGGAGCGCGTCGTACGCCAGACGCTGCAGCTCGGGGTCGATCGTCAGCTCCACCTGGTCGCCCTCGGGCGTGGCACCCGTGATGATCTCCATGGCGCGGTCCACGAACTGGGACGTGGGGGTGCCGGAGAGCTGCTCGTTCATGGCCGCCTCCAGCCCGTCGGTGCCGTAGGTGAGCGAATAGAAGCCCGTGAGCGGGGCGTACAGCTCGGGCTCGTGGTAGACGCGCTGGTAGTGGTACGCGTCGTCGGAGGGGACGGACTCGGCGATCGGCTCGCCGTCCACGAGGATCGGCCCGCGCGGGGCGCCGAACTCCAGGAACATCTGCCGCGAGTTCAGGGCGTGCGTCTTGAGCTGGTCCGCGGCCAGCACCTGGATGACGGACGCAGCCAGCGCGAGCACCAGGATCATGGCCGCCATGACGGTCCACGTGCGTCGGATCGCCTCGTTCACCGCTCCTCACCTCCTCCCGGGGGCACGGCCGCCGCCGGGAGCGCCGTGCCGGGGTCGAGGTGGCCGGCGCCGGGCCCGGACGCGTTGACCATCCCGTCCACGACCACGGGCCGGCGGGCGGCGTTCGAGATGCGCAGCACGAGCCCCACGATGATCCAGTTGGCCAGCAGCGACGATCCGCCGGCGGCGAGGAACGGCGTCGTGAGGCCGGTGAGCGGCAGCACGAGGGTCACGCCGCCCATCACCACGAACACCTGCCACGCCATGGTGAAGGCCAGGCCGGAGGCGAGCACCTTGCCGAACGCGTCGCGCACGCCGAGGGCGGCGCGCATCATGCGGGTGACGAGCAGGAGGTACAGGACGAGCACGGCGGCCAGGCCCACGAAGCCGAGCTCCTCGCCGATGGCCGTGAGGATCATGTCCGAGAAGGACAGCGGCACCTGGGTGGGGTTGCCCGCGCCCAGGCCGGTGCCCATCAGCCCGCCCGAGGCCATCGCGAACAGGCCCTGGACCACCTGGTAGGAGCCGCCGAAGTCGCGATGGTAGATCTCGGGGTCGAAGGCCCTCAGCCAGATCTCGAACCGGGCGGTCACGTGCGGCATGAACAGGAACGCCAGCGCCGCGCCGAAGGCGATCAGGCCCAGGCCGAGGAGGATCCAGGAGGCGCGGGACGTGGCGATGTAGAGCATCGCCATGAACATGCCGAAGAACAGCAGGGCCGAGCCCAGGTCGCGCTGGAACACGAGCACGCCGAGCGCCAGGAGCCAGCCGGCCAGCAACGGGCCGAGGTCCCGGGCGCGGGGGAAGGTCACCGGGCCCACGCGGCGGCCGGCCAGCAGGATCAGGTCGCGGTTCGCGGAGAGGTAGCCGGCGAAGAAGATGGCCAGCGTGATCTTGGCGATCTCGCCGGGCTGGAAGGTGCCGAAGCCGACGTCGATCCAGATCCGCGCCCCGTACATGCTCAGGCCCAGCCCGGGCACGAGCGGCAGGAGCAGCAGCACGCCGGACGCGGCGAGGAACAGGTAGGGCCAGCGCCGCAGCACCCGGTGGTCGCGCACCAGGAACACCAGGGCGGAGGCCACCAGGACGGCCAGGACGGACCACACGAGCTGCGAGGTGGGGTTGGCCATCGCGGCGTCCTGGCTCAGCCGGTGGATCATGGCCAGGCCCAGCCCGTTGAGCAGGGCGGTGATCGGCAGCATGAACGGGTCCGCGTAGGGGGCCCGCAGCCGCAGGACCACGTGCAGCACGAGGGTGGCGGCGCCGAAGATGCCCAGCGGCACCCAGGCGGTGGAGTCCAGCGGGGCGTCCGTGCCGATCATGCCCAGCAGGTCCGCCCCCAGGGCGATGGCCAGGGCGGCCAGCAGCAGGACCAGTTCGATGTTCCGGCGCGGGCGTGCGGGGGAGATCACCTCGGTCACGGGGCCTCACCTCCCGTCGCGCTCGGGGACGACGCCGGGCTCGTCGGCGCGGCGGAGCCGGACGCGTCCGAGGGGCGGGCGGAGGACGACGACGGCGTCGTGCTCGGCCGGGCCCGCTCGGAGGGCTCACCGGCGGGGGCGGGGGCGTTCGGGTGCAGCGAGTCGCGCAGCTCGGCGACGATCTGCTCCGCGTGGTCCACGTCCCGGGCGGGCATGCCGGCGTTCACGCGGTCGCGTGCGTACGCGGGCAGCGCGTCCACCGGGAGGTCGGTCTGGCGGTCCACGTGGGACAGCTCGAGCGGGCCCAGCCGCTGGGAGACGCCCTTGAACACGGCGATCCGGCCGTCGTTGGCCCCCACGTAGTACTGCGTCTGGGTCCACAGGTAGCCCCACACGGCCACGGCCGCGAGGGTGAGGGCGAGCAGCGTGGTGAACACGGGGATGAACCAGCCGCGGCGGTACTGCACCGGGCGGTCGTCCTTTCCACGCCGCCGACGCGCGGCCCCGTCCTCGGGGCCGCCGGCGGGCCCGGCGGTCGCCGGGGCCGGGGTGGGGGCCGTGGTCATCGGCTCGGCGGCCTCGTCGGACGGGTGGTCGGCAGCGGTGGCGGCCGGTGTGGCGGCGGAGGAGGAGCCGGCGGCGGCAGCGGTGCCGCTCTGCGCGGCGGGCGGGACGGAGGCGTCCGGGCGCGGGGCGGCGGCGGGATCCGGCCCGTCCGTGAGGACGGCCGCGGTGCGCCGGGGACGGTTCTCCGGCACGGGCGTCTCGCCGAGCAGGGCGGCGGCACGGCGGCGCGTGGAGCTGCGGGTGACCACGGGGATGCGATCGGTCTTCACGGCGTTGGAGGCCGCGCCGACGAGCAGGTGGGGTCGTGCGTCCAGGTCCTCGCGCAGCAGCAGGCCGGAGACCGGGCCGACCTCGGGCGGGTGGGCGGCGGCGAGGGCCTGCTCGGACAGGTGGACGTCCGGGACGGGGGCCAGCTCCTCCGCCGTGCCCTCCGCGATCTCGAACGCCACCACGGTGACGTTGTCCGGGGCGCCGCCCTTGAGGGTCAGGTCCACGAGGGTGTCGACGGCCTGGTTGAGAGCCTCCGAGTCCCGCAGCACCTCGTGGATCTTCTCGGGGGAGACCACGTCCGTGAGGCCGTCCGAGCAGAACAGCCAGCGCTCTCCGGGGGCGACGGGCACCTCGAACACGTCCAGCTCGGGGGAGGCGTCCACGTCGCCGAGCACGCGCATGAGCACGTTCTTGTTCGGATGGAACGGGGCCTCCCCGGCCTCGAGACGCCCCTCGTCCACGAGCTTCTGCACGAACGTGTGGTCCGTGGTGACCTGGGAGAACTCGCCGTCCGCGAGCCGGTAGGCACGGGAGTCGCCGATGTGCGCGATGTGCAGCGTGGTCCCCGCGAGCAGGCCGGCGGTGCACGTGGTGCCCATGCCGGCGAGCTTGGGGTTGGCGTGCACCAGCTCGTTGAGGATCAGGTTGGCGTTCTGGATCTCGTCCGGCAGCACCGTGGCCGGGTCCTCGTAGCCCACCGCATCCAGCGGGGCCAGGTCCAGCACCGTGGACGCGCTTGCCACGTCGCCGCCCACGTGCCCGCCCATGCCGTCCGCGAGCACGACCAGATGACGGCCCACGTAGGCGGAGTCGTCGTTCTTGGCACGGACGCGGCCGACGTCGGAGCGGGCGGCGTAGCGGAGGACGAGGGTCATGGGTCAGGCCTCGAGCTCCATGACGGTCTTGCCGATGCGGATGGCCGTGCCGGGGCCCACGGGCAGCGCGCGGGTGACGGGGGCGCCGTTCACGTAGGTGCCGTTCGTGGAGCCGAGGTCCTCGAGGAACCAGCGGGTGCCCTGCGGGAACAGCCGGGCGTGGCGGCCGGAGGCGTAGTCGTCCACGAGCACCAGGTCGGCGTCCTGGGCGCGGCCCATCAGCAGGGGACGGCCCTCCAGGGCGATGGTCTGCCCGGCCTTCGGGCCCTCGACCACCCGCAGGGTCCGGGACAGCCGCGGGGCCGGCGTCGTCGGCGCGGACGCGGCGGGGGACGGCGTCGACGCGGGCGCGGGGCGGTCGACCGCGGACGAGCCCGCCCCGGCGACCCCGGCCGCGGGCACCGCGGTGACCAGGCCGGCGTCGCGCTGGGCCTGCTGGAGGCGCGTCTTGTTGCGCCGGCCGACCACGAGGTCGCGGCCCTGCGCCATGACGATGGAGATGATCAGCACCCACAGGGCCAGCAGCAGGCCCATGCGGAGCACGGCGACGGCGAGCTCGCTCATGCGCGGCCCCCCGTCCCGCCGAAGAACAGCAGCTCGGTCTGGCCGACGGTCACCACGTCCCCGTCGCGCAGGGTGACGGAGCCGTCCACGCGGCGGCCGTTGACGAGCACGCCGTTGCGGCTGCCCAGGTCCAGGAGCGTGACCGTGGAGCCGACGGTGAGCAGGCGCAGGTGTTCGCGGGACACCGAGGAGTCCGGGATCACGAGGTCGGCACGCTCGGCCGAGCGGCCGAGGATGAGGTCGTCCCCGTCCAGGGGGAGCATGCGGCCGTCCAGCTCGAGGGCCGGGCCGGCGGGCTCGGCCACGGGGCGGCCCATCACGACGGTCGGCTGGTCGGCGTGGGCGGGGGCGGCGGTCGTGGTCGGGGCGGCGGCCCGGCGGGGCGCCGGACGGGGTCCGACGCGCGGGGCGGGGGAGGGCTCGCGGGGTGGAGCCGCCGGCAGGTCCTCGACCAGTCGGTCCGGCGCCGGGGCGGTGGCTCCCGGGCCGTGGGCGGTGGCGGGCGAGGCGCCGTCGTCGTGGGGGGCCGGGGCGGTGAGCGAGCCGTCGTCCAGGCGGGTGACCACGCGCAGGTCCCCGGCGCGCACGTCCGCGTCCGGGTGGAAGGCGACCCGGACCGTGCCGGGCAGCGCATAGCCCTGGGAGTCGGCGTGGCGGATGACCTCGTCGCACAGCTCGCTGGCGAGGGTGGACCCCCACGAGCGGGCGCGCTCGAAGTCGGCGGGGGAGAAGTGGACCACGTAGCTGTTGGGCGCGACCGTGTGGCCCTCGGACAGCGCGAACGACTCGTCGTCCATCGCCTGCCGCAGGGCCGAGGCGATCTCCACCGGCTTGACCGCCCGCGGACCGCCGGCCGAGAAGGCCGAGCGCACGGCCCGCTCCAGGCCGCGTTCGAGGTTGTCCAGAAGTCCCACGACGGGGCCCCTTTCCACAGTTGTCCGTCCCGATACTACGGGCCGGGCTGGGAGACCGCCGAGAACAGCGGGATTCTGCGGGGTGGAGCGCGGGTGGGAGAGGTGCCGGAGGGGGCGCGCCACGGGCGTGGCGGGGACGCGGGGGTGGGCGTCGGGGCCGATTTGCACGCCCGGGCGGGCGGGGGTTAGAGTATTCCTCGCTGCCTGTGACGGTCGCCGGATGTCCGGAGCCGAGATCAGGAAGCCGCTCGCGCGAGTGGCGGAATTGGTAGACGCGCTGGCTTCAGGTGCCAGTGTTCGCAAGGACGTGGGGGTTCAAGTCCCCCCTCGCGCACCGAGGACGAAGGCCCCGGAACCGTGTGGTTCCGGGGCCTTCGGCGTTCCCGGGCTGGTCCGGGTGCGGGGCCGCGCGCCCGACGCCGGCCCTCACGGCTTGACGCACACCACCGGGACGCGCGCCTCGAGGATGATCTGCTGCGCGGCCGATCCCAGCAGCAGCTTGCCCACGGGGGAGCGGTGCTTCACGCCCACCACGATCCGGCTCGCGCCCACGCGCTCGGCGTGCTCGAGCAGGTCGCCGACGGCGTCCCGGCCGCGCTCCTGGGCGTGCGCCACGGACACGGCGACGCCGGCCTCGCGCGCCTCCGCCTCGTCCGGCTCGGTCCCGTCGAGGGAGAACCAGACCACGTCCTCTCCGCGCAGGGCCGCCTCGGCCAGGGCGGCCCGCCAGGCCGCGGCGCTCTCGGGGGTGCTGGTTCCGGTGCTGATGATCGTCATGGGGACCACTGTGCGTCATGGACGCGGCCCCCGTCACCACCCGGGCCGATTGTCGTCGGCGACTCTGCGGACGCGGAGCGCACGCAGCCTCGTCGCGCTGTTACGGTGACCTCCACCACTCGCACCTGTCCCCGGCGCCACTCCCTGGCGGCGGGGTGTCTCTGTTAGGAACCGCCATGTCCTCCACCTCCCCCGACGGCCCCCCGCGCCGACGCACGGGGATCGGCCGGATCGTCTTCAGCGTGATCGCGGTGCTCACCGTGCTCGCGGCCTCCGCCTTCTCCATCCGCTCGGCCTCGGGAGGCAACGACATCCGCACCAACCTGACCCTCATCGCCCCCGCGGCCGCCGGCGGCGGCTGGGACTCGTTCCAGCGCGAGCTGCAGCAGACCATGCGCGTCAACGGGCTCGTGAACAACGTCCAGGTGGTCAACATCCCCGGCGCCGGTGGCACCATCGCCCTCGGTCAGCTGACCACGCTCGAGGACGCGAACAACCTCATGGTGGGCGGCACCGGCCAGATCGCCGCCCACGCGGCCCGTGGCACCGGCCCCGAGCTCTCCCAGGTCACCGCGGTCAGCCGCGTCGTCGAGGAGTACAGCCTCGTGGTGGTCCCGGCGGACTCGCCGTACCAGAGCATGGACGACCTGGTGACCGCCTGGCGCGCCGACCCCGCCCACGTGGCGTGGACCGGCGGCGGCTCCTTCGACCAGCTCGTCATGGCGGACATCGCCCGCACGGCCGACGTGCCGGTCGCGGACACCACCTACATCCCGTCCGACGGCGGCGGCGAGGCCATCCAGGCCCTGCTCAACGGCACCGCCCAGGCCTCCGCCGGCGGCTTCGCGGACATCTACCCGCAGGTCCAGGCCGGCCGACTGCGCGCCCTCGGCGTGGTGGCGGCCGAGCCGCTGGCCGGCGTCGAGGAGATCCCGACCCTGCGCTCCCAGGGCTACGACGTCACGCTCACCAACTGGCGCGCCCTGTTCGTGCCCCCGGGCGTCTCCGCGGAGGAGCGCACCGAGCTCGAGGCCCTCATCGCCGAGGCGGTCGACACCCCCGAGTGGAAGGAGGCGGTGCAGCGCAACTACTGGAACCCCGTGCCCCTCTCCGGCACCGAACTCGAGGAGTTCATCGCCGCCGAGAAGGAGCGCATCGGCACGCTGACGGAGGAGATCAAGTGAGCCACGCATCCACCGTCCCCCCCGCCGCCGACGCCCCCTCCCGCTGGGGACGCGCCGCCGGGCTCTCCGGACTCGTCATGCCGGCCGTGCTGGCCGCGTTCAGCCTCTACCTGCTGCTGGGGTCCCTGACCATGGACACCGACGGCGCCGACTTCCCCGGCCCGGACTTCTTCCCGCTGATCCTCGCGGTCGCGGGCCTCGTGATCGCCGCCGCGCTCGCGGTGGAGGTCGTGCGCGTGCGCCAGTCCCCCGAGGGTCAGGCCGACGCGGACGGCGAGGTCGGCCAGGCGGCCGGCCCGCTGACCCTGTTCCACTCGGACTTCGGCGCGCTGGCCTGGTGCTTCCTCGGCTTCCTCGCGTTCGCCGTCCTGCTGCCCTGGCTGGGGTGGATCCTCGCCGGGGCGCTGCTGTTCTGGTGCGTCACGCGCGCGTTCGGCGCCCCGCACCCCGTGTTCGACATCCTCGTCGCCCTGTTCGTCTCCTCGCTGGCCTACCTCGGCTTCGCGGTGGCCCTGGGCCTGACCCTGCCCTCGGGCATCCTGGGAGGTGGCTTCTGACATGGAGACCCTCGGACTCCTCATGGAGGGCTTCGCCGGAGCCCTCACCCCCATGAACCTGCTCTGGGTGGTGCTGGGCTGTCTGCTCGGCACCGCGGTCGGCGTGATGCCCGGACTGGGCTCCTCGATGGCCGTGGCCCTGCTGCTGCCCATGACCTTCGCCCTCGAGCCCACCGCCGCGTTCATCATGTTCTCCGGCGTGTACTTCGGCGGCCTCTTCGGCGACTCCACCATGGCCATCCTCATGAACACCCCCGGCCAGGCCTCGGCCATCGCCTCCACGTTCGAGGGCCACCGCATGGCCCAGGACGGCCGGGCGGCCCAGGCCCTGGCGACGGCGGCGCTCGGCGCCTTCATCGGCGGCATGGTGGCCTCGGTGTGCGTCGTGTTCCTCGCCCCCGTGCTGGCGGAGTTCTCCACGAGATTCGGCCCCGCGGAGTACTTCGCGCTCGCGCTCTTCGCGTTCGTGGCCACCTCCTCGGTGGTCGCCGACTCGGTGCTGCGCGGCCTGGCCTCCCTGGTGCTGGGACTGGGCATCGCCGTCGTCGGGATCGACGCGGTGACCGGCACCGAGCGCTTCACGATGGGCTCCCCGCAGCTGTTCGACGGCATCCCGCTCGTGACCGTCACGGTGGCGATCCTCGCGCTCGGCGAGGTGTTCCACGTGGCCTCCCGGGTGCGCCGCGAGCACGAGGACCTGCGCATCCGTCGCACCGGCCGGCCGTGGCTGTCGGGCGCCGAGTTCCGCGAGGCCGCCCCGGCGTGGCTGCGCGGCACGGCGATCGGCCTGCCGTTCGGCATCGTGCCGGTGGGCGGCTCCGAGGTGCCGACGTTCCTGGCGTACTCGGCCGAGCGGCGCCTGGACCGGCGCCGGGCGCATCCGCAGTTCGGCCGCGGCGCGATCCGCGGGCTGGCGGCCCCGGAGGCCGCGGGCAACTCGACCACCGGCATGGCGATGGGCGCCCTGCTCACGCTCGGCCTGCCCGTCTCCGCGACGGCGGCCATCATGCTGGCGGCGTTCCGCCAGTACGGGCTGCAGCCCGGCCCCCTGCTGTTCGACCGCAGCCCGGACCTCGTGTGGGCGCTGCTGGCGAGCTTCTTCATCGCGATGATCGTGCTGCTGGCGATCAACCTGCCGTTCGCGCAGCTGTGGGCCAAGCTCCTGCTCATCCCGAAGCACTACCTCTACGCGGGGATCACGCTGTTCTGCGGGCTGGGCATCTACGCCACCACGGGCGCGGTGTTCGACCTGCTGATGCTCCTGGGGATCGGCGTGCTGGGCTTCCTGATGCGGCGGTACGGCTACCCGCTGGCGCCGCTGATGATCGGCATGGTGCTCGGCCCGCTCGCGGAGACCAGCCTGCGCGACGCCCTGCTCAGCTCGGTGGGCGACCCGGCCGTGCTCGTCTCCACCCCCATCACGTGGGTGATCTACGGGATCCTGGCGATCGTGCTGGCGTTCTCGGTGCGGGCCGCCGTCGTGCGCCGGACGCGTCAGGACGTGTGAGCGGAGGCGGGATCCGCGCTCCCCAAGGCAACGCGGGTTGAGTTGTCACCGGTGTGCGGCCTCCGCACCCGTGACAACTCAACCCGCGTTTCTGGTGGGCGGTGGCCCCGCTCAGTAGTGGTACGTGTCCGAGGGTGCCGTGATCGCGTTGTCCTGGTCCGGATACCGCGTGGAGTGCACCCCGAACGCGGCGGCCAGCCCGAGGATCTTCTCCGCGCGGGCCTTGCGGGGCAGGTCGGAGCCGTTGCGGATCTCGCCGCCGTCGGCCTCGAAGTCCGCGAGGAACTCGTGGGCCCACGCCAGCTCCTCCTGGGACGGGCTGAGCCCCTCGTTCACGGCCGCGCACTGCTCCGGCGCGAGGCACAGCTTGCCGGTCATGCCGAACTCCGCGGTCACCGCCGTCGCCTCGGCGAGCTTCACGCCGGTGGAGCCCACGGTGGGCCCGTCGATCGCGCCCGGCAGCCCCGTGGCCTTCGCCGCGATCGTGAACTGGGACCGCGTGTACGCCAGCGCCTGCGGCGACTCGCCCAGGCCGGTGTCGCGGCGGAAGTCGCCGATCCCGAAGGCCAGCCGGAACGTGCCCTTCGCGGCGGCGATCGAGTCGATCCGCTGCAGCCCGCGCGCCGTCTCCACGAGCGCCACGACGGGCACCCCGGGCAGCCGTCGGGCGGTCTCGTTCACGTGGTCCGTGGACTCCACCATCGCCAGCACGACGCCGGCCAGGCCGCCCTCGGCGACCGGCCCGCCCAGGTGCGCGGGCAGGGCCGCGGCGAGCGCCTCGACGTCCTGCTCCCACCACCGCGAGCCGTAGCCGTTGAGCCGCACCCAGCCGGTGTGCCCGGAGGTCAGCCAGGCGACGGCGTCCGCGCGGGCCTGGTCCTTGTCCTTGGGGGCCACGGCGTCCTCGATGTCGAGGATGACGATGTCCGCGGCCGAGTCCTCGGCGGGCTGGAACCGTTCGGGCTGGGCGGCGTTGACCAGCAGCCAGGAGCGGGCGAGCTCCGGGTCGATGCGCTGGCCGGGCACGGGCTGGAACGCGGGGGAGGGGGTGATCGCGGCGGGCAGGGTCACGGTCATGAGGGGCTCCTTCACGGGGCTGGGGCGTCGGGCCGAGGTCGCGGGCGGGGTGCCTCGCGCGGCGGACGGCCGGGGGACGGACCAGGTGGGCCCTGAGCGAGCGGCGTCGGTTCGACGCCGAAGGGCGCCGCGGGTGTGCGGCGCGTCCACAGCACAGTACACGCCACCGTGTCCGACGTCACCCGGGTGGGCGTGGATCTCGGCTCAGAAGGGGTGACGGGTGCGGGGGGAGCGCGTAGCGTTCATCGGGGTCCGGACGACGTCGGCCGCGCAATGGGGCGCGGCCCTCCGCGCGTCGGTCGGGCCGCGACACATCCCTGCCCACCGGACCACGAGGACGCTCAATGACGAGGATCCCCGCCGAGGACGAGGCCGTGACGGCCCCGTCCTCCCCGCTCGACAACGCCCTGGCCCAGCTCTCCGCCGCCGTGAAGACGCTCGGCTACGACGAGGGCCTGCACCAGATGCTCGCCGCCCCCCGCCGCGAGATGGCCGTCTCCATCCCCCTGCGCCGCGACGACGGCTCCACCGAGGTGCTCCGCGGCTACCGCGTGCAGCACAACTTCTCCCGCGGCCCGGCCAAGGGCGGCGTGCGCTTCAGCCTGGACGTGGACCTGGACGAGGTCCGCGCACTGGCCATGTGGATGACCTGGAAGTGCGCCCTGCTGGACGTGCCCTACGGCGGCGCCAAGGGCGGGGTGACCATCGACCCGCGCCAGTACTCGAAGGCCGAGCTCGAGCGCGTCACCCGCCGCTACACCTCCGAGATCCAGCCGATCATCGGCCCCGAGGTGGACATCCCCGCCCCGGACGTGGGCACGGACGAGCAGACCATGGCCTGGATGATGGACACCTACTCGGTGAACGTCGGCCACACCACGCTCGGCGTGGTCACCGGCAAGCCCGTCTCGCTCGGCGGCTCGCTGGGCCGCGCCTCCGCCACCTCGGCGGGCGTGGTCCACGTGGCGCTCGCCGCGCTCGAGCACCTCGGCATCGAGCCGTCGCAGGCGACGGCGGCGGTCCAGGGCTTCGGCAAGGTCGGCGCCGGCACGGTCGAGCTGCTCGAGGCGGCCGGCGTGAAGGTCGTGGCCGTGTCCGACCAGTACGGCGCCGTGCGCGACGACGAGGGCCTGCACTACGACGCCCTGCAGAGGCAGCTCTGGGACACCGGCTCCGTGAAGGACACCCCCGGCACCGCGTCCATGGACGCGGACGAGCTGCTCGAGATGGACGTGGACCTCGTGGTCCCGGCCGCCGTGCAGTCCGTGCTGACCGAGGAGAACGCCCCGCGCGTGCGCGCCCGGCTGGTCGTGGAGGGCGCCAACGGCCCCACCACGGGCGAGGCCGACCGCATCCTCTCCGAGAAGGGCGTCCTGGTCGTCCCGGACATCCTGGCCAACGCCGGCGGCGTGATCGTCTCCTACTTCGAGTGGGTCCAGGCGAACCAGGCCTACTGGTGGAGCCGCGAGGAGGTGGACGAGCGCCTGAAGCGGCGCATGGTCGCCGCGTGGCAGGCCGTGCTGGCCACCTCCGAGAGCCGCCGCGTGAGCCTGCGCGAGGCCGCCACCCTGACCGCCGTGCAGCGCGTGGCCGAGGCCCACCGCACCCGCGGCCTCTACCCGTGACGGGGGGCGGCCCCGCCGCCTGACCCCGTCCGGCCGCCCGAGCGCGGCCCCGCTGCCCGACCGCGGGCCGACGGCCCGGAACCCCGGAGGTTCCGGGCCGTCGTCGTGGGCGGACTCGGCCTGATGTGCCCCCACGGCCCGTGACGTCCGTCTCTATTTCGAATTTTGACGATCAGGCGTGGACAACCCGCCCGGATGATGTTTGAATTTGAAACAAGTTCGGAGGCCGAGGCGCCGCCCGCCGTGGCGGCCCACCCCGGACACACCAGACAGACCCGCTTCAGAAGGAGCACCCCATGCACGCCATCACCACCGGCACCTGGAATCTCGACGCCGCCCACTCGGACGTCGACTTCGTCGTCCGCCACGCGGGCATCTCCAAGGTCCGCGGCACCTTCCACGCCGTGGAGGGCCAGCTCGTCATCGCCGAGCAGTTCACCCAGTCCTCCGTCGACGTGACCGTCGACGTCGCCTCCATCAGCACCAAGAACGAGGGTCGCGACGCCCACCTGCGCTCCGCCGACTTCTTCGACGTGGAGCAGTTCCCCACCATGACCTTCCGCTCCACCGAGGTCCGCGGCGAGCCCGAGGAGTTCACCCTGGTCGGCGAGCTGACGCTGCACGGCGTCACCCAGACCGTGGAGCTCGAGGCCGAGTTCGGCGGCCAGGACAAGGATCCCTTCGGCGTGACCCGCGTGGGCTTCGAGGCCACGGGCGAGATCTCCCGCAAGGACTTCGGCCTGACCTGGAACGCGGCCACCGAGGCCGGCGGCCTCCTGGTCTCGGACAAGGTGAAGCTCGAGATCGGCGCCGCCTTCGTGCTGCCCGAGGCCGACGCCCAGGCCTGAGCCTGAGTCGACCTCGCGCGTCGAGACCGGGTCCCTCGATGAGGGGCCCGGTCTCCTCGTAGGGTGGGGCCCATGATGGCTTCGAAGACCCCGCACCAGAACGTCACGTTCGACCTGCCCACCAAGGACGCCGGCCAGGACGGCGACCGGACGGGCCACGGCTACCTCGCGCTGCCCGCCTCCGGGAAGGGCCCCGGCGTGATCGTGATCCAGGAGTGGTGGGGCCTGGTGGACCACATCAAGGACGTGTGCGACCGCCTCGCCGACCTCGGCTTCGTCGCGCTCGCCCCGGACCTCTACGGCGGCTGGATCGCCCACGACGGCGACGAGGCCGGCGAGATGATGCAGAACCTGCCCGCCGAGGAGGGCGCCCGTCAGCTGGCCGGCGCCGTCGACTGGCTGCTCGCCCGGGACGAGGTGACCTCGCAGACCGTGGGCGCGATCGGCTTCTGCATGGGCGGCGGCTTCGTGCTCGCCCTCGCGGCCCAGCAGGGGGACAAGGTCTCCGCCGCCGTGCCCTTCTACGGCGTGGGCCAGGGCGTGCCCGGCGACTTCTCCGGCGTCACCGCCGCCGTCCAGGGCCACTACGCCGAGCAGGACGACTCCTTCCCCGTCGAGGACGCGCGGAGGCAGGAGCAGCAGATCCGTGAGGAGTCCGGGGCCGACGTCGAGTACTTCTACTACGACGCCCCGCACGCCTTCCACAACGACGAGAACCCCCAGGGCAACTACCGGCCCGAGGCCGCGGCCCTCGCCTGGGACCGCGCGGTCTCCTTCCTGAAGGAGAAGGTCCGCTGAGCGGCTCCCGTGGCGGCCGGGGCGGGAAGTCCCGCGCGAGCAGGGGCGGCCCCGCCCGGTCCACCCGCTCCGGCGGCGGGCGCGGCGTGGCCAAGGGCGTGAAGCCCGCGGGCCGCGCCGGAGGTGAGGGCCGGCGTCGTCCCGCGCCCGCGCCACCGGCCGACCTGCCCGTCCCGCCTGAGACCCTCTTCCTGGCCACCATCCCCGGGGCCACGCCGTCCACGTGGGTGGAGCGGTTCACCACGCGCCAGCGCACGGTGCAGCTCGTCAACCACGACGACGCCGCCCAGCTGGCCCACCTCGCCCACGACGACGCCGGTCAGCCCCGCCACTTCCTGCCGCAGCTGGGCTACGTGCGGCGCCGACGCGACGTGTCCGCCGAGGAGTTCCTGCGCGCCGGCGGCGTCGACCCGCGGCACGTGCACCTCGTGGGCGTGTACTCCGAGCTGCCGGTGGTGTGCGTGGGCAGGGACCACCTGCTCGCCGCGTGGGACGTGGACGCGGACGGCCCCGTGCCGCCCGCCGAGCTCGACCCGGACGAGGAGCTGGATCCCGCCCGCTTCGCCCCGGCCCCAGCGCGGAGCCGATGGACGCCGCCGAGCTGCCCGGCGCGGGCGAGCGGATGGCCCTGGAGATCGCCGCGTCCGGCGCCGGCCACGTCGTGCTGCCGATGTCCGTGGCCCGCATGTTCGGCCGCAAGGACGTGATCGTGCTGCCGCTGGCCTCCACCCTCGACGACACCGTGGGCCTGTCCCGCGCCGACCGCGAGGCCGCCGCCACGCGGTCCGCGCTCGCGGACGAGCAGGCGCGGGCCGAGGCGGAGGCGGGCGCCGCCGTCGTCGACGGGGCGGATCCCGCGGGCCACGGCGGCGACGACGCCCGCCACCCCGGCTGGGACGTCGCCCTGGCCTGGCTCAAGGCGGCCGACTCGGAGCTCGTGCAGGCGTTCGTGGGGGTGGCGCGCGGGCGGCGGGGCGCCAGCTCGCGCTGAGGGCGGGCGCGCCTATGCTCGGAATGACCCGCATCACACTCAAGGAGGGCGCATGTCCGAGCATCAGCAGCACGTCGGCCGCCGGGACCCCCGGATCAGCGACGAGGCCATCGAGCGCGGCCGCCGCGCCCACGAGCTCGACCGCGCGCACGTGTTCCACTCGTGGAGCGCGCAGCGCGACCTCACACCCATGACCATCCTCGACGCCGAGGGGTCGTGGGTGTGGGACGGCGAGGGTCGGCCCATGGTCGACTTCAGCGGGCAGCTCGTCTTCACGAACGTCGGCCACCGCCACCCGAAGATCGTGGCCGCGATCCGGGAGCAGGCCGAGACGCTCGCCACCGTGGCCCCGCAGCACGTCAACGACGCCCGGTCCGAGGCGGCCCGGCTGATCACGGAGCGGCTGCCGGAGTCCATCAACCACGTGTTCTTCACGAACGCGGGCGCGGAGGCCAACGAGCACGCGGTGCGGATGGCACGCCTGCACACGGGCCGGCACAAGGTGCTCTCCGCGTACCTCTCGTACCACGGCGCCACGCGCCTGACGGCGAACCTGACCGGCTCCCTGCGGCGCGTGGGCTCGGACTCGGCCTCCGACGGCGTCGTGCACTTCCAGCCCGCGTACACGTACCGCTCCGCGTTCGGCTCGGAGAGCGACGAGCAGGAGGCCGAGCGCGCGCTGGCCCACCTGCGCGACGTGATCGAGCTCGAGGGCCCCTCCACCGTGGCCGCCGTGATCCTCGAGGCCGTCCCCGGCACCGCGGGCATCTTCCTGCCGCCGCCCGGCTACATGGCCGGCGTCAAGGAGCTGTGCCGTGAGCACGGGATCCTGCTGATCATCGACGAGGTCATGGTCGGCTTCGGCCGCGTGGGCGAGTGGTTCGGCCACCAGCTCACGGGCGTCACCCCGGACATCGTCACGTTCGCCAAGGGGGTCAACTCCGGGTACGTGCCGCTGGGCGGCGTCGCCATGAGCGACGACGTCTACGAGAGCTTCGCGACCACGCCCTACCCCGGCGGCCTGACCTACTCGGGCCACCCCCTCGCGTGCGCGGCCGCCGTCGCCGCGATCACCGCGATGGAGGAGGAGGGCATGGTCGCCCATGCGAAGCGCATCGGCGATCAGATCATCGGGCCGCGCCTGGCCGAGATCGCCGCGGCCCATCCGAGCGTGGGCGACGTGCGCGGCGCCGGCGCGTTCTGGGCCGTCGAGCTGGTGAAGGACCGGCAGACCCGGGAGCGGCTGGCCCCGCTCGGTCAGGTCGCGCCCGTGATGGGGCGGATGATGGCCGAGGCCAAGGATCGCGGGCTGCTGCTGTTCATGGCCGAGAACCGGTTCCACCTGTGCCCGCCGCTGAACATCTCGGACGAGGACCTGCGCTTCGGCCTCGACGTGCTCGACCAGGTCCTCGCCCTCGCCGACGAGGAGGTCGCGGCCGGCTGACGGGCCCCGCCCTGCGGCCCCGCCCGCCCGGCCCGCCCAGCGTTTTCGAACGTGAAAGGGGGGTTCTCAGCGCTTTCGGTCGTGAGATTGGCCCTATCTCACGACCGAAAGTGCGCGTGGCGCGGGATCGGGGTCAGCCGAGCCGGCCGGCCTCCGAGGCCTCGAACTCCTCCTCGTCCTCGGGCACCGGCTCGGTGCCGCGGGCGCGGGCGATCGCCGTCATGAGGTGGTACACCACCAGGGCGGCGACCGTGCCGAGCGTGATGCCGCCGAACACGAGCCCGCCGACCACGAGCTGGGGGTCGGCGATCGCGATGATCAGGCCCGCACCCGCCGTCATGAGGTTCACGGTGTTGGAGAAGTCCACGCGGTTCTGCACCCAGATGCGCACGCCCATCATGCCGATCATCCCGTAGAGGATGATGCCCGCGCCGCCGGCCACCCCGGCCGGGATGGTGGCGACGGCGGCCCCGAACTTCGGCAGGAACGCGAGGGCGATCGCGGTCAGGCCGGCCACCCAGTACGCCGCCGTCGAGTAGACGCGCGAGCTGGCCATCACGCCGATGTTCTCCGCATACGTGGTGGTGCCGACGCCGCCGCCCGCGCCGGAGAGCATGGTGGACAGGCCGTCCGCGATCAGGGCACGGCCGGTGAGCGGGTCCAGGTCGCGCTTGGTCATCAGCCCGACGGTCCTGACATGGCCGATGTTCTCCGCGACCAGCACGAGCACCACGGGCAGGAACAGGGGCAGCAGGTCCCAGCGCAGCTCCGGGCCGTGGAAGGGCGGCAGCCCGATCCAGGCGGCCTCCCCGACGGCGGCGAAGTCCACCTGGCCCTGCGCGAGGGCCAGCACGTAGCCCACCACGATGCCCACGAGGATGGACAGGCGGCCCAGGAGCCCCCGGAACGTCACGGCCGTGAGCACCACCGCCAGGGCCGTGCCGAACGTGGTGACCGGCACCTCCTGCATGGCCGTCGTCGTGGCGCCGGCGAGGTTGAGGCCGATCAGGGCCACGATCGTGCCCATCACCGCCGGCGGCATGAGCGCGTGGATCCAGCCGGTGCCGGCGCGGTGCACGATCGCGCCGATCACCGTGAGCAGCAGGCCCGTCACGAGGATGCCGCCGAGCGCGGCCCCCGTGCCGCCGATCGTGGCGGCGGCCGTCAGCGGTGCGATGAACGCGAACGAGCTGCCCAGGTACGAGGGCAGGCGGTTGCCCGTGATGACCAGGAAGAGCAGGGTGCCGAGGCCGGAGAAGAGCAGCGCCGTCGTCGCGGGCATGCCGGTCAGGGCGGGCACGAGCACGGTGGCGCCGAACATGGCCATCACGTGCTGCACGCCGATGCCCACGGTCCGGGGCCAGCTCAGCCGCTCGTCCGGGGCGACGACGGTGCCCGGGGTGATGGTGCGGCCGTCGCCGTGGAGGCGCCAGCCGGGGCCGCGCGAGGGCCGGGTGGGGGTGGGGGACATGGCCGCCTGCCGAGGGGTCGGGGATGGGGGTGTCGGGCGTTTCTCGGGGGCCTGGAAGCCTGCGCACAGCCCCGGTTCCGCGCCGGTGATTAGGGTACCGTGGGGCGCGTGGCTCAGTACTGTGGTGTGATCGGAGAGGCGCTCGTCGACGTCGTGGTCTCGGACACCGCGACCCCCCGCGTGCACGTCGGGGGCAGCCCCCTGAACGTGGCCGTGGGCCTGAGCCGGCTGGAGCGGCCCGTCCTGTTCGCCGGCCGCCTCGGCCGCGATGCGCACGGGGACATGATCGCCTCGCACCTGCGGGAGAACGGCGTGCGCTGCCTGCTCGAGCCGGATGCCGCCGCCACCTCCGTGGCCACCGCCCGCCTGGACCCCACGGGCGCCGCCAGCTATGAGTTCGAGCTGGACTGGACGCTGCCGCCCGCCGCCGCGCTCGCCCGGGACTTCGACGACGCCGCCGGCGGCCCGCTGCACCACATGCATGCCGGCTCCATCGCCACCATGCTCGCCCCCGGCGACGCCGAGGTGATGGCCCTGCTCGAGCGGATCTCCGCGGTCACGACCATCAGCTACGACCCCAACGTGCGGCCCACGATCGTGCCGGACCGGGCGTTCGCCCGCGCCCGCGCGGAGGAGTCCGTGCGGCTGGCGGACGTGGTGCACGCCTCGGACGAGGACATCGCGTGGCTGTACCCGGACCGCCCGCTGCGCGAGTCGCTGCAGGCGTGGCAGCAGATGGGCCCGGCGTTCGTGGTGATGACCCGCGGCGCCGAGGACATCGTGGCCGTCACCGCGCACGGCGTGGTGGAGCGCCCGATCGTGCCCGTGGACGTCGCGGACACCGTGGGCGCCGGTGACTCGTTCACCGCCGCCCTGCTCGCCGCCCTCGACGACCGCTCCCTGCTCGGCGCCGCGAACCGCGGCCGCCTGCACGCGATGGACCCGGCCGACGTCGAGTCGGTGCTGATCTACGCCTCCCGCGCGTCGGCGATCACGGCCTCCCGCCCGGGGGCGGACCCGCCCACGCGGGCCGAGCTGGCGGACTGATCCCACGCCCGCCCGTCCCCGCACGAATCTGTTGCGCATCCGACCCTTCCGGCGGGCGGGGACGCCCCCAGAAGGGTCAGAGACGCAGAAGATCCCGGCCGCCTCAGAGCAGGCCCAGCCCTCGCACGGCGTCGCGCTCGGCCTCCAGCTCGGCGACGGTCGCGGCCAGCCGCCCGCCCTCACCCGGCAGCACGGACTCGTCCGGCTCCAGCCCCGGCACGATCCGCCACGCGGTGCCGCCGTCGGACGTCACGGGGAACGAGCTGATCAGCCCCTCCGGCACCCCGTAGGAGCCGTCCGAGACCACCGCGGCCGACGTCCGGCGCGGCGCACCGTCCGCGTCCACACCGGTGCCGAGGGTCCAGTCGCGCATGTGGTCGATCGCCGCGGACGCCGCCGACGCCGCCGAGCTCGCCCCGCGCACCTCGATGATCTCCGCGCCCCGCCTCGCCACGCGCGGCACGAACTCCTCGCTCGCCCACACCGGGTCCACCACCTCGAGCGCCGGCCGCCACGTCCCGTCCACCCGCACGCGGGCGTGGGTGAGGTCCGGGAACTGGGTGGCGGAGTGGTTGCCCCAGATCGTCACGCCGGACACGTCCGTCACCGCGACGCCGGCCCGCGCGGCCAACTGCGCCACGGCCCGGTTGTGGTCCAGCCGGGTCAGCGCCGTGAAGCGCTCGGCCGGCACGTCCGGGGCGTGGGCGGCGGCGATCAGCGCGTTGGTGTTGGCCGGGTTCCCGACGACGACGACCCGCACGTCCTGCGCCGCGTGGTCGTTGATCGCCCGGCCCTGAGGCCCGAAGATCCCGCCGTTCGCCTCGAGCAGGTCGCCGCGCTCCATGCCCTTCGTGCGCGGCCGCGCGCCGACGAGCAGCGCGTGCTGGACCCCGTCGAAGGCGCGGGCCGGGTCGTCCGTGACCTCCACGTCGGCCAGCAGCGGGAAGGCCGCGTCGGCGAGCTCCATGGCGGTGCCCTCCGCGGCGCCCAGGGCGGCCGGGATCTCGAGCAGGCGCAGCCGGACCGGGGTGTCCGGGCCGAGCATCCCGCCGGCGGCGATGCGGAAGAGCAGCGCGTAGCCGATGTTGCCGGCGGCGCCGGTGACGGTGACCGTGCGGGGCGTCGTCGACGCGGGGTCCGGGGCGGTGTCCTGTGCGGTGGTCTGCTGTGCGGTGTCCACGCCCCCATCGTGCCCCCGCTCGCCCGCGGAGGACACCCCGGCCCGCCGCACGGCCCCGGCCTAGACTGAGCGCATGCCCGCCCTGCCCCTGCCCTCGCGCCGTCCGCGGATGATCGCGACGGACCTGGACGGCACCATCATCGGGTACCGGCACACGCGGTCGGGGCGCCTGAGCCCGCGCACCATCGCGGCGCTGCGGGACGCCCACGACGCCGGCGTCGAGGTGGTGTTCGTGACCGGCCGTCCCCTCCGCTGGCTCGGCCCGCTGAGCGCGCAGCTCGGTCCCGTCGGCCCGGTGATCTGCTCCAACGGCGCCGTCGTCGTGGACACCGCCACGGACGACGTCCTGATCGCCCACCCCATGCCCGTCGAGGCCGTGTGGACCGCCACGGACCGGCTGCGCGCCCTGGACCGCACCGTGTCCTTCGGCGCCGAGACCCTCGAGGGCTTCTTCTGGGAGCACGCGTTCTCCGAGCGCGCCGAGTTCCGGGCCGAGGTCCACGCGGCGGCCACGCTCGAGGCCGCGCTGCCGGGTCGGCTGGGCGTGGTGAAGCTGCTGGCCCGCTCGGACACCCTGGCCCCGGACGCCTTCCTCGCCGCGGCCCGCGCCGAGCTGGACGAGCTCGTGAGCGCCACGCACTCCGCGCCCGGCATCGCGCTCGTGGAGATGTCCGCGCCGGGCGTGCACAAGGCCGCGACCCTCGCCGAGTTCGCCGCGAGCCGGGGGGTCGCGCCGGCCGACGTCGTCGCGTTCGGGGACATGCCCAACGACCTGGAGATGCTCCAGTGGGCCGGTCTCGGCCTGGCCGTGGCCTCGGGCCACCCGTCGCTGCTGGCCGCGGCGGACGGCGTGGTCGGGGCGTGCGACGACGACGGGGTGGCCGCCACCGTCGAACGCCTGCTGGAGCTGCCCACGGACTGAGCCGCGGGCCACCCCCGGCGGGTCAGAGGAACTCGTACGGGTCGAACGCCTCGACGTCGATCACGCGCAGGCGCGGCAGGGACGAGTCGAACGCGCCCACCGCGTGCTCCAGGTCGAAGAACTCGACCCCGGGGATGCGGCGCAGCTCGTGGGAGAGGAACTCCTCGAAGCCCATGATCCCGGTGCGTCGGCCCGGCGTGGCCGCGAGGTCGGTGAGCTGGGGGGCGAAGTCGGCGTCGTGGCTGACGAGGACGACGTCGTCCTCCCGGCCCAGCAGCGCCTCCGCGGTGCGCTGGATGCCGATGTCCACGACCTTGCCCTCGCCGCGCAGCATGATCGGCTGGAAGCCGAGGGCGGTGAGCGCCTGGACGAACGGGATGGGGATCTCGCCGTCGATGGCGAGGAAGAACAGGCCCTTGACCGGCTGGTCCCAGCGGTCCTCGAGGTAGCCGAGCAGGCGCTTCCAGCGTGGCCGCTCGTCGGGCTGGGGGCGCCGCTGCAGGATGGACGTGCCGAGGGTGGCGTCGATGTTCTCGCCGTCGATCAGCAGGTAGGTGGTTCGCTCGCTCACGCTCTCGAGGCTACCCGCTGGGGTGGACGTCGGTCAGCGCGCGCGGTCGAACGGGGCCGTCAGCAGGCGGACGACGCCCTCGAGCGGCCCCGCGCGGAACGGGCCGACGCGCACGACGGCCCGCCACAGCAGCGGCAGCAGCAGCGCGCCGGCCACCAGCACGGCCAGGTTGAACCACGTGTCGTCCGTGCCCGTGGCGCTGCGCCACGGCCCGGGTCCGAGCCCCCGCACCCAGCCGAGGTACCACAGGTGCGCCACGTACACGGACAGCGTCATCGCGCCGGGCACGGCCAGCAGCCCGGCCCACCGCGGCGCCAGGGCCGCGCACCCGCCGAGCACGGTCAGCACGAGGCCCGTGTCCAGCAGGGCCTCCGCCGGGGTCGCCGTGTAGGGCACGGGGGCGGCGCCGGTCTGCGTCCGGGACAGGGCGAGCACGACGCCGGCCAGCGCGATCCCCCCGGCCGCCCAGGCGAGCCCCGTGAGCCGTGCGCGCCGGGCCGGGGCCGCCGTCGTCGTGCCGTGGACGGTGGCGACCAGCACCGCCCCCAGCAGCGCCCACGCGAGGAACAGGGGGAGACGGTACGGGCCGTCCGTGAGGAACGCGGAGACCCACGGGGTCAGCGTCGCGCGGCTCAGCCCGAGCGCCTGCGCGGCGGGGAGGAGCCGGTCGACGACGTCGGCCGTCGGTGTGGCGGCGAGCAGGAGGCCGCCTCCGCCGGCCAGGACGGCGAGCACGAGGTGCGCGGCGAGGGGGAGGGCGGCCAGCAGTGCCATGAGCACCGTGAGCACAGCCAGGTGCGCCAGCACGTTCACGACGGCCGCCCCGAAGAGCCCGGTCAGCCACGCCGCCCCGCACAGGGCGGCCGCCCGCACAAGCGCGCGGGGCACGGCCCGGCCACGGCCCAGCCACTCCGCCTCGAGGCGCGCGCCCACGCCCACGAGCGCCGCGAACAGGGGCGCGGTGAGGTGCTCGGAGAGGTGGAGCACCCCACCCGGGCCGCCGGCGGGCGCCGTGTGGGCGACCATCATCGCGACCAGGGCCAGGCCGCGCGCGACGTCCACCCAGACCAGGCGGCCCCGGGCGGTGTGGGTGGCGGCGGGAGCGTGGGAGGAGGGGGCGGGCACGGCGACCTCCGAGGTGGGGGACTCAGTCCAGGACGCGGGTGAGGTCGGCGTCCTCGTAGCGGACCGGCTTCGAGCCGGTGACGAGCTTGTGGCCGAGCCACAGCGCGAGGAACAGGGGCAGGCCGATGTACGCGCTGGCCACGGCCACGAGGTCCACGTCGCCCATGAACGCCTGGTAGTTCTGGCCGAGGATCACGACGGCGCACATGACCAGCGCGACGATCGGGCCCAGGGGGAACAGGAAGGCGCGGTAGGGCAGGTCCTTCGGGTCGTGGCCCTGCGCGACGTAGGCCCGCCGGAACCGGTAGTGGCTCCAGGCGATGCCCATCCACACGATGAACCCGGCCAGGCCCGAGGCGGAGACGAGCCACACGTAGGCGGCGCCGTCCCCGATGAACGTGGTCAGGAAGCACGCCGCGCCCACCGCGGTGGTGGCGTAGAGGGCGTTCATGGGCACGCCGCGCCGGTTCACCTTCGCCAGGAAGCGCGGGGCCTTGCCGGAGTCGGCCAGGGCCCAGAGCATGCGGGTGGAGGCGTACAGGCCCGAGTTGCCCGCGGAGAGGATGGCCGTGAGGATCACGGCGTTCATCACGGAGGCGGCGGCGAGCACGCCCGCGTTCTCGAAGACGAGCGTGAACGGGGAGATCGAGATGTCCTCGACGTCGCTGCCCAGCAGGTGGGGGCTGGTGTAGGGGATGAGGAAGCCGACGACGGTGATCGCGCCGACGTAGAAGAGCAGGATGCGCACGAACACGGTGCGGATCGCCTTGGGCACGTTCTTCTCCGGGTCCTCGGCCTCGCCCGCGGCCACGCCGACCAGCTCGGTGCCCTGGAAGGAGAAGCCGGCCACCATGAAGATCGCCAGGATGCCGGCGCCGCCGCCCACGAAGGGGGCCTCGCCGTCCGTCCAGTTGTGGAAGCCGGGGGAGGAGCCGCCGAGGATGCCGACGATCATCAGGACGCCGAGCACCAGGAAGATCACCACGGTGGCGACCTTGATGAGCGAGAACCAGAACTCGCTCTCGCCGTAGGCGCGCGTGGAGAGGGCGTTGAGGCCGAAGAGCAGCGCGAGGAAGATCGCGGACCAGATCCACGAGGGCACGTCCGGGAGCCAGTACCGCATGATCAGGGCCGCCGCGACGAGCTCGGCGGCCACCGTGATCGCCCAGTTGTACCAGTAGTTCCAGCCGATGGCGAAGCCGAACGAGGGGCTCACGAAGCGGGTCGAGTACTCCTCGAACGCGCCGGAGACCGGCAGGTACGTGGACATCTCGCCGAGCGACTGCATCAGCAGGAACACCATGAAGCCGATGGCCACGTAGGCCACGAGGGCGCCACCGGGTCCGGCGGTCGCGATGGTGTTGCCCGAGGCCACGAAGAGACCCGTGCCGATGGCGCCGCCCATCGCGATCATCGTCAGATGCCGGGATTTGAGGGTGCGCCGCAGGGAGCCGCCCTCGGGGGTGGAGTGGGCGGCGGAGGCGGGCGGCGTCGACGGGGACGTCCGGGGTGCGCTGGTGTCCACGGTGGCCTTTCGGTGGAGGAGCGGTCGGACGCGCGTCGAAGGCCGCGGCGTCCCACCCTGCTGCACGGTGGTAGAAGGGTATCCCGGCCGGGAGCGCCCGTCAGGCGGCGGGGGCGAGTTCGGCGCGCAGTGCGGCCGTGAACGCGTCCACGTCCTCTTCGGTCGTGTCGAAGCCGCACACCCAGCGCACCTCGCGCCGCGCCGCGTCCCAGTCGTAGAACCGGAAGCGGGCGCGCAGCCGGTCGGCCACGCCCTCGGGCAGGACGGCGAACACGGCGTTGGCGTCCGTGGCCTGCGTGAACTCGACGCCGGCCAGCGAGCCGTCGGCGACCCCCGCCTCGATGCCGGCGCGCAGCCGGGCGGCCATGGCGTTGGCGTGGCGGGCGGAGCGCAGGTACAGGTCGCCGTCGAACAGCGCGAGCAGCTGCGCCGAGACGAAGCGCATCTTCGAGGCCAGCTGCATCTGGTTCTTGCGCAGGTACACGAGGCCGTCCGCGGCGTCCGGGTCGAGCACGACGACGGCCTCGGCCAGCAGCGCCCCGTTCTTGGTGCCGCCGAGGGAGAGCACGTCCACGCCGACGTCGGTGGTGAAGGCGCGCAGCGGCAGGCCCAGGGAGGCCGCGGCGTTGGCGATGCGGGCGCCGTCCATGTAGACGCGCATCCCGTGCTCGTGGGCGTAGTCCGTGATGGCCTTGACCTCGTCCGGGGTGTAGACCGTGCCGAGCTCGGTGGACTGGGTGAGGTAGACGACCAGGGGCTGGGCGCGGTGCTCGTCACCCCAGCCCCAGGCCTCGGCGGCGATCAGCTCGGGGGTGAGCTTGCCGTCGTCGGTGGCCACGGGCAGCAGCTTGATGCCGGCGGACTTCTCGGGCGCGCCGCCCTCGTCCACGTGGATGTGCGCGGTGTCCGCGCAGATCACCGCGCCCCAGCGGGGCAGCATGGCCTGGAGCCCGACGACGTTCGCCCCGGTCCCGTTGAACATCGGCCACGCGGTGGCGTCCTTGCCGAAGTGCTGGGCCACGACCTCCTGAAGACGCGCCGTGTACACGTCCTCGCCGTAGGCGACCTGGTGGCCCCCGTTGGCCTCGGCGATCGCCGCGAGCACCTCCGGGTGGACGCCGGAGTAGTTGTCCGAGGCGAAGCCCCGCTCCTGCGGATCGTGGATCCTCTGCATGTCAGTCCGTTCCCTTCTCCTGGAGCGTGAGGACGGCGTCGTTCAGCGCGCCCGCCTCAGCCTTCCACAGTCGCGCGTACTCCTCGGCCAGCCGTTCCTCGAGCCCGGCGAGGGACTTCACGCGGAACACGACGGCCGCCGAGCGCAGCGGCGCCTCCGCGTCCCGGGCGGCCTTGGCCCAGCCCTGCGCCACCGCGCGGGTCCATGCCTCGCTCGCCGCCTTCACCGCGGCGTAGTTCGCGCCGCCGGCGAGCGGCCGGGTCACCGCCGTGGACGAGACGATCGCGAGGCGACCGGCGGACGAGGCCCGCAGGTCGTCGTCGAGGGCCCGGCTCACGTGCCGCAGCGCCGTGAACGAGGCCTCGAGGGCGCGGTAGTCCTCCTCGGTCTGGCCGGCGAGGCCCCCGCCGCCGCGCCAGCCGCCCACCAGGTGGAGCAGGCCGTCGATCCGGGTGCCGCGGGCGTGCAGGTCCTCGACGAGGCCGCGGACGGCGGTCTCGTCCGTGAGGTCCAGGGCCGCGGTCTCGGCGCCGAGTTCGGCGAGGGGGGCGAGCTTCGCGGCGTCGCGCCCGGTCGCGACGACGTGCGCGCCGGCGTCGAGGAGGGTGCGGGCGGCGGCCCGGCCCGAGGCGCTCGTGGCGCCCGCGATCAGGACGGCGCGGTCGGTCAGGGCGGCCACGGGTCAGGCGTCCGTGCCGCGGATCCCGGCGGTGGACTCGATGACGCCGCACATCTTCTTCTCGAGGGCCTCGAAGAACATGGACAGCGGGAACTCGTCGTCGAGCACGAGGTCGGTGTAGCCCTTGGGCGGGCCGGCGAGCACCTCGCGCGGCAGGCCCTGCGCCCACACGGAGGCCGGGTGCGGGGTGACCACGGAGGCGACGAGCTCGTAGGCCTGGAGCCAGTGCACGGTCTTGGGGCGGTCGATGGACTCCCAGTAGAGCGTGTCGATGGCGTCGCCCAGCTCGACGACGGCGTCGGCGAGCCGGTCCCAGTCCACGCTGAGCTCGACGTCGCGCCACTGGATCACGTCCTTGCGGTGCAGCCAGGCGAAGAGCAGCTGGCCGCCGAGGCCGTCGTAGTTGCGGACGCGGGAGCCGGTGAGGGCGAAGCGGAAGACGCGGTCGAAGAGGACGGCGTGCTGCACGAGCCCGGCGTGGCGGCGGGTCTGCTCCTCGAGCGCGGTGAGCTGCTCACCGGCGGCGGCGCGCGCCGTGAGGCGGCGCTCGATCGCCACGCACTCGCGGAAGGCGGTCATGTCGCAGCGCATCTCCTCGAGCGTGTAGAGGAAGAAGGGCATGCGCTGCTTGATCATGAACGGGTCGAAGGGCAGGTCGCCGCGCATGTGCGTGCGGTCGTGGATGAGGTCCCACATCACGAAGGTGCCCTCGGCGAGCTCCTGGCTGGAGAGCAGTTCGGCGAGCTCGGCCGGGAGCTCGAGCTGGGTGACCTCGGCGGCGGCGGTGACGACCCGGCGGAAGCGGGCGGCCTCGCGGTCCTGGAAGATGGCGCCCCACGTGAAGGTGGGGATCTCGCGCATGGCCACGGTCTCGGGGAAGAGCACGGCCGAGTTCGTGTCGTAGCCGGGGGTGAAGTCGATCAGGCGCAGGGAGACGAAGAGGCGGTTGCCGTAGTCGCCGGCCTCGAGCTCGGCGATGAACTCGGGCCAGATGGTCTCGACGACGAGGGCCTCCACGTGCCGGTCGGGGGAGCCGTTCTGCGTGTACATCGGGAAGACCACGAGGTGCCGGACGCCGTCGACGCGGTGCTCCTGCGGCTGGAAGGCGACGAGGGAGTCCAGGAAGTCGGGCTCGGCGAAGCCGCCGTCGGCCCAGCGGGCGAAGTCGCGGGGCAGGGCGGCGAGGTAGGCGGCGTCGTGCGGGAAGAGCGGGGCGAGCTCCTCGACGGCGGCGACGATGGTCTCCACGTGCTCGCGCGCGGCGGCGTGGTCCGCCGGGTCCGGGATGGAGCCGTCCTTGACCTGCAGGGGCTGCAGGGCGGTGGCGGCGGCCTTGAGGCGGAGCCAGGCCGGGTGGGTCTCGACGGTGCGCGCGTCGGCCGGGGTCTCCGGAACGACGACGTCGGTCCGGGCGGGCTGCAGAGTGGTGGACATGGAACCCTCCTGAGGTCGAAGCGCCGGAAAATATCCGGTGACGCGGATCACTTGCCGGAAGGTTTCCATGAGCGCACGGGGCTGTCAACCCAGCGGCCGGGACCGGCTGATAGCGTGCGGCGCATGGACGACCCTGTCGACGCGCGGCTCGCGGCCGCCGTCTCCCATGACCCGCGCGCCACGCTCGCCCAGCTCTCCGAGCGGGTCGGCCTGTCGACCTCCGCGGTGCAGGCGCGCCTGCGCCGGCTCGAGAGCACGGGCGTGATCACGGGCTACCGTGCGCTGCTCGACCCCGAGGCCGTGGGCAGGCCGCTCTCCGCGTTCATCGAGATCAGCCCGCTGGACCCGCGCCAGCCCGACGACGCCCCCGAGCTCCTCGAGTCCATCGCGGCGATCGAGGCGTGCCACTCCGTGGCCGGCGACGCCGCGTACATGCTCTTCGTGCGCGTGGGCTCGCCGCGCGAGCTCGAGGCCCTCGTGACGGAGATCCGCCAGACGGCGTCGGTGTCCACCCGGACCACCGTGGTGCTGCAGACCTTCTACGAGCACCGCCCCATGCTGGAGCTGCCGGCGGAGGACTGAGGGCGGGCGCTTCGGCCCCTCCGGTCACGCGAGAGGTCGGAATGAGGGCCGATCTGACGCTCATTCCGACCTCTCGCGTTCCCGGCTGCGGCAGCGGGCACTCGGCCGTCCGTCCCCGCTACGGTGATCCCGTGCGTCCGACCTCGCCCCGTCCCGCCCCCGCCTACCTCACCGACTCCGTCCCCGCCCGTCGCGGCCACCCGCTGGGGTTCGCCCACCGGGGCGCCGCCGTCGACCGGGAGAATTCCCTGGCCGCGTTCGCGGACGCCCACGCCGCCGGGTTCACCTACCTCGAGCTGGACGTGCGCACCACGGCGGACGGCGAGCTCGTCGTGTTCCACGACGAGACTCTGGACCGCGTCAGCACGGGCCGCGGCCGGCTGCGCGACCACACGTGGGAGCGGCTGGCGGACGTCACGGTCGGCGGGGAGCCGCTGCTGCGCTTCACCGAACTGCTCACGGCGCTCCCCGAGGCGCGCCTCAACGTGGACCTCAAGGACCGCGCGTCGGCCCCGGCCCTGGCCCGCATCCTCGCCGAGCACGGCGCCTGGGACCGCGTGCTCGTCGCCTCGTTCCACGACTCGCGGCGCCGCCTCTTCCGGCGCGCCCTCGCCCGCCTCGGCCACCCCGAGCGGGCGTACGGGCCGGAGCGGGTGGCGACGTCGGGCGGGGCGGCCGCCATCGCGGCGCTCGTGACGCTGGGCCCGCTGGGACTGACCCGCTGGCTGCGCCGGTACGCCCTCGACGTCGACTGCGTGCAGGTGCCCGTCCGGCACGGCCGCGTGCCCGTGGCCACCGCCGACTTCGTGCGCCGCTGCCACGCGGCGGGCCTGCCGGTGCACGTGTGGGTCGTGGACGAGCCCGCGGAGATCGAGCGCCTGCTCGACCTCGGCGTCGACGGCGTCATGACCGACCGCGCCGACGTCCTCGCTGAGGTCTACGCCCGACGCGGCTTCTGGCCGCAGCGCTGATCCCCGCCCCCTCAGAGCATCTTCGGCAGCAGCGCCCGCTTCATCCGCCCGTACGGCGGGTACGCGGTCTTGAGCGTGTCCACCTGGTCCGACTTCGTGATGGACGGGCGCAGGTGGGAGAACGTCTCGAACCCGTGGATGCCGTGGTACGCGCCCATCCCGGACGCGCCGATCCCGCCGAACGGCAGCGTCGCGATGCCGGCGTGCAGCAGGCCGACGTCGTAGCCGAGGCCGCCGGCCTGCACCTGGTCGTCGAACGCGCGGTGGTAGCTCGGCCGGTCCGTGAACAGGTAGGCGGCCAGCGGGTGCGGGCGCTCCGCGATGAAGTCCAGGGCGTCCTGGAAGGTGTCCACGGTCAGCACGGGCAGGATCGGGCCGAACAGCTCCTCCTGCATGAGCGCGCCGTCCGGCTTGACGCCCGTCACCACGGTCGGCGCCATGTACCGCCCCGCCGCGTCCACGTCGCCGCCGACGAGCAGCTCGGCGCCGGCGTCGAGGTCCGTCTGGAGCATCTCCCGCAGCCGCTCCGCGTGCTCGGCGGAGATGAGCCGGCCGTAGTCCTTCGACGCGCGGGGGTCGTCGCCGTAGAACTCGCGCAGGGCGGCGGGGATCTCGGCGGTCACCTGGCGCAGCGCGGCCTCGCCGACGGCCAGCACGTAGTCCGGGGCCACGCACGTCTGGCCCGCGTTGGTGAACTTCGCCCACGCGATGCGGCGGGCCATCGCGCCCGTGTTCCGCGACGGCGTCACCACCGCCGGCGACTTGCCGCCCAGCTCGAGCGTCACGGGGGAGAGGGTCTTCGCCGCCGCCTCGTAGACGATCCGGCCCACGCGCTCCCCGCCGGTGTAGAGGATGTGGTCCCACGGCTCCGCCAGCAGCGCGGTGTTGCACTCCTTGCCGCCCGCCACCACGGAGACCAGCGCGGAGTCCAGGTACTGCGGCACCAGCTCCCGCAGCGCCGCCGCCGTGGCCGGGGCCTTCTCCGACGGGCTGAGCACCACCGTGTTGCCGGCCGCCAGCGCGCCCACGACCGGGGCGAGCGCGAGCTGCACCGGGTAGTTCCACGCGCCGATGACCAGCACGAGACCCTTGGGCCGCGGCCGGACCTCCGCGCTCGCGGGCCGCAGGGCCAGCGGCAGCTTCACGGGCCGCGGCTCCATCCAGTCGGTCAGGTGCAGCAGCGCGTGGTCCACCTCGGAGCGCACCGAGACGATCTCCGTGATCAGCGCCTCGGTGGCCGGCTTGCCCAGGTCCGTGCCGAGCGCCGCGACGAACCGGTCCGCGTGCTCGGTCAGCATCCGCTTCAGGCCCTTGAGCTGGCGCACCCGCACCGCGCGCGGGTGGGCGGCGCGGGAGCGGGCGGCGGCGCGCAGCCGCTCGACGGCGGCCCGCGGCTCCTCGGGTCGGGGCCCGGCCGGCGCGATCGGCAGGGCCTCGGTGGGCAACGGCTCGCGGACCGGATCGTCGGCGGGGGAGTCGGGGGAGTCGGTGGTCAGACCGGGGGGCTGCGTGCTCATGCCGGCCACGCTACCGAGCGGCCCTGTGCGACGGCAGGGCGTGGCGCCGTCGTCGCCCCCGCGCGACCCGCGCACTTTCGTGTGGAAGACGGCGCCCCCAGTGCCTTTTCGTTCGAGAAACGGCCCGCGCCCCGCCGTTTCCCGAACGAAAGCGGTGCGACACGCCGCCGTTTCCCGAACGAAAACGCTCGGCGGGCCGGCGCCGTCATCCGGATCGGGCGGGGGCGCCCCGCGAGGGACAGCACGTCCGCCGCACGTGTCGCGACAGCGAGAACGCTGGGCTCAGACCTTCCCCTTGAGCAGTCGGTGCCAGTAGATCCGGGGCTGGCCGAAGCGGTCGAAGGCCGCCGTGCTCTTCCGCGGCTTCGTCAGGTCCACGCCGGGGATCGACCGGTCCTCGGAGCCGTCGCGGACGTGCTCGTCCAGGACCAGCTCGTCCCGGCTGACCATCACGGGGATCACGGTGTAGCCGTCGTACTTCTGGAGCGGCTTCCCCGCGTCCGCGGCCTGGATGTTCTGGGCCAGGATCTTGACCTGCCGGCGCAGGGCACCGCCGGAGGGCCGTGTGCCCAGGGCGGCGGCGTCGCCCAGCGCCCACACGTGCGGGTGCACGGGATGCCGCAGGGTCGCGGGATCCGCGGCCGCCAGGCCGGCCTCGCCGTCGTCCGCCAGGCCCGCCTCGGCGATGAACTCCGGGGCCCGCACCACGGGCGTGATGTACGCGGCCGCGACGTCGGTGATCCGCTCACCGGTGTTGAGCACCACCTCGCGGGCCTCGTGGTCCACGGCGTTCACCTCTGCGCCGGCGTGCACATGGATGCCGTACCTCGCCACGGCCTCGGCCAGAGCGGGGTCGATGGTCTGCCGGTCCAGGATCCGGCCGTACGGGGTCACCAGGTGGACGTCCACGTCCGGCAGGATCCCCGTGCGCTCCCACGCCGCGCAGGCCAGGAACAGCGCCTTGAGCACGGTGCCGCCGCACGAGGAGGGCTCAGCCGGCACATTCGCCACCACACGGTCCCCCGCGGCCACACGCGACAGCAGCGCCCGGGCGGCGTCCACGTGCTCGGGCACGTGCGCACTCGCCGCCCATCCGGCGGCGTAGGCCTCACGCAGCCCGTCGATCGCACCCCACCACGGGGTCAGCCCCGGGCAGAGCACGAGGTGGCGGAAGCCCACGGTCAGCCCGGTGCTCGTCACCGCGGTCCGTTCCTCGGCGTCCACGGCCACGACGTGGTCCGGGATCCATTCGACCCCGTCCGGGATGACGGCCCGCATCGGCCGTTCGAACCGGGCCATGTCCGCCTGCCCGCCCGCCGCGTAGTTCAGCATCGGCCGGTAGCGGTGCAGCTGTTGGCCGTCGGCGATGGCGACCCGACCCTGCCGCTTCCGCCGCAGTGCGGCGGCCAAGGACACGCCGGCGTTGCCGCCGCCGACGATCAGGATGTCGTACTGCTCGGTCACGTGGTCCTCCGTGGGGTGACGGGGTCAAGGGAACGGTACGGCCGCCCCCGCAGACGTGCTCCGCGGCAGACGGGACGTGCCGCCCATCCTCCACTGGTGGCCGGGGCCGGCGCTAGCCCGCGAGGCCCAGCAGCCGCAGCTGGTCGGCGTACTTGCGCATCCCGACCTCCACGGCCTGCGGGTTCTGCGCGTACCAGTCCAGGTGGGTCTGTCGCAGCTGCTCGGCCGGGACGGTCTGACCGGCCACGGTCCAGTCCTCGGTCGGCTCGGCGTCGAGGTCGAGGGCCTCCACCACGACCGCCTCGAGGGGCGCGCGCACCCCGCCGAGGAGCACGCGGGAGGCGGGCACGGGCTGGACGGCGACGTCGCCCGGCAGGTGCCCGGCCACGCGCTCGGCCACGCGGGTCAGCAGCGTGTTGGTCGGGTGGTTCACGGTGTAGAAGCCGACGCCCCGCTCCGCCGCCACCAGATCCGCCATGGACAGCGTCCCCTTCGCCTCCTCCCGCGCCCGCAGCGCCTGCACGGACGCGGCCGCGGCCTCGCGGATCGCCGCCGGCGCCACCTCCCGACGACGGCCCGTCGCCGCCTCGGCCAGCACGCGCAGGTCGTGGTACGGCACGACGGGCGGGTCCTCCCCCGGCCGCTCGGCCGCCCCGGGCGCGAACTTCCAGTTGCGGAGGGTGACCTGCCAGGGGAAGCGCGAGACGTCGTACACCACGGGGATCCGCACCACGGCGGCGTCCTCGGGCAGCCGGGCCACGAGCTGGTCCGTGCCGATGGGCATGCCCCGGTAGTCGTGCGGGATCGGCTGGGTGACGAGCGCCTTCACGCGCGGCAGCAGCCGCTCCAGGTGCGCGACCTCGTCCGGCTGGGCCTCGAAGGCGGGCGGCACGCGGACGCTCACCAGGTCCGCCCCGTGCAGCGGTGTGCCGGGCTCCCCGCCGAGCAGCCGCCGATACGACTCGCCCTGGCAGTTGCCCCACACCAGCAGCAGGTCACCCTCGGGCAGGTCCTCGAGCCCGTAGAAGTGGCCGTAGTGCCGGCGTCGTCCCTCGTCCTCGTGCACGCCTGCGTCCTCTCTCCTCAGCCGTCCTCGCGCCGGATCCAGTCGACGCCCGTCTTCCCGAACCACCAGGCCAGGAACGCGGAGAGCGCCGCGATGCCCATGCCCACGGTGGCGTCCGAGCCGCGCCCGTCCTCCAGGTACTCCATGATCACCGAGACGCTCGCCACGAAGAACAGGGCGGCGCCCAGCGCGATCCCCACCATGGCCGTGCCCGCGAGCTTCCAGCCCACGCCGCCCCCGCGCGCGGCCGGTGCCGCGGACGCCGGGACGGACGCCGGCGACGGCGGTGCCCACCGGTGCGCGCCCGCGGGCGGCACGGACGGCTCCGTGCCGTGGCGCCGGCGCAGGGACTCCGGGATGATCGGCTCGTCCGGGGTGGGCGGCGCCGCCTCGCTCCAGAGCCGGTGCACGGTGCCCCGCCCGCTCTGACGGGCGAGCGCCAGCACCACCTCGGCGGTCCGCACGGCCTCGGACCCGGCGCCGGCCGGGCGGGCCCCGTCGGGGAGGCCGAGGGCCTGGGCCGCGGTCGCGATCCGGGGCGGGTCGACGTCCGGGCGGAGACGGCCCACCAGGGCCAGGGCGTCCCGCCACTCGTGCTCCTGCGGCGTCCCGCCGGTCGCGCGGGTGGCCGCCTCGTACGCGCCCCGGTCCCGGTCCGCCCCGGACGCCACGAACGGCAGGTGCTCCCCCAGCAGGTCGAGCTGGGCGGCCACCTCGGGCCACTCCGGCGCGTCGGCGACGGCGGCCTCGTCCACCCCGTGCAGCTGCGTGTGCAGGCGGGAGAACGACGCCGGCCCGGTCGGCGGGCGCACGGGCCACCGCTCGGCGGCGACGATCTCGCCGCCGCGCACGAGGGCCATGTCCACGGCGCACACGGACGCCGGGTCGGCCCCCGCGGTGTGGATCTCCACGGCCACGAAGTCCAGTTCGTCCAGCTCGCTCATCGGTCCTCCCGTGTTCCGTCCTGTCCGCGATTGTGCCAGCCCCGCCCCGCGGGCACCGGCCCGCTCAGCCCCAGCCGCCCCACCACGCCTCGAGGTCCGGCACGGCGGCCACGGGCGCCCAGCCCAGCCGGGAGGCGGGCACCCGCCACACCCGCGCCGTCCCGCCCCGCCGACGCCGCCACCGCGCCCGGGCGCACGTCAGCACGGCGAGCACGTCGCGCTCGGCCCGCTCGCCCGGCTCGCCCAGCACCTCCACGCGCTCGACGCCGGCCCGTTCCAGGCGCAGCAGCCACGCGGCGACGGCGTCCGCGTCAGGCCGGGCTCCGGCCGCGGCGGGCCGCAGCGGCACGTGCACGTCCACGGACCAGTCGGGCACCGACCGCACGGCGTCGAGGTCGCCGCGCGCCGGCGTCGGCGGCAGGTCCTCGTCGGCCGCCATCGGGCCGCCGTCAGATC
>ERZ941748.62-NODE-62-length-64015-cov-8.604393_pt1 | contig 64015 bp, 57 predicted proteins | sample MGYA00521092_ERZ941748 | MGnify/ENA primary metagenome ERZ941748 (study PRJEB32759, sample SAMN07749897) | skin metagenome | biome: transportation; feature: city; material: polyester macromolecule | host: Homo sapiens | place: Hong Kong:ISLAND line | collected... | reverse complement strand
CCGATGGTAGTGTGGGGTCTCCCCATGTGAGAGTAGGTCATCGTCAGGCACTTATTAAGTAGAAAGCCCCGAGCACACTGTGTTCGGGGCTTTTTGCTGTGCGTTAAATTTTTCGTGGGAAAGGTCGTCGAGAAACGTTGGTTGGGAAAATTCCTGAGCAAAAAAACCCAGCCTGTGGCTGGGTGAGAGTGACTTTACAAGAGATCGGTTGCTAGGCGTCTCTGCGGTGTTGGCATACGCCTCCGGCCCAGGTTTCATAGATAGCGCGGTCATCGGCGAGCATCATCAATGCAAATAGCCGTTCACCGAGGGTGGTGCAGTGCTGGCTACGTCGCTGCAGCAGTGACGTGGCGTCAGGGTCGATCACGATAAAATCAGCTTCGTAGGAAGGGGCCAACTGTCCAATGTGGCTATCCAGAGAGAGGGCTTTGGCGTTGCCGTGGGTGAGGCCATAAAATCCTTGCCAGGCGGTCAGAGGCTGACCACGCAGCTGGCCTACCTGGTAGGCGCTTTTCAAGGTGCCGAAGCCGGAAAGATCCGTGCCTGCGCCAATGTCGCTGGCATAGGTAAATGCCATGCCCGTCTCTCGGGCAGCGTCTCGGTCGAACAGGCCGCTGCCCAGGAACAGGTTGGAGCTGGGGCAAAAGGCGATATTGGCGCCGCGCTCTGCCAACCGTTGGCGCATGCCGTTGTCCAAATGAATACCGTGGGCAAAGGTGCTGCGTGGGCCGACGAGTCCTGCTTCTTCGTAAACGGCCAAATAGTCTCGACTGCCGGGAAACAGTTCCGCCACCCAGTCCAGCTCTCCGCTGTTCTCGGCGAGGTGGGTCTGCAGCCATAGGGTGGGGTCATTGCGCAGCAGGGCGCCTGCCGCGTCCATTTGGGCTCTGGTCGAGGTGGGCGCAAAACGCGGGGTAACGCTGTAACCGAGGCGCTGCTTCCCATGCCAGTCCTCGATGAGCCGCTCTGTGTCGGAGATACCCGAGACGCCATCCATCAAGGCATCGGGGGCATTGCGATCCATCAGTACCTTACCTACCAGCATGCGCAGCTGCCGCTTTTGGCAGGCTGCAAAAAAGGCATCCACGGAGCCCGGGTGGCTCGAGCCAAACACTTGCGCGGTGGTGGTACCTGCGCGCAGCATTTCATTCAAGAACGCTTCCGATAACGCCTTGGCGTGATCATGATTGGCGAACTGGCACTCGGCAGGAAACGTGTAGTCATTCAGCCAATCCAGCAGTTGGCGCCCATAAGAGGCCATAATGTCCAACTGGACATAGTGGACGTGTGTATCGATGAATCCTGGCATGATGAGCTTGCCACGATGATCGATCACTTCCACTGCTTTCGGCAATTGATCAACCAGCTCGGCATAATGCCCCGCTGCATGGATATGCCCACCCTTCAGCCACAAGAGGCCGTCAGCGTAGTGTTCCAGACTGCCAGGGTGGGGCAGGTTGCCATCGCCGGGGTCATTGGGAAAGCTGATCAATTCAGCGCGGATAAGCGTATCGGTGGGCAAGGTCATATCAACTCGAGTGCGTTGCAGTAGGGGCAAAAAGCGCGCGTAGCGTAGCGCTATCCAGGCCACGGGTCTCGGTGGCATAGGGTTGGTCGGTCAACCAGAGTAATTCCGTCACCACGCTCAGCGCGATGGCGTAGGGGGTTTTATTGCTGAGCTTGGTATCCCTGACCGAGCCGATAGGGCAGCGCACGCGCTGCTGTATCGGCTGGTCGACACCTGCTCGGGAAAGGCGCCCTTTGAAACTCGCCCACTTGCTGTCGGAGCCTATCAATCCAATGGACGCAATATCGGCGCGCTCCAGCAACCCCTTGATCAAGGCATAATCCTCATCATGATCGTGGGTCATGACCAGAGCATGGGTGCCAAGGGGTAAGCCTGCCACCGTCTCTCCAACGTCGCCTAGCAAATGACAACTCAAGCGTGCTCGAGGGACATCTGACTGAAAAGCATCGGCACGGCTGTCATACCAATCGAGCTGCCAAGGCAGAGGAGCGCTGAGTTTGACGATCTCGCGCCCGACATGCCCCGCGCCGAACAGGGCAATGTGAGCGGTGGCGCCCAGAAATACTTCCAGCAGGACGTTGACCAGCCCGCCACAGCACTGCCCGCTACGCCCGCCCAGCGAAAAGGATTCCAGTGAGAACCCCGCTTGGCGCTGGCTCAAGAGGGAGCGAGCCTGCTGAATGGTCTGCCACTCGAAGGTGCCGCCGCCCAGCGTATCGAAGACAGCGTGTTCGGTAATCACCATGCGTGCGCCAGGCTCACGGGGCGTGGAGCCTGCGCTGGTCATCTGGGTGGCCAATACATGAGGCGTGCCGTGGCGTTGACAATGATCGAGGGCGGCATGCCAAGTAATGGGCGTTTCATGGGTCATAAGGCACTTTTCCGAATGGCATGCGCCGCCAGCATGACGCGCTCGGGCGTGGCCGGGGTATCCAGACGCGGCGAGCTGCGGTAGTCATCCAGGCTGGCGAGGGCGTCGCGCAGGGCCGACCAGACACATATCCCCAGCATGAAGGGCGGCTCACCCACCGCTTTGGAGCGGTACAGGCTGGCCATGGAGTTAGGATGTCCTTCCAGCAGTTCGACATTGAAGACGCTGGGCAGATCCCCGAAGGTGGGAATCTTGTAGGTCGCTGGACCATCGCTGACCAGCGTTCCTTCACTGTTCCATTTGAGCTCTTCGCTGGTCAGCCAGCCCATGCCCTGGATGAACCCGCCTTCTACCTGACCAATATCGATGGCCGGGTTGAGCGAGTTGCCCACATCATGAAGTATGTCGACACGGTCGACCTGGTATTCGCCGGTCAACGTGTCGACGCTGACCTCCGCCGCGGCCGCGCCAAAGGCGTAATAATAAAATGGGCGGCCCTGGCCAGTTGCGCGATTGTAATGAATCAGTGGCGTCGCGTAGAAGCCTTTCTCGGACAGCGAAACCCGGTGTAGATATGCCGTCTGCACCAGCTCGCCCCAAGGAATGCGGCGTTCACTTTCGCCGATGCCTGCGATGAGCATGCCGTCCCTCAGCTCCATGCCTTCACGATCCAGCCCGCCCTCGAAGTGGTTGGCGGCAAAATCGAACAGACGCTCACGCAGTTTGATGGCAGCATCGCGGGCGGCCATGCCGTTCAAATCCGCACCGCTGGAGGCTGCCGTGGGGGAAGTGTTCGGCACCTTGTCCGTTCGTGTGGCGCTGATGCGTACGCTCTCCAGGTCTAGCCCCAGTTCCAAGGCCACCACCTGGCAGATCTTGGTGTGCAGGCCTTGCCCCATTTCAGTGCCGCCGTGGTTGATCAGGATGCTGCCATCGGTATAGACGTGTAGCAGCGCGCCGGCCTGGTTGAGGTGCTGGGCGGTGAAGGAGATGCCAAACTTGACGGGTGTCAGTGCCAGCCCTTTCTTGATGACGGAGCTGGAGGCGTTGAAGTCCCGTATCTGCTGTCGATGCGTCCAGTACTCGCTGCGTTGCTCGAGGCGCTCGACGAGCGTGTGCAACAACTGCTTCTGGTCGACCTGTTGCCCGTAATGGGTCATGTCGCGTTCGGGACGATAAAAGTTGCGCTTGCGGATGGTCAGCGGGTCTTCACCGACATGGCGGGCAATATCGTCCATGGCCGCTTCGATGATCATCATGCCCTGGGGGCCGCCAAACCCGCGAAAAGCGGTGTTCGACGCAGTGTGGGTGCGGGCGCGATGGCCGGTGACCCTGGCATTACCCAGTGAGTAGGCATTGTCTGCGTGAAACATGGCGCGGTCGACGATGGCATCGGAAAGGTCGGGGGAGTAGCCGCAGTCGCCGATCACGGTAATGTCGCTGCCTTGAATCACTCCCTGCGAATCGATGGCCAGCCGATAGCGGTTGTGAAAGGGGTGGCGCTTGCCAGTGGCGCGCATGTCGTCACGTCTGGGCAGGCGAAGACGTGTGGCCTTGCCGGTGCGTCGTGCGATGAGGGCAGCAATGCAGGCCCAGGGGGATGCCTGGGTTTCCTTGCCTCCAAAACCACCCCCCATGCGCCGTACTTCCACCGTGACGGCATGAAATGGGATACCCAGCACTTCGGCGACCAGCTTTTGGGTTTCGCTGGGGTGCTGGTTGGAGGTGTGAACCATGACGCCTTCGTCTTCGCTCGGAATGACGACGCACGCCTGGCCCTCCAGATAGAAGTGCTCTTGTCCACCAATGAACAGCGCACCTTCCAGCACGTGTTCGGCTTGCTCCAGTGTGGCCTGCCAGTCACCACGCTGTTGGGTGTGGCTGGGGCGAACGAACTCCTCTTGAGCAGTGGCTTGAACGGCATCCAGCTGTGCTGGCAGCTTGTCGATCTGCACATTGGCAAGCAGAATCGCGTGACGCGCCGCACTCAGGGAAGTGGCAGCTACAGCGAACAGGCACTGCCCTGAATAGCTGATCTCGCGCTCGACGAAGATAGGGTCGCCAGGGAAGACCGGGCCGATGTCCGTGTGGCCAGGCACGTCGTGGAATGTGATCACGTCGACCACGCCGGGGGCGATGCGAACGGCCGCCAGGTCGAGGTGCGTCAAGGTGCCGTGGGCCACCGGTGAGAGCCCCAGAGCCACGTGTAAAGCATCAGCAGGTGTCTTGAGGTCGTCGATATAGAGCGCTTTCCCCGTCACATGTTTTTCGGCGCTCTCATGAAAGCTGGAGGACCCCGCCTGGCGCTGTCCGCGGCTGTCCACGGTATGGCGCGCCAGGGGGGCCGCGCCATGTATACGCTGGTCGAGCTCATGCCGGGCCCGGCGACTGTCGTTGTCGAGTTTAGTGAGCGTACGCATGCAACATGACCTCCTGTTCTGGTGATGAGAGCGACAAGTAGAGTCGTTCCAGCAGATTGGCGGCCGCCAGCTGACGATACTGCTGGCTGCCTCGCACGTCACTCATGGGCTCGAACTCATCTTGCAGCGCTTGCCGGGCCGTTTGAAAGGCCTGTTTGCCTACCCGTTGCCCTTCCAGCGCGGCCTCCGTTGCCGGGGCACGCCGGGGCGTGGCGGCCATCCCGCCGAAGGCGATGCGCACGTCGCTTAACTTGCCGTCCTCCAGGCGGTAGCTAAAGGCACCCAGAACGGCAGAGATATCGTCTTCACGGCGTTTAGAGAGCTTCCACACTCTGAGAGAAGCACTCTTCTCCAGAGCAGGAATAAAGATACGTGTGATGACCTCATCGGCGGCCAGCGCCGTTTTCTTATAATCGATAAAGAACGCCTGCAGCGGCAAACAGCGGGTACCCGCATGGCTGGCAAGTTCGAGATGAGCGCCGAGTGCCAGCAGTACGGGTGGGGTATCACCAATGGGGGATGCATTGGCGATATTGCCGCCGAGGGTTCCCCGGTTACGCACTTGTTCCGAGCCCAGCCGATGGAGCAGGTGCGCGAAAGCGGGGAAGTGTGTTGCCAGCAGCGGAGCAAGCCGCGAATAGGTCACCGCCGCGCCGACCCACCATCCTTCCTGCCCCTGAAAGGTCGCTGGCGAGATCATGCCCAGCTCGGGCACGCGGGTGGTATCGATCAGTTGATCCAGTGCGGCCAGGCGCTGGGTCGTTTCCAGCCATAGGTCCGTGGCGCCAGCGACCAGTCTGGCATTGGGCAGGTCGCGCCGCAGCGCTGTCAGTTCGCTCAGCGACCTCGGCTGTGCAAATAGCGGACCTTCCTGAGGGGCTTGTGTGGCTGTGTCGCCATCCTGCGAGTCAGACAGCGTGGCATCCCACCATTGAGGCGGCTGCCAGTCGCTGGCTTGCATGGTCAGCGCGGCATCACGAATCGGGCGATAGCCCGTGCAGCGGCAAAGGTTGCCACCCAACGCGGCTTCCAGACGCTCGGGCGTCAACGGGGCAGGTTGGCGCTGCTGCTGCGTATGCAAACTGAACAGCGACATGACGATGCCCGGCGTACAGAAACCGCACTGGCTGCCGTGGCAGTCGATCATGGCGCGCTGCGCAGGGTGCAAGGAGTTGCCCTGCGACAGGCCTTCTACGGTGACGAGATGCTGGCCATGCAGTTGATGGGCCGGGGTAATGCACGCATTGACCGTCAGGAACGGTGGCTGGTCGGGGTCGCTGCTTTTCAAGGCGACTGTGCAAGCGCCGCAGTCGCCGGACGCGCAGCCCTCTTTTGTGCCCGTGGCCCCCAAATGGTCGCGTAACAGCGTTAGAATACTGGTCTCAGGGGGCACTCGACACTGTTGACGGGTGCCATTGAGCAGAAACTCAATCGTTGCCATGCCAAACTCCGTTATGATTGTTCTGACCGATTGGTCAATAATGGTGAGCTTGGGACAAAAAAGCGTGGCTTGCAAGACTTTGTTGTCAGCGCGTTTTGATGCCCTGAAACGATGCATAAAGAGCGAAAATGCCCCTTTTTGCAGCGTTGTCCGACGTTGGGCCAGAGCTGATCGGCACAACCCGAGCCTATATCAAGGAGCTTACTCAATGACGCTTGATACCGCTAACCATGAGAGCGCCAGCAGGGATCGCATCGAGCAGACGATATTGAGTGCCGCCGAACAGGTGTTTGCTCAGCATGGTTATCGCGGAGCCAGCCTGCAGTCGATTGCTGACGTCGCTGGTTTGCCCAAGGCCAATATCCTCTATTACATGGGGAGCAAACAGGCGCTCTATGTGCGACTACTGAATCGCATGATGAAGCGCTGGAACGCGGTGCTGGAAGACATTACCCCTGCGAGTGACCCGGCAGCCGTACTGAGCGATTTTATTCGCACCAAAATGGTGCTTGGTCAGCGCTATCCCGAGGGTTCCAAGCTGTTTGCGGCTGAAATCCTGGGGGGCGCACCTTTTCTGAAGGATTACCTGAACGGTGAGCTGAGAGAGTGGGTCAGCAGCCGTGCCGCCATCATGCGAGAGTGGTCGCGACAGGGGAAGATGGATGATGTGGATCCTCGCTGGCTGATTTTTCTGATCTGGTCATCCACCCAGCACTATACCGAGTACAGTGCCCAGGTGAACGGCATTCTCGGCCAGGAGACACTGGCCGAGGAGGACATCGACGCTATTTGTCGCTTCCTGGAGCATGTGATCTTGAAAGGCTGTGGCATAGAGCGCCCAGTCGTACCCATTGCATGAGTTCGACCATGCCTGAGCTGCCCATCGAGCAACACCTGGCGTCGATCGAAGACGCTCTGGACACCCACTCTCGCCTCATTCTGGTGGCGCAGCCCGGCGCGGGCAAGACCACCCGAGTGCCGTTGCGGCTCATCGAGCGCCCTTGGGCGCGTGGCCAGCGCCTGCTGATGCTCGAACCTCGGCGGGTGGCGGCCAGGTTGGCGGCGACTTACATGGCCGCTCAGTTGGGAGAGCCGGTGGGTAAGCGTATTGGCTATCGCATGCGCGGTGATCAACGGGTGGGGCCTGACACGCAGCTGGAAGTGATCACTCAGGGGGTGCTGACGCGCATGCTGCAGGATGACCCGCTGCTGGAGGGGGTGGCCGGCATTCTCTTCGATGAGTTTCATGAACGCAGTATCGAGTCCGACCTGGGTCTGGCGCTGGCAATGGACGTGCAGCAAAGCATTCGTGACGATCTCCGCCTGGTGGTGATGTCCGCGACGCTGGATATAGAGGCGCTGCGTACCTTGCTGGGCGAGCATACTCCGGTGATCGAGAGCAGTGGCCGCGCTTTTCCGGTCACCACGCTATATCGGCCACCTGTTGGCGGTGAGACCGCCGCCATGGCGGCGCGCAGTGTCGTGGAGGAAGCCGTGGCGCTGGACGATGCCCAGGACATATTGGTCATCTTGCCCGGCGTGGCGGAGATCCGCCGGCTCGCTCAGGCGCTGGCGGCTTCATCGCTGACGCTGGATATTCGCACGCTGCATGGCGGCATGACGCTGGATGCTCAACAAGCGGCACTTAGCCCTGGTACGCAGCGGCGGGTGATAATCTCCACCTCGATCACCGAATCGAGCCTGACGGTCGACGGCGTCAACGTCGTCATTGACGCAGGCCTTGAACGGGTGCCCGAGTTCAGTGCCCAAACGGGGCTTACGCGGTTGACCACCCGTCGCGTCAACCGCGCCAGCGCCGACCAGCGGCGTGGGCGCGCGGGTCGCCAGCAATCAGGCTACTGCTATCGTCTGTGGGGACAGGACCAGTCACTGGTTGCGCACCGTGAACCCGAGATGCTGCAGGCCGATCTCTCGCGGCTGGCGCTGGAACTGGCGCTATGGGGCGTCAATGCACCCGACGCGCTGGCCTGGCTATCTCCACCGCCCAGGGGCGCATGGCAGAGCGCGCGCGATCTTCTCCAGCGGCTGGGGCTGCTCGATCAGGCCGGCGGGCTGACACCGCTGGGGCAGCAGTGCGGTACCTTGCCGGTGGAGCCTCGCCTGGCCGCGATGCTGGTGCGCTCCAAGGCTGGAGAAAATACCGCGCTGGCCTGTGCGCTGGCAGCGCTGCTGGAGGGCCGGGAGCGTCTTGAGGGAACATTGCAGGAAGCCCTGGCCGCTCGGCTGAAAACACCTTCTGCATTCCCAATCTGGCACCAGGAAGTCAAGCGTCTGGCGGCGCTGATGGGATGCACGGTGCCGTCACGCCTTGATCTGGAGCCTCTGGGAGAGCTGCTTGCGGTGGCGTTTCCTGACCGAGTGGCCCAGCTCATGAACCTCGGGCGTTTCAAGCTGGCCAATGGCAAGACGGCAACGCTATCGCCGCAGCACCCGTTGGCCAACGAGCCGTATCTGGTGGCCGTTCACCTCGACAGCGCTAGCCGTGATGCGCCGATCCAGAGGGCAGCGCCCCTCTCTGAGCAGGCTTTGCGAGCCCTTTATCCGGCGACGGCGACGTGGCACGAACGAGTTGCCTGGCAAGAGCCGCCGGGCAAGCTGGTGGCCGAAACGGTGCAGTATCACGGTGAGCTGGTATTGGCGGCACGCCCGCTACAGACGCTGCCCGCCGCCGCTGCCGAACAAGCGCTGATGAGCGCTTTGCAGCGCCGCCCTTCAGCCTTGCTGAATGACGAGGTCAGGCGCTTGCAGGGGCGCATGGCGCTGCTCAAGCGTACTTTTCCTAGGCAATGGCCCGACTGGTCCGATGCTGCGTTGGTGGATGATCTGGACGAGTGGCTGGCGCCTTACGTGGTCGGTATGACTCGGCTGGCACAAGTCGAAAAACTGCCTTTCGCGCGGTGCCTGCTGGATACGCTGACCTGGGAAGCGCAGAGTGCGTTGGCACGTCTGGCGCCTATCGGCCTCACCGCGCCGAGCGGTAACACGATTACGCTGGACTATCTTCCCTGCCTGGAGGGCCGGCCGCCTGTGCTGGCATTGAAGCTGCAGGAGGCCTTTGGCTGGCAAGAAACACCGACCGTGGCCGTAGGGCAAGTGGCCGTGATGATTCACCTGCTGTCACCGGCCCGACGCCCTCTGCAGGTCACACAGGACTTGCGCAGCTTCTGGCTGACCGGCTACCCGGAGGTGAGAAAAGAGATGCGCGGGCGGTATCCAAAGCACCCGTGGCCAGAAGACCCCTTGACGGCGCAAGCCACGGCACTGACCAAGCGCCGCTTGGGCAACGCTTGAAGGTCAGTCAAAGCGTGCTCTTTACTCTTGTGCAGGTTCCGGTACTTCTCCGGGGCGTTGATAGCGTACGCCGTCCGCGCGAGGTTCTTCGTAACGCTTGTTCTCATCTTCGGAAACAACCCCAAAGACCGTTTCCTGCGAGCCATCCGGCCATGTGTAAGTGGTACAGCCCGCCAGGCTCGACAGACCAAGAATAAAAACGAGACCAGACAGCGTGATACGACGCTTGGGCATGAAAAGCTCCCTGAAAATGGCACATGCTCATGAAAAAGGGTGACGACGAGTGCTGCGTAGTGTGAAGCGCACCGCCAATGCTCGCAAGCTAATTTCAATGGTGTCGATGCAGCGATGGAGATGATGGTCGGTGGCGGGCATGTTCACCTTGTGTCTATGCTGGGATATCAGTCAGGTTCCCTTGGAAAAGGACACCTGGAAGACGCCCAGGCGGTTGATAGCAGAAGGTGGATGGAGGGGATATGTGGTCAGTCTTGAAGTCTGTACTGGCAGCCCTGATCGGGGTGCAGAATGATCGGCAGCGCAGGCAGGACTTCTCCAGCGAGCGACCTGCGGCGTTCATTGTGACGGGGGTCGTCGTCACGCTCCTGTTCGTACTGGTCATTGCCTGGTTGGCCCAGTGGGTCGCTGGATGAACCGTTGAGGCAAATCACGCAAGGTTTGCGTGACGAATGGCATTTGTTTTCTATACTGAGATTGACGTCTTAATCCTGCTTTAATAAAAGCATGGCGAGAACAACAATAATAAAGGAGGTTTCTATGCCCCCAGTGTGGCGATGGCTACTACTTCCCTCATCGAGTCTTGCCGTTGCGTCAGTGGCGTCGGCCAATAGTTGGAATATGCCGGTGGGTGTTACGGACGTCAGCCGTGATATCTTCAATCTGCATATGACCATTTTTTGGATCTGCGTCGTCATTGGCGTCGTGGTGTTTGGCGTCATGTTCTACTCGCTGTTTCGCTATCGCCACGCCAAGGGAGCCAAAGCAGCCCATTTTCACGAGCACACCACGGTGGAAGTGTTGTGGACGGCCATTCCTGTGCTGATTCTGGTCGGCATGGCAATTCCTGCCACCGCCACGCTCAAGAACATGTATGACGCCTCGGAAGCCGACCTGGATGTGATGATCACCGGCCAGCAGTGGCGCTGGCGCTACGAATACCTGGGCGAAGACGTTGCCTTCAACTCCAACATGAGCACCCCTTGGGAGCAGATCCGCGGGCAGGAGGAGCGAGGAGAGCACTATCTGCTCGACGTGGACGAACCCCTGGTCTTGCCAATCAATCGCAAAGTGCGCTTTCTGATGACCTCAGACGATGTCATCCACTCCTGGTGGGTGCCCGAGCTGGCGGTCAAGCAGGACACGATTCCCGGCTTCATCAATGAAAACTGGGTGCAGATCAATACACCCGGTATTTATCGCGGACAGTGTGCCGAACTCTGTGGTGTCAATCATGGCTTCATGCCTGTCGTGGTACATGCCATGGAAGAAGAGGAATTCGATGCCTGGCTGGTAGAGCGGCGTGAAGCGGCCGAGCAGGAGGCCATGGGCGTCGACCGTGAATGGGAAATGGAGGAACTGATGGCCAGAGGGGAAGCGGTGTACCGCGCCATCTGTTCTTCTTGCCATCAAGCCGAAGGGCAAGGGGCGATGCCGGCCTTCCCGGCATTGGCCGGTAATGATCAGTTGATCGAAGACCTGGATTGGCATATCGACAGGATCGTCAATGGGGTCTCTGGCGCGGCGATGCCTGCCTTCCGGGCAACTCTGAACCCCGTTGAAATTGCCGCAGTGGTCACCTATACCCGCAATGCCTGGGGAAATGACACGGGTGAAACGGTACAGCCTGCAGCCATTGCTGAGCTGATAGCCCAATAACTCCACGTTTCTACCCATAACAACGAAAAGCAGGCGGAGAAGCTCATGGCGCCCCAACTACCCCCTCAGCATCCGTTGCAGCATAGCTCTACCACTCACGCTGGCACTCATGCCAGCGCCGGTTCTGCCCACCATGAGCATACGCATCACCCGAAAGGGCTCATGCGCTGGCTATTGACCACCAATCACAAGGAGATCGGTACGCTCTATCTGATCTTCTCGCTGACCATGTTCTTCATTGGGGGCATCTTTGCACTGGTGGTCAGGGCAGAGCTTTTTCAACCAGGACTGCAGCTGGTACAGCCCGAGTTCTTCAATCAGATGACCACCATGCATGGCTTGATCATGGTGTTCGCAGCCGTCATGCCTGCCTTCACGGGACTGGCCAACTGGATGATCCCGCTACAGATTGGAGCGCCTGACATGGCGCTTCCTCGGCTCAACAACTTCAGCTTCTGGCTGCTGCCTGTCGCCTTCACGCTCCTGCTTTCAACACTCTTCATGCCGGGCGGCGGGCCCAATTTTGGCTGGACCTTCTATGCGCCCTTGTCCACCACCTACGCGCCACCCTCCACGACCTTCTTCATCCTGGCCCTGCACATAGCCGGTATCAGCTCCATTCTGGGGGCGATCAACATCATCGCCACCATCCTCAACATGCGTGCCCCCGGTATGCGCATGATGGACATGCCGCTGTTCGTCTGGACATGGCTCATTACCGCTTTTCTGCTGATTGCCGTCATGCCCGTGCTGGCGGGGGTGATTACCATGATGCTCATGGATATCAATTTCGGAACCAGCTTCTTCGATGCCTCGGGGGGCGGTGACCCGGTGCTGTTCCAACACCTGTTCTGGTTCTTTGGGCACCCCGAGGTCTACATCATGATTCTGCCAGCCTTCGGTATCGTGTCGGCGATCATTCCAACCTTTGCGCGCAAGCGTCTGTTTGGCTATGCCTCCATGGTGTATGCCACGGGAGCCATTGCGCTGCTGTCGTTTTTGGTCTGGGCGCACCACATGTTCGTGGTGGGCTTGCCGTTGGCGGCAGAGCTCTTCTTCATGTACACCACCATGCTGATCGCCGTGCCAACCGGCGTGAAGGTATTCAACTGGGTAACCACGCTATTTCGAGGCTCCATCAGCTTCGAGCCACCCATGCTGTTTGCACTGGCATTCGTGGTGCTGTTCACCATCGGTGGTTTTTCCGGGCTGATGCTGGCCATTGCACCGGCCGACTTTCAATACCATGACACGTACTTCGTGGTCGCTCATTTTCACTATGTGCTCGTGCCAGGGGCCATCTTTGCCATCATGGCAGGCGTGTACTACTGGCTGCCCAAATGGACCGGCCACTATCCCAACGAGCGTTTGGCTCAGTGCCATTTCTGGTGCTCGATCATTGGGGTCAACCTGACCTTTTTCCCCATGCATTTTGCCGGGCTGGCGGGCATGCCCAGACGGATTCCCGACTATGCGCTGCAGTTCGCCGACTTCAACCTGCTGTCCAGCATCGGCGCGTTCTTCTTCGGTTTCTCTCAGCTGCTGTTCGTGCTGGTCGTCGTACTGTGTGTCAAGGGGGGTAAAAAAGCACCGGCCAAGGCTTGGGAAGGGGCTGAAGATCTGGAATGGAGTGTGCCTAGCCCGGCGCCACTGCATACCTTTGAGACGCCACCTGTCTTTCAACGCCATCAGGCACATGATTAGTCATGCGTAGTCGGGGGAGGGCTCCAAGATGGCCATCAGCAGTGCAGAGCAAACGGTAGCCGTTCGGCGTACGGTCATTCGCACCACGGCAGTGCTGGTGGGGATGTTTGCCTTCGCCTTTGCCTTGGTCCCGCTTTACGACGTTTTCTGCCGTATCACAGGGCTGAATGGCAAGGTGGATACGACCGCTCAGGCCATCGTTCACGAAGAGGTGGACACGTCGCGTTTCATCACGGTCCAGTTCATTACTCGTGGCAGCGCGGGGTTGCCCTGGCAGATGAGTGTTGCCACGCGCCAGATGCGCGTGCATCCCGGGCAAACTGCCGAGGTCGATTTCACGTTCACCAATAATAGCCAAGCCCAGAGCTGGGGGCGTGCCGTGCCTAGCGTATCGCCTTCCAACGCCACGACACACCTTCGCAAGGTCAGCTGTTTCTGCTTTCAAGAGCAGCAGTTGCAAGGACAGGAGCGGCTGACCATACCGCTGGTATTTCAACTCGCCCGGGATCTGCCAGCGGACATCAATACGATTACGCTGGTGTACACCCTCTATCCCGTTCATCACGTCGCACTGAGTGACCCTTATGACAATGCCTCAGGAGGCAGCATATGAGCAGCGGCAGCTATTACGTACCTGCGACCAGCCGGTGGCCAGTATTGGGCTCGATTGCGCTGGGTGTGATGATGATCGGTGCCGGTATTCAACTGGTCTATGGCGCCGGTATGCCGGTCTTGGCGGTTGGATTGGTGGCCGTGGTGGCGGTCATGGGTCTCTGGTTCCGAGATGTCGTGCATGAGTCGATGGGCGGTTTGTACGATGCCCAGATGGATCGCTCGTTTCGCTGGGGGATGGGGTGGTTCATTTTTTCGGAAGTGATGTTCTTTGCAGCTTTCTTCGGGGCGCTTTTCTACGTCCGAACGTTTGCGCTTCCGTGGTTGGGCGGTGAGGGTGCCAAAGGTGTATCGGCGCTGCTATGGCCTGGTTTCATTCCCGAGTGGCCGCTGTTGAGCCCTCCTGATGCCGCCGTGTCAGGGCCCCATGGCGTGCTGAGCCCATGGCAGTTGCCGCTGGTGAATACGTTGCTGCTGGTCACATCGAGCATCACCCTGACGGTCGCTCATGAAGCGCTCAAGCTGGGTTATCGAGCAACATGTCGGAATTGGCTGGCGGCAACGGTCGGTCTGGGCATTTGCTTCATCGTCATTCAGGGGGTCGAGTACTACGAAGCCTACCACCATTACGGGATTACCCTGGAAGCCGGTATCTTTGGCGCGACTTTTTTCATTCTTACGGGCTTTCATGGTCTACACGTGATCATTGGCACACTGATTCTGGCCACCATGCTGGTCAGAATCATCAAGGGACATTTTGCCAATGAGCAGCATTTTGGTTTCGAAGCTTCGTGCTGGTATTGGCATTTTGTCGATGTGGTGTGGGTAGGGCTGTTCATCTTTGTCTATGTGCTTTAGTGCGTCAGCCCAGTTCGCCGGACCAGAAGCCGAAAATGAGCAATGCCATGAGCAGACAGCCTAGGCCGACACGCCACTTCAGCGAGGTCAGAAGGCGCCGTGAAGCGCCGTGGTCTCGCAATAAAAAACCAGCACCTGCGGCGAGGCTGGCCACCATGCCTATGAATACCAATGCGATCAGTAGCTTGAGTGCCATGCGTCGACGCTCCCGTGTTACCTTGCGGTTATGTGTATGGGGTTGTTTTTGGACCGTGGTGGTGGTTGCTGGTGTGCTGTTAGGACTATGGCAGTGGGAGCGTGCTGCTGACAAGCAGCGATCGCTTGATCAGCGTGCCGCAGCCCCCTCCTTGGTGTCACCGGTCAGTGAGCCAGTCGAGGGCGCCACGTTGCGCCTGCAGGGTGAGTATCTGGCGGAGCATACGCTCTATCTCGATAACCGAATCGTCAATGGACGGCTGGGCGTTGCCGTGCTGACCCCTTTGCGTGACGAGCATGGTCAGCTCTGGCTGATTCAGCGGGGGTTCATGGAAACCGGCAGCAGTCGCGAGCCACCGGTCTCCTCGACGCCAGCAGGCCAGGTGCAGGTCGTCGGAGAGTGGCAAAGAGCCCATTCGGATGGCCTCCTTTACGGCAACAACCTGGAAGGGGTGAGGCTGCAACGGTTAGATCTGGCTCCCTGGGCCTCGGCGCTTGGGGCGTTCCGTTTTGCCGGATGGGTGCATGCTCACGAGGGGGAGGGTGTCCTGACCCCCTGGTGGGAAGCCAATGTGGTGCCACCGGCGCGTCATCAGGCCTATGCGTTTCAGTGGTGGGGCCTAACGCTGGCGGCTCTGGTGGTGATGCTGATCGGCGGTCGCCGCCTCATGAACGACCCAAGGGTCGAGAGAATCAGGAGTTAACCCGATGTCATCCAGCGCAAAGCGTTTCCCTCGCTTTATCCTGGTGCTACTGTTCGTGGCGTTTGCCGCGCCGGTGGTGATCGCATGGATCATGGTGACATGGCGAATCGGTATACCCACCCACTACACCGCCTACGGGGATGTTTCCGTGACCGCGCCGCCGCTGGAAGAGTGGCCACTAACGTCTAGACTTGAGCCTGGTGAGCAGTGGATGCTGGTGTTCGAATGCGTGGAGCCCTGTGACGCAAGGCAGGATGAGCTATGGCGTCTGCACCGGGCTCTTGGGCGAGAAGCGGGTCGCCTGCAGCGCCTCAGGATCGGCGGCGACCTGCAGATGTTGCCTGGCGAGACCGCCACGGCCTGGCACCGCTTGCCCAACTGGCGTGGCGAACAGCGTGTCTGGGTGCTGGACCCCGCAGGCCGCCCAGCGCTGGCCTATCACACAACGGCCACTGCGTCAGACATGCTCAAAGATATCAGGCACTTGTTCAAAGTGAATGCTCTGTAATTTTCTCCCGGCGACTGAACAGCCGTAAGGACACGTGATGATTCATTCCGATAAGCACCGTTTGCGCCTGCTGGTAGCGTTGAGCCTGGCAGGCACTCTATTGACGATGCTGGTCATTCTGGTGGGGGCCTGGACTCGCTTGGTGGATGCTGGGCTAGGGTGCCCCGATTGGCCTGGTTGCTATGGGCGATTGCTGGTGCCGGATAGCGAGCATGCGGCACTGCGTCATCCGGATGTGCCGCTTGACCCCTTCAAGGCCTGGGTCGAGATGGGGCACCGCTATGTCGCTAGCTTTCTCGGTCTGCTGGTGATCGGAACGCTGCTTCTGGGGTGGCCATTGAGGCGCCGAGAAGGCTATCCCTGGAAGGTCAGCGTCGCGCTGCTGATCGTGATTCTCATACAAGGTGCGTTTGGCGCTTTTACCGTGACGTTGAAGCTCTGGCCGCAGGTGGTCACGCTACACTTGCTGGGCGGGCTCAGTGTGTTGATGCTGTTTTTTTGGCTTCATCTGCGCATTCGTCGGTCGGCGAAAGGGGTGTTGGTGCCCCCCAGAAAGTCAGGCCCGCTCTGGCTTCTGGCAGGCGCGGCGCTGGTACTGCAGCTGGCGCTGGGTGGCTGGGTCACCAGCAATTATGCCGGTATTGCTTGCCAGGGATTTCCCACCTGTAACACCCAGTGGTGGCCGGATATGGACCTGAGCGAAGGGTTTCATCTGACCCAGACCGTGGGCCCCAATTATTTACATGGTCAGCTGCATGCCGATGCGCGCACCGCCATTCATGTGGTGCACCGCTTGGGTGCCTTGCTGCTGGGTGTCGTGCTGCTGGCGCTCTGGTGGCGCTATCGCCGCCAAAGTGAGGTCGTGGGTGCCTTGTCCATGGTCGTGTTGCTGTACCTGCTACAGGCAGGGTTGGGCGTTGCCAATGTGCTGCTCTGGCTGCCGTTATGGCTAGCGCTGCTGCATACCGCGGGCGCCGTGCTGTTGTGCCTGGGGCTGGGGTGGGCCTGGTGGCGCTACCGTTATATGCCTGAACGATCACACGCAGTGCAGGCGCTCGACGGGAAAGCGTTATACGTGCAGGCCCGATAGTCCAATGATTGACCTTGAAAACAATAACAATCCATCAGGTGATCACTATGCGATACGCAACGCTGGATACCACGTTACCCACCATCCGTTGGGGGGTGTTGAAAGAGCTGGTGTTACTGTGCAAGCTCAACGTGGTGGTCGTCATGCTGGTATGCACGGCCGTTGGTATGGCCTTGGCTACGCCGGGGTTGCCGCCGTTGAAAGCCATGGTGTTCGGTCTGCTGGGCGTCGGATTGGCCTCCAGTGGGGCCGCCGCTTTCAACCATATCATCGACCGCCATCTGGACGCTGTGATGACGCGCACGTCACGCCGACCGTTAGCGGCGCACCGCCTGCCTGTCTGGATGGCCATGCTATGGGCCGTAGGGCTGTCGGTGGCGGGCGTGGGGCTACTGGCCTGGCAGGTGAACACGCTAGTGGCATTTTTGACACTGGCATCGCTGGTGGGCTACGCCGTGCTGTATACCGCGTACCTGAAACGTGCCACCCCACAGAATATCGTGATTGGAGGCGTCGCGGGGGCGGCGCCTCCGCTGCTGGGCTGGGTGGCCGTAACGGGCAGCATTGCGGCGGAGCCTTTGCTGCTGATGCTGATCATCTTCGTCTGGACGCCGCCGCATTTCTGGTCGCTGGCTATTCACAAGCGTGAAGACTACGCCTGCGCGGGTATTCCCATGTTGCCGGTCACCCATGGCGTGGCGTTTACGCGACTGCAGATTTGGTTGTACAGCTGGCTGACCGTGGCGGCGTCGCTTTTGCCGATGGTGGTAGGCATGAGTGGCTGGGTGTATCTGGTGATCGTCATGGCGCTCAATGCACGATTCATCTACTGGGGCTGGCGCGTCTGGAGGGGCGATGACCAGGCAGTGCCACTGCTGGCCTTCTGGTTTTCCATTCGTTACCTGCTGGGGCTGTTTGGTGCACTGCTACTGGACCATTATACTTTTCTGGCACCACCAGTTTTTGGCTAGCGTGAGCGGATTAACGACAAAGTTGGTCTATGTTGTAGAAAGCAGTGTACAATTTCCGTTAAACTATTCTGGCTTGATATAAAGAGGTTTCATGAGCTCTACCGTCGCACTATTGTTACTGGCCGTCGCGCTGGTGGTCATTGCCGGTTTGGGGGGGTATGCGTACTCCCTGCGCCAAGAGGTGAAACGTCGTGAAGCTTTTCGCCTGGAGGAGGAGCAGCGAGCCCAGCAGAACAGTCTGGAAAACCTGGATTACGTGGTGAGCGCGCTGGTGCAGGAGCAGGTAGATATCACCGAAGGTTCCTGGCGGTGTAAGGTATTGCTGGAGATCGTTGATCCCAGCCTTGCGGAGAGACCAGAGTTTCAGGCATTTGCAGAAGTCTATAACCGCACTCGGCACCTCAAGACCCACTCTGCACGCAAGCAATTGACCCCTCGGGAACGAATGCGTGAAGACAAGGAGCGCCTCGAAGTCGAGGCGGAAATGCGTCCTGCCGTACTCGCCGCTGCTGCGGCTGTGATCCAGTGGCGCGCCAAAGGTTCCAAGGCGTTACACTGATTTTTAGTGTCATTGGTGTCAGCTTTGCTATGCTAAACACGTCGGTATTGGCAAGAAGTTGATATCACGGCATTGTTGCCTTCTAACGCTGAAACGTTAATGATAGGCACCTCGTTCGTTTTCATGATGCGCTCCGGCGCCCATCCTGAAGAAGAACAGCGAAAAATGGATGCTCTCGCTAAAAGAAGCATTAGATAGATTTGGTCAATGACCATATCAGCATTGGATCAAGAAGGAGTCTTGCATGAAAAAGTCAACAACTGGCTTGCTAATCGGTTCTGCCCTCGTAGTAGGCCTCTCTGGCTGTGCCAGCTCTGCCTCTCAGTCTTCTGGTCAGGCGAGTGCAAGCAGCGACCGTAGCTGGTACCAGCACCCCGCCGTATGTGGTATTGCCGGTGGCCTGATCGGTGGCAGCATTGGTTATGCTACTAGCGGCAGCTCTGATGAAGACGTTGGCGCGGCTACTGGCTTCGCGGCAGGCGCTGCCATTGGCGGTCTGTTGTGTGCCGATCATACTCCTGAGCCGGTTGCGCCGCAGTGCCCGAGTTATGGTGAAGTGCCTGCTGGCGTCGCGGTAGATGCTGAAGGCTGCCCGCTGGACTCCGACGGTGACGGCGTGCCGGACTACCGTGACCAGTGCCCGGGAACGCCTGCTGGTGTTGCGGTAGATGCCAATGGCTGCCCGCTGGACTCCGACGGTGACGGCGTGCCGGATTACCGTGACCAGTGCCCTGACACCCCGGCTGGCGTTGCCGTGAATGCCCTGGGTTGCCCGGAAAGCATGGTGCTGCGTGACGTCAACTTCGAGTTCGACTCCGCACAGCTCACTACCAATGCACAGCAAGTGCTGAATGGCGTTGCCGAGCGTCTGGTGAACAATCCTGACGTGCGTGTTAGCATCGAAGGTCACACCGATTCACGCGGTTCTGCTGAATACAATCAGAACCTGTCTCAGCGTCGTGCCGAGTCTGTGGCTGCCTACCTTGCCCAGCGTGGCGTAGAAGCTAACCGCATGCGCGCTGTAGGTTACGGCGAAGAGCGTCCTGTTGCCACCAACGACACTGACGAAGGTCGTGCACAGAACCGTCGCGTAGAACTGGATGAGTGGAACTAATCACTTGCCAGCATAATGCTCCTTGACAGGCTGTACGCCTGACGCTGAAAGAGAGCAAAAGAACGGGAGGCCATGGGCCTCCCGTTTTATTTTACGAGATGCCAAAGTCTGTTAGGCTGTCGGCCGGTTTTGAGTCCGTTTTTCTACCGTTGATAGCGAAATGTGATCCCTGGTATGGATCACCACTGCGCTCAAGGAATATTTGAATGCCCATAGTGACACTGCCTGACGGCAGCCAGAGAACATTTGATAGCCCCCTTTCCATCATGCAGTTGGCAGAGTCCATTGGCCCTGGTTTGGCCAAGGCCTGCGTGGCGGGCAAGATTGATGGGGTGCTGGTGGATGCAGCGGATGTCATCGAGCAGGATGCCGATGTCTCCATCATCACGGCGCGTGACGACGAGGGGCTGGAGATCATTCGCCACTCGTGTGCACACCTGATTGGTCATGCCGTGAAGCAGCTCTACCCCAATGCCAAAATGGCGATTGGCCCGGTCATCGATGATGGGTTTTACTACGATATCGATTTTGGCCAATCCGTGACGCCCGAAGATCTGGAAGCGATCGAGAAGCGTATGCAGGCGTTGATCGATCAGGAGTACGACGTAGTGCGTGAATACGTCGATAGCGCCAAGGCCATGGCCACTTTCGAGCAGCGTGACGAGCCCTATAAGCAGGAAATCATCCGTGACATTCCTGACGGTGCCGCTATCCGCCTGTATCACCATGAAGAGTATACGGACATGTGTCGGGGGCCTCACGTCCCGAACACCCGGCATCTGAAAGCTTTCAAATTGACCAAGCTGGCAGGTGCCTACTGGCGGGGGGACGCTTCCAACCCGATGCTTACGCGTATTTACGGTACGGCCTGGAGTGATAAAAAGCAGCTCAAGGCTTACCTGAAGCGGCTGGAGGAAGCTGAGAAGCGTGACCACCGTAAATTGGCGCGTAAAATGGACCTCTTCCATCTCCAGGAAGAAGCCCCGGGCATGGTGTTCTGGCACCCCAATGGCTGGACCATGTATCAGGCTCTTGAAGAGTACATGCGTAATGTGCAGCGGGCGCATGGCTACCAGGAGATCAAGACACCCCAGGTGGTCGATCTTTCGCTGTGGAAAAAATCAGGCCACTGGGGGCACTACAGTGAGCTGATGTTCACCACGGAGTCCGAGAAGCGTGAGTACGCGGTCAAGCCGATGAACTGTCCTTGCCATGTGCAGGTGTTCAATCAGGGCCTGAAGAGCTACCGCGACCTGCCTTTGCGCCTGGCCGAGTTTGGCAGCTGCCATCGTAATGAACCCTCTGGGTCACTGCATGGTCTGATGCGCGTGCGCGGGTTTACCCAGGACGATGCACACATCTTCTGCACCGAGAAGCAGATTCAGGCAGAAGCCGAAGCGTTCATTGCGTTGACGTTGCAAGTCTACAAGACGCTGGGGTTCGATGACGTCGAGTTGAAGCTGTCCACGCGCCCTGAAGATTTCCTTGGTGAAGCAGAGATGTGGGATCGCGCCGAGCAGGGCCTGGAAGCTGCCTTGAATGCCACGGGGCTTGAGTGGGAGTTGCAGCCGGGTGAGGGGGCTTTTTATGGTCCCAAAATCGAGTTTGCGCTGCGCGACTGTCTGAACCGAGTATGGCAGTGCGGCACCCTGCAGCTGGACTTCAACCTGCCGGGCCGTTTGGGCGCCCAGTACGTGGATGAAGACGGGGCGCGCAAGACGCCGGTCATGCTGCACCGTGCCATTCTGGGCTCTTTCGAACGTTTCCTGGGTATTTTGATTGAGCACTACGCAGGTGCTATGCCATTATGGTTGGCCCCGCAGCAAGCGGTGTTGATGACGATTACCGATGCACAGCGCGATTTTGCTCTGGAAGTGGAGCGTCGGCTGCAAAAAAATGGCTTACGGGTCAAGGCGGACTTGAGGAACGAGAAGATCGGCTTTAAAATCCGTGAGCATACATTACAGAAAGTTCCCTATCTTCTGGTGGTAGGAGATAAGGAAGTAGAAGCTGACTCAGTGGCCGTGCGTACTCGCAGCGGCGAAAATCTCGGCACCATGACCATCGATGAGTTCATCGAAAAGTTCAGTGCAGAGAGAGCAGCCCTGGCGACATCGTCAATTGCCTAAGGAGACAGAGCAATCAAGCGAAGCAATCAGCGCGGGCGTCCACAAGATAAACGCCCACCAATGAACGAGCGGATCACCGAAGAAGAAGTACGTTTAATCGATGCCGAAGGCGAGCAGTTGGGTGTTGTGCCCACCTCCGAGGCTCTTGAGCGTGCAGAAGCGGCAGGTCTGGATCTCGTGCAAATTTCGAATGCCGACCCCATCGTCTGTAAGATCATGGATTACGGTAAATTCGTTTTTGAGACCAAGAAGCAGAAAGCGGCTCAAAAGAAAAAGCAGAAGCAAATCCAGGTCAAGGAAGTCAAATTCCGTCCTGGCACCGACGAGGGCGATTATCAGGTCAAGCTTAAAAACCTGATTCGCTTCCTGGAAGGTGGTGACAAAGGCAAGGTCACATTGCGCTTCCGTGGTCGTGAAATGGCGCATCAGGACATCGGCCGCAAGCTGATGGAGCGAATCGCGGCAGACCTGGAAGAGATCGGAGCGGTGGAGTCTTTCCCGAAAATGGAAGGCCGCCAGATGATCATGATCCTTGCCCCGAAAAAGAAGTGATCCAACGGCGTTGTTAACGGGCCAGCGCGTGTGCGCTGGTCGGCCCTGGGTTTTCTAAAAAATATCGAGCGGAGTTATCTCATGCCGAAAATCAAAAGCAACAGCGGCGCTGCCAAGCGCTTCAAAAAGACCGCTAACGGCTTCAAGCACAAGCAGTCTTTCCGTAGCCACATCTTGACCAAGAAGTCGACCAAGCGTAAGCGTCAGCTGCGTGGCATGAAGCAAGTACATGCTGCCGACAAAGCGCTGATTCAGCGCATGCTGCCGAACCTGTAAGGTCGAATTTTCTTATCTGAGCATTGCCTCAGTCATAAAGTCAGGAGTGTGTTATGACCCGTGTTAAGCGTGGCGTAGTTGCCCGTCGTCGCCATAAAAAAGTTCTGAAGCAGGCCAAAGGTTACTACGGTGCCCGTTCGCGTGTTTTCCGCGTAGCCAAGCAGGCTGTCATCAAGGCCGGTCAGTATGCCTACCGTGACCGTCGCAACCGCAAGCGCCAATTCCGCGCTCTGTGGATTCAGCGTATCAACGCTGGTGCACGTATCAACGGCATGTCTTACAGCCGCTTCGTCGGTGGCCTGAAGAAAGCCGGTATTGAAATTGACCGTAAAGTATTGGCCGACCTGGCTGTACACGAGAAAGCCGCTTTTGCTGCTATCGTGGAAAAAGCCAAGGCTGCCCAATAAGGCACTTCTCGCTGGGCTAGCCTGGCGTGAAATGCCCGTGGTCATTTCAGTGTGACCCATGCAGGGGAAGAGCAGCCGCTCTTCCCCTGTTTTTTTGTCACCTTCTACATGCCAGCCATCCCCGTGGATGGAGCCGCTTAATTCGGAGTGAAATCGGATGGACCACCTTCCTACTCTGGTGTCAGAGGCCCGCGAAGCTATCCAGGCTGCGCAGAGTGTCTCGGCGCTGGATGAGCTACGCGTTCGTTACCTGGGCAAGAAAGGCGAAGTAACCACCTTGCTGAAAGGGTTGGGTAAACTGTCGGCGGAAGAGCGCCCTGCCGCAGGTGAGCAGATCAATCAGGCCAAGCAGACCCTGTCGGCGGAAATCGACGCCAAACGCCAGCAGCTGGAAAATGCCGCCCTTGATGCGCGCCTGGCAGCAGAGCGCATCGATGTCACTCTGCCAGGGCGTGGGCAAGCCAGCGGGGGACTGCATCCCGTGACGCGAACCCTGGAGCGTATCGAAGGGCTGTTTACCAGGATTGGCTACGATGTGGCGGTAGGGCCTGAAATCGAGGACGACTACCACAATTTCGAAGCGCTCAATATTCCTGCTCACCATCCTGCGCGGGGCATGGCGGATACGTTTTATTTCGATGCCACTCGGTTGTTGCGTACTCACACGTCGCCCGTGCAAGTGCGTACCATGAAGAGTAGCGAGCCGCCCATCCGGATCGTTTGTCCGGGGCGCGTTTATCGCAGCGATTCTGATCTGACCCACACGCCCATGTTCCACCAGGTAGAAGGGCTGCTGGTGGATGAAGGCGTCAGTTTTGCCGACTTGAAGGGCACTATCGAAGATTTTCTACAGGCGTTTTTCGAGCGTGACGACCTGTCGGTGCGCTTCCGTCCTTCCTATTTCCCTTTTACCGAGCCCTCGGCGGAAGTCGATATTCAGTGTGTGATGTGCAGCGGTGAAGGGTGTCGTGTCTGCTCTCACAGTGGCTGGCTGGAAGTCATGGGTTGCGGCATGGTGCATCCTGAGGTCTTTCGCCATTCGGGAATCGATACCGAGCGCTATACCGGATTTGCGTTCGGCATGGGCGCCGAGCGTCTGGCCATGTTGCGCTATGGGGTCAATGACCTACGCCTATTCTTCGAAAACGATTTGCGCTTCCTGCGCCAATTCACCTGATACTGCTGCTTACGACGGGAAAAATTATGAAGTTTTCAGAACAGTGGCTGCGTGAATGGGTCTCTCCGCAGTTGGATGCGCAAGCCATTGCCGATCAGATCACCATGGCAGGGCTTGAAGTCGACGCGGTCGAGGCCGTTGCTGCTGCTTTCAGTGGTGTCGTCGTTGCCGAAGTGCTGAGTAAAGAGAAGCACCCGGATGCCGATAAGCTGAACGTGTGCAGCGTGAATGATGGCACCGGTGCGCCTGTCCAGGTGGTGTGTGGTGCCGCCAACGTGGCAGTCGGTCAGAAAATTCCTTTTGCCCAGGTGGGCGGAGTGCTGCCGGGCGACTTCAAAATCAAGAAGGCCAAGCTGCGTGGTGTCGAATCCAACGGCATGATCTGCTCGGCGTCCGAGCTGGGGTTGGAGGAAGAGACCTCGCCAGGCATTCTGGTGCTCTCCGAGGCCGCGCCGGTCGGCGTCAGCTTCCGCGAGTACATGCAGTTGGACGACATGACCATCGAGGTCGATCTGACGCCTAACCGCGGTGACTGCCTGAGTATCAAAGGGTTGGCGCGCGAGGTAGGGGTGTTGAATCGACTGCCTGTCAGCGGCCCGCAGATGACGCCGGTGCCCGCCACGATCGACGATACTTTCCCGGTGCGCGTGGACGCCGCAGAGCAGTGCCCCCGCTATCTGGGGCGTGTCATCAAGGGTGTCGATGTTCAGGTAGAAACGCCGCTATGGATGGTAGAGCGGCTGCGTCGCAGTGGCGTGCGCTCGATCGATCCGGTCGTCGATGTCACCAACTACGTCATGCTAGAGCTGGGCCAGCCGCTGCATGCCTTTGACCGCGACAACCTCCACGGGGGCATTTGCGTGCGCATGGCGCAGCCAACCGAGCGACTGACCTTACTGGACGGGCAGGACGTAGCGCTTCGTCAGGATACGCTGTTGATTGCTGATGAGCGTGGGCCTCTGGCCATGGCCGGCGTCATGGGTGGGGAGAACTCTGGCGTCAACGAGCAGACGCACACTATTTTCCTGGAATCGGCGTTTTTCACGCCGTTGGCGATTGCTGGCAAGGCGCGCTCTTATGGCCTCCATACGGATGCCTCGCACCGCTATGAGCGTGGGGTGGACCCTGAGCTGGCCAGCGTGGCCATCGAGCGGGCGACTCAGCTACTGCTGGAGATTTGCGGTGGCCAGGCAGGTCCGGTAACGGAGGCGGTTCACCAGCAGACGTTGCCTGCAGCGAAGACCATCATGCTGCGTGAAGCGCGGCTCGAAGCGGCGCTTTCCAAGCAGCTGCCGGGCGATGAAGTGAGCGATATTCTCGAACGCCTGGGGCTGCAAGTAGAGCGCTTGGACGAGGGTTGGAAGGTCAAGGCAGCCAGCTGGCGTTTTGACATTGCCATCGAAGAAGACCTCATCGAAGAGGTTGCTCGTGTACATGGGTACAACAATCTGCCCGTTCGTCGTCCAGCTGCTCGCTTGGCACTGCGTCCTGCCAACGAGTCGACCCTGACGCTGGCGCGTCTGCGTAACCAGCTGGTGGCCCGTGGTTATCAGGAGGCGGTGACGTATAGTTTCGTTGCCCCAGACCTGCAAGCGGCACTGCTGCCCGACGCCGTATCACCCGTGCTGGCCAATCCGATTTCGTCGGATCTTTCCGTCATGCGAGCCAGCCTGTTTCCGGGGCTGGTGAGAGCCTTGGAACACAACCTCAACCGCCAGCAGACGCGCGTTCGCCTTTTCGAGACCGGGCTGGTGTTCAATGGCCCGCTGAACGAGCTCTCGCAGGTGCCCATGATGGGAGCGCTGGTGTGCGGTGGTCGTGAGGCCGAGGGCTGGAGTGGCGGCAAGGCAGCCGTCGACTTCTACGATCTCAAGGGGGACCTGGAGAGTGTGCTGGCACTCGGGGGAGCGGCAGAGGATTGGCGTTTCGAGCCCGGCGAGCACGCTGCCCTGCATCCGGGGCAAACGGCCAGGGTGCTGCATAAAGGAGAGCCGGTTGGCTGGATCGGCACGCTGCATCCTCAGGTGCGTGCCAAACTGGGCTTGAAAGTGGATGCCGTGCTGTTCGAAGTGCGGCTGGACGCCTTGAGTCAAGGTGCGATTCCCGCCTTCGAGCCGCTCTCCCGCTACCCCGAAGTTCGCCGCGACCTGGCGTTCACGGTCAAGGAAGAGACGCCCGTTCAGGCGCTGCTCGACTGTGCAAAGTCACAGGCGGGGGAAAGCTTGAAAGACATCAAGCTGTTTGATGTCTATGCTGGTAAGGGCGTTGCCGAAGGTCACAAGAGCATTGCGTTGGGCTTGACCTGGCAGCACGCATCGCGCACGCTAAATGATGAAGAAATCAACCAGTTGGTTGATGCCATTGTGACTACCGTGCGTACCGAGCTGAACGCTGATCTGCGCGGTTGATGACGCCATGCCATGACATGACGCTTACCACGATCCTGGCAGTGCGTTTGCTACACCGTTTGCTACATGGAGGAGCCTTATGGGTGCGTTGACCAAAGCAGAGCTAGCAGAGCATTTACATAGCGAGCTGGCGCTGTCAAAACGAGAAGCAAAAGCGATGGTTGAAGCTTTTTTCGAAGAGATTCGCGCTTGTTTACGTGAAAACGAGCAAGTGAAGCTGTCAGGATTTGGTAATTTCGACCTGCGCGACAAGCGTGAGCGGCCAGGCCGTAACCCCAAGACCGGCGAAGAAATTCCGATTTCGGCGCGTCGGGTGGTGACTTTTAGGCCTGGCCAAAAGCTCAAGCAGCAGGTCGAGCGCTATGCGAGCGAAGGTGGTTTTGGTAAGCAGGATTAGCCTTCGCGACCCATGTCAAAAAGGAGTGCCGGGAAGCACTCCTTTTTTTATGGCTGAACGATCATGGAGGCTACATGCCTCGCCCTTCGATCAGCCAGGTGATGACGATCTTGATGATGTAACCCATCATGCCTGCGCCGAGAACGACGAACAGCATGATCGTACCAAACTTACCTGCATTCGATTTTTTGGCCAAATCCCAAATGATGAAGCACATGAACACGATCAAGCCGCCGATCATGATAGGGGTGATCCACGTCTCAAAGGCTTGCTGCATAAGCGCTCCTGCAGATATGTAGATGAAAGAGTAAGAGAAAGAAGGGCGTGCGCAACGTGCGCGACTTTTGCCAGTCGTGTTAATATTTGACCAAATTCATCAGGTATTTGTCGACTGAACATTGTGAATCGGGAGTAAGCAATGCCCAAGATGACGATTGTGGTGGGCACCATGTACGGCGGTGCCCTCGATGTGGCCGAACAGGTAAAGCCACTGTTCGAGCAGGCGGGATATGCCGTGGCCGTGTCTGAACAGCCCTCGCTGTCCGACGTGAGTGGCGATGATGATCTGACGCTGTTTTGCCTGTCGACCACCGGTAGTGGCGACTTTCCTGGCAACATCGTACCGTTCGTGCGCAGCCTGAAAGATCAGTCACCCTCGCTTACCGGCTTGCGCTATGGACTCATCGCCCTGGGGGATAGCTCCTATGGGGATACATTTTGTGGGGCGGGCCGCGAGCTGGATGAGTTGTTGGCCTCGATGGGGGCGCAGCGCCTTGGGGAGCGCCTGGAAATCGATGCCATGGAGACCTTCATGGCCGATGATGCTGCAGTGCCGTGGGTCGAAGAGTGGATTGTGGCTCAGCAGTTGAAGGTGGCATAGCCATGCAGCCAGCGGTTCACTCTCCTGAACGAGTCAGTATTGCCTTGGGTCTATGCGTGGTCATGCTGTCTGCACTGCCGCGCTATCTGGCGGGCGGTCATGAGACTCGTCAAACGCTCATCGTCATGGCTTTGGTGCTGGTGGCAGGGGCAGCGGCGGTGCAGTGGAAGATGCTGCCTGTAGAGGCGCGCCAGCGGCTGCCCGGGCTGCTCAAACGTCTGAGCGTCATGATGGTGTTGGGTGCCATCCTCATGGGAAGCTGGCACGCCCTGTTCACTGCGTGGATAAGCTGGCAAGAGTTCATTTCCCATGCGACCACCTGTGGCTTATTGCTGCACGCTGTCACGCTTTGGTGGCGCGCGCGGGATTGAGAGCCGTGAAAGGACCGGGTAATCGTCGGTTTTTGGCGCTCCAACCCTTGAAATTGCAGGGCTAGCCCCCATCTTGCGAGCATGGCGCTTGCCACCTTGCGTCAGGGTTCTTAAAATCGCCCTCTTGAATCAATGTTACATAATCAACCCAACGCCCAGCCGCTAGAGGACAATTCATGCAAGTTTCCGTCGAGACGACCTCCCAGATCGAACGCCGCATCACTATTCAAGTGCCGGCAGCAGAAATCGATGGGGCCGTCAGCGCTCGCTTGAAAGAGACGGCGAAAAACGTTCGCTTGAACGGTTTCCGCCAAGGCCGGGTGCCGATGGCCGTTGTTAACCAGCGTTACGGCGACAGCGTGCGCAACGAAGTGGTTGGCGAAGTCATGCGCGAGCGTTACGTGCGCGCCATTACCGAAGAAGGGCTCAACCCTGCCGGTTTCCCGCAGATCGAGCCGAAGGTAAACCAGGCAGGCAAGGATCTCGAGTTCGTTGCCATCATGGAAATCTACCCGCAGGTCGAGCTGGCCTCCATCGAAGGCGCCGAGGTAGAGCGTCCGGTCGTTGCCGTCAATGACGCCGATGTCGACGAAATGATCGACACCCTGCGCAAGCAAAACGCTGCCTGGGAAGAAGTCGACGCCGCTGCTGCCTCTGGCGATCAGGTCACCATCGACTTCCAGGGCTTCCTGGGCGATGAGCCTTTCGAAGGCGGCAGTGCGGAAGGCCACGCGTTGGTCATCGGATCGAACAGCTTCATTCCTGGTTTCGAAGATCAGCTGATCGGTGCCAAGGCAGGTGACGAGAAGACGATTTCCGTGACTTTCCCTGCGGATTACCAGGCCGAGCATCTGGCAGGCCAGGAAGCGACTTTCAAGGTCACCGTCCATAAGGTCAGCAGCCAGAAGCTGCCGGAAGTGGATGCTGCGTTCATCGAGCGTTTTGGCGTTGAAGGCGGTGACGAAAGCCAGTTCCGCGCTGAAATCAAGAAGAACATGACCCGTGAAGCGGCACAAGCCGTGGATAACCGGGTCAAGCAGCAGGTGCTGGATGCGCTGAAGAAAGCCAACGACATCCCCGTGCCGAGCGCGCTGGTGCAGCAGGAAACCGACGCCATGAAGCGTCAGGCAGCACAGCAGTTTGGTCTGGGTGAAGACTTCGACGTCAGCCAGCTGCCCAACGAACTGTTTGCCGATCAGGCCAAGAGCCGCGTGCAGGTTGGTTTGTTGCTGGCGGAAGTCATCAAGGCCAACGAGCTGGATGCCGACGATGATGCCATCAAGGCGAAGGTGGAAGAGCTGGCCGAGCAGTATCAGGACCCCTCTGAAGTCGTCGAGTACTACATGGGTAACGAGCAGCTCAAGACCCAGGTGAAATCGGCCATCCTCGAAGAGAAAGCGGTCGAGAAACTGCTGGAACAAACGAACGTCAAAGACGTGGAAATGTCTTATCAGCAGGCACTGGCAGCTGCCCAGCAGCAGGCTGAGCAAGATGAGACCGCTGAAGAAGGCGAGCAGGCGGGCGCCTGATCTCATCGAGTCGCGCACCTGTTTTACAGGTGCGCTTTTCCCTTAACGGACGCAAGGAATCACCCGAATGAGTGAGTTTGATATTCAAAACGCCGGCGGTTTAGTGCCCATGGTGGTGGAGCAAAGCGCCAAAGGGGAAAGAGCCTACGACATCTACTCGCGCCTGTTGAAAGAGCGCGTCATTTTTCTGGTGGGTCCTGTGGAAGACTACATGGCCAACCTGGTGGTCGCTCAGCTGCTGTTTCTGGAGTCTGAGAACCCCGATAAGGATATTCATCTTTACATCAATTCCCCGGGTGGCTCGGTGACGGCAGGCATGTCGATTTATGACACCATGCAGTTCATCAAGCCCGACGTATCCACGGTGTGTATTGGCCAGGCGGCCAGCATGGGAGCGTTACTGCTGACGGCGGGCGCCGCAGGCAAGCGCTACTGCCTGCCTAACTCACGTGTCATGATTCACCAGCCGTTGGGCGGCTATCAGGGGCAGGCCTCGGATATCGAAATCCATACCCGTGAAATTCTCGGTATTCGTGAGAAGCTGAACCAGATTTTGGCCCATCATACGGGTCAAGATATCGAAACGGTGGCCCGTGATACCGACCGTGATAATTTCATGAGCGCCAATAAAGCAAAAGAGTATGGCTTGATTGACGCAGTGCTGGATAAGCGTCCTACATCCTGATAGCGTAGTAGGATTCTGCTTTTCTAAGAGCTTTTCAGGCGGCTCTGGCCGCCTTAGTGACAGAGGTACGCGAATGGCCGACGGCAAAGGCAAGGACGAAGGTGGCAAGCTGCTGTACTGCTCGTTTTGCGGTAAAAACCAGAACGAAGTACGCAAGCTGATTGCCGGCCCGTCCGTTTATATCTGCGATGAGTGTGTCGACTTGTGTAATGACATCATTCGCGAGGAAGTTCTCGAAGCCGATGCCGAGAGCGATGAGGAGCGGTTACCCACGCCCCGCGAAATACGTCATACGTTGGACGACTACGTCATCGGACAAGACCGCGCCAAAATGGTGCTGTCCGTAGCGGTGTACAACCACTACAAGCGTCTCAAATCAGAGGTGCGTGAAGGCGATGTGGAGCTGGGTAAATCCAACATTCTCTTGATTGGTCCTACCGGTAGCGGCAAAACGCTGCTGGCTGAAACCATGGCTCGGCTACTGAATGTACCCTTCACCATTGCGGATGCCACCACGCTGACCGAAGCGGGTTATGTGGGTGAGGATGTCGAGAACATCATCCAGAAACTGCTTCAAAAGTGCGATTACGACGTAGAAAAGGCCGAGCGCGGCATTGTCTATATCGATGAAATCGACAAGATTTCTCGTAAGTCGGACAACCCTTCGATTACCCGTGACGTATCGGGTGAGGGTGTTCAGCAGGCGCTGCTCAAGCTCATCGAAGGGACCACGGCCTCCGTGCCTCCTCAGGGTGGGCGCAAGCACCCCCAACAGGAGTTCGTACAGGTCAATACGGCCAATATCCTGTTCATCGTCGGTGGCGCTTTTGCCGGTCTGGACAAGGTCATCCGTGATCGTGCTGAGAAAGGCGGTATCGGCTTCAATGCCAGCGTGAAAAGCAAAGAGTCCAGCCGTGGCGTTGGCGAGCTGTTGGCCGACGTCGAGCCCGAAGATCTGGTCAAGTTCGGCCTGATTCCCGAGTTCGTGGGCCGTCTGCCTGTCATTGCTACCCTGACCGAGCTGACCGAAGATGCCCTGGTACAGATCCTCACGGAGCCCAGGAATTCGCTGGTCAAGCAGTACGCTAAGCTGTTCGAGATGGAAGACGTGGAACTGGAGTTCAGGGATGAGGCACTGCGTGCCGTGGCTGCCAAGGCCATGGAGCGCAAGACCGGGGCGCGGGGCTTACGCTCGATCCTGGAGTCGGTGCTGCTGGATACCATGTATGAAATCCCTTCTCTGGAAGGCGTCAGCAAAGTGGTCATTGAAGCGTCTGTCATTGCCGGCGAGAGTGAGCCGCTGCTGGTCTATTCCCAGCAAGAGGCTGCCCGCGTTGACGGCACCGATGGCTAACCGCCCGAGGTTCCGCGCGGTCTGATGACCACCGCGTGCCAATCCAAGGGGTCGCCTAGGCGGCCCCTTGTTGTTCACACGTCTTGTATCATGAGCTGCTGGGCAAGGTATCTGGCTTGTTGAAAGCCGCTCGAGTACTCATCCGAAATTGAGGAACGTCTGCGATGCAGCAGAACGCCGATCAGACACAATGTCTACCCCTGTTGCCGTTGCGGGATGTGGTCGTGTACCCGCAGATGGTCATTCCGCTTTTCGTTGGTCGTGAGAAATCCATCCAGGCGCTTGAAGCGGCGATGGAAGCCGACAAACGCGTACTGTTGGTGGCTCAGCGTGAAGCCTCTCAAGATGAGCCGGACAATGCGGATCTGTATGCCATGGGAACCGTGGCAGACATCATGCAGCTTCTCAAACTGCCAGACGGTACGGTAAAAGTGTTGATCGAAGGCAGCTTTCGTGCCGATGTGGTCAGTATCGAGGAGAGTGACGCCGGTTATACCCAGGCGCATCTTTTGCCCCGGGACAGTGAGCCACTAACCAGTCGTGAACAAGAGGCGCTGGTGCGCGTGCTGCTCAATCAGTTCGAGCAGTACGTCAAGCTGTCCAAGAAAGTACCCAACGAGGTACTCAATTCATTATCAGGCATTGAAGATCCTAGCCGTTTGGTGGACACCATTTGTGCGCACTTGTCGCTGAAGATTGGCGACAAGCAGGATCTGCTCGAAATGGACCGCGTGCGTGATCGCATCGAGCACCTGATGGCGCTGATCGAGTCTGAAATCGACCTTCTGCAGGTCGAGAAGCGCATCCGCTCCCGGGTCAAGGAGCAGATGGAAAAGACCCAGCGCGAGTACTACCTGAACGAGCAGATGAAGGCCATCCAGAAAGAAATGGGTGAGCTGGATAACGTGCCCAACGAGGCCGATAAGTACGAGCGTGCCATCAAAGAGTCGGGCATGCCCAAGGAAGCCTCCGATAAGGCAACCCAAGAGCTGAACAAGCTCAAGATGATGTCGTCGAATTCTGCCGAAGCCACCGTGGTGCGCTCCTACCTGGATTGGCTGATTGCCGTTCCCTGGAAAAAGCGTACTCGCGTCAAGCATGATCTGGTGAAAGCCCAGGAAGTGCTGGATCAGGATCACCACGGTCTTGAAGAGGTCAAGGCGCGCATCCTCGAATACCTGGCGGTGCAAAAGCGGGTGCGCAAGATGCGTGGCCCGGTGCTGTGTCTGGTCGGCCCACCCGGGGTGGGCAAGACCTCGCTGGGTCAGTCCATCGCCAAGGCGACCAATCGCAAGTACGTGCGTCTGGCGCTGGGCGGCGTGAGAGACGAGTCTGAAATTCGCGGCCATCGCCGGACGTACATTGGCTCCTTGCCCGGAAAACTGATTCAGCGCATGAGCCGGGCAGGGGTCAAAAACCCGCTGTTCCTGCTGGACGAAGTAGACAAGCTGGGCATGGACCATCGCGGTGACCCGGCTTCCGCGCTGCTGGAAGTGCTGGACCCGGAGCAGAACAACAGCTTCAGTGATCACTATCTGGAGCTGGACTACGATCTTTCCGAGACGCTGTTCATCTGTACGGCCAACTCGATGAACATTCCTGGCCCGCTGCTGGATCGTATGGAGATCATTCGCCTGCCGGGCTACACGGAAGACGAGAAGCTGGCCATTGCCAAACGCTACCTGCTGCCCAAGCAGCTGGAGGCCAATGGCCTGAAGGACGAAGAGCTGGCGCTGGAAGACGACGCCTTGCTCGAACTGGTGCGCTACTACACCCGCGAGGCGGGAGTGCGCGAGCTGGAGCGCCAAATCGCCAAGGTGTGCCGTAAAGTGCTACGTGAAAGGTTGGAAGCAGAGCGTACCTCGGGCGCCAAAGCGGGCAGCCAGCTGCAGGCGAAGCAGGTGCTTCTGGCTGACGATATCGAGACTTACGCTGGCGTGCGCCGCTACAGCTACGGCCTGGCAGAGCAAGAGGATCAGGTAGGTCGCGTCACTGGACTTGCCTGGACCTCGGTCGGTGGTGAGCTGCTCAATATCGAGTCCGTGGTGACCCCTGGTAAAGGGCGTCTGCACAAGACCGGCTCGCTGGGCGATGTCATGAAAGAGTCGGTCAGCGCAGCACAGACCGTGGTCAAATCACGGGCCGTTGCCTATGGCATCGACCCACAGCGCTTTGAAAATGAAGACCTGCATATCCATGTGCCAGAAGGTGCGACGCCCAAGGATGGACCTAGCGCAGGTATTGCCATGGTGACGGCCATCGTGTCGGCCTATTCCTTGCGTCCGGTTCGTTGCGACGTAGCCATGACCGGCGAGGTCAATCTGCGGGGTGAAGTGTTACCCATCGGTGGTCTGAAGGAGAAATTGCTGGCAGCCCGCCGCGGTGGTATAAAGACCGTCCTGATCCCTGAGGAAAATCGTCGAGATCTCAAGGAGGTGCCGGACAATATCAAGGGAGCGCTTGATATTCGTCCCGTACGATGGATAGATGACGTGCTGGCCGTCGCGTTAGCCGAAGCGGTGGAAGACAAGGCTGCGTTGAAAGCAGCGGATAAGTCGTTTAGTACCAATGCTGTTGCAAGCACCCATTAAGCGTTAAAGCAGCTGCTGCTTTAATTAACTTAATAAGTTTGCCCAATGCCTTGAGCGATGGGCATTTCACGGTGCGGTTGCTTGACAGGTGTTTCAAGGCATTGCTATAAAACGCAGCTATGCTTTGAGGTTGTTGCACTCGGTGACCGTGCCGTTCAGAGCCATTTTTTTGAAACAGTCAAGGGGTGAAGTGTGAATAAGTCCGAGCTGATTGAAGCTATTGCCGCATCTGCTGATATTCCGAAAGCAGCGGCAACCCGCGCATTGGATGCCATGGTGGAGTCTGTCACCGATAGCCTCAAAAAAGGCGAAAGCGTTTCTTTAGTAGGTTTTGGTACTTTCGCTATCAAAGAGCGTGCCGCCCGTACGGGTCGCAACCCTCAGACGGGTCAGCCGATCGAAATCAGCGCTGCCAAGGTGCCCAGCTTCAAAGCCGGTAAAGCGCTGAAAGACGCCGTCAACTAATTGGCTCGCGTTTGCTGTAAGCTAATGGGCGCATCGCATCCGCGATGCGCCCATGTTCTTTTCTGGCCCATTGGTTTGGGCGATAAATGGCTTTGATGATCTGAGGCTAGCATGCTGCAAAGTATTCGAGATGGCTCCAGAAGCTGGGGTGCCAAGATAATCATTGGTGTCATGGTCGCGGCCATGGCGCTTTTTGGTGTGGAGTCGCTGTTCAGTGTCTTTGGTAGCGACCCCAATGAAGTGGCGAGCGTCAACGGCGAGCCCATCGTGCGGCAGCAGGTAGAGCTCGAGGTGCAGCGTGCGCTGCGCTCTGGGCAAGTGCCTCCTGAGCAGGAGCGGGCACTACGCAACGATATGCTCGACCAGCTCATCACCCAATCCTTGCTGCGTCAGTATGCTGAGGAGGGCGGCTTTTATGTCTCCGATGCTCAGCTTGACCAGATGATCGTGACGCTGCCTGAGTTCCACGATCAGGATGGACGCTTCTCTGCAGAGGTATTCCGTAACCGCCTGGCAGGCGCGGGTTACACCCCGCTATCGTTCCGTGAAGAGCTGCGGGTGGATATCAAGCGTCAGCAACTGCAGCAGGGTCTAGCCTTCAGTGACTTCAGTCTGGCCAATGAAGAGCAGCGCCTGGCAGACCTGCAGGGCCAGCAGCGTGATTTCCGTTACGTGATGCTGGATGCCGATGATGCTGCTTTTGAGGTAGAGGTTACCGAAGAGCAGATGCAGGACTACTATGACGCCAATCAGCAACGTTTCGAGCGTCCTGAGCAGGTGCGCGTCGAGTACGTGATCATCGACCGTCAGGCCATGGCCGAAGATGTCGACGTGGACGAGAGCGAACTCCGCGCTGCCTGGAGTGAGCAGAATCGCGATGCCGACCGTCGTGTCTCCCATATCATGGTGACCTTTGGCTCCGAGCGTAGCCGTGATGAGGCCCAGCAGCTGGCCAATGAGGCGCTGGCTGACCTGAACAGTGGTGAGAGTTTTGCCGACACTGCCGTGCGTTTTTCAGACGACACCGCCAGTGCCGAGCAGGGCGGTGACCTTGGGGTGATCAGTCGCGGCTTCTTTGGCGATGCTTTCGACGACGCTGCGTTTGCCCTTGGGGTCGGTGAGACGTCCCAGGTCGTCGAAATGGACGGTGCTTTCCATATTCTGCAGGTCACCGAGCTGGACGCGCCCTCTTTCGAAGAGCAGCGTGACCGTTTGGCCCAGGAAGTGGCGCTGCGCGAGGTCAACGATGACTTCAATCGCCAGGTACAGCGTCTGATCGATGAGAGCTTCGCTGCAGACGATCTGCAGTCCGTTGCGGACGATCTCGGCTTGACGCTTAACGAAAGTGACTGGCTGGCCCGTGGGGAAGGAGAGGGTGCGCTTTCCGAGCCGGGCGTGCTGGATGAAGCGTTCAGTGCTGACGTGCTGGGTGAAGGTTACAACAGCGAAGTCATCGAGCTGGACAACGATCGTCGACTGGTGCTTCGCGTGGCCGAGCATCGTGACGCGACGCTCTTGCCGCTGGACGACGTGCGTGATCAGGTAGAGCAGGCTGTGGCAGCTCAGCAGCGTCAGCAGGCGTTGCAGGAAGAAGCCAACGAGATGATCGCGGCACTGCGCGATGGTCAAGCGTTGGAGCTCGACTGGATGAATGCATCCAACATCACTCGTCAGTCGGACAGCACCTTGCCGCAAACGCTGGTCCGTGAAGTGTTCCGCATGCCACACCCTGAAGAGGGTGACAGCGTTTACCGCGCTGTGGCCTTGCCTCAGGGCGTTGCCGTCGTTGCTCTGGACAGCGTCAGCGAAGGGCAGGCCGACGAACAGATGAATGCTTTCGTCGCGCAAATGGCCGAACAGCTGCGGGCTCAGGCGATCATTCAAGGATTGATCGATGACCTGCGCAGTGATGCCAGGATAGAGCGCTGAAACGAAAAAGCCGATCCATGTGATCGGCTTTTTCATGACGGGGCCTGTGCTCAATGCGCTTCGCTGTCGACCCCAGGCGGCTGGGTCAGCGAGAACTGGCGCAGTACGGGCTCCGGGTGGCGCTCGCTCGAGTGCTCCACGACAATGTCCCAGCCGTGCGTCTCGTCCCAGTCGCCCAGCACGAAGCGCTTGGCAGGCACGTCTTCCACGGTGAGGTCATGGACCTTGGGGCGATGGGTGTGGCCATGGATCATGATGTTCACCCCATGGCGCTGCATCGTGGCCACGACTTCCTCGTGGGTCACATCCATGATGGCCTCGGCCTTGTTGGCGTTGGCATCCCCAGACTGCATGCGCAGGCTCTTGGCCAACTCTAGCCGCTGCTCCAGCGGCATGGCCAGGATCTGCGCCTGCCACTCAGGGTGGCGAGACTGGGCGCGAAACGCCATGTAGGCCTCATCTTTGGTGCACAGGCTGTCACCGTGCAGAATGACGGCGGCTACGCCCTGCAATTCCACTTGCTCACTGTCGGGCAGCAGGGTGGCCTGACAGGCGTTGATGAAGCGTTCGCCGATCAAAAAGTCCCGGTTGCCGTGGATGAAAAAAATGGACGTGCCCGCATCGCTCAGTGCCCGCAGGCGCTTGATCACCTCATGGGCCACCCCGCTGAGGGGGTGAGGCGTATCCAGCAAGTCGTCTCCGATCCAGGCGTCGAACAGGTCGCCCAGAATGTAAAGATCCTCGGCCCCTTTGGCGGTATGCTCCAGGTAACGATAAAACCCCTGATTGAGCTCAGGGGTGTCGTTACTCAAATGCATGTCAGCGATCAGCAGCGTACGCATAAGACTCCCGACGGTTATTCCGCGTCCTTCAGGTAGGCGCGCTCGATGACCACGTCTTCGGCGGGTACGTCTGCGTGCATGCCACGGCGCGTGGTGCTCACGGCCTTGATGGCGTTGACCACGTCCATGCCGTCCACTACTTCACCAAATACCGCGTAACCCCAGCCTTGCAGACTTTTGCCGCTGTGGTTCAGGAAGCTGTTGTTACCGACGTTGATGAAAAACTGGGCGGTGGCCGAGTGGGGGTCCTGAGTACGGGCCATGGCCAGCGTGCCGATGGTGTTCTGCAGGCCGTTGTCGGCTTCGTTTTCGATGGGGTCGCGTGTCGGCTTCTGGTTGAACTCCTGGTCGAAGCCGCCCCCTTGAATCATGAAACCATCGATGACCCGGTGGAACAGCGTGCCGTCGTAAAAGCCATCGCGCACGTATTGCTCGAAATTGGCTGCGGTGGCAGGCGCTTTTTCGTGATTGAGCGCAATAGTGATGTCACCGTGGTTCGTCTGTAATACGATCATGAATAAATTCCTGTTCAATAAAGGCGTTCGCCTTGGCGCTGTGCATCGGCGTCACGTTATAATAGCGGTTTTGCTCGGCACCGCGAAGCGCTAACCCGTTTAGCATAGGCATCGGTTGCCCGGCACGCCATCCACGATGAGGTTATCAACACCACCATGACCAACGAGACCACCCCAGCGCCGAACTTCATTCGCAACCAAGTACGCGACGAGATAGCGGGCGGCCAGGTCACCAAAATTGTGACGCGCTTCCCTCCGGAGCCCAACGGCTTCCTGCATATCGGCCATGCCAAGTCGATCTGCCTGAATTTCGGGCTTGCCGAGCAGTTGGGTGGTGAGTGTCATCTGCGGTTCGACGACACCAACCCGGCGAAGGAAGAGCAGGCGTATATCGATGCCATCAAGGAAGACGTCAGTTGGCTGGGCTTCGAGTGGGCAGGCCCCGTGCGCTTTGCCTCCGATTATTTCGAGCAGCTCTATGCCTGGGCGCAGCACCTGATTCGCGAAGGGAAAGCCTATGTCGACGACCTCTCTCCCGATGAGATTCGCGAGTATCGCGGCACCTTGACCGAACCCGGCAAGCCCAGCCCTTACCGGGAGCGCAGCGTCGAAGAGAATCTCGATCTGCTGGAGCGTATGCGCCACGGCGAGTTTGCCGAAGGCGAGAAAGTGCTGCGCGCCAAAATCGACATGGCGTCGCCCAACATCAATCTTCGCGACCCCATTCTGTACCGTATTCGTCACGCCCATCATCACCAGACCGGTGACGCCTGGAAGATCTACCCTTCCTACGACTTCACCCACGGCCAGTCGGATGCCATCGAAGGGATCACCCACTCCATCTGTACCCTGGAGTTCGAAGACCATCGCCCGCTGTACGAATGGTTCCTGAACAATCTGCCGGTGCCCGCCAAACCCCGCCAGATCGAGTTTGCGCGGCTGAACCTCGACTACACGCTGACCTCCAAGCGCAAGCTCAAGCTGCTGGTGGATGAGCAGATCGTGGATGGCTGGGACGATCCGCGTATGCCGACTATCTCGGGCATGCGCCGCCGCGGCTATACCCCGGCTTCGATCCGCAAATTCTGTGAAATGATCGGCGTGACCCGTTCGGATGGCGGCCTGGTGGACATTGCCATGCTGACCCATGCCATTCGTTCGGATCTGGAAGACAACGCCCCCCGCGCCATGTGTGTGCTGAAGCCGTTGAAAGTGGTGTTGACCAACGTGCCGGAAGGCCACGAAGAGGTCTATGAGGTGCCGGGCCACCCCGCCCGTGACGACATGCCCATGCGCAAGGTGCCGTTTGGTCGCGAGCTGTATATCGACCAGGACGACTTCATGGAAGATGCGCCGAAGAAGTTCTTCCGCTTGGCCCCTGGCAAGGAAGTGCGTCTGCGCAATAGCTACGTGATCCGCTGCGATGAAGTGGTCAAGAACGACGCGGGCGAGATTCAGGAGCTGCACTGCTCGGTGGACTTCGACACCCTGGGCAAAAATCCGGAAGGCCGCAAGGTCAAGGGCGTCATCCACTGGGTCAGCGCCACCCACGGTGTGCCGATGGAAGTGCGCCTCTACGACAACCTGTTCATGGTCGAGCAGCCGGATCGCGACAAGGATGTGGATTTCCTCGAGCACCTGAATCCCGAGTCGCTGGTCACCTGCCAGGCCATTGGTGAGCCAAGCCTGGCCAACGCCGCGCCGGAAGATCGCTTCCAGTTCGAGCGGATGGGCTATTTCTGCGCCGACCGCCACGCCTCCAGTGCAGAGCACCTGGTGTTCAACCGCACCGTGGGTTTGAAAGATAGCTGGGCGAAAATCAAACAGAAGGGTTAAGGAAACGTCATATGCACATTTACAATACGCTGACACGCCGCAAAGAGCCTTTTAAGCCCCTTGTCGATGGCAAGGTAAGCATGTACGTCTGCGGCATGACGGTGTATGACTACTGTCACCTTGGCCATGCCAGGGTGATGGTGGCCTTTGACGTGATTACCCGCTACCTGCGTCACCGTGGATACGACGTCACCTACGTGCGCAACATCACGGATATCGACGACAAGATCCTCAAGCGTGCCGAGGAGAACGGTGAGGCCATCAGCGCGCTCACCGAGCGCATGATCGCGGCGATGCATGAAGACGAGGCGCGGTTGAATGTGCTGCCCCCCAGCCAGGAGCCCCGTGCCACGGGACATATTGGCGACATCATCCGCATGATCGAAACGCTGGTGGAAAAAGGCTTTGCCTACGCCGCGGAAAACGGCGACGTCTACTATCGGGTGCGCAAGTTTGCCGATTACGGCAAGCTCAACAATCGCCAGCTGGATGACATGCGCTCTGGCGCGCGCGTGGAAGTGGACGTGCACAAGGAAGACCCGCTGGACTTCGTGCTCTGGAAAGCGGCCAAACCGGGAGAGGCCCATTGGCACTCCCCCTGGGGAGACGGCCGCCCAGGCTGGCATATCGAGTGTTCGGCCATGTCCACCTGCTGCCTGGGGGACACCTTCGATATTCATGGCGGTGGGCCGGATCTGACCTTCCCCCATCACGAAAACGAGATTGCCCAGTCGGAAGCGGCCACGGGTAAGACCTACGTGAACACCTGGATGCATGCCGGTGCCGTGCGCGTCAATCAGGAAAAGATGTCGAAGTCGCTGGGCAACTTTTTCACCATTCGTGATGTGCTGGCGGAGCATGACCCGGAGGTCGTGCGCTATCTGCTGGTGGCCAGCCACTATCGCAGCCCGATCAACTACTCCGTGGATTCGCTGGTCGAGGCGCGCAAGTCGTTGACGCGCCTGTATACCGCCCTTGAAGGTGTCGAGGTGGCATCTGAGGGTGAGCAGGGGGCTTACGCCGAGCGTTTCACTGCTTCCATGGATGATGATTTCAATACCCCGGAAGCGCTGGCCGTACTGTTCGATCTGGCAAGAGATCTCAATCGTGCCAAGAGCGACCAGCCGGAAGCAGCGCCACGCCTGGCCGCAGAGCTGCAGCGCCTGGCGGGAGTGCTGGGGCTCTTGCAGCAGACGCCGCAGGCCTTCCTGAAAGGGGCGCAGCATTCGATGGCGTTGAGTGAAGACGAGATCGAAGCCAGAATTGCCGAGCGTCAGGCGGCCAAGGCCAACAAGAACTTCGCCCGCGCCGATGCCATTCGTGACGAGCTGGCAGCGCTTGGCATCGTGCTGAAAGACTCACGAGAAGGCACGACCTGGGTCATCGAAGCGCCTTGAGGATGCAGGAGATCAGACGCCGTTGAGGCGGCGTCTGACTTCAACGCAGTTGCCTCGTATACTGAAGCGACACCCTCAGGATGCTCACTCAAAGGATGACCCCATGCGCCTATTGCTGAACCCCCTACTGACCGCCTGTCTGTCCACGGTGGTCGTTACCTCGACGGTACTCGCAACGGCCCAGGCCAGCGAGCCGGTGGTGGTCTCTTCCAAAATCGATACGGAAGGCTCGGTGTTGGGAGAACTGATCATCCAGACCCTGGAGCGCCATGGGATTGCCACCCAGGACCGCCTGCAACTCGGGGGAACCAGCGTGGTGAGAAATGCCCTGCTGGCGGCTGAAATCGATGTCTATCCAGAGTACACCGGTAACGGGGCGTTCTTTTTCGATATGACCGATAGCCCGGTGTGGAACAGTGCTGATGAGGCCTATCAGACCGTTCGTGAGCGGGATGCAGAACAAGGCTTGATCTGGCTGCAGCCAGCCAGTGCCAACAACACCTGGGCCATGAGCATTCGTCAGGATGTCGCCGAGACCCATGGGCTCGATACCCTGGAAGACCTGGCCAGCTATTTAGCCGATGGGGGCGAATTCAAGTTTGCGGCCAGTGCCGAATTCGTCGAATCGGCTCAGGCCCTGCCGGCGTTTCAGGACGCCTACGGCTTCGAGTTGAGCGATGATCAGCTGCTGGTGCTCTCCGGAGGCAATACCGCCGCCACCATGCGCGCAGCCGCCCAGCAAACCAGTGGCGTCAACGGTGCCATGACCTACGGTACCGATGGCGGGCTCACCGCGCTGGGGCTGCGGGTGCTGGAGGATACCCTGGGCGTACAGCCGGTCTACCAGCCTGCGCCAGTGATACGAGAAGACGTGCTGGCCCAGTATCCCGACATCGAAGGCCTGCTCAATGACGTGTTTGCGACGCTGGACCTGGTGACCCTGCAAACCCTCAACGCGGACGTGGCCGTCAACGGTCGCTCTGCCGACCAGGTGGCCCGCGAATATCTCGATAGCCTGGATGACTGATGAATGTCGTTGATCGACGCACTGCCATCGCCAGCGGCCATTCGGCGCCGCTGGCAACCTAATGTCGTACTGCTGTGCCTGAGTGCCGTCATGTTGGTGGCCGCCTGGTCTTTCCATCTGGTGACCGTGGCGCCCAATCGGATCGTCACGGGAACGGGGTTTGGGATGGTGGCAGCCATTGGCTGGCCCGGTGGCGTACTGGTATCGCTTCTGTTCATTGCCATGGCCGCCCTGGCCTGGCTGCCCAGCACGCGCCATTATCGGGCGCTGCTGGGGGTGATTACCCTGACGCTGCTGCTGATGCCGTTTGGCCTGATGGTCGCCGGGCACTGGCTGATACCCCCGGATGCGCCTCAGGCCAGGCTGGGCATCGGGACTGCCTACTGGACGGTGCTGTTCGTGCTGTTGCTGTGTCTGGTGGAAGTACGCCTGCGGCTTGGGCTATCCCGCTGGTGGACAGCGCTGCTGCTGCTCGGCATCGGCACCTTGTGGTGGCTGTGCGCTGCCTTCGGATTGCAGTCGCTGGCCCTGGTGCAGGAGTTTCAGGCCCGGGAGCGGCAGTTCTATCGTGCGTTGAGCCAGCATATCGTGCTGGTCAGCAGTGCCGTGAGCGTCAGCGTCGTGCTGGGCATGCTGCTGGCCATGCTGATGCGCCGCTACCGGCGCCTGCAAACCGTCGCCTTTGGGCTGCTCAATTTTCTGCAGACGATTCCCAGCCTGGCGCTGTTCGGTTTGCTGTTGGCCCCTCTGGCGTGGCTGGCGGCCAACGTGCCTGCCTTGGCAGCCATGGGCGTCAGTGGAATTGGCAATGCCCCGGCACTGATCGCCTTGATTGCTTACAGTCTGCTGCCCATGGTGCGTAATACTTACGTTGCCCTGGAGGAGGTCAGTGCAGAAACCCTGGAAGCGGCCAAGGCCATGGGAATGCGAAGCCCGCAGCGGTTCTGGCAGGTGCGACTACCGCTGGCGCTGCCGGTGTTGCTGGAAGGGGTAAGAGTCACCGCCGTGCAAGCCATCGGGCTTACGGCGGTGGCGGCGCTGATTGGTGCCGGAGGACTTGGCACCTTCATTTTTCAAGGGTTGGGGCAGGCGGCCATGGACATGGTGCTGCTGGGTGCGCTGCCAATCCTGGTGCTGGCGCTGATCGTGGATGCAGCATTAGGGGCGCTGGCGGAAGCGCTACGCCCCGGAGGACAGCAATGATCGAGCTTTCCCATGTCTCCAAGCAGTTTGGCGACGAAACGGCGGTGGATGATATTTCACTACGGGTGGCCAAGGGCAAGTTCTGTGCCCTGGTGGGCACCTCCGGATGCGGTAAGTCCACCACTCTGCGCATGATCAATCGGCTGATCGAGCACACCCGTGGCGACATCATTCTGGATGGCCAGGCGATAGAGCACTACGACCCGGTCAAACTTCGCCGCCGTATTGGCTACGTCATCCAGAGCACCGGCCTGTTCCCGCACTGGACCGTCGCGCGCAATATTGGCCTGGTGCCGCGGCTGTTGAAGTGGGCTCCTGCCGAGGTCAGCCGCCGTGTCGAAGAGCTGATGGGTTTGCTGGGGCTGCCGGTGGGCGAGTTTGCACACAAATACCCGCATCAGCTTTCCGGCGGGCAGGCGCAGCGTGTGGGGGTGGCCCGCGCGCTGGCCGCAGACCCCGATATCCTGCTGATGGACGAGCCGTTTGGAGCCCTGGATCCGATCACCCGAGACAAGCTGCAGGATGAGCTGGCCCGCCTGCAGGCTCGGCTGCACAAGACCGTGGTGCTGGTGACTCATGATATGGATGAAGCCCTGAAGCTGGCCGACCACCTGGTCGTCATGCGCGAGGGGCGTATCGTCCAGCAGGGCACGCCTTTGGCGCTGTTGCAGCATCCCGCCGACCCCTTCGTCGATTCCTTGCTGGGCGGGCTGGAGCGGGGGCTCAAGCAGGCGGGGCTGACGCGCGTCAAGGATCACATGGCGTCTCTGGGCCCCACGCTGCCAGCCCAGTCGCGTATTCCCGCTGACTTTTCGTTGCGGCAGGGGCTTTCCATGATGCTGCGTGACCACAGCGACCGCTTGACCGTGGTGGACCAAAACGATGTGCCCATAGGCGAGCTGTCGCTGCGTAGAATCGTCAAGGAAGCCCAGTTGGACAGGGGCACCCTAACGTGATGCCGGATCCATCTCGCTCTGCGTCTTCGACCTCAGCCACCTCGAGCGCTGTCCCCGCGAGTTCCACCGCTTCGCGCTATGCCGCGTGGGGCTGGCCACTGGCCTGGGTGGCCTTGTTGCTGGTGCTGGTGTTGTCCATGCCCACTCTGGAACCGCTGTTTCGCTGGGTAGAGCCCAATGCGCGGCAGGTCATCTACGGACGTGCCGATTTTGTCGATTTGCTGGCCCGGCATCTGCTGGTGGTGAGCGTGGCCGCGCTGGTCACGCTTCTGGTGGGCGTCTCGGCAGGCATTGCCGTCACCCGGGCCAAGGGGCAGGATTTCCTGCCGCTGGTCGCTCAGCTGTCGTCGCTGGGCCAGACGTTCCCGCCCGTGGCGGTGCTGGCGCTGGCCGTGCCGGTACTGGGGTTTGGCACGCTGCCGATCATCGTGGCGCTCATGCTGTATGGGCTGCTGCCCATCGTGCGCAATACCTTGACGGGCATCAACGAAGTAGACCCCAACGTCAAGCAGGCGGCCATCGCCATGGGTATGACGCCCTGGCAGCTGCTGTGTCATGTCGAGCTGCCGCTGGCCATGCCGGTCATTCTGGCGGGCGTTCGCACCTCGGTCACCATCAACATTGCCACGGCGGCGCTGGGTGCGACCGTGGGGGCCAGTAATCTGGGTGACCCGATCATCGCGGGGATCGTTAATGGCAACATGGCGTACATCGTCCAGGGGGCGCTAGCGATTGCCCTGCTGGCGCTCAGTGTCGATAGTGCCTTCAATGCCCTCCAACAACGCCTTGCACGCCGATCTGCGTCTTAAGTTGAATCCCTAACGGCGGGAGACTGCGTTACTGTCCAAGTGTTGCGTTGACGTGTGTCAGATAAATCCACTGGCACAAACGGTCATCACCAACAACACTGCCCTCAAAAGGGGTAAAAACAAGGACAATAACCATGACTCAGTTTGTACATCAGCCGGCCTTCATGACCGGCGACGAATTCACCATAGACACTTTCAGCGTGCTCAGCCCCGAGGGCGAGCTTTATGAAGGTGCCGATGAACCCACCTTGAGCCGCGATCACGCCCGTAGACTCTACCAAGCCATGCTGGCCACGCGTATTCTCGATGAGCGCATGATGGCCGCGCAGCGCCAGGGCAGGCTCAGCTTCTACATGCAGTGTACCGGTGAAGAGGCCGCGGTGGTGGGTGCCACCGCAGCCCTGGACGATGCCGACATGATCATGGCGCAGTACCGTGAACAGGGCGCACTCATGTATCGCGGGTTCTCCATCGACGAGTTCATGAATCAGCTGTTTGGCAACGAGCTGGACTATGGCAAGGGGCGGCAGATGCCGATCCACTATGGTTCCCGCAAGCTGCATTACATGACCATCTCTTCGCCGCTGGCCACTCAGATTCCCCAGGCAACCGGCTATGCTTATGGCCAGAAGCTCGCAGGTGAAGGCCACTGTACCCTGACGTTCTTCGGTGAAGGGGCTGCCTCGGAAGGCGACTTCCACGCCGCCCTGAATATGGCCTCGGTGCATCAGGTGCCGGTCATTTTCTTCTGTCGCAACAATGGCTATGCCATCTCGACTCCCGCCACCGAACAGTTTGCCGCGGATGGCATTGCCCCGCGTGCGTTCGGCTATCACATGCACGTCATCCGCGTGGATGGCAACGACGCCCTGGCCGTCTTCGAAGCCACCCGCCAGGCGCGCAAGATAGCCGTGGAGCAGCATCAGCCGGTGCTGATCGAAGCCATGTCCTATCGCTTGGCGGCGCACTCCTCCTCGGACGACCCATCGGGCTACCGTGCCAAGAGCGAAGAGGAGGCGTGGCGAGTCAAGGACCCGCTATTGCGCATGCAGCGCTGGCTGGTGAGTAAAGGGTGGTGGAGCGACGATGAGGAGTCCCGCCAGCAGGAGAGCCTGCGGCGAGAAGTGTTGGAGACCATGAAGCGCGCCGAAAAGCGTCCGCCGCCGCCGCTGGACTCCTTGATCACCGATGTCTATGCCGACGTGACGCCTGCCTTGCAGCGCCAGTTGGATCAGTTGAAACGGCACATTCGCCGCTATCCCGATGCCTACCCGCGCGGCGCTCAGTCGCTGGACCCCAGCGTATCGACGGCCCACGACGCACAGGGAGATGCCTAGTATGAGTACCATGAACATGCTGCAGGCCATCAATAACGCCCTGGACATCGCCATGGCGGAAGATGACAAGGTCATCTGCTTTGGTGAAGACGTGGGGGTTTTTGGCGGGGTATTCCGAGCGACCAGCCATTTGCAGGAGAAGTATGGCAAGGCGCGCTGTTTCAACACGCCGCTGGTGGAGCAGGGCATCATCGGCTTTGCCAACGGTCTGGCAGCCCAGGGCTCGGTGCCCGTGGCGGAGATCCAGTTCGCCGACTACATCTTTCCCGCCTTCGACCAGATCGTCAACGAAACTGCCAAGTTCCGCTATCGCTCTGGCGATCTGTTCAACGTGGGTGGCCTGACCATCCGCACGCCGTATGGCGGCGGCATCTCGGGTGGCTTGTATCACTCTCAGTCGCCGGAAGCCTACTTTACCCACACGCCGGGCCTCAAGGTAGTGGTGCCGCGTAACCCCTATCAGGCCAAGGGGTTGCTGTTGGGGGCGATCCGTGACCCCGACCCGGTCTTGTTTCTGGAGCCCAAGCGCCTCTACCGGGCCGCCGTGGGCGAGGTGCCCGAAGACGACTATCAGCTGCCCGTTGGTGAGGCCGAAGTCGTCAGGGAGGGCAGCGATATCACCCTGGTGGGTTGGGGGGCGCAAATGGAGGTGATCGGCAAGGCCGCCGAGCTGGCCGAAGAGCAGGGCATTGCCTGTGAGGTCATCGATCTGCGTTCACTGCTGCCCTGGGATGTGGATACCGTTGCCGAGTCGGTCTTCAAGACCGGTCGTATGATCGTCAGCCACGAAGCGCCGCTGACCGGCGGTTTTGCCGGTGAGATCGCCGCCACGATACAGGAGCGCTGTTTTCTCTATCTGGAGTCGCCGATTACTCGGGTGACCGGCCTGGATACACCTTTTCCGCTGATCCTGGAGAAAGAGTACCTGCCGGACCATCTGAAAATTTTTGAAGCGATTCGCGAAAGCGTGAATTTTTGACGCAAGGGAGAGCGGTCATGAGTGATTTTTTACTACCGGATATCGGTGAAGGCATCGTCGAGTGTGAAGTGGTGGAGTGGCGAGTGGCCGAAGGCGACACCATCGAAGAAGACCAGCCCATCGTCGAGGTCATGACCGACAAGGCGCTGGTGGAGATCACTGCGCCCGAAGCGGGCACGGTGACCAAACTGTATGTGCCCCAGGGGAAAATCGCCAAGGTGCATGCGCCGCTTTACGCGTATCAGGGTGCAGAAGAGGGTGCCAAAGAGAGTGCAGAAGAGGTTGCAGAAAAGAGTTCAGAGAACCCCCGTTCCCCTGCCAGCGACGCTGCTGATATCAGTAAAACGCCACCTTCCGCTCCATCGTCCAGCGTCGAACAATCGGCGCCACAGTGCCCGACGGAAGGGCCAGCCTGCCCAGTGAAAACCCCGGCTAGCCCGGCCGTCAGACGGCTGGTGCGCGAACATCGGCTGGTGCTGGCGGACATTGCCGGAAGTGGCAAGGATGGCCGCGTATTGAAGGAAGACGTGCTGGCGCATGTGAAGTCCAGCCACGCTGCGCCCAGCGACACGAGCCCTCGAACTCAAGGGAAGACGACGGTGGGCCAGTCAGGGCCCGCTCGAGTCGAGCCCCTGCGCGGCGTGCGCGCCGTCATGGCTCGGCGCATGGTGGAAGCCGCGACGACCATACCGCACTTCCATTATGGGGAAGAGGTGGATGTCACTGAGCTGCTGGCGCTGCGCGAGCGCCTCAAGCCCCGGGTAGAAGCGCTGGGGGAGCGGCTGACGCTGATGCCCTTCTTCATGAAGGCGCTGGCGCTGGCCGTGGCCGAGCACCCCATCCTCAATGCGCAGCTCAATGCCGAGGGGGACGAGCTGCACTATTTTGCCCAGTGCAATATCGGCATGGCGGTGGACAGCAAGGCGGGCTTGCTGGTGCCTAACGTTAGGGCGGTGGAGCAGTTGAGTCTACTGGACATTGCCAGGGAGGTGAGCCGATTGACTCAGGCGGCGCGGGAAGGCCGTGTGGATCAGGCGGACCTCAAGGGGGGCACCATCAGCATTTCCAATATTGGCGCTCTGGGCGGCACCTACGCCGCTCCCATCATCAACGCCCCGGAAGCGGCCATCGTGGCCATCGGCAAGACCCAGTGGCTGCCGCGTTTCGATGCCGAGGGTGCCGTGCAGCGACGCGCCATCATGACCGTGACCTGGGCGGGAGACCATCGATTCATCGACGGCGGCACCATTGCGCGCTTCTGCAACCACTGGAAAGCGTCTCTGGAAGCGCCAGAGACCATGCTGCTGCATTTGGCCTGACCCAAGGCCATTGCCCCCATGAGCCAGGCAGCGCTACAGCAGTTCTATATTCCAGAGGAGCAGTCGGTCTATCTGCTAAGCCATCACGATGCGCGCAAGCTGAAAGACTGGGTAGCGCTGTGCCAGGCTCAGCTGGTGCAGCTGGGGTACCGGGACATCGAGCTGATTGGCAAGGGGGCCTATGGTTTCGTGTTTGCGGGCAGCGCTCAGCAGCAGGGGCAGCCCACCCACTATGTGTTCAAGTTCTCGCGCATCACGCTGCCTACCCACTTGCAAGAGCGCCTCGAAGAAGAGGCGTTCATGCTCGATCAGGTCAGCCACCCTCTGATTCCCGGGCTGATCGCTTATCAGCGCGTGCGCGGTCAGTCGATTCTGGTCATGGAGCGCGCGCCCGGCTGGAATCTCGAGCAAGTATCGCTGCGCCAGGGGCGGCTCTCGCCGCGCCTGGTGGTGCATATTGCCGCGCAGTTGGCAGAGATTCTGGTCACCCTGCGCCAGGAAACCGGCCCCCATGCCCGCCCCGTGGTGCATGGCGACATCAAGCCTTCCAACCTGGTGTTCGACGCCAGCAGGGAAAGTATCGCCCTGATCGATTGGGGATCGTCGGTCTTTGCCCAGCTGGATGCCGCGCTGCAGTTCGTCGGTGCCAACGTGATGGAGCTGATGTCGGATAACCTGCAGCAGACCAACGCACGGCTGGGCGATGTCTACTTCATCGGCGAAGAGCAGCTCAACGGCGCGCTGTCATCGCCGCGTTTCGACGAACAGGGGGTGGCGGGAACCCTGTATGCCCTGGCATCGGCGCAGTCCTGTCGTTTTGGCTGCCGGGCGATTCCGGCCAGTGCGTTGGGCCTGCCCATCGAGTTTGCCCGCACGCTGGATGGGCTACTGGATGCCGACCCGGCCATTCGCCGCCGCGCAGGGGATCACTTCATTCGTGAAATGCCGCGCATGGCCAGAACCGTGATGATCGACTTGCCTGCCGTGCCGCCGCCGCCCCTGGTGCCGATCTGGGGGCATCGCCAGCGCCGGGAGATCGACACCGTGGTGTACAGCTCTCGCAAGGCCTTTCTGCGCGAGGCCAGCGTCGAAGAAACCCTCAATGACGTCAATGACGTGCAGCTGGACCGCTACTACAAGCAGTTCATGCAGGGCATGGGCGACACCGAGAAAGCCTTTCTGGCGTCGGTGAGCCGGTTGGGCAAATACCCCGTGGTGGGCGGGCTGGCCGTGCGCTGGGAGCGGGAGGGTGTCTATATCGACTCGTCGCTCAATCTGCACGACCCCGACCTGAAGCCTGCCTTTACCGAAGCGGTAAATAACATGGTGCATCTGGCGCGGGCCATCCACCGCCAGGGTATTTTCAAGAGTTGCCTGTTCAATGCGCGGCAGACGCTGCACCTGGAGCGGGAAAGCGCCGATGCATCGTTCGCTGCGCAGTCGGGCATGACCATCGGGTATGAGGTGAGCGCCGTGCCGGAGATGGAGGATCGCACCCGCCAGCACAGTTATTTCGAAGATGGTCCGGATCCCGAGGAGCTGCTGGTGTTGCCCGACAGCATCATGGCCCTGCTGGAGCAGCTCAATGACATCCACCATACCGGCATGATCATCTTCGAGGCGCTGCCCAGACACCTGAAGATTCATAGCTACTACCGCCTGCTGGACCCGCGCCGAGAGCAGGCGTTCTCTGCGCTGCTGGCGCACATGCTGGACAGCGTCAATCAGATCGAAGGGCTGGGGGTATCGGGCTTCATGAAAATGCCCTACAAGGACACTCGGTTCTTTACCCACCTGGCGTGCCAGCCTGCCCACTACTACCCCAGAGACCCGCGCGACTATCTGCGCAAGCTGAGCGGTGGGGCAATCGATCCGCGCTAGCGGGTTACCTCGCGGGTTAGCCACTCGCCCAACTGCTGATTCAAATCATCGGACGCTGCGCCGAAGGCATCGACCACGTCGGCAATGGCGACGCTGCTGGCACGCTTGCGTATGGCGAAACTGCTGGTCGCCAAGGGCGCGCGGTTGCTGTCAACCAGCTGTACATCCAGCTGCACGTTGACGCTGGGCGGCGTATCGTCGTATTCGCTCTGGAAGTGGCGCAGCTCGCTGAGCAGGGTCAGGTCGTGGGGCAGGCGATCACTGCCGACGCTCGCAAACCGCTGCTGGGCCTGCAGGCCTTCGATGAGCCGGGCCTTGAGCATGTCCGGAGCGTCCTCGTGCCAGCGTGCGCCTTCGTAGACGTTCACCACGTTGCCTTCCGGAAATACCACCATGCGGTTGCTGCCCAGCAAGTGCCCCGTTTCTGGCGTGGCGATGCCCAGCGTCATGGCGTGGGTGGCCGCTGCGTTCGGCTGCCCTGAGGTGTCTACGGCCGGCAGCCGATAAAGCGTGGCCGGTTCGTTGTCGGGCAGGATCGAACAGGCCGTCAGGGTGGCCAGAATGATCAGCAGGGCGCCTGTACGCAGGGGGCTGATTCGCAGGGCCCCGGTTCGAAGGGGCCTGATTTGCAGGGCTTTAGCTCGCAGGGTCTTGAACATCATGGGCGGAACTCCTCTATCTGGTCACGGCCCAGCAAAAAGTTGGTGGGGTTCTCTTCGAGCTGGCGGGTAATGCGATCCAGGGTGGTCAGGGTGGCGCGCAGCGCCGCCAGGGCCGGGGCAATATCGCGGGTGCTTTGCAGCGTGCTTTCCACGGCACCGGCATTGTCCTCCACCAGCTGTTCGATGCGCTGGGCGGCGTTGGCCACGTCGCGGCTGGCATTCTCGGCGCTCTGCATGACCTCTCGGCCTTCGCGGCTGAGCAGCGAATGCGCTTCCTGGCTTAGGACCTCGATGCTTTCCAGGGTGGCGGTGGCCTGACGCGAGACCTCCCCGAACAGGGCCATGTTCTCGTCCAGAGCAGACTGCTGGGAGGCAATCATGTCGGTGATCTGGGCAACGTTGGTGAGAATGTTGCCTGCTTCCTGGCGATTGTCGTCGCTGAACAGCTCGTTGACGTTTTTCAGAATGGCGTTGATGTTGTCGATCATCTCTTCGCCCTCTTCGAAGAGCGTGGCAATCGGCGACGGGTCGGCGCGAATGAACGGCATGTCGTCATCGCTCTGGTCCAGCAGGCGCGGGGTTTCCGGCGTGCCGCCATGCAGCTGAACGGACATGCTGCCAGTAATGCTGGCAAAGGCCAGACGTGCCCGGGTATCGGTCTTGACCGGGGTGTCTTCGTACACACGGATACTGGCCAGCACCTGGCGGGGGTCATCCGGATTGAGGCTCAATTCGGTGACATCACCTACCTCGATGCCGTTGTACTGCACCTTGCTGCCCACCGCCAGGCCGCTGACGCTGCGCTCGAACAGGATGCGGTAGGGCTGGTAGTCGCGCTCGCCCGCCGCGTGGCTCATCCATAGGGCAAAGAGCAGGGCAGCGGCTGCCGTGAGCACGGTGAACAAGCCGATCATGATATGGTGCGCGCGGGTTTCCATGTGTCTCACTCCTCGCGGGAAGTCGGTTCGGCAGAGCGCTGCGCGGCGCGTCCACGGGGGCCATTGAAATAGTCCTGTATCCACTCGTCGTCGGTCTGGGCGACTTTCTCCAGGGTGTCGGCCACCAGCACGCGCTTCTGGGATAACACCGCGACGCGGTCGCAGGCGGCGTAGAGCGTGTCCAGGTCGTGGGTGACCAGAAAGACGCTGAACCCTAGGGCGTCTCTCAAGGTGACCAGCAGCTGATCGAAGGCGGCGGCCCCAATCGGGTCCAGCCCGGCGGTGGGTTCGTCGAGAAACAGAATGTCAGGGTCCAGGGCCAGGGCGCGAGCCAGCGCGGCGCGCTTGACCATGCCCCCCGACAGCGACTCGGGGAACTGTCGCGCAGCCTGCGGGGGCAGGCCGACCAGCGCCAGCTTGATGCGCGCCAGGTACTCGGCTTCTTCTCGGGACAGTTTAGCGTGCTCGATGAGGGGGAGCGCGACGTTTTCCTGTAGCGTCAACGAGCTGAACAGGGCGCCACGCTGGAAAAGCACGCCAAACCGCCGTTCGACCTGGCTGCGCTCGGCATCGCTCAGCTCGTCGAGCCGGTTGCCCAACACGTCGATGCGGCCCCCATCAGGCTTCTTGAGACCGACGATACTGCGTAGCAGTACGGATTTGCCGGTGCCCGACCCGCCGACCACGCCGAGAATTTCACCGCGCTGCAGCGTCAGGTCGAGGTCTTCGTGGACCACGTGGCTTCCAAAGCGGTTGACCAGCCCCTCGACGGTGATGGCCGCGTGGTCGTCTCGGTCATCGGGTGTCTTGTGGTGTTCCTTTACCATCCCATCTCCATGAAAAAGAGTGCCGCCAGGGCGTCCAGTAGAATCACCATGAAAATGGATTGTACGACGCTGGAGGTCGTATGGGTGCCCACGGACTGGGCACTGCCGCTGACCTTGAAGCCTTCCAGGCAGCCAATCACGGCAATCACGAAAGCAAACACCGGGGCCTTGCTCATGCCCACCAGAAAATGCGTCACCGAGACGTCGTTCTGGAGCGTGTCCATGAATTGGGTCAGGGAGATATCCAGCGAGAGGGTGGCGACCATGGCGCCACCGACCAGGCCACTGAGCATGCCGACGAAGGCCAGCAGGGGCAGGCTGATCAGCATGGCCATGACCCGGGGCAGCACCAGCAGCTCGATGGGGTCCAGCCCTTGGGTTTTGAGGGCGTCGATCTCCTCGTTGGATTTCATGGCCCCCAACTGCGCCGTGAAGGCGCTGGCAGTACGCCCCGCCAGCAGAATGGCCGCCAGCAGCACGCCGAATTCACGCAGGAAGGAAAACGCCACCAGGTCGATGGTGTACACCGTGGCCCCAAAGTCTTCCAGCACCGTGGCCCCGAGAAAGGCCACCACGGCCCCCACCATGAAGGTCAATAGGGCCACGATGGGCACGGCATTCAGGCCACTTTGCTGCACATGGGCCACCGTAGCGGTGATGCGCCAGCGGCTGGGCCGAAACACGAGCGGGGCGAAGGCCGCCAGCACCAGACCGATGAACCCCAGCAGTTGACGCTGCTGAGACCACAAACCGCTCATCTGCTGACCGATGGAAGCCAGCGCTTCGCTGACGCGAGAGGCGCGCGGTTGGTCATTTTCCAGCGGGGATGCCATGGCCTCGGCCAGACGCATCAGCAGAGCTTGCTGCGCGTCCGGTAGCTCGCTGGCCCACTCATTTACCTGCTTGGCGTTGTCAACGCCTACCAGCTCGATGACCAGCGCGGCGCCCGCCGTGTCCAGTTTGTCGAAGCCGGGCAGCTCGATAGACGCCTCAGAGACCTCCTGCTGTCGATTCAGCGTGTCTCTCAAGGCCGAATAGTGGCGAAGCGTCCATTCCCCGTGCAGCGCTATGTGATCATCGTGTTGCGTGACCCACTCGTTTGGCATCCTTGCTCCCTATGTGTCGACAAGGCGATTAATGCTCCATGATGCATTCAAACGAGCGTTAATGAAAGGTCGCCGGCAACGGGATTAACGTGAAGCCCCATATTTGGGGGCGAGTTCCTGCTTGATGCGGGCAGCGACCTCCTTGAGTCGTGGGCCAAGATTGTTGACCAGGCGATCATGATCCAGCCGCAGGCTGGAGCCGCCACAGTTGATGGCCATGACTTCCGCACCATCTTCCAGAATCAGTGGCATCGCCACCGCGCTGATATCCCGCTGCCAATCCTGTTCGGAGAGGCAGAAGCCGTATTCGGCATAGTCGCGCAGGCTCTGTTCGATGCCCGCCTGCAGGCGGGGCCAGTCGCTGCCATGAAACGCGGCCAGCTCTTGCATCACCTGATGGCGACGCTCGCCAGGCAGGCCGCATAGCCACGCGCGCCCAATGGCCGACGTGGCGATGGGCAGCCGGGAGCCCACGTCCAGGCGAATGATCAGCGGGCCGTGGCCATGGCAGGTTTCCAGATACACCATGTCGCTGCGGTCGGCGCTGCCCAGGCTGACGTTACAGTCGGTGGCATCGGCAAACTGCTGCAAGTGGGGGCGGGCGACTTCGCGTATCCCCATGTTGGCCAGAAAGCGGTAGCCCAGTGCCAGCACCCCTGGCCCCAGGCGGTACTTTTCCAGATGGCGGTTATGCTGCAAGTAGCCAAGCTGGGTCAGCGTGTAGGTCAGCCGTGACACCGTGGGGCGGGGAATGCGGGTGCGATTGGAGAGCTCCGCATTGCCCAAGTACTCCTCGCCCGTTCCAAAGGCGCGGAGCAGTTCCAGCCCACGCGCCAGCGCGGTGACGAAGTTGCGGTCTTTTTCGGAGGGTTGCGGCTCATCAGCAGCGGCGTCGGTGGGTTCCATCAAGCGTCTCGGCTAATCGTTCATTGAGTAGCAAGTATCGCATACCTGCGCTGGGGCGATGCAAAGCGTGATGACAAAGTGCCATCAACGCTTGGCCTGCGTCAGCGCTCCAGGCGCTCGATGATGGTGGCAATGCCCTGACCCACGCCGATACACATGGTCACCAGCGCATAGCGCCCGCCGGTGGCTTCCAGCTGGCGCAGGGCCGTGAGGGCCAAGCGCGCGCCCGAGGCACCCAGCGGATGGCCGATGGCAATGGCGCCGCCGTTGGCGTTCAGGCGTGGGTCATCGGCGGAAAGCCCGAGCTGCTGAACGCAGCCCAGCACCTGCACCGCAAAGGCCTCATTGATTTCGATGACGTCCATCTGTGCCAGCTCAAGGCCTGCCCGGGCCAGCGCTTTTTGCGACGCGGGCACCGGCCCCAGGCCCATCACCCGAGGGGCAACGCCCGCCACGGCGCTGGCCACGATACGGGCGCGGGGGGCAATTCCGGCACGCTCGCCCGCAGCCAGGGTGCCGACGATCAGCGCCGCGGCGCCGTCGTTCAACCCGGAAGCGTTGCCTGCGGTCACGACGCCGTTGTCGAACAGCGCACCCAGCCTGGCCAGTTTCTCTTCGGTGCTTTCCGGCCTGGGGTGCTCGTCCTTGTCCACCATCAGTGGCGGCTGTTTGCGCCCCTGGGGCACTTCGACGCCGAACATCTCGCCGTCATAAAAACCGTTGGCCAAAGCCTGGGCGTAGCGAGCCTGGGAGCGGGCGGCAAAAGCGTCGCTGGCGTCGCGGCCAATGTTCAGGTCGTGGGCGATGTTATCGGCGGTTTCCGGCATGCTGTGGCTGCCGTACTCTTTGGCAAGCCACGGGTTGGGGAAGCGCGAGCCAATCACGGTATCGAACATGGGCTGATTGCGCGCGTAGGGAGAGTCGGCTTTGCCCAGCACGTAGGGCGCACGCGACATGGACTCGACTCCGCCCGCCAGGAACAGCTCGCCTTCGCCCAGACGCGCCGCCCGGGCGGCGTCCATCATGGCGGCCAGGCCGCTGCCGCACAGCCGGTTGACCGTCTGTCCCGCGACGTCGATGGGCAGGCCCGCCAGCAGCGCCCCGTGGCGGGCCACGTTGCGAGAGTCTTCACCCGCCTGGTTGGTGCAGCCCGCCAGCACTTCTTCGTAGCTTTCAGGGGCAAACGGATTGCGCGCCACCAGCGCTTTTAATGTCAATCCCAGTAACTCATCCGGGCGAATGGCCGCCAGGCTGCCGCCATGGCGGCCAAAAGGGGTGCGTAATCCGTCGTAGATATAGGCGTCTTGCATGGTTGTTCTCCTTGTTTGGGTGAGCCGTATTGGTAACTGGGGGGTGTCAGCCCGTTGGCCCGTTCGTCAGGGACATGCCTAGCGCAGCGCGGCGGCGCAGCCACGGGCTGGGGCGGTAGCGGGGGTCGCCGGTGGCGTCCAGCAGGTTGTGCAAAATGGTCAGGATGCGCGAGGCGCCGTAGTGGTCGCCCATGCGTAGCGGACCGAACGGATAGCCCAAACCGAGTTCTACCGCTCGGTCGATGGTGGCAGGCGCTGCGACCCCTTGCTGAGCGATATCTGCCCCGACATTGACGATGCAGGCCACCACCCGCTGCAGCACGAAGCCATTGCTGTCCTGAAGTGTGCTGACCGGCGTGCCATCGGCATTGAGCAGGCTGGCTGCGGCCTCAATGAGGCTGGCGCGGGTCACGGGCGACGCCATCAGACTGCGGCGTTTTTCAAGCCCTGCCAGCATGTCCACCGCCACGCACTGCTCGGCGTTCAGGCCCTGGCGCAGGGCGCACTGGGTGGTGTCTTCACCCAGCGGCGTCAACAGGCACAGCGCCTCGGGGGAAGGCTGCTGCCCGCTCTCCAGCGGCCAGCCTGCAGCTTCGACCAGCTCGGCAAGCTGAGCGGCGCTGTCCGGGTCCTCCTGGCTGATCCATACCGGGCAAGCAGGCGTCGCTTGGCGGGGGCGCTCTTCTGGCATCTGCTGCTGGCCCTCCACGTAGCGGTAGAAGCCTTCGCCGGTCTTGCGCCCCAGCAGCCCCGCCGAAAGCCGCTGGCGGGTCAGGGGTGAGGGCCGAAAGCGCGGCTCTTCATAATATTGGTGGTACACCGATTCCATCACCGCATGGGAAACGTCGAGACCGGTCAGGTCCAGCAGCGTGAACGGCCCCATGCGAAAGCCGCCCTGGTCGACCATGATGCGATCAATGGTGGCGGGGGCGGCCACGCTCTCGCTCAGAATACGCAGCGCTTCGGTGCCAAAGGCGCGCCCGGCGTGGTTGACCAGAAAACCGGGGGTGTCGGTGGCCTGGGCGGTGAAGTGGCCCATGGCAGACCCCAGCGCATCGACCCGCTGGGTAACGCTGTGATCCGTTCTCAGCCCTGGAATCACCTCGATGATTTTCATCAGCGGTACCGGGTTGAAGAAGTGAAAGCCAATCACCCGTTCCGGGTGCTGGCAGGCGGCCGCAATCGCGGTCACCGACAGCGAAGAAGTGTTGGTGGCCAGCACGGCATCCTGGCGAACGATGCTCTCCAAATCGCCAAACAACCCCTGTTTGGCGTCCAGCTTCTCGACAATGGCTTCGACGACGATGTCGCAAGGGGCCAAGGCGGCGAGGTCGCGGGCCTCGACCAGTCGCTCGCCATACTGCTCGGCCTGAACCTGGGTCATTCGCTGCTTGTCGGCGCTGCGTTGCCATAACCCTTGAATAAAGGCTTTCGCTTCCGCCACCGCGCCTTCCTTGACATCAAATAGCATGACCTTCAGACCCGCCTGCGCGGCGAGCTGGGCGATGCCTCTCCCCATGGCCCCCGTGCCGACAATGCCGAGGGTGGTGAACGAATGGGCGATTGGGTCATTGGACATGGGTCAACATCCTCGCTGTGAGCGTTTTTGTTCTGCATTGCAAAATAGTATTTCGTTTATTGACTGCCATCCTAGGCTATGCAAAAGTGCCTGACAAGAGAGTGAGCGCTGGTTTCGCCATGCAAAACAATTAGGCGAGGCAGTGTGCCGGGCAGAGGTGTCGACCACCGATAAAGCGCATTGGCAGGCATCGCTGCCCCGAAAACGCCAACCATAAAAATATCGTTGTCCCAGGAGCCGTCATGATCCGTGATCCCGAACTGCTGAATCAGTTGGTTGATACCATTGCCCGTTTCGTCCGGGAGCGTTTGATTCCCAATGAGGCCCGGCTGGCCGAAGAGGATGCAGTGCCCGCCGAGATCCTGGCCGAGATGAAGGAGATGGGGCTGTTCGGCCTGTCGATCCCCGAAGAGTACGGCGGCCTCGGTCTCACCATGGAAGAGGAAGCTCTGGTAGCCATGGAGATCGGCAAGACCTCCCCGGCGTTTCGTTCGGTGTTTGGTACCAATAACGGCATCGGCGCCCAGGGGATCTTGATCGATGGCACCGACGCCCAGAAAGCCAAATACGTGCCGCGGCTGGCCACCGGCGAGATTCTCAGCTCGTTCTGCCTCACCGAGCCCGACTCTGGGTCGGATGCTGCCAGCCTGCGCACCACCGCCGTCCGCGATGGCGACCACTACCTCTTGAACGGCACCAAGCGCTATATCACCAACGGCCCGGAAGCCGACCTGTTCACCGTGATGGCGCGTACCGACCCGGACAACAAGGGCGCGGGCGGTATCTCGGCGTTTATCGTTGAGGGCGATACGCCAGGCCTGATGCGTGGCCCGGCAGATAACAAGATGGGCCAGAAGGGCGCGCATACCTGCGATATCATTTTCGACAACTGCCGGGTGCCCGCTGAGAACATCATTGGCGGTCAAGAGGGCCAGGGCTTCAAGACTGCCATGAAGGTGCTCGACCGTGGGCGGCTGCATATCTCTGCGGTGTGCGTGGGCGTGGCCGAACGGCTGGTGGAAGAGTCGCTGCGCTACACCATGGAGCGCAAGCAGTTTGGCGCGCCGCTGGCAGAGCACCAGCTGGTGCAGGCGATGCTGGCGGATAGCAAGACCGAGGCCTATGCGGGCAAAACCATGGTGATGGACGCCGCCAGACGCAAGGACGATGGCGAAAACGTCTCCACCCTGGCCTCCTGCTGCAAACTGTTCTGTGCCGAAATGGTCGGCCGCGTGGCCGACCGAGCCGTGCAGGTTCATGGCGGAGCAGGTTACATGTCGGAATACGCCGTAGAGCGCTTTTATCGCGATGTGCGTCTGTTCCGCATTTACGAAGGCACGACGCAGATCCAGCAGCTGGTGATCGCGCGCAACATGGTGCGGGAGGCGTCCTGATGGCTCTGTCGGTCCCTTACCAAGCGCCAGACGAGACGATATTTGGTCGCTTAGCGAGCGAACTGCTGGCGGAGCTACCCGAGCGCTTGAGCACCCGCGTGCTGGAAAACGCTCAGCGCCTGGCGGATCACCCCGCGCTGGTGGATGGCAGCGTCCGCTGGAGCTACGCCGAGCTGGGCCAGGAGATTCGGGCCGCCTGCGAGTGGCTGGGCGCCTTGGGCGTGCGCCCCGGCGACCGGATCATGACGGTCAGTGAAAACTGTCGGGCACTGGTGGTGTTGCTGTTGGCCGCCAGTGAACTGGACGTCTGGGTAGCCATCGTCAACTCGCGCTTGTCGGCGCAAGAGGTGGACGCGATTCGCGGGAATTGCCAGCCTCGACGTATCTTCTATACCTGCGAAGCCTCTGCCGAGGCGGTTCAACACGCCCAGCGCCACGCAGCCGACCGTTACCAGCACCCTCAACTGGGTAGCCTGGCCATTTCGCCACTCTGCGATAGTGAGCCCGAGCCCGTAGAAGCCAGCGGTGCCGAACAGGTGGCGGCGATGATCTACACCTCGGGCACCACTGGCACGCCAAAAGGCGTGATGCTCACCCATCGTGGCATTCTGTATATCGCCTCGATTTCCGGCGGCATGCGCCATCTCAACGAAGGGCAGCGGGTGTATGGCGTGCTGCCCATGTCCCATGTGTTTGGCCTTTCGTCGGTGTGCATGGGCTCGCTGTACAACGGGGCTTGCCTGTATACCGTACCGCGCTTCGAGGCGCCGCACCTGCTGGCCACTTTGAAGGATGAGCGCATTACCGTACTGCAGGGGGTGCCCGCCATGTACGCTCGGGCGCTGGAGTACCTGAAGCGCGAGCAGCGGGCGTTGGAAGCACCGGCGCTCATTTATATCTCGGCAGGCGGTTCACCCTTGGACAGCGATACCAAGACCCGGGTCGAAGCCGCGTTTGGTCTGACCCTGCACAATGGCTATGGCCTCACCGAAGCCAGCCCGACCATCAGCCAGACGCGTATCGACGACCGCCACCAGAACAGCACCGTGGGCCGGGTGCTGCCGCTGCTGGAGTATCGGTTGGAGCCCTTGGGCAGTCACGGCACCACCGAGAACGCAGGAGAAGAAGTGGGCGAGCTCTGGGTGCGTGGCCCCAACGTCATGAAAGGCTATTTCCGCCAGCCGGAGGCGACCCGCGCCACCCTGACGGAAGATGGCTGGCTCAATACCGGTGACATCGCCAGGCTGGATCACGACGATCGGCTCTATATCGTCGGCCGCAGCAAAGAGCTGATCATCCGTTCGGGCTTCAATATCTACCCGCCGGACGTTGAAGCGGTGATCAACGAGCACCCGGCAGTCACCCTGACCGCCGTGGTGGGGCGGCAGGTGGCGGGCAATGAGGAAGTGGTGGCGTTCGTGCAGTGCGAGCCGGGTATCGAGGTCGATATGGCCGAACTCAAAGCTTTCATTGCCGAACGGCTGGCGCCCTACAAGCGGCCGACTCAAATTGTCTTGATGGAATCACTGCCTTCCACTGCCAGCGGGAAAATTTTGAAAGGGCGGCTGCGGGATCTGGCCCAGCAGGAGAGCGCCTCATGAGCGAAACAGACAGCCCAAGCGCCTCGACCACGCCCCAGGCGCTGATGGGCTATCACGAATTGCTGGGGATGCACGTAGTCGAGTGGCAAGAGGGGCGCGCGGTGGTGGAACTCACCATCGAGCCCAAGCACCTGAACCGCAGCGGCAACGTCCACGGCGGCGTGCTGGCCTCGATGCTGGATAGCGCGCTGAGCCTGGCGGGCCTGCACTGCGATGTGCCGGGCAACATTCGTCGTGGCATGACGCTGTCGCTGACCACCACCTTCGTGGGGCCCGCCCGGCAGGGCGTATTGCGCGCCACGGGCACCCTGCGCGGGGGCGGCCAAAAGACCTACATGACCAGCGGTGACATCGTCGATGACCAGGGCCGCCTCGTGGCCATGGGCGAGGGGTCGTTTCGCCGCCGCAGCGGCAGCGAGTCGGCTCACGGCATGCCGGACCCACAGGCGGAGGAGCCAAACGAGTGAGCCCAGCCCGTGTGCGGGTCTCCTGTCTGCTGCTGGTAACGCTGGCTACCCTGATCCATCTGGTAGGGGGCAGCGTGCTGTGGCAGGCCGTGGGCATTGTCGCGCTGCTGCTCTACCTGGCGACCCTGCGAGGCCAGTTGACGCGTATGGCCAAGGGGCTGCTGTGTGCAGCGGGCCTTCTGACTTTGCTGGCGCTGTGGCGCTCGCCAACCCCCGGCCAACTGCTGTTCGAGGCAAGTGGACGCTTTGCGTTCTTTGCCACTTTCGTGGTGGCGCTCAGTATGCTCAGGTTGCCCGCCTATCGCTCCCGTCTGGTGCGCCGCTGTGGCCAGAGCATGCTGCTGCAGCCCCCGGGCCGCCGCTACCCGATTCTCTCGCTGGGGTCGGCGCTGTTTGGGATCATTCTGAACATTGGCGTGCTCAACCTGTTTGCCGCCATGATCGAAAAGAGCAATACCCTGAGCGCCGCCCAAGGCCGTACCTGGGTGCAGCAGGCGCGCCAGCGTCGTATGATGCTGGCGTTATTGCGCGGCTTTTCGCTGGCCCCGCTGATTTCGCCCATGGGCATCGGGGTGGCCGTGGTGCTTTCCAGTCTTCCCCAGGTCACCTGGTTACAGCTAGCCCCTTACATTATGGGAGCGGCTGGGCTGATTTTCATGGCAGGCTGGGCGGTGGATTACCTGACGGGTCCGCATCCGCCCGCCAACAAGTCCTCTGTTTCCCCCTCGCTACGCCCTCTGGCCCAGTTCAGTGTGCTGCTGATCGGCATCGTGGCACTGGTATTTTCGCTGGCCTGGCTGCTCGACGTGCGTCTGCCGATTGCCGCACTGCTGGGAGCCCCCAGCGGGGCGCTGCTATGGCTTGCCTGGCAGCGGCGCCGGCTGGGTTACGCCGGGCTGCCTGCAGCGCTAACGGCGGTTCATCGCCAGCTCCCCTGGCTGCTGTCGCCCAGCGCCAACGAGATCGTGGTGCTGGGGGCGGCGGGCTACCTGGGGCATCTGTGCGTGGGCCTGGTGGATGCCCAACAGCTTGGGCCACTGCTGGCGGTGCTCGGCCCGCTGGGCACCTTCAACGCAGTCCTGGCGATGCTGATGGTCGTGGGGCTGGCGCAAATAGGCGTCAATCCTATCGTCACCGTGACGCTGTTGGTGGGCCTGCTGCCCACTCTGGACATCCCGGGGCTGACACCAGCGCTGATCGGGGCGTCGTTGATGGTGGGTTGGGCACTGGCGCTGATGTCGTCGCCCATGACGGCGTCGATGCTGATTCTGTCGCGCTTTACCGGCGTGCCCGCGACCCGTATTGGCTACCGCTGGAATGGGCGTTTTTTGGTGGCGTCGATTCCGCTACTGGCGCTCTGGTTTGGCTGGTCGCCGTTTTAGCAGGCGGTCGTTGTCTGAAACGCTTGACCTTTGGCAGGCGTTTTTTTATTGTTTCTTTTATAAAGTGAAATATTATTTTACTATGCGGAACTAAGGCTAGAAAGCTGAAGAGCTAAGAAGCTGATGATTCAATCGTGGGAGCATGCCTTATGAAAATCCTCGTCGCGGTAAAACGCGTCATCGACTACAACGTCAAGATCCGCGTCAAGGCGGATCACTCCGATGTGGATCTGACCAACGTCAAGATGGCCATGAACCCCTTCTGCGAAATCGCCGTGGAAGAGGCCGTGCGTTTGAAAGAGAAGGGGGCGGCCAGCGAAGTGGTCGCCGTGACGGTAGGCCCCAAGGCCGCCCAGGAGCAGCTGCGCACCGCGCTGGCGCTGGGCGCCGATCGCGCTATCCACATCGAGACCGACGCGCGCGCCGAATCGCTGGCGGTGGCCAAACTGCTGGCCAAAGTGGTGGACGAAGAGCAGCCCGGCCTCGTTATCCTCGGCAAGCAGGCCATCGACACCGACAACAACCAGACCGGCCAGATGCTGGCGGCGCTGACCAATCTGCCCCAGGGTACGTTTGCCTCGGAAGTCGCCATCGATGGCGACAAGGTCAACGTGACCCGTGAAATCGACGGTGGCCTGCAAACCGTCGCGCTGACACTCCCGGCCATCGTCACCACTGACCTGCGTCTCAACGAGCCGCGCTATGCCAAGCTGCCGGACATCATGAAGGCCAAGAAAAAGCCGCTGGACGTCAAGACCCCCGCCGACTATGGGGTCGAGGTCGCGTCGAACGTCACGCTGCTCAAGGTCGAG
>ERZ941748.60-NODE-60-length-64127-cov-9.140280_pt1 | contig 64127 bp, 60 predicted proteins | sample MGYA00521092_ERZ941748 | MGnify/ENA primary metagenome ERZ941748 (study PRJEB32759, sample SAMN07749897) | skin metagenome | biome: transportation; feature: city; material: polyester macromolecule | host: Homo sapiens | place: Hong Kong:ISLAND line | collected... | reverse complement strand
CGACGACGGTGATGTCGTTTTCCTCGCGGGCAAGGTGCTCCGCCAGGGTGCCGCCGACCTGGCCGGCGCCGAGAATGATGATTTTCATCGCTAAGCATCGGTTCCGTTATGAGCGCCAGCGTTTTATCAGCACGCGGTGTGCGCTGCAACAAAGACGGCGGCCAGTGTAAACCAGCCGCCGTCGAAAAGCAGGTGACGATTACTCCAGCGTGAAGCCGACCTTGATCGTGACCTGCCTAATGTCTCTGAGGCCAGGCGCTTGCCTTAGGCAGTCTGCTTCTCCAGTCTGGCATAAAAAAAGCCATCGTGACTGTTGTGTGCGGGAAACAGTTGCCTGCCCGGCCCACTGGGCTCGCCCCAGGCCACATCGTTCGGCGTGGTGGCCCGGGCGTCTGGGGTGCGGGCCAGGAAGGCCTCGATCTGGCCGCTGTTCTCTTCCGGCAGCACCGAGCAGGTGGCGTAGAGCAGCGTACCGCCGGGGCGGAGCAGCGGCCACAGGTTGTCGAGCAGGCGCTGCTGCAGGCTGGCCAGCTGACGAATGTCCTCCTTGCGGCGCAGGGCCTTGATGTCCGGATGGCGGCGAATCACGCCCGTGCCGGAGCAGGGGGCATCCAGCAAAATGGCATCGAACGGCGTCCCGCTCCACCAGTCGCGGGTGGTCGCATCGGCATGTTTCAGCTCTGCAGCGAGCCCCAGCCGAGCAAGGGTGTCATCGACACGTGCCAGGCGCTGATTGTCGCTGTCCAGCGCTGTCAGGGCGATATCGAACTGCTCCAGCAAATGGGCCGTCTTGCCGCCTGGGGCGCAGCAGGCATCCAGCACATGGGCGCCGGGCCTGGGGGCCAGGGCCGGGCCCAGCAGAGCGGCCGACAGCTGGGCGGCTTCGTCCTGTACGCTGACGTGCCCCTGGGCAAAGCCGGGCAGTACGGTTACGTCGCAGGGGGTGTGCAGCGTAATACCGTCCGGGGCGTGCAGGCACAGCTCGCCGCCCAACCCCTGCTCGGTGAGCCGCGTGAGGTAGGCTTCACGGTCGTTGTGACGCTGGTTGACGCGCAGTGTCATCGGGCCGGGCTCGTTGTTGGCCTGGGCGATGGCCCGCCACTGGTCGGGCCAGGCGCTGCGCAGCTTGCCCAGCAGCCATTGGGGGTGCTCCAGGGCGACGCTTTCATCACGGTCCACCTCGGCCTGCAGCGCGTCGGCTTCGCGCTGCAGGCGTCGCAGGCAGCCATTGAGCACTCGTGTTGCCCACTCCTTGTCCAGCAGGCGGGCGGCGCCGGCGGTTTCGCCCACGGCGGCGTGGGCCGGGGTACGCATGTAGAGCAGTTGATAAATACCGATCAGGAGCAGGGCCTGAACGTCGGCGTCGCGCTTCTTGAACGGCTGCTTCAGCAGGCGTTGGGCCAGCGCCTGAAGGCGCGGCAAGCGGCGGCAGGTGCCATAGCACAGCTCCTTGAGCAGCGCGCGGTCCCTGGCCACTACGCTGTGCTCGTCCAGCCCCGCCAGGGAGCCCTTGTCGGTGAGGATCGGCACCAGGCTTCTGGCCGCCGCCGCACGCACGTCCAGTCCGCTCCCTGTGGGTGTGCGCGGTAGGTTCATTGGGCGGCTCCTTCCAGCGGCTGGCCGAGGCGGTTGCCCACGGTCAGCGGCGTTTGGCGAGCGTTCAACAAGTCACGGACGGCCATGGCCTTGCCGCCGGGCAGTTGCGCGCGGCTGACGCACAAGACCTCCTGGCCCTGCACGCCGCAGGCAATTCGCAGGTGCTCTTCACCGTGTGCCAGCAGCGTGCCTGGCGGGCAGGCGGGCTGCTCGCCGGGTTCGACGCTGGCCATCAGCAGGCGCAGGCGGTCGTTGCCCAGCGCGCACCAGGCTACAGGCCAGGGGTTGAAGGCGCGAATCTTGCGCGCCAGCTGCTCGGCAGGCTGAGAGAAGTCCAGTTCGGCCTCGGCCTTGCTGAGCTTGGCGGCGTAGGTGACGCCTTCGTCGGGCTGGGCGGTGGCTTGAAGGCTGCCGTTGTCGAGGTTGTCCAGCACGTGGATCAGCGCATTGGCCCCTTGAATGGCCAGGCGGTCGTGCAGGTCGCCGCCCGTGGTGCGGGGCGTGATCGGGGTGCGCACTTCGTGCAGCATGGCGCCGGTATCCAGGCCCGCATCCATCTGCATGATGGTGACGCCCGAGGCGCTGTCGCCCGCTTCGATGGCGCGCTGGATGGGCGCCGCGCCGCGCCAGCGGGGAAGCAGCGAGGCGTGTACGTTGATGCAGCCCAGGCGCGGCGTATCCAGCACTGCCTGGGGGAGCAGCAGCCCATAGGCCACCACGACCATCACATCGGCGTTCAGGGCCGCCAGCTCGGCCTGGGCCTCGGCGTCTTTCAGGCTGACGGGTTGATACACCGGCAGCGCCTGGGCTTGAGCCAGCTGTTTGACCGGGCTGGGAGTGAGTTTACGTCCCCGACCGGCAGGGCGGTCGGGCTGGGTGTAGACCGCCACCACTTCGTGTTCGCTGTCGAGAAGGGCAGCAAGGCTGGAGGCGGCGAAGTCTGGCGTGCCAGCAAAAACAACGCGTAACGGTGACATGGTGGAGAGCCCTTGAGTGAAAAGAGAAAGTGCTGCCGATGAAACGCAGGAGGGCCGAGAGGCAGCGTTGTCGTCACAGGTAAGCTTGTGGGGCAACGTTGTCAGCTCGGCCCAGGGCCAGATGACGCAACCGGGGTCAGGCGTCGTTCATCTGCTTGTAGCGTTTCTGCATTTTTTTCATGACTCGGTCGCGCTTGAGCGGGGACAGATAATCCACGAACAGCACGCCTTCCAGGTGATCGTACTCATGCTGAATGCAGTGGGCCAGCAAGCCGTCGGCTTCCAGCTCGTAGGGCTCGCCGTGGCGGTCCAGCGCCGTCAGCTTGACCTTCAGGTAGCGCGGTACTTCGGCGTAATACTCGGGAATCGACAGGCAGCCTTCCGACAGCGGCTCGCGCTCTTCGCCGATAGGCTCATAGCGGGGGTTGATCATCACCAGCGGCTGGGAGTTGTCGTCGCTGACGTCCATGACCACCACCCGGCGGTGCACGTCGATTTGCGTGGCGGCCAGGCCGATGCCTCGGGCGTCGTACATGGTCTCCAGCATGTCATCCACGAGCTGGCGGACCTCGTCGTCCACGGTTTCCACCGCGACCGCCTTGGTGCGCAGGCGCTCGTCAGGAAATACGAGAATAGGAAGTTTGGCCATGGCGTTACCGTCACCGTTTATGCAGAGTCTTGAAGATGAGCAGGCGCCGCGCTGGGTTGGCGGGCCTAAGTGCTTTATATTGACCACTATATCACGCCATAAGCGTTCCTGGGCACGCGCTCGCAGCCGCTTCAAACAATCATCAGGGGATAACGAGGGGAGAACGGGATGGTGGCTAGAAAGCCGTTGTATCACAGCGTGTTTGGGGTGCTGCTGGCGGTGCTGGCGCTAAGCCCTACGGCGCACGCTTGGGAGCGGCTGCGCAGCGATGCGCCCGAGCGCTACGAAGTGGTTGCCGGGGACACGCTATGGGATATCTCCGCACGCTACCTGCGCTCCCCCTGGCAGTGGCCCGCGCTGTGGCAAGCCAACCCGCAGATTCGCAACCCGCACCTCATCTACCCGGGCGACATACTGATACTGGGCGATTGCCAGGGCCAGCCGTGCCTGACGCTGGAGCGTGGTCAGAGTGTGGTGCGGCTATCGCCGCAAATGCGCAGCGTTCCCGAGCGAGAAGCGATCACGTCCATTCCCATGGACGTGGTGCGCTCTTTTTTGCGCGATCACCGGGTGGTCGAGCCGGGTGAGGACATTCAGGAGTTGGCCTATGTGGTGGGTGGCGACAACCAGCGGCTGATCAGCGGTGCCGGGGATACGCTCTATGTGCGTGGCGAGCTGCCTGCCCGCCAGCGGCTGGGCATCTATCGCCCCGGCGAGCCTTATCTGGCGGCGGACGGCACCCTGCTGGGCGACGAGTTGATCAGTATCGGCGAAGCGCAGCGCATCAGCAGTGAAGGCGATATTTCACGTGTCGAAGTGCTGAGTGCCAACCAGGAAGTGCGCAACAACGACATCCTGCTGCCGCTGGAAGATATTCCGATCAGCGAGGCCTTTACTCCCAGGGCGCCGCTGAGCCAGATGGCTGGGCGGATCGTGGCCGTGCCAGGCGGCGTTCGCTTCATTGGCCGACTGCAGGTCGTGGCGCTGGATCTAGGCACCCAGGATGGCCTGCAGCCCGGCCATGTCCTGCGTGTCGATCAGCAGGGCGAAGTGGTCAACGACCCGCGCACCCAGGAGCTGATTCAGTTGCCCGCCACCGAGGCGGGCCTCGTGATGATCTTCAAACCCTACCGTCACATGAGCTATGCGCTGGTCATGCAGGCTTCCAATGTGTTGGCCGTGGGTGACGTGGTGAGATCTCCTCAGCGCTAGTTTTCGTACTCAGCCTGGTTTTCGTACATAACCTGGTTTTTGTACATGGCTTGGTTTTTGTACATAGCCCGGTAAGCCGCAGGGGTACTCGAACGATGAAAAGGAGGTGGCGATGGACGCCAGGGAGTGGCTGGTAATCAATGCATTGCCCGGCATGGGCGCAACCCGTATTGCACAGCTGGTGGCCCGCTCGCCCCAGTGGCCCCAGGGCTGGCTGGCGGCGCTGCCCAGTGCGGCGGCCAATGCCCTCAGATTATGGCTGGCGCAGCCTCAGCGCAGCCCGCTTCAGCAGGTGGTGGAAGAGACCGAGGCGTGGCTGGGCAAGGCGCCCCATCGTCATCTGCTGCACCGCGACCACCCGGCCTGGCCTTCCTTGCTGAACCAATTGCCGGACCCGCCCGTGGTGCTGTGGGCACAAGGGGATTTGCAGGCGCTGGAGGGCCCGGGCCTGGCCATGGTGGGTACCCGGAAACCGACCGCCGAAGGCAGTGGCCATGCCCAGGCGTTTGCCCGTGAGCTGGCCAGCCGTGGCTGGTGCATCGTCAGCGGTATGGCGCTGGGCGTCGATGGCGTTGCCCAGCGCGCCGCGCTGGCCGCCGGAGGGCATTCGATCGCCGTGCTGGGGTGTGGGGTGGACGTCATTTATCCGGCGCGCCACCGCGAGCTGCACGAGCAGCTGAGCACCCAGCCCGGCGGGCTGCTGCTTTCCGAACACCCGCCGGGCACCGTGGCGCGTCCGGCCTTTTTTCCACGCCGTAACCGCATCGTCACAGGGCTTTCGTTGGGGACCCTGGTGGTCGAAGCCACCGAGAAAAGCGGCTCGCTGGTGAGTGCCCGGCTGGCGCTGGAGCAGGGGCGAGAGCTGTTTGCCCTGCCGGGGTCGCTACATAACGTTCAAGCCCGTGGTTGCCTGCAGCTGTTGCGCAATGGCGCGACGCTGGTGCGCCACGTGGAGGACATTCTGGCCGAGCTGCAGCACTGGGCACCGCATTATTGGCCGATGCTCACGCCCTCGGAGGCAGCGCCTGCCGAGAAGGCCTCGCCTGCGGCCCCCGCGCCGATGTCGCCAACGCTCCCTGCCCAGACAGACTCTGCCCAGACAGAGCCGCCAGACCGCCTGCTGCACGCGCTGGGGCCTTCCCCCACGCCCATCGACTGGCTGGTGCAGAGCACGGGGTTGTCGGTCAGTGAGTGCCAGCAGCGGCTGTTGATGCTGGAGCTGGAAGGGCAGGTGGCCCAGCGTGCGGGTGGCTGGGTTCGGCTGACGGCAGCATGCTAAGATGGCGCTTTCTCGATCTGATGGTTCGATAGCCAGTAGGAGCGTCCATGAAAACGGCGGTTGACGTGAAAGCAGCGGTGCAGGCGCTACGGGAAGGGGGGGTGATTGCCTGCCCTACCGAAGCCGTTTGGGGGTTGAGCTGTGACCCGGACAATGACGAGGCGCTGGCGCACCTGATGCGCATGAAAGAGCGTGACCCGGCCAAGGGCGTCATTCTGGTGGCGGCTAGTATTCAACAGTTCCAGCCCTGGCTGAGCCAGTTACCCCTGGCGCTGCATGCGCCGCTGGCCTCCAGCTGGCCTGGTCCCAATACGTGGCTGGTGCCCGATAATGGCCGTAGCCATGGCCTCGTGCGCGGCGCTCACCAAAGTGTGGCCCTGCGCGTCACCGACCACCCGCTGATGAAAGCGCTCTGTGAAGCCTTTGGCGGGCCGCTCGTCTCCACTTCCGCTAACCGTGCAGGCGATCCGCCCGCTATGAGCGCGGAAGAAGTCGCCACGATCTTTGGCGATGACGTAGCCGCTATCGTGGCGGGCGAATTGGGCGGCAATGCCAAACCCAGCACCATCCGCGATTTAGTGACCGGCAAAGTGATGCGTGACTAGCCGCTCGGCTTCGTCACACTGTCAGCGATTCACGATTCACGATTCACGATTCACGATTCACGATTCACGATTCACGATTCATCTCACCAGGAGCTCCCGTGGCCCACGAACACCTCGACGACGTCAAACACTACCTTCTGGATCTGCAGGATAGGCTGTGCGCCGGTTTGAGCGCCGCCGATGGTCAGGCCACGTTCAGGGAGGATAGCTGGCAGCGTGAAGAGGGCGGCGGCGGTCGCTCACGGGTCATGACCGATGGGCGGGTGTTCGAAAAGGGCGGCGTCAATTTCTCGCATGTCTTTGGTGCTCAGTTGCCCCCATCAGCCACCGCCGCCCGCCCGGAGCTGGCGGGGCGCAGTTTCCATGCGGTGGGGGTATCCTGGGTCATGCATCCTGGAAACCCGCATATCCCCACCAGCCATGGCAATGTGCGCTTCTTCATTGCCGAGAAGGAGGGCGAGCCGCCGGTCTGGTGGTTTGGCGGCGGTTTCGACCTCACGCCCTACTACCCTGTATTCGAGGATGTGGTGCACTGGCATCGCGTGGCGCGTGACGCCTGCGCTCCGTTTGGGGAAGGGGTGTACGAGCGTTACAAGGCGTGGTGCGATGACTATTTCTACCTCAAGCACCGGGAAGAGACCCGAGGCGTGGGCGGGCTGTTTTTCGACGACCTCAACGAAGGCAGCTTCGAGGAGTGCTTTGCCTTTCAGCGCGCCGTGGGGGACAGCTTCCTGGCGGCGTACCTGCCCATCGTCGAGCGTCGTCAGGCCGATGCCTGGGGCGAGCAGGAGCGCGATTTTCAGCTCTATCGTCGGGGCCGCTACGTGGAGTTCAACCTGGTATGGGACCGGGGCACCCTGTTTGGCCTGCAAAGCGGTGGGCGCACGGAGTCGATTCTGATGTCCATGCCGCCCCTGGCGCGCTGGGAGTATGACTTCACGCCTGCCCAGGGCAGCCGCGAAGCGCAGTTGCACGATTACCTGGTGCCGCGTGACTGGCTGGGTGAAGCGGGCCAGTCGTCTCAAGCTCAGGCCCAGACTCAATCGCAACGCCAGCCCCGTGGAGAGGCCTCATGAGCGACCGTTACTGCGTGTTCGGCAACCCCATCGAGCACTCCAAATCTCCAATGATTCACGCTGAATTTGCCCGCCAGACCGAGCAGGCCATGGAGTACGTCGCGCAGCTGGCACCCACCGACGGCTTCGCCCGTGCCTGGCAGGCCTTCGTGGCGGCGGGCGGGCGCGGTGCCAATGTGACCGTGCCTTTCAAAGGCGATGCCTTTGCGCTGTGCGACACGCTCAGCCACCGGGCCAAGCGCGCGCAGGCCGTCAATACGCTGATCGTCGGTGGCAATGGCCGCACCTATGGCGATACCACGGATGGGGTCGGGCTGGTACGTGACCTTGCCTATCAGGGAGTGACACTGAAGGGTAAGCGCCTGCTGGTGCTGGGCGCTGGCGGAGCCGTGCGGGGCGTGCTGGAGCCGCTGCTGGCGGAAGGGCCCGCCTGTCTGCAGGTGGCCAACCGGACGGCTGAAAAAGCCACCCAGTTGGCCGCTGCCTTCGCCGACCTGGGGCCGATCAGCGGCAGCGGTTACGCGGCCATCGAGGGGCCGTTCGATGTGGTGATCAACGGCACCAGTGCCAGCCTCTCTGGCGCGCTGCCGCCGCTGCCAGATGCCCTGTTCAGCGAGGGCGCTTGGGCCTACGACATGATGTACGGGGCCGAGCCTACGGTCTTTCTGCGCTGGGCCGAGGCGCGGGGTGCCAAGCCGCTGGACGGCCTGGGGATGCTGGTCGAGCAGGCCGCCGAGTCGTTCTTTCTGTGGCGCAACGTGCGCCCCGAGACGTCTCAGGTGCGCACGCGGCTTCGACACTCATTGACGGGCGGCTAGCGGGGTTTGGTGTAGAACCCCACCATACACATCACCAGCCCGACCACGGAGAGCAGCATGCCTCCGTTCACCAGCAAGGGAGAGCGCTCCAGCCAGGAGACGAACGGCTGGGGCGTCTCGCGGCAGGCGCTTTCCAGGTAGTTCCAGTAGCCCCCTTCGAGATGGCAGGCGCGCACGTCGCCCAGCTCCCAGAAATAGACGCTCAGCAGCACCAGAATCGGCAGTACCAGCAGCAGTAAACCCAGTCGGATCATCTAAACCTCAATGTCAGGAGCGTATATCAGGGGCGTGGGCAGTTGGGCGTGCGACCGCTTTGGCGAGCTTCTTCGAAGCTGGCCATGGCGGGCTCCATGTTGGCCTGCAGGCCCTGGATGCGCTGCCCCTGGCTTGGGTGCGTCGACATCCAGGCAGGGGGCGCGCCCCCGCTGGACGCGGCCTGCATGTTTTCCCACAGAGTGACGCTTTCGCGGGGATCGAAGCCTGCCTGTGCCATCAGCTGCAGGCCGATGACGTCGGCTTCGCTTTCATGGCGGCGAGAGAAGGGCAGCGAAATGCCGTACTCGGCGCCCATGCCCAGCACGCCCATCAACTGCTGGCCCGCCGGGGTTTGCATGCCGGAGGCGCTGGAAATGACCGACAGGCCAAGCGAAGTGGCGCTTTGGGTCGAGGCGCGCTCGTTGGCATGGCGTGCCAGCACGTGGCCGATCTCGTGGCCGATAACCGATGCCAGCTGATCCTGGTTGGTGGCCACGTTCAGCATGCCGGTATTGACGCCCATGTAGCCCCCTGGGAGGGCGAAGGCGTTGGGCTGCTCGGACTCGAACACGCGAATTTGCCAATCCAGATTACGCTGTTCGCCGGGCAGAATGTCGACGATGGCGTTGGTGATGCACTGGACGTAGCGGTGGCTCGCCTGGTTAGCTGTGGGTACGTCGCGCTGGTACTGCGCGAACGCCTGCTGGCCCATCTGATTGAGCTGGTCATCCGAGAGCAGCAGTAGCTGCGAACGGCCGGTGGGGGACGTGGAGCAGGCAGCCAGAGAGGCGCACAAAGCGGTGACGGCAAAGGGACGAAGCCAGCGCATAGACGGTTTCCTAATAGACGAGAAGGGATCCTTGCACACAAGATAACCACTGATAGCGGTAAATCAACTCCTATCATAACCTACTCTGAGGACTACCATGGATGCGCAATTAAGCCAGCGTTTGGCGCAGCTACTTGATCACATCGACCACTGGTTGCCGCCAGTGCCCACCCCGGTGGATTGGCAGACCCATGTGGCGGCCATTTGGCAACGCCACCCGCTGGGCGGCCAGCTGTTGCCGGTGCCGCCGCGGGATGGCATGACGCTGGACGACCTGCTGGGTATCGAACGGCAGAAGCTGGCCTTGGTCGATAACACCCGCGCCTTTCTGCAGGGGCTGCCCGCCAACCATGCCTTGCTGTGGGGCTCCCGCGGCAGCGGCAAGTCGTCGGTGGTGCGTGCGCTGCTCAACTCTCTGGCCAGCGAAGGGTTACGCCTGATTCAGGTCGACCGTCACGACCTGGCGAGCCTGCCACGGCTGGTCGAGCAGTTGCGCCATCAGCCCCACCGCTTCGTGGTGTACTGCGATGACCTGTCGTTCGAAGGCAACGATGATGCCTACAAGGCGCTGAAAAGCGTGCTGGATGGTGCCTTGACCGGTCCTCCCGAGAACGTGCTGCTGTATGCCACCTCCAACCGTCGGCACTTGCTGCCGGAGTCGATGGAAGACAATCAGGGAAGCCGCCTGGTAGGCGAAGAGCTGCACCATGGCGATGCCGTGGAGGAGAAGATCTCGTTGTCAGACCGTTTCGGGCTGTGGCTGGGCTTTTATCCGTTCAGCCAGGCAACCTACCTGGAGGTGTGTGAGCACTGGGTCAATCGCACGGGCAGCGGTAACGACTGGGACGATGGCGCGCGGGCGGAAGCCGTACGTTTTGCCACCCTGCGCGGTGGGCGCAGTGGCCGAACGGCGTGGCAGTTTGCGGCCCAGTACGTGGGCCGCAAGCGGCTGCAAGAGGAGCGTCAGCGCGTCGATCAGCGCTGAGGAATCAGCTGCCCATCGGCGCCGACGTTCAAGCGGATGGTCGGCGTCAGCAGGCCGGAGGGCAGCGTCATGCCCAGGCCGCGCAGATCCCCGGGGGTGATGGCCAGCTCGCTACCGGGGGGCAGTTCCCCCTGGCTTGCCAACTGGCTGACCAGCTCGATCATGGGCGTCATGCGCTGGGTGTCGGTGGCCAGAATATCGAACGCCACCGGCAGGCGCAGGTTGGCGTCGTCGCCTGGGGTGAGGGTCACGTCCTGTTGATACTGCCCCTGCACGGGGTCGACGCCCGGCATGTCCAGCGTCCAGCGAAACCCGGACATTTCCACGGCGGGCATGCCTGCCGGTAGCCCCAGGCCCATGGCCAGGGTGGCCTGCACGGGCAGGCTGCCAGCGCCCAGGCTCGAAGCCAGCAGGCGAGTCAGGTCGCTGGTATCCAGGCCGGCATTCACGCTGTATGGCCCGATGCGCACCTCTTCGACTCCCAGAGAAGTAACGGCCAGCCGGAAGGCAAACAGGCCGGTTTGTGGCAGCGCAAGGCAGCCGGTCAGTAGAGCAGCGAGCAGCAGCAGAATCAGGCTGCGGCCACGGCGAAGGGCATGGTGCATGTGTTTCCCCCAGAGAAAGGGCAAAAGGTCAGTGTAGCGGATGCTCGAAAGCGCCGCTATTTGAGGGCCACCGCCCATGGCTGTCAAGCGGATTTGTTGGCACCGAGCGTTGTGCTGGTCGTAAAACCTGAAAAGCCATCGCCCGCCATATAGGCGGGCGATGCAGGCGGGGCCAGTTTTCGAGCAGCACCTAGCGGCGGCTCTTGCGGGCTTCTCTGGTGCGGTTCAGCTCGCGTTTCTTGGCTTTTTCCTTGTCGCTGGCACCTGCCATCTTGTCGAAAGGGTTGCTGCCTGAGCGGAACTCGAAGCGCATGGGCGTGCCGCGTACCTTCAGTACCTTGCGGAAGGTGTTGATCAGGTAGCGGCGGTAGGCCTCGGGCAGCGATTCGGTCTGGTTACCGTGGACCACGATGATGGGTGGGTTGCTGCCGCCCTGGTGGGCCATGCGCAGCTTGATCCGTCGACCATTGACCATGGGGGGCGGGTGCTGACTGACCGCATCTTGCAATAGCGTGGTCAGGCGGTTGGTGGACCAGTGGGCATTGGCTGCCTTGAAGGCCCGCTCGATGGAGGGGTAGAGGTCGCCAACGGCGGTGCCGTGCAGCGCCGAGATGAAGTGCAGCTCGGCGTAGTCGGCGAAGCCCAGGCGGCGCTTGATGTCCGCTCGCATCTTCTCCTTGGCTTCGCTTTCCAGCCCGTCCCACTTGTTCACTGCCAGCACCAGGGCGCGGCCCGTGGTCAGGACGTAGTCCAGCAGGTGCAGATCCTGTTCGACCAGACCGCTGCGGGCATCCAGCACCATCACCGCCACATGGCTCTCCTTGATGGCGTCCAGCGTCTTGATGATGGAGAACTTCTCGGCAATTTCACGCACGTTCTTGCGTCGACGTATCCCGGCCGTGTCGATCAACACATAGGGGTGGCCGTTACGCTCGAAGGGGATCTCGATGGCATCGCGAGTGGTGCCTGCTTCATCGAACACTACAACGCGGTCTTCACCCAGCAGCCGGTTGACCAGCGTGGACTTGCCCACGTTCGGGCGGCCAATCACACCGATACGAATGCCTTTCGTGCCGGTGTCGGCAGGAATGGTCGGGTCGCGCTCGGGGAAGGGTTCCAGCACGGTATCGATGAGCAGCGACACGTTGCGCCCGTGGGCGGCGGCGATGGGCCACGGGTCGCCCAGGCCCAGCTTCCAGAAGTCGGCCATGGCAGAGTGCTCTTCGAGCCCATCGGTCTTGTTGACTACCAGCCAGGTTTTCTTCTGATTGACACGCAGGTGATTGGCGATGGCCTCGTCGGCCACGTTGAGCCCCGCTCGGGCATCCACCAGAAACAGCACGATGTCTGCTTCGTCGATGGCGGCCAGTGACTGCTCTGCCATGGCGGCGTCGATGCCTTCCTCGTCGCCGCTGATGCCGCCCGTGTCGATCACGGTATAGGCCTTGCTACCCAGCATGCCGTTGCCGTATTTACGGTCGCGGGTCAGGCCGGGAAAATCCGCCACCAGCGCGTCGCGCGAGCGGGTAAGGCGGTTGAACAGGGTCGATTTACCCACATTGGGGCGACCCACTAAAGCAATGACGGGTGTCATGGAGAAACTTCCAGGGTTTCCAGGCGACCATTGTTGGCCTGGACATGAATGGTGCTGCCTTCAGTGACCGGGCGCACGCTGATACCGGAGCTGTGGATGCGAGTCCGGCCTACCAGGTTGCCTTCACGGGCATCCAGCAGGTGCAGATAACCTTCGAAGTCACCCACCACAAGACGGCCATCCGCAAAAGCGGGCGCTGTCAGCCAGCGATCTTCCAGATCCGTATTACGCCATACTTCCTGACCGCTATTGGCATCCAGAGCAATGACGTGGCTATTGTCGCTCACCACCAGCAGCAGGTTGCCGACCAGAATAGGGGTGTGGCGGCTGGAAATGTTGGCTTCCCACAGCGTGCCGCCTTGAGTGGCTTCCAGCGCCACCACCCGGCCGTTGTAGCTAGTGACGAACAGGCGGCCATCCGGGCTCAGTACCGGCTGGCCAGAGAGGTCCACCAGACGTTCGACATCGCTACGACCACGTGGCGTGGCGATTTGCATTTCCCAGAGCGGCTGGCCGCTGCGGTTATCCAGGGTGGCCAGGCGACCATTGGCCAGACCGACGAAGGTAACCGGATCGATGACCATGGGCGTGCCCGTGCCGCGCAGGGTCAGCGCAGGCTGAGAGCTGGTGTAGACCCAGCGCTCTTCGCCGCTGGCGCGATCGAGGGCCGTTATCTGGCCGTCGATGCTCTGTACCAGCAGCAGTTGCTGGTTGGCCTGGGGGGCGGCCAGCACTTCGCTGGACACGCGCGAACGCCAGCTCACGCTGCCGTCACGCTGGCTCAGCGCAATCACTTCACCGTTGCGGGTGCCCAGATAAACCTGGCCGGCAATGGCGTTGAGTGCACTGGAGATGGGGGTATCCAGTTCGATTTGCCACTCACGCTCACCGCTCTGGCCATTGAAGGCGGCGACCAGGCCATTGGCATCGGCGGCAAACACGGTATTACCCTCGCGCGCCGGGGCAATCGGGTAGCGGGCACGACCAAAACCGTCGCCGACATTGCGCCGCCACAGGCTATCCAGCGACGAGGTTTCATCGAAGCTACGCAGCTCCTTGGGCGTGTAGGCAGGCTCTCCCTTGCTGGCGCAGCCGGCCAACAGCGCCAGTGCAACGGCGCCCAACGTGGCACGCATCAGCGAGGTGGAAAAAAGCGGTTTTAACAGGCTGTGGGTCATCACTGATTCGCCTCCTCGGCGCCGATATCGTCGAGCTTGAACTGCACGCCATAAAGCGGCTGGTTCTGCGTTTGGGCAATTTCCAGCGCGGCTTGCCACGCCTCGCGCGCTTGCTCGGGCTGGTTCAGAGCCAGATAGGCATCGCCGCGTACGTTGGCCTGTTGGGCGGCCAGGGTGTCGGTGATCGGTTGGTCCAGCAGTGCCAGGGCCGCTTCCGGGTTGCCTTCAGCGATTTCGATACGTGCCAGACGCAGCCAGGCCAGGCTCTGGACGTAGCGGCGTGATGAGCTGTCGGCGACCCTTTCGAGGGCTGCTTTGGCCGCGGTCAGATCGCCTTCCTGCACGGCCAGGCGGGCCTCCAGCAGCTGGGCAAGTTCGGCATACAGGGTGCGGCCATGCTGGTCGGTCAGCTCGCTGATCAGCTCTCTCGCCGCCGCGCGCTGCTCCTCTTCCAGCGAGTTGGCGGCCGTGATGGTCACCAGCTGCTGATAGCGGGCAGAGGCCGCTTCCGACTGGCCTTCCTGGTAGTTCTGCCAGGCATTCCAGCCGAACACACCGGCGGCAGCCAGCACCGCTCCAGCAATCAGCGAGGTGCCGTTCTCTTTCCACCAGCGCTTGACGACGTCCAGCTGTTCTTCTTCGCTTCTCAGATCCGCCACGGGCGGCCTCCTATTCAATCACCCAGCCGCCGTAGCGGCTGACAGGTATTCATTTACCCACCCGAGACGCTGGGTGGGCAGCATTTAGTGGGTCGCGTTGCCTGGCGTAGCGGCCAGCAGGTCGCTCAGCGTGCTGGCCAAACCCTCCTGGGCTACCTGCTGCTGCTCACGGTCGTCGCGCAGGAACTTCACAGTCGCCGTTTGCTGCGCCAGCTCGTCTTCACCCAGCAGGATGGCGATGGGCGCGGCGCTTTTGTCGGCCTTTTTCATGCGGCTCTTGAAGCTGCCGCCACCGCAGTGCAGCTGCAGGCGCAGGTCGGGCAGCGCGCTGCGCAGCTGCTCTGCCAGGGTGAGAGCTGCCACGGTGGCGCTGTCATCCATCGGCACCAGGTAGACGTCGCAGCCGCCCAGCGCTTCTTCCGGCACCAGGTCGAGGGTTTCCAGCAGCAGAATCAGCCGCTCGATCCCCATGGCAAAGCCCACGGCAGGTGTGGGCTTGCCGCCCAGCTGTTCGACCAGCCCATCGTAGCGGCCACCGGCACAGACGGTGCCCTGGCTGCCCAACGCTGTGGTGGTCCACTCGAACACCGTACGGCAGTAGTAGTCCAGGCCCCGCACCAGGCGCGGGTTGACCACGTAGGGAATGTTGGCCGCGTCGAGCATGGCCTTGAGCTGCTCGAAGTGCTCCCGGGAGGCGTCGTCCAGGTGATCCATCAGCTGTGGCGCGGCGTTCAGCATCTCGGCCATGTCGGGATTCTTGGAATCCAGAATGCGCAGCGGATTGCTGGTCAGGCGACGCTTGGAGTCTTCATCCAGTAGTGCATGGTGATGTTCGAAGTACGCCACCAACTTGTCGCGGTAGGCTGCGCGGGCGTCGCTGGAGCCCAGAGAGTTGAGTTCCAGAGTGACATGTTCGAGAAGGCCCAGCTCTTGCCATAAGCGGGCAGAGAGCAGAATTACTTCGGCATCAATGTCCGGGCCGTCGAAGCCATAGGTTTCCACGCCCACCTGATGGAACTGACGGTAGCGTCCTTTCTGGGGCCGCTCATGGCGGAACATCGGGCCCTGATACCAAAGCCGCTGGGTCTGGTTGTGCAGCAGGCCATGCTCCATGGCAGCGCGGACACAGCTGGCGGTGCCTTCCGGACGCAGGGTCAGGCTGTCGCCGTTGCGGTCGTCGAAGGTGTACATCTCTTTTTCGACGATATCGGTGACTTCCCCGATGGAACGGGCAAACAGGGCGGTCTGCTCCACAATGGGCGTACGGATTTCTTCAAAGCCGTAGCGCTGCATCAAGTGGCGTACCTTGGCCTCAAAAAATTGCCAGCGAGGGCTGTCGCTGGGCAATAGGTCGTTCATTCCACGGATGGCTTGAATCTTTTTAGCGGCGGACTTGCTCAATGAAAACTCCTTGTCTGGGCGGCAGCGCGAGGCGCAAGGCGTGCCGCCTGTTGCAGGCAACGCAGGTGTCAAACGCTGCGTGCAATCATGTTCTCTTGCTGCTGCTCTTTCTGGCGTACCTTGTCGCGGATCAGCTTTTCCAGGTCATCCACCAGATGGTCGTTACGCAGCTTGCTGGCAGGTTTGCCGTCGATGTAGACCAGGTTGGCGGGTGATCCACCGGTCAGCCCGATGTCGGTCTCCTTGGCTTCGCCAGGGCCGTTGACCACGCAGCCAATCACCGAGACATCCAGCGGGGTCATGATGTCTTCCAGGCGCTCTTCCAACTGGTTCATGGTGCTGATGACATCGAAGTTCTGCCGTGAGCAGCTGGGGCAGGCGATGAAGTTGATGCCCTTGGCGCGCAGCTTCAGGCTCTTGAGCATGTCGAAGCCGACCTTGATCTCTTCCACCGGGTCGGCGGCCAGCGAGACGCGAATGGTATCGCCGATGCCATCCATCAACAGCATGCCGAGACCAATCGATGACTTGACCGTGCCCGAGCGTAGGCCACCCGCTTCGGTAATGCCCAGGTGTAGCGGCTGCTCGATACGGGTGGCCAGGTCGCGGTAGGCAGCCACGGCCATGAACACGTCCGAGGCTTTGACGCTGACCTTGAACTCCTGGAAGTCGAGCCGATCCAGGTAGTCGATATGGCGCATGGCCGATTCGACCAGCGCGGCGGGCGTAGGCTCGCCGTACTTCTTTTGCAGGTCCTTTTCCAGCGAGCCGGCATTGACGCCAATGCGAATCGGAATGCCGTGTTCGCGGGCCGCGCTGACCACCGCACGGACGCGATCTTCGCGGCCAATATTGCCGGGGTTGATGCGCAGGCAGTCCACGCCCAGCTCGGCGACTCGCAGGGCAATCTTGTAGTCGAAGTGGATGTCGGCCACCAGCGGTACGTCGACCCGCTGCTTGATCTTGCCGAAGGCTTCGGCGGCGTCCATGTCGGGAACCGACACGCGGACGATGTCGGCACCGGCTTTTTCCAACTGCTGGATCTGGCCCACCGTGGCATCCACATCCAGGGTGTTGGTGTTGGTCATGCTCTGAACGGCAATCGGGGCGTCGCCGCCCACGGCAACGCTACCAACCTGTATCTGGCGCGAGGGGCGACGTTTGATCGGAGAAGGGGCGTGCATAGGACGGGTCACTCTCCCAGGGTAAAGCGGGCAACATTGTTGGCACCCGCACGTTGCGCCAGGTTGACGGTATCGCCTTGATAACGCAGCTCGACACCGGTGGCATTACCGATCGTCAAACGAAAAGGCGGTGTACCCTCGACGCTGGCCGTGGTGCCAGGCGCTTGCAGACCAACGAAAACGCGCTGGTTGTTGGCATCGAAAATTTCGGTCCAGGACTGCTCGTTGAACGTCAACTCCAGCAGGTTGGGGTTGGCGATGGGCTCCGGCGCGGTGTCTTCTGCCGCTGCTTCCGGCGCTTGTACCTCGGCGACATCGGTCGCGGGATCGGCTGGGGCATCGGTGGCGTCGGTGTCGGCGACTTCGTCATCCATGCTGACCTGGGGTTCGTCGATCATGGGCGGAATCACCACCGGCGTAGGTACGACCACCGGTTCGGCGGGAGGGGGCGTTGTAGTGTCGGCGGCATCCTCTTCCAGCGTGGAAGACGTACCCATGCTCGGGGGTTCGCTGCCACCACGGCTCTGCCACCAGGCGACGGTAACGCCAATCAGGCCCACGATCACCAACAGGGTGACCAGCTTGAATAGCCAGGCGCCCACCTTTGACGGTGGGCGGGTGACGGCAACGGGGGTGACCTTGCGTTCGGACTCACTGCCCCCGTGGCGCGCTTGATACGCCTCCAGTACCAGCCGTTCATCCAGCCCCAGATATTTTGCATAGGAGCGTAGGTAGCCGCGGCGATAGGCCGTGACGGGAATTTCTTCGTAGTTGTCTTTTTCCAGACCTTCGACCACCGCGCTGCGCAGGTTGAGCGCACGGGCAGCATCACTGATGGGCACACCCAGCGCTTCGCGTTGGCGTGAGAGCAGTTCGCCAGCGGTGCTGGTGGGGGTAACGCTATCGTGTAACGGTGTCTCGCTCATGGCTGAGCATCCTTCAAAAATTAGGTGGTCAGGGCAGTGATCAAGGAGTCAGCAGGCGTTGGTATTCGGCGCCCGTAGCGGTGTCGCCACGGGCGAGGGCGATATCCACCGCCATTTCCAACGCTGCCGGGTCGGGGCCTGCCAGCTGCAGGTAGCTTTGCAGTGGCTCCCAGGCCTGATCGTAGCGGCCCTGCGAAACTTCCAGTTCGGCTAACATTAAATACCCGCGTGTATTGCGCGGGTCGATACTCTGGGCGCGCTGCAAACGGTCGCGCGCCTTGTCAAATTCGCCAGTCGCCAGGTAGCACTGTCCCAGGTTGGTGAATAGCTGGGCACGACTGGCGTATTGTGCATCTTCGGAGGCGGCTTCCAACTGCTCGCAGGCCTCTGGGTAGCGCCCCTGCTGATACAAAAAGGCAGCATAGTTGTTGCGTGCCCGCGTAAACGAGGGCGAGGCGTTCAGCGCCTGCTGGAAATAGCGATTGGCGAGATCGCGCTCTCCCTGCTGCTGATAGACCAGCGCAATCGCCTGAAGTGCCTCTGGGTGGCGGGCATCCAGTTCCAGCGCACGATCCAGCGCGTTCAGGGCGCGGGGCAGATTGTCACGCTCCAGGTAGGCCACTCCCAGCTGGGCATAGGCATCGGCGGCGTCGGGATTGCTTTCATTGAACGTGGGCGTCGAGGTTGCACAGCCTGCCAGCAGCAGGCTGCCAGCAAGGACGGACAGCATGGGCACTCTGAAAAAGGAGAAGCACCTGCGATGACCGATCATGTATGTCCTCTTGAACAGTGCGGCCTTGCTCGCACTGATGACGTTAATAAAAAAACGTGACCATCAAAGCGCTGTGTTGTGTGGAAGTCAAGACAGCGGCCTTAGTCTGCATCCAGTTGAACCGATTGAATATAGCGCGCACTGCGCTTGGTGCGGTCTTTTACGCGTCCGACCAGTTGGCCGCAGGCGGCATCGATGTCATCCCCTCGGGTGGTGCGGACGGTGGCGTTGTACTCCAGGTCATAAAGCCATTGCTGAAAACGCATGACCTGGTTGCGCGAGGGCTTTTCATAACCCGAATTGGGGAACGGGTTAAAGGGAATCAGGTTGATCTTGCAGGGCAGCTCCTTGAGAAGCGCCGCCAGCTGTTCGGCGTGTTCCTGCTGGTCATTCACGCCTTTGATCAAGGTGTACTCGATGGTCACCTGACGGTTGTCCGGGCATTTGGCCAGGTAGCGGTGACAGGCATCCAGCAAGGCACGAATGTTGTACTTGCGGTTGATCGGGACGAGTTCGTTACGCAGCTCATCGGTGGAGGCGTGCAGCGAAATCGCCAGGCTGACGTCGATCTCATCGCCGAGTTTATCCATCATCGGCACGACGCCCGAGGTGGACAGGGTGACGCGGCGCTTGGAGAGGCCATAGCCGTTGTCGTCGAGCATCAGCTTCATGGCGGGCACGACGTTGTCGAAATTCAACAGCGGTTCGCCCATGCCCATCATGACCACGTTGGTCACCGGACGGTTGGCGGTGTCCCGCCGAGGGCCGACGCTGCGTTGCGCTACCCACACCTGGCCAATGATCTCTGCAGCCGTCAGGTTACGCTGGAAGCCCTGTTTGCCCGTGGAGCAGAAGCTGCAATCCAGCGAACAGCCGACCTGTGACGATACGCACAGGGTGCGTCGTTTACCGTTCTCTGCCGGGATCAGCACCGTCTCGACATAGCTGCCATCTTCCACTTCGAGCACCCACTTGCGCGTGCCGTCGCTGGAGGTGCCTTCATACACGACGCCTGGGCCGCGAATCTCGGCCACCTGAGCGAGCTTGTCGCGCAGCGGTTTGGACAGGTTGGTCATCACGGCAAAGTCATCGACGCCCTCCTGGTGGATCCACTTCATGACCTGGGTGGCACGGAATTTCTTCTCACCAATGGAGGAAAAGAAGACTTCCATTTGCTCACGGGAAAGCCCCAGCAGGTTCTGGCGTGCGGGCTCCGCCTGCGAGGCAAGGTCAGGCGTGGCGAGGGAAGACGGTGATGATGGGGCGGCAGTGGTAGTCATGGCGGTCAGCGTTCAGAAAGAGGCGGGGGCCAGGCCCCCGCAAAAATGGCCGGCAACGAATGTTGAAACGGCAGCGCTGGTTTAGCGCGGGCAGATTTCGTCGTTACCGAAGAAGTAGCTAATTTCGCGTGCAGCGCTTTCGGCTGAGTCGGAACCATGGACAGCGTTGGCGTCGATTGTTTCCGCGAAGTCGGCGCGGATGGTGCCCGGAGCGGCTTCTTTCGGGTTGGTAGCCCCCATCAGTTCACGGTTCTTGGCAATGGCGCCTTCCCCTTCCAGCACCTGTACGACGACCGGACCAGAGGTCATGAAGCCGACCAGATCCTTGAAGAAAGGGCGCTCTTTGTGCTCGGCGTAGAAACCACCGGCTTTCTCTTCGGAAAGGTGCAGCATCTTGGCCGCGACCACTTTCAGGCCAGCCTTTTCGAAGCGTGCGATGATGTCACCGATGGCATTCTTGGCCACGGCATCGGGCTTGATGATGGAAAGAGTACGTTCAATCGCCATGCAGAAATCTCCTGGAAAGGGATAAAGCAGAAATTGCCGCCCCGGAAAGCCAGGGCGGCACAGGAAAATGTGTCCGGCCTTGTCTGGACGCTATGCCGCAGGCCGAGTGGCCGCGATTATAGCGTCTCACGCAGGGGATGAATACCGATGAGTGACGTCAAAGAGCGCTTAAACGGTAAAGCTTTCACCGCAGCCGCACTGATCCTTGACGTTGGGATTGTTGAAGCGGAAGAAGCGATTGAGCCCTTCGCTGACGTAGTCCACTTCGCTGCCGTCCAGCATCTCGACGGCATCGGTGGCCACGTAGACGCTGGCCCCGTGGGACTCGAAGTGCACGTCATCCGGCTGAGCCTCGTCGGCAAAGTCGAGCACATAGCTGTAGCCAGAGCAGCCGCTGGGTTTGACGGATACCCGAAGGCCAAGCCCCTTGCCGCGCTCTTCGAGGACGCGGTGGATCTGCTCGGCGGCGGCGGGGGAAATGTTAAGCGTTGCCATGGAGCACTCTCCTTGAAAAGTCGGTCGGTCAGCGGCCAGGCGCAGTGGCCTGGCGCGCCGAAGCACGCAGGCCGCTGACGGCGTGGTGCAGTAGTGTCAGTGCGTGGTCGATATCGGCTGGCTGGGTAAACCGCCCAAAGCTCAAGCGCAGCGAGGAGAGCGCCAGCCGACGAGGCGTACCGATGCCCAGCAGGACGTAAGAGGGATCGACGCTGGCCGAATTGCAGGCGGAGCCCGTGGACACGGCGACGTCGCGCAGAGCCATCAACAGCGCTTCGCCATCGACGCCCTCGAACGCGAGATTGAGAATATTGGGCACCCCGTGCTGCTGGGGCGAGTTGGGGATGACGCCGTCCAGTGTGCTCAGGCCATTCAGCAACTGCTCGCGAAGGGTGGCAACATGGGCCTGATCCTGGGTCTGCTGCTGTTGCATGACGGCAAAGGCTTCTCCCATACCCGCAATCTGATGGGTGGGCAGGGTGCCGGAACGCATACCACGCTCGTGACCGCCGCCGTGAATCAGCGCTTCGACACGTATGTCCGGGTGGCGTTTCACGTACAGAGCGCCCACCCCTTTGGGGCCATAGGCTTTATGGGCAGACAGCGACATCAAGTCGATGTGCTGTTCGACCACGTCCAGCGGGATGCGTCCTACCGCCTGAGCGGCATCGGTATGGAAGGCCGCGCCAAAGTCGTGGGCCACGGCGGCCAGCGCCGCGATGTCGTTGATGCTGCCCAGCTCGTTGTTCACTGCCATCAGCGACACCAGGGCGGTGTCATCGCGCATGGCCTCGCGCAGCTGTTCGGGGGTGATGCGCCCGTCCCGCTGGGGCTTGAGCCAGGTGACCTCGAAGCCTTCGCTTTCCAGCGCCCTGGCGGTATCCACCACGGCCTTGTGTTCGATGGACGAAGTGACCAGGTGCATGCCGCGCTGGCGATTGGCGCGCATGAAGCCGATCAGCGCCAGGTTGTTGGCTTCGGTAGCACCGCTGGTCCACACGATCTCGCGGGGGTCGGCATGAATCAGGTCGGCCACCTGGCGCCGTGCCTGCTCCACCACCTGCTCTGCCTGCCAGCCCAGCATGTGGCTGCGCGATGCCGGGTTGGCAAACAGTTGGTCGACGGTCAGGTAGCGCGTCATTACCTCGGCCACACGCTCGTCTACCGGCGTGGTGGCGGCATAGTCGAGGTAAATGGGCAGTGAGGGTGTGGCGGTCATGGGCTTGATTTCCAACGGGCAGTGAGTGGCGTCAGGGGGACGAAGCAAGGATCCCGGCGTCGGCGCGCTGCTTCTGTCGAGCGGCAATACGAATGACGTCCGGGCGCTGCATCAGCTGCGCCAGCGTCACGTCATCCAGAAAGTGGCGTATCTGACCCGAAAGTTCGCACCACAAGTGGTGGGTCAGGCAGGTGTCGCCCTGCTGGCAGTCGGAAAGCCCCTGGCAGCGGGTGGCATCGACGGTTTCATTGACCGCATCGATGACCTGGGACACGCTGATCTCGGCGGCAGGTCTGGCAAGAAGATAACCGCCGCCCGGACCACGCACGCTGGAGACCAGCCCGCTGCGCCGCAGCCGCGCAAACAGCTGCTCCAGATACGAGAGCGAGATCTCCTGGCGCTGGGATATATCGCCAAGGCTGGTGGGGCCTTGTGGCGTATTGATCGCCAGATCCAGCATGGCGGTAACGGCGTATCGGCCTTTGGTCGTCAAGCGCATAACAGGTACCTCGTCGCTGAGCCTCAGCGCACTGGCGGCAAGTGTAACGCCATTATGGAAATCCTGAGTGCTTTGGTCAACTATTGGGACGGCGGTTGGCGTCGTCAGCAGTATCCACTGCTTCACTGCGCGTCTTGCCCAGCCCGGGACAGCCGGTATCGGCCTCATCCAGAATGTCGGCGAAGTCCTCATCCCTCAATTCGGGCAGTTGGCCGTCACGGTAGCTGGCATCCAGCTTGCGCAGGGTAGAGCACATGCGCTCGATACGCTCGTCCACCGCGTGCATATGGTCCAGCATGGCCTGCATGGAGCGTGCCACTGGGTCGGGCATGTCCTGGCTGACGCCGTAGGCATCGAAGCCGAATTTCTGGCAGATGGCTTCGCGTCGGGCCGGGTCGATATCCAGCGCTTCCTCGATATCGGGCTCGGCGCGCTTGACGATTTTGCCAGGAATACCGACCACCGTTGCACCGGCAGGCACCTCTTTGGTGACCACGGCATTGGAGCCAATCTTGGCACCGGCCCCAACCGTGAACGGCCCCAGGATCTTGGCGCCTGCCCCGACGATCACGCCATCTTCCAGGGTGGGGTGACGCTTGCCTTTATTCCAGCTGGTGCCGCCTAGCGTGACCCCTTGGTAGAGCGTCACGTTGTCGCCGACCTGAGCGGTTTCGCCGATCACCACGCCCATGCCGTGATCGATAAAGAAACGCCGACCAATGGTGGCGCCGGGGTGAATCTCGATGCCGGTCATCCAGCGGGAGAACGTCGACAGCGTGCGCGCCAGCCACTTGAAGTTCTTCTTCCATAGCCAGTGGCCGCAACGGTGCAGCAGCAGGGCATGCAGGCCCGGGTAGTTGGTCAAGACCTCGAGAAAGTTGCGTGCCGCTGGGTCGCGGTCGAATACGCTGTTGATGTCTTCGCGCAGGCGTTGAAACATGGGAGTGTCCTTGGGCGTAAAAGCGGCAGCGTGGCAGGCTGTGTATGAGTCGGCCCCCAAATGTGGGGGCGCCACTGGATAACTTCAAGTTTAGGCCATGGGGCGACGATAACGCCTCTCAGCGCGGCGTTGTGTTCGGCTGGGCGGCCTTTTCCGTGGCCGACAGGATGCCGCGCAGAATGTTCATCTCCATTTTTTCGGGGCGAGCACGCAGGTATAGGCGGCGCAGGCGTGCCATCAACTGGCGCGGCTGTGCGGGATCATGAAACTCGATGGCGATCAGCGTGCGCTCCAGGTGCTCGAAGTACCGCTCCAGCTCTTCGTGGGACGCCAGCGCGGCCTCTTCGTCATCCTCTTGAGCGGGGGGCGCATCGGCTTGCGTCAGCCAGGCCATGCGACACTCGTAGGCGAGTACCTGTACCGCCGCCGCCAGGTTCAGCGAGCTGAAATCCGCATTGGTGGGAATGTGTACGTGGGCATGGCAGCGCTGCAGCTCGGCATTGGTCAAGCCGCTGTCCTCGCGCCCAAACACCAGCGCGATGCGCGCATTGGCAGGGCGGCACTCCGTGGGCAGCCGCTCGGCCAGCTCACGGGGGGAGATCATTGGCCAGGGCAGCGTACGTGAGCGAGCGCTGGCACCCACGGCCAGGGTGCAGTCGGCCACGGCATCTTCCAGCGTGGCATGAATGGCCGCTCGATGGAGCAGATGGTCGGCCCCTGACGCCCGGGAGATGCTCTCCTGGGTGAGCACGTCGCAGCGGGGGGCGACGAGCGCCAGATCCGCTAGGCCCATGTTGTGCATGGCGCGCGCCACGCCGCCAATATTGCCAGGATGGCTGGTGCCAATAAGAACGATTCGAATGCGGTCAAGCATGATAAGCCCGGTTCACGACGTAAAAGGCGCAGTTTAGCACGAGTCGATGGCATGCCCGAGGGGCCTCTGATAGAATTGCCCGCCATTAAGGTGTCCTGCGCCTGCCCCGTTCTTTAACATCACTGTGACAAGGCCCGATCATGAATCCAATGGTCCAATTTACGCTGCGCGCTGCGCGTAGCGCGGTTGAACATTTTTTGCGTGTTCGTGAGCGTATCGAAAACGCCCACGAAGAATTCAATCTCGACCGCCTGCTGGAAGACACGGCCCGCAAGGCCGAAGCCACCATCGTTCAGCAACTGCAGCGCGGCTATCCGCAGCATGGCTTCTCCGGCCGCTACACCCCCCATCAGGCGGGTAAAGGCGAAGGCGAAGAGATCGTTTGGAAGATCGAACCCCTTCACGGCTACTCCAATCTGGCCGTGGCAGGCAAGGGCTTTGCACTCTCAGTGGTGTGTCTCATCAAGGGTCGCCCCGAACACGCGGTGGTGGTCTCTCCCTTTGGCGATGACGAATACATCGCCAGCCGCGGCCGTGGTGCCCAGCACAACGACAAACGTATGCGCGTGAGCAAGCCCACGGCCATTCCCGGCACCCGCATGGCCATGAGCCTGCCGGAAGCCTGGCTGCGCCCCAGCCATCTGCCTGCCTATCTGACCGTGACGCAGCAACTGGCCCCCCAGGTGGAAACCCTGGTCGCCACGGGCTCAGGCCTGCTGGACATCTGCGAACTGGCCGCTGGCCGCGTCGACAGCGTGTTCGTCCTGGGCCTGGAAGAGCAGGACATGCAGGTCGGTACGCTGCTGCTGAAAGAAGCCGGCGCGCTGATGGGCACGCCCAACGGCCAGCCCACCGTGACCGCAGAAGGCCAACTGATGGCCGCTGGTCCGCGCCTTTATAAAGCACTGATTAAACAGTTGGCGCCGCATTTCTGAGCGTGATGTCAGTTCCCTGGTGATATGAAAAAGGCCTTGTCGCGTAAGCGGTAAGGCCTTTTTCTGAAGGGAGCATTCGTGCCTTACGGCAGCTCTTCTTCCTCTTCATCGGTCTCTTTCTTGGTCGGGATCAGGTCTTCCCGAGAAAGCTTGAGCGGAATCAGCAGGGCGCCAGAGATGTAGATGGAGGAGAACGTACCCACACCCACGCCTATCAGCAATGCGATGGCGAAATTGTTGATCATGTCGCCGCCCAGCATCAGCAGGGCCAGCAGTACCAGGATGGTGGTGCCGGACGTTGCCAGTGTACGGGATAGGGTGGCATTGATCGCTTCGTTGATGATTTGTGGCATGTCATCGATACGCGACGTACGGATGGCTTCCCGGATACGGTCGTATACCACGATGGTATCGTTGAGGGAGTAGCCGATAACCGCGAGCAGGGCCGCCAGTACCGTTAGGTTGAAGTCGAGCTGGAACAGCGCGAAGACACCCACCACGATGATCACGTCGTGCATCAGCGCCAGCAGAGCGCCGATGGCGAACTTGTACTGAAAGCGCAAGGCCACGTAAACCATCACGACGCCGAGGGCTACCAGCATGCCCATGCCGCTCTGGTCGCGCAGTTGCTCGCCTACCTGAGCACCCACGAACTCCGCGCGCACCAGGTTGACGTCAGCGCCTTCGGCGCGCAGCAGCCCGACGATCTCGCTGCCGATGTCGGGGTCAAAGGCCTGCTGCAGGCGAATCAGGATTTCGGTGGAAGCACCGAAGGTTTGCACGGACACATCCTGAAAACCGCTGTTTTCCAGCAGTTGGCGAATGGCATCCAGCGACGGTGCGGCACCGTAACGTACTTCGACCAGGGTGCCGCCCGTGAAGTCCAGCCCCAGGTTGAGCTGCTGAACAACGATGGCACCGATAGAGACGATCAGCATCACCGCCGAGACGATGAACGCAAGGTTGCGTCGTCCCATGAAGTCGATGCGTAGCTGCGATAGGGGTTTCATTACCACCTCTTCAATTCTGTGCGGAGCGCGTATGTCTGCTTCACGAGATCAGATCCAGAGCTTCTTGACGGGCTTGCTGCCATAGGTGAGGTTGACCATGGCGCGCGTGACCAGTAGGGCCGTGAACATCGAGGTCAGGATACCGATGGAGAGCGTGACCGCGAAGCCTTTGACCGGGCCAGTACCAATCGAGAACAGGATGATGGCCACCAGCAGGGTGGTGATGTTGGCATCCACGATCGAGGTGAAGGCACGCTCGTAACCCGCATGAATGGCTTGTTGAATCGACAGGCCGTTGCGCAGCTCCTCGCGTATGCGTTCGAAGATCAACACGTTGGCATCCACCGCCATGCCCAGGGTCAGCACGATACCAGCAATACCCGGCAAGGTGAGGGTGGCCCCCAGCATCGACATCACGGCAATCAGCAGGGTCAGGTTGAGCGCCAGCGCCACGTTGGCGAAGATGCCGAACACCTTGTAGCGGATCAGCATGAACATCACCACCAGCAACAGGCCAATCTGAACCGAGAGCAGGCCGCGTTCGATGTTCTCCTGACCCAGGCTTGGGCCGATGGTACGTTCCTGCACGAAGTAGATGGGCGCTGCCAGAGAGCCTGAACGCAGCAGCAGTGCCAGTTCGGCGGCTTCGGTGGGCGAGTCTAGCCCGGTAATGCGGAAGCTGTTGCCCAGAGCGCTTTGGATGGTCGCCAGGCTGATCAAGCCGCGCTCCGTGTAGGGCTCGCGAATGATGGTCTGCTCGCCAGTCTCCGGGTCGGTCTCGACGCGGTCTTCGCTCTTGTGCTCGATGAACAGCACCGCCATGTTGCGCCCGATGTTGGTGCGCGTGGCGCGGTTCATCAATGTACCGCCGGTGCCATCCAGGTTGATGTTGACCTGTGGGCGGCCATTTTCATCGAAGCTGTGGCTAGCGCTGGAAACGCTGTCACCGGTAATGATCACGTCCCGCATCAGGTCTGCAGAACGGCCGCTGTCGTTACGGAAGTCGAAGCGCTCGGTTTCCATGTCGGGCGTGTCGTTACGTGCTTCCAGACGGAACTCCAGGTTGGCCGTGGCGCCGACGATGCGCTTGGCTGCCACCGTGTCCTGAATGCCGGGCAGCTCGACCACGATCTGGCTGGGGCCTTGGCGCTGTACCATCGGCTCGGCCACGCCCAGCTCGTCGACACGGTTACGCAGGGTGGTCAGGTTCTGGTTGACCGCATAGTCCTGAATTTCGCTGACCGTCGCGTCGCTCAGCGACATGACCAGACTGGAGGCTCGGCCATCGCCCTGGTTGCTGTAATCGAAGTTGGGGAAGTCGCGGCTGATCAATCGGCGAGCTGCGTCGCGATCTCCGCTGCTGGCAAAATCGATGGACAGCGAGCGCTCGGCGATCTCCGTATTGCGGTAGCGGATACGCTCGCCACGCAGCAGTTCACGAATGGCGCTGGCATTGACTTCCAGGCGCTGGGTCAGGGCTGCTTCCATGTCGACTTCCAGCAGGAAGTGAACGCCGCCGCGCAGGTCCAGACCCAGCGTCATGGGCGTGGCGGAAAAGGCCTGCAGCCAACCGGGCGTGGCTTCCGCCAGGTTCAAGGCAACGGTGGCGCCGCTACCCAGCACGTCGGCCGCGATATCACGCGCATTCAGCTGGTCATCGTTGCTCTGCAAACGAATCAACCACTGCCCGTCTACCTCTTCCACGGCCTTGATGGCAATGTCGTTGTCGGTCAGCGCTTGTTCGACGCGATTGATTTGCCGCTCATTGAGCATGTTGCCTTGGGCATCGCTCACCTGAATGGCGGGATCGGCGGGAAATAGATTGGGAAGCGAATAGATAAGGCCAACCACCAGGACGACCAGTATCAGCAGATACTTCCACAGGGGGTAACGGTTGAGCATGCAAGCCCTGCCTTCAATTACAAACGGAATCGCTGTGCACAGACAAGCTGTGCACAGCAACGTTCACCATCGACGCTACCATGTCACCCCTGCCGGGGTGGCTGGCACGGAGTCGGCAGGGGGAGGTGCGAGCGTTAGATGGACTTAATGGTGCCCTTGGGCAGTACGGCAGCCACGGCATTCTTCTGCACGTTGACTTCGGTACCTTCCGATACTTCCAGGGTCAGGAACTCATCGCTGACTTTGGTCACGCGGCCTACCAGGCCACCACCGATGACCACTTCATCACCCTTGGCCAAGCTGGAGACCAGCTGACGGTGCTGCTTGGCACGTTTTGCCTGGGGGCGCCACAGCAGGAAGTAGAAAATCAGCACAAAGCCGACGAGCATGACGATTTGCGCAATACCACCGCCAGCGGCGGCTTCCTGGGCATGGGCTGGTGAGATGAAGAAATCCAGCATTGCAGAGAACTCCTGAGTTAGAACAATGGGTGAACCGGTTGACGCCACTCAGCATGGCCGGTGGCGGTTAGTTATCAGGTTTCAGGTCCCGCAAGGGGAGGCACCGGCAAGCCGCGCCGTGCATAGAAGCCTTCCACAAAGGTCGTCAATGTACCCGCTTCGATTGCCGCGCGCAAATCAGCCATGACGCGCTGGTAGTAGCGCAAGTTATGGATGGTGTTGAGCATCGAGCCGAGCATTTCGTTGCAGCGGTCCAGGTGGTGCAGGTAGCCACGGGAAAAATTCTGGCAGGTGTAGCAGTCGCACTCTTCATCCAGCGGACGCGTGTCGAAGCGGTGCTTGGCATTGCGGATCTTGACGATGCCGTCCGAGGTGAACAGGTGCCCGTTACGCGCATTGCGGGTCGGCATGACGCAGTCGAACATGTCCACGCCGCGGCGCACGCCCTCGACCAGATCCTCGGGCTTGCCGACCCCCATCAGATAACGCGGGGTGTCGTCGGGCATCCAGGTGGGCAGGTAGTCGAGGACCTTGATCATCTCTTCCTTGGGCTCACCCACTGACAGGCCGCCGATGGCCAGGCCGTCGAAGCCAATGTCCAGCAGCCCCTTGAGTGAGCGTTCGCGCAGTTCGGGGTACATGCCGCCCTGAATGATGCCGAACAGCGCCGAAGGCGAATCACCGTGTGCCGTGCGTGAGCGCTTGGCCCAGCGCAGCGACAGCTCCATCGACTTCTCGGCCTCTTCGAAGGTGGCCGGGTAGGGGGTGCACTCATCGAAGATCATCACCACGTCAGAGCCCAGCGAGCGCTGCACGGCCATGGACTCTTCCGGTCCCATGAACACTTTGCTGCCGTCCACCGGCGAGCGGAAGTGCACGCCCTGCTCGGTGATTTTGCGCATCTCGCCCAGCGAGAAGACCTGAAAGCCGCCTGAGTCGGTGAGGATCGGCTTGTCCCACTGGGCGAAGTCGTGCAAGTCGCCGTGGGCTTCGATGACATCGGTGCCCGGGCGCAGCCAGAGGTGGAAGGTGTTGCCCAGGATGATTTCCGCGCCGATCTCTTTCACCGACTCAGGCGTCATGCCCTTGACGGTGCCGTAGGTACCCACTGGCATGAAGGCTGGCGTTTCTACCGTGCCCCGTGGGAAGTGAAGGCGGCCCCGGCGCGCACGGCCGTCTTCCGCAAGGCGCTCAAAGCGCATAAAGCATTCGTTTCGCATCACAATCGCTCGTTGATCTATCGGGTGGCACAGCGCTAGCGGGTGAGCAGCATGGCATCGCCATAGCTGAAAAAGGCGTAGCGCTCTTCTACCGCCGTGCGGTAGGCGTGCATGATGTGGTCATAGCCTGCAAAGGACGACACCAGCATCAGCAGCGTCGACTCGGGCAGGTGAAAGTTGGTGATCAGTGCATCGACACAGCGCCACTGGTAGCCAGGGTAGATAAAGATATCGGTATCGCCGCTGAACGGGGCGATCTTACCGTCGCTGCTTTTCATGCAGGCACTCTCCAGGCAGCGCACGCTGGTGGTGCCTACCGCCACCACGCGCTTGCCGGCCGCTAGCGTCTCGCGCACTTGCTGGCAGGTCTCCTCGGTCACTTCAATCCATTCGCTGTGCATATGGTGTTCAAGGATATTGTCGACGCGCACCGGCTGAAAGGTACCGGCTCCGACATGCAGCGTCACAAAGGCGCGATTAATCCCTTTATCCGCCAGCGCATCCAGTAGCGGTTGATCAAAGTGCAGCCCCGCGGTAGGCGCCGCTACTGCGCCGTCACGCCGTGCATACACGGTTTGGTAGCGCTCACGGTCGCTCAGCTCATCTTCGCGGGTAATATAGGGCGGCAACGGCATATGACCGTGCTTTTCAAGCAGCGCAATCATCGGCGTATCGCCTAAAAAACGCAGCTCAAACAGCGCGTCACGACGGCCTTCTACAATGGTGTGAATATCACCTTCGAAAATTAGCTCGGTGCCTGGCTTGGGTGATTTGCTGGAACGGATATGCGCCAAGCCACGGTGGGCATCCAGCGGGCGCTCAAGCAGCATCTCTACTTTGCCGCCGCTGGCTTTGTGGCCGTGCAGGCGTGCGGGAATCACACGGGTGTCGTTAAACACCAGTAGATCGCCCGGCTCCAAAAGCGCAAGCAAATCAGGGAAACGACGATGCTCAAGCGCGCCGCTCTGGCCATCCACGCACAGCAGACGGCAGTCACTACGCTGTTCAGAGGGGTAGCGAGCAATTAACTCATCGGGTAGTTGATAATAGAAATCAGAGCGTTGCATGGGGGGTGGAAATGTTTCGCCAGGAGAGTGAAGAGAACCGAGCATCATACCCGGTGAAAAATTCAACATAGGATACGCGACTACTGGTTTGAAGTCAGGCGTATCACTCAGGGATTCATAGCGTGGTGCTCGAAAATGGGTAAATCCGGCAGATTTCGTTGATTAATCGAGAGGCTGCGAGCGATAGCGGGCGGTGCTGCCGTACAATCAAATGCGATTCGGCCTCTATAAATACCGGGTGGGCGATGGGGATGGCGACGAGCTGGCCGCGTGCAAGTTCATGAATGAGCGCCACTGCTGGCATAAAGGTGACGGCGTGGCCTGCGCTCACATACTGCTTAAGGGTGGCTAGCGAGTTGCTGACTAGGCTAGGCGTAAAGTGGCGTTTATCGATTATTTCCACGGTATCGACTAGCTGACGCAGACCATATCCCTTGGATATTAACCCCAGTGGGTATTGGAGAATATCGTCCAGTGAGAGTGGTGAAGGCAGCTGATTCAGGGGGTGGTCAGGGTGCATGACCGCGCATACCGGTTGGCGAGCCGAGGCGATCGATTTAACCCCAGGTAGTAGGCGCGGAGAGTAGGCGAACCCTATATGCGCATCGCCTTCCAGCACGCGTGTGACGACCTGATTGACGCTCGCGTGTGTCACTTCAAAATGCAGTTTCGGGTGTTGCTGGGAAAAATGATTGACTACTTCGCTCATCAGCGTGGCGCTGTAGCCCTCGCTAATCGCTAATCGAAGCGATCCTCGGCTGAGGTTGTCGAGCTCGGAAAAATCACTCAACAAGGCAGATTCTGCTGCTTGGCGCTCTCGATAAAAATCAAGCAGTAACTCCCCCGCTTCGGTGGCACGTACACCTCGCCCATGCCGTTCCAACAGCCTTACCCCCAGCTCCGCTTCCAGGCGTGCGATTTGACGGCTGATGACGGAGGCTTCGATATCCAGTTTGTCCGCTGCCCGGCGGATTGAGCCTTGCGTCATCGCCTCAAAGGCGTAGCGCATTCGACGCGAATTAAACCCTTCATTATTCAGCGGTGCGTGAGATGACATGCCAGATACCGGTGGTTGGGAAGCAGTGTTGCTCAAAGGGCAACGGTTTCATAATGCATCGGTCATTGCTTGTCTGTCTATGCCACGCCTAGAGTGAAAAATATGTGACTGCTGCACTGCGTCATATACTTAAGTCTAGGAGAAGGGATGAACATTCTGATCGCGGGTTTCCAGCATGAAACCAATACTTTCGCACCTACCAAAGCTGACTATGCGAGCTTTGTTCAAGGGGGAGGTTTTCCCGCGCTATGTCGAGATGAAGCTTTACTTGAGCTTGAAAAGGTAAATATACCGATTGGTGGATTTATCACGGCAGCCTTAGCGGAGGGGCATCGGGTGTTACCTGTGATATGGGCCGCAGCAAGCCCTTCGGCACATGTTACTCAAGAGGCCTTCGAGCGAATCGCTGGCGAAATAACCGCCGCCGCGTCGTCAGCTACTTTTGACGCTATTTATCTCGACCTACACGGCGCAATGGTTTGTGAACATCTCGCTGATGGCGAGGGCGAACTGTTGGCTAGACTGCGGGAGATCGTGGGCAGCGAATTGCCGATAGTGGCTAGCCTTGACCTGCACGCCAATGTTACCCAGCGCATGCTTGAAGCCGCGACCGGCCTGGTGGCCTTTCGCACTTATCCACATGTGGATATGGCTGAAACGGGCGCCCTTACAATGGGGCTGCTTAAACGCATCTTCGATGGCGAGCAATTACACCTCGCGTCGCGGCGAATTCCTTTCCTTATTCCTATCTCTGCTGGCAGTACCTTTCTTGAACCCGCTCAGAGTGTCTATCACGGGCTTGGCGAACATGACCAGCGCAGTAACGGCGTGTGTTCATTTGCTGCTGGCTTTCCCGCAGCGGACTTTGCTGAATGCGGGCCAGTAGTTTGGGGGGTTGGGCCTGATCGTGAGCTATTAGAGACTCAAGTGGCGCAGCTTGCTGATGAAATCGTCGCTCTTGAAGCGCGCTGGCAAGTCCCTTTCCTGACGCCTAAAGAGGCCGTTGCTGAAGCGATGCAGCTTGCGAGTGGTGAAAGCCGACCAGTGGTTATTGCTGATACTCAGGACAACCCGGGTGCCGGGGGCGATGCAACCACCACCGGTATGCTTCGTGCGCTGGTGGAAGCTGATGCACAAGGGGCTGCCTTGGGCTTGATCTGTGACCCTGAGGCGGCAGCCAAGGCGCATGCAGCAGGTGAGGGCGCGCGCATTTTGCTTGCCTTAGGCGGTGAGCCGAGCGTTGGCGATGCATCCGTAGACGCTGAGTTTGAGGTGGTTCGGCTAAGCGATGGTCGCTGCCGTTACGACGGTCCCATGATGCACGGTAATCAGGTCGAACTTGGCCCCAGCGTGCAGTTAAGAGTCGGTGGCGTTTCGATCCTGGTAACCAGCCGCAAGACACAGCTGCTTGATCGCAATCTGCTGCGCATGGTGGGCATTGAACCAGAGACAAAAAAAATATTGGTATTAAAAAGCTCTGTCCATTTCCGCGCCGATTTTCAGCCGATTGCTTCGGCCATCTTGATCGCAAAATCCCCTGGCCCAATGGCGGCCGACCCCAGCGAGTTGCCCTGGCGCAACCTGGCTCCAGGTATGCGTACTCGCCCGATGGGGGAGCCTTTTGTTTCTCCTGTGCAGTGAACTTCGTCCTTATTGGCCACGAAGAGTGGTTCCACTAAAAAGAAAAAGAGGTGTCGCAATGCAACCCAAGGCAATAACGAAATCAACGTCTGGTATGGCGCGTACTCTGCTTAGCACGGCGCTGCTTGGATTGGGCGCTATTACCCTGGCCGCCGAGACACAGGCGCAAACCGTCAACGCGGTGATGCACTCGGGGGTAAGAATTATTGATCCAATCCTCACCACGGCGCATATCACCCGTAATCACGGCTATATGGTGTTCGATACCCTGCTTGGCATGGATGAAGAGTTTCAGCCGCAGCCTCAGATGGCCGATTGGGAAATATCCGACGATGGCATGGTGTACACCTTCACGCTGCGCGACGGGCTCACTTGGCACGATGGCGAGGCAGTCACCGCTGCCGATTGTGTAGCTTCGCTTGAGCGTTGGGCAAAGCGCGATTCCGGTGGATTGATGTTAATGAATCATGTCGAATCGCTTGAAGCCAGCGATGAACGTACCATCACCCTGACCTTATCTTCGCCGTTCAGCTACGTGCTCGAACTGCTTGCCAAACCCTCCTCTGTACCGGCCTTTATGATGCCTGAAAGGTTAGCCAGTACGAGCCCCGAAGAGGCGATACCCGAGCAGATTGGTTCCGGGCCGTTCCGTTTCGTCGCTGACGAGTTTCAGCCCGGCAATCGGGTAGTTTATGCCAAATTCGAGGAGTACGTGCCCCGTGATGAGCCGCCAAGTTGGACGGCGGGCGGCAAAGTGGTCAATGTGGATCGCGTTGAATGGATCACCATGCCTGACCAGCAAACTGCTATCAACGCGCTAGGAAGTGGGGATATCGACTTCATTGAACAAGTGCCACTCGATTTGCTGCCGCTGCTTGAAACCAATGACGATCTAACCCTTGAAACACTGAGCGTGATGGGCAGCCAAACCATGGGGCGGATGAACTTCCTTTACCCTCCTTTCGATGATGTACGCATTCGTCAGGCGGCGATGCTGGCAATGAATCAAGAGGATGTTCTGGCTGCGCTGATTGGCAACCCCGACTACTACGAAGCCTGCGGCTCCTTCTTCGGCTGCCAAACCCCCTTGGGTAGCGACGCGGGTACCGATACTTGGATGGCCACTGGCAATCTTGAACGGGCTCGAGAGCTGCTGGAAGAGGCGGGCTATGACGGCACCCCAGTGGTGATGTTACAGCCTACCGATGTGGCCACCGTTTCGCCCCAGCCGGTGGTGGCTGCCCAGGCTCTGCGTCAGGCCGGTTTCAATGTTGAGTTGCAGCCAATGGACTGGCAGACACTGGTAACGCGGCGTGCCAGCCAAAGTGAGCCAGCGGATGGGGGCTGGAATATGTTCTTTACTAACTGGATCATTCCTGAAGTGTGGAACCCTATTGTCAATCCAATGCTGAACGGTCAAGGGCGTGAAGGAGGTTTCTTTGGTTGGCCTGAAGATGCAGAGTTGGATGCCATGCGCCTGGATTTCGCCATGGCGGGAAGTGACGAAGAGCGGGAGCGCATCGCAGAAGCTATCCAAGTCCATGCGCTTGAACAGGTCATCTATGTGCCGTTAGGCGACTATCGCTCGGTCTCTTCCTGGTCTAACCAACTCGACGGCGTACTCAAGGGGCCGGTGCCCGTGTTTTGGAACCTGACTAAGAGCGAATAAGATTTTGCCAGTGTGCGGTTGTTAAGTTCGTAATTAAGCCTGCGCACTGGCCTTGTTATTCGACCATGTCTATCCACAACACATAGCAGGCGCCGCATGTTCGCTTACTTTATCCGTCGTATTTTAGCCTCGATCCCAGTAATGCTGGTGGTGGCACTGTTTGTCTTCTTGCTGCTACGCCTCTCGCCGGGCGACCCGGCAGCCATTATTGCTGGGGATATGGCGAGTCCTGCACAGCTAGCCAATATTCGCGCTGCATTAGGGCTCGACCAGCCGCTGCATATCCAGTTCTTCGTTTGGCTTGGCGAGCTGGTGCGCGGCAATTTCGGTACCTCGTTGATTTCACAGACCCCGGTGCTAACCATGATCGGGCAGCGCCTCGAACCGACCTTAAGTCTGGCGGTGGTGGCGATGTTGTTGACTGTGGTTATTGCGATTCCGCTCGGGGTCATCGCCGCCTGGCGCCATGGGCGCTTTGTCGACAACTTCGTGATGTCGGCTTCGGTGGTGGGATTTTCGGTACCCGTATTCGTTATTGGCTATTTATTGATTCAGCTGTTTGCCCTTGAACTGCGCTGGCTGCCGGTACAGGGCTTCCGAAGCCTTGGCGATGGCCTCGGTCCTTTCGCTAGCCGCATTGTGCTGCCAGCGCTAACACTCTCTTCAATCTATATTGCGCTGATCGCGCGCATGACCCGTGCCAGTATGCTTGAGGTGCTCGACGAGGATTATATCCGAACCGCCCGCGCCAAAGGGCTTACCGAGCGTGCGGTGCTCTTCCGCCATGCGTTGCGTAATGCTGCGGTACCGATCATCACCGTGATCGGTACTGGCTTTGCGCTAATGATTTCCGGGGTAGTGGTCACTGAGAGCGTGTTCAATATTCCCGGCTTGGGGCGGCTGATTGTGGATGCTGTGCTGGCCCGGGACTATCCGGTGATTCAGGCGCTGATTCTGCTGACTGCCGGCGTCTACGTGATTATCAATCTACTGATCGATCTCTCCTACGCGATCACCGACCCGAGGATTCGCTACTGATGTACGCCTCGCACTCCAATCCTATCTTAGTCCCCGAAGGTCGCGGCGTTAGTCGACTGCTGTCGCGGCTAAGCCAGACTCGTCCGCGGGGAGTTACTCTGGTCGCTGGCGGTGTACTGATAGTTATCATCGCTATTGCCCTGTTTGCTCCGTGGCTTGCTAATCATGACCCGCTGACGTTATCACCGGCTAATCGCCTGAAGCCCATGGGTAGTGAGTTCTGGCTTGGCACTGATGCCTATGGCCGTGATCTCTACTCGCGCATTATTTACGGTGCCCGTGTGTCTCTGGTGGTTGGGCTCGGGGTGGCCGTCACGAGTGTCGCTATAGGCTTGCCACTAGGTTTGCTGGCGGGTTATTTCCGTGCCCTGGACGCAATACTCATGCGCATTATGGATGGGTTGATGGCAATCCCTGGCATCTTACTAGCGATTGCCATTGTCTCACTGACCAGCGCCACACTATGGACAGTGATGATCGCCATTATGGTGCCTGAGATCCCCCAGGTAGTCCGCTTGGTACGGTCGCGGGTGCTGGCTACGCGAGAGGAGGCATTTGTCGAAGCCGCCATACTGATGGGGACCTCCACCCCAAAGCTGTTATGGCGACATTTAATGCCTAGCACCCTTGCCCCGCTGATTGTGCAGGGCACCTATATATGCGCATCAGCCATCCTAACCGAAGCCATCCTCTCTTTCTTGGGGGCCGGTATCGGTACGGAAACACCTTCTTGGGGCAATATCATGTCCGAAGGGCGGGTTTACTTTCAGTTAAAGCCCTCACTGATCTTCTGGGCTGGATTGCTGCTCTCGGCCTGTATCTTGTCAGTCAACCTGCTGGGTGATAGTGCCCGCGACGCGCTTGACCCGAAGATGAAGCGGAGGATGTCATGATGACTGACGCCCCGATACTTGAGGTTGAAGAGCTGGTGGTGGAGACCAGCGGGCGCAAACCCACGCGTATTCTGGATACTATCTCATTCACCATCGGTGCAGGCGAGACACTGTGCCTGGTGGGGGAGAGCGGTTCGGGTAAGTCGGTCACGTCACTGGCCACCATGGGACTGCTGCCCCCCGGCGCGCTGGTCACTCGCAGCGGGCGTATTCGGCTTGCCGGGGAGGATGTGCTTGCTGCTTCTCCCGCACAGTTACGAGACCTGCGCGGGCGGCATATGGCGATGATCTTTCAAGAGCCGATGACCGCGCTTAATCCGGTGCTCAGTGTCGGGCGCCAGCTTGACGAAGTGCTGTGCCAGCACACCTCGAAAACTGCTCAGCAGCGCCGCGCCCGAGTTCTCGAAGTGTTTGAACAGGTTCACCTTCCTGACGTTGAGCGTATCTATACCAGTTATCCGCATCAGCTCTCTGGTGGTCAGCGTCAGCGCATCATGATCGCTATGGCGCTGCTGCTTAAGCCGAAGTTGTTAATTGCTGACGAGCCTACCACTGCGCTGGATGTGACTACCCAGCACCAGATTCTGGCATTGATTAAGGAGCTCCAGCGCGAGCATGGTACCGCGGTGTTGTTTATCACCCACGACATGGGCGTGGTGGTGGATATCGCTGACCGGGTATGCGTGATGCATCGCGGCCAGTTGGTTGAGAGTGGGCCCGTAGGCCAGGTACTTGGTAGTCCACAAGAGGCTTATACCCAACGCCTGCTTGCCGCCGTGCCCAGCTTGGTGCCACGTGAGCCCAGGGAAGCTGTCAGCAATAAAACGGTTCTGGAAGTACAGTCGCTGGAGAAAGTGTTCAACGCTAATCAGGGTATGTTGCGCTGGCTGCGTAAACCCACACCGCCGACCCGTGCCGTGGATGATGTCAGCTTTGTGCTTAAACGTGGGCGTACGTTAGGTATTGTCGGGGAATCGGGCTCCGGCAAGTCGACCCTGGCGCGCTGTGTGATGCGCCTGATTACCCCCACGGGCGGCAATATCAGGGTCAGCGGTAAGCAGATTACTGAACTGCCTAAATCGATGCTCAAGCCGCACCGCAAGCGCATCCAAATGATCTTCCAGGACCCTAACCGCTCGCTAAACCCGCGTATGACGGTGGGGCAGAGCCTAATTGAAGGGCCGACCAATTACGGTACGCCGCGCCGCGAGGCCCTGGCTCGCGGGCGCGAACTGCTCGAGCTGGTGGGGCTGCCGGTTGATGCCATTGACCGCTACCCTCACCAGTTCTCTGGCGGTCAGCGCCAACGTATTGCCATTGCTCGGGCACTGGCCATGGAGCCTGAGGTGATCGTCGCTGATGAGGCAGTCTCGGCGCTGGATGTTTCGGTGCAAGCCCAAGTGCTGGCGCTACTCAATGAGATACAGGCTCGTCTTGGTATAGCTGTGCTATTTATAACCCACGATTTACGTGTTGCCGCGCAGATTTGTGACGATGTACTGGTGATGCAGCGTGGCCGCCTAGTCGAGTACGGCCCGGCGGCACAGGTGCTTGGTAAGCCCCAGGCTGAGTATACAAAACAGCTGATGGAGGCGGCCCCAGGGCGAGGTTGGGATTTCGCAGCTGGAGTACCTATGGCGCAGCCCATTAACGCCTTTTCATAACGCTTGAATAGACTATGGAGAATACGATGACCACGATTGCTCGCATTGAAGAGTATGGCGATGAGCTGCGCGCCATCCGTCACGATCTGCACGCACATCCTGAAATTGGCTTTGAAGAGCAACGCACCTCATCCATCGTCGCTCGTTTGCTGAAAGAGTATGGTGTCGATGAAGTTCACACCGGGATTGCCGTCACTGGCGTGGTTGGCTTGATACACGGCCGCCATGGGCAAGGTAAACGCATCGGGCTTCGCGCCGACATGGATGCACTGCCCATGGAGGAAGAGAGTGGGCTCTCGTTTAGCTCACAAACACCTGGACGTTTTCATGGCTGTGGCCATGATGGGCACACCACCATGTTACTCGGCACCGCCCGCTATCTTGCCGAAACCCGCAACTTTGCGGGCACCGTCGTGCTTATTTTTCAGCCCGCGGAAGAGGGACTGGGCGGCGCTCGTCGAATGATTGCCGAAGGGCTTTTTGAGCGCTTCCCCTGTGATGAAATCTATGGCCTGCATAATTCTCCTCTGCATGGGCCTGGCGAAATCGCGCTATGCCCTGGCCCCGCCATGGCTGGTGCCGATTTCTTTGATATCACCGTGACCGGACGCGGCAGCCATGGGGCGATGCCGCACTACTCCCGCGACCCTGTGATAGTCAGCGGCACTTTGATTCAAGCGCTGCAAAGCATCGTCAGCCGTAATATCAACCCCCACGACCCAGTGGTGCTCTCAATCACCCAGGTGCACTCTGGCTCGGCTTATAATGTTATTCCCCAGACAGCCACCTTGGCAGGCACCGTAAGAACCTTTTCCGACAGCGTGCGCGAGCAAACCCGTGAGCGCATGCGTACGCTGGTTGCAGGCATTGCGGCGAGCTATGAAGTTGATATCGATATCGACATTCGCGATGTGTTCAGCGTGCTGGATAACGCACCCCTGCAGACAGAGCTACTCGCTGAGGCTGCCCGCGAAGTGGTCGGGCATGAGAATGTCAGCACTGATAACAAACCATTGATGGGCAGCGAAGACTTCGCCGACATGCTCAAGGTTGTCCCTGGTGCCTACTGCTGGGTGGGCCACAGCGGCAATATCCCGGTGCATAACCCGGCCTTCGTACTCGGCGACGATATTCTGCCGATTGGGGCCAGCCTATTTTCAAGACTGATTGAAAAACGGCTGTCGCCCGGTGCATGAATTTTTACGGATCTAGCTGATAACCACATGCTTTTATTGACGCGAGGAATAGTGTCTGTATAATTCGCCTCCATTGCCGGTGTGGCGGAATTGGTAGACGCAGCGGATTCAAAATCCGCCGCCTTTACGGGCGTGCCAGTTCGAGTCTGGCCACCGGCACCAAACATGAAGGGCCTGACGTTTTACGTCAGGCCCTTTTTGGTTTGGTACGCGGCTTGCAGCTGAAATTTAATTTTATGCATAGGGCAACTCGTCAGCTCTTTATGGTAAATATATTGTTTTGAAACGTTAGAAACCATCATAGGGCAGAGTAATAGCCCCCAATGTCGCGGGAGACAACCCCATGGGCGTGACCTATCACGAAAGCAATGCACGCATGAGCCAAGTGGCCATTCATAACGGAACCGTCTACCTCGCGGGCCAAGTGCCAGCCGATGCCACGGTGGGCATGCGTGGTCAAACCGAGCAGGTGCTGGCGCGTATCGATGAGCTGCTGGCGCAGGCGGGCACTTCCAAAGAGCACCTGATCTCTGCGCAGGTATGGGTCACCGACATGGCCGAGTTCGCAGAAATGAACGAAGCGTGGGAAGCCTGGGTAGTACCGGGTCGTCCGCCGGTGCGCGCTGCGCTGGAAGCCAAGCTGGCCAAGCCCGAGTGGAAAGTGGAAATCATGGTCATCGCGGCACTGCCCGACGCCTGATCGGTTGCTTCAAGGCTGTCACGAGGGGGCGTTAACCGAGCGTTAACGCCCCCTCGATTTTTATTTCGTGATCGTTTTATAGTGAAGCTTCCTTCTCACACTTCCCGAACGGTACGGTCATGGTCCAGTTCGAGCTGCATAGCCGCAATCTGGCGCAAGAGCAGGTGGCGCACACCCACGATTTTCACCAGTTGATACTGGCCACGTGTGGCGTGACGGAACTGTCCATGGAAGGCCAGGGGGAGCGGGTGACCGCTCGCCGGGGCTGCTTGATCCCTTCGTCACGCCATCACGAGTATCGGGGCGATGGCAGCAACCGTACCTTGGTGCTGGATATCCCCGTGCAGCACCTGGCCACGCTGGAAAAGGGCAGTGAGATCGAGCGGCTATTCGATAAACCGCGCTTCTTTACCGTTCCCCCCGCTTTGAACCAGCTCACCCATGCGCTGGCCCATCAGTTGGATCAGTGCCCGGCCCTGCAAAACGAAATTGCCGCGCTGTTACTGCGGGCGCTCTACATGTACCTGCAGGATGCACCGCTCCAGACGGCAGCCCAAATGGGCGCGCGCTGCATCAGTGAGCGGCTGGACCTGGAGCGCCTGGATGCCTGGCTCGATCAGCACCTGGCCGATGACATTCGTGTCGAGCAGATGGCCGCACTATGCGCCTTGAGTCCCGGCCACTTTCATAGCTGCTTTCGTGAGCTGACCGGGGTGACGCCGCTGGCCTATGTGCAGCGCAGGCGGCTGGAGCATGCGCGCACCCTGGTACGCCATAGCGCCATGAGCCTTGGCCATATCGCCATGTTGGTGGGTTTTCACGATCAGGGCAGCTTTTCCCGCGCCTACCGTCGTTACTTCTACATTTCCCCTTCGTCGGATCGCTAGCGTCTGAAACCTCGGCCTACCTGACTTACGGGCAAACTTGCCAGAGTCTCGGGCAAGCAACCGTTGCTGCATCGTCGTAGTCTCAAGAGAAGTTCGATGACTCTGGAGAGCGCTGATGCTACCACCCTCGTTTTATCCCCATGCCCACACGCACGCGGTGGCCTTTGCTACCCATCGGGTCATTGTGCAAGGCCTCGTCTATCACCTGCAGGGGGAGTGGGCATGAAGGTCATTTCTGCCAAGGAAGTCGAGCAGTTTCTAGCCTGGCCAGGCTTGATCGAGCGCCTGCACCACACCTTCGTGAACGGGGTGGAGTCGCCACCGCGCCACCATCACGCCATGCATCGGCCGGATGGCGAAGCCACCATGCTGCTGATGCCCGCCTGGGAAGCGGCAGGCTATATTGGGGTGAAGATGGTCAATGTGTTTCCGCAAAATGCCGAACACGGCCTGCCGGCCATTTCCGGCCTTTACCTGCTCAGCGAAGGTCAACACGGCCAGCCGCTGGCGTGCATCGATGGCAGCGAACTGACCCGCCGCCGCACCGCTGCTGCTTCTGCGCTGGCGGCTCGGGTGCTGGCCAGGGAAGACGCCGAAACGCTGCTGGTGGTGGGTACCGGCAAGCTGGCCCCCATGGTGATCGAAGCCCACGCAAGCGTCAGGCCCATCAAGCGCGTGCTGGTCTGGGGGCGTAACCCTCACAAGGCAGCCGCCATTGCCGAAGAGTATGCAGACCGCTTCGATACCCAGGTCGTCGATACCTTGGCCACCGCCGTGGCAGAGGCCGACATCGTCAGCTGCGTGACGCTCTCCACCCAGCCCATCATCCGGGGCGAGTGGCTGACCCCAGGCACGCACCTGGACCTGATCGGCGCCTTTCGTCCGCAAATGCGCGAAACCGATGCCGAGTGCCTGCGCCGTGCCCAGGTGTTCGTGGATACCTACGCGGGGGCACAAGGCGAAGCGGGCGACATCCTGCAGGCCATCGAGGAAGGCGCCTTCCAGTTCGAGGAGATCCAGGCGGAGCTGGCCGACGTCTTGCGTGGCGAGAAGCCCGGGCGCACCAGCCCGCAGGCCATCACGCTGTTCAAGTCGGTGGGCGCCTCTCTGGAAGATTTAGCCGCGGCGATCGAGCTCTGGGAGTCGTTACCCGCTACGCTGAAGTAGCGATTGCTAGCTCCAATGGCCAAAGGACGGTGACCATGAAGTGTTTTTATCATCCTGATCAGGCGCTGCATGCGCCGCCCACCTTCCTGCTGCGTGGCCAGCCGGCGCCTTCCCCGGAAGGGCCGGTGCGGGCCGAGCTGCTCACTCAGGGGTTGGCAAAGGTGGGCCTCAAACTGGTGGCACCGGGCGCGTCGGACTCGCCCCAGCTGCGCCAGCGGCTGGCGCAGATTCATACGCCGCGCTACCTGACCTTTCTGGAAACGATCCATGCCCGCTGGCAGGCGTTGCCCAACGCCGCCGCGCTGGTGGCGCCCAACATTCACCCCTGCGGCGGCGGCCACCACTACCCCCGCCACCCCATCGGCCAGGCGGGCTGGCACCTGCACGACATGGCTTGCCCGCTCAGCGCCACCAGTTTCCAGGGCGCATTGGCCTCGGCGGCCACCGCAGAAGCAGCCGCGGAAGCCGTGTTGGCACGGGAGACGGTGACCTATGCACTGTGCCGCCCACCCGGCCACCATGCCGGGCCTGAGCGGGCAGGCGGCTTTTGCCTGCTGAACAACTCGGCGCTGGCCGCGACCGTGCTGCGCGAACGCTTTGCCAGAGTGGCGATCATCGATGTGGATTTGCACCACGGCAACGGCACCCAGGACATTTTCTACGCCAGAAACGATGTATGGACCGGTTCCCTGCACGCCGACCCCAACGACTTCTACCCCTTTTTCTGGGGCGGGGCTGACGAAGAAGGCAGCGATGACGGCGTGGGCGCCAACGTGAACCTCCCCCTGCCGGTGGGCAGCGACGGTGAGGTCTATCTGGACGCGCTGGCGATTTTGATCGATCACTTGCAGCGTTTCGAACCGGATGCGGTGGTGGTCGCTCTGGGGCTGGATGCCCATAAGGAAGACCCGCTGGCCGGTTTGAACGTGGAAACCGAAGCGTTTATCGAGGTAGGCAAGCGTCTGGCCGCGCTGTCGCTCCCCATGGTGATCGTGCAGGAAGGCGGCTACCCCACCGAACAGCTCAGCGCCAACCTGGCGGCCTTCATGGAGGGGTTTAACGCATGAGCGGTACCGGCTTCTACTGGCACGAACGCTGCTTCTGGCACGACCAGGGGGCCATCGGCGTGTTCTCGGCGCCGGGTGAGTTCTTGCAGCCCCAGGCCGCCTCGGAAAGCCCCGAAAGCAAGCGGCGGCTGAAAAACATTCTGGAAGTCAGCGGGCTGATCGACGAGCTTTACGTGGTCAAGCCGCCCGCCGCCACGCTGGAAGACCTGCTGCGCTTTCACACGCCGCGCTACCTGGAAGAACTTCAGGCAGGCGATGCGGCAAGGGGCGGTAACGGCGGCGACTGCGCGCCCTACATGCCGGGCAGCTGGGCCGCCGCGACCCACTCGGCGGGCTTGGCCATCGCCGCCGTAGACGCCGTCGCCCGGGGCGAAGTACGCAACGCCTACGCGCTGTGCCGCCCGCCGGGCCACCATGCCGAAGCCGATCAGGGCCGTGGGTTCTGCCTGTTAGGCAATATTCCCGTGGCGGTGATGCGTGCTCAGGCGCTGGGCCAGGCCAGTCGCGTGGCGATACTCGACTGGGACGTACACCACGGTAACGGCCAGCAGGCTGCGTTCTATCGCGACCCGAACACCTTCACCATCTCAATACATCAGGCAGCCAACTACCCGCTGGAGAGCGGCGCTTTCGAAGAGCAGGGGGAGGGCGCTGGAACCGGGGCGAATCTCAACCTGCCGCTGCCCCCCGGGTGTGGCCTGGGGGCCTATGCGTATGCCATGGAAAGGCTGGTGCTGCCTGCGCTGGAAGCCTTCCAGCCCGATCTCATCATCGTTGCCTGTGGCTACGACGCCTGTGCCAAGGACCCGCTGGGCAAGATGCTGCTCAACAGTCAGGCCTTCGCCACCATGACGGCGCAAGTAAAGGCCGTGGCGGAGCGCTGCTGCGCTGGCAAGCTGGTGATCGTGCACGAAGGCGGCTACTCCGAAGGCTACGTGCCGCTCTGCGGCCATGCGGTGATCCAGACGCTGGCGGGCAGCACGACCACCGTGTTCGACCCGCAAAATGACGAAATCGCCGCCTGGGGTTATCAGGCGCTGCAGCCGCACCAGCAGGCATTGATCGATAACTGGCAACGACAGTGGGAGCAAACCACCCGATGACACCTCTTCATGATCGAGACGGCTGGATCTGGCAGGACGGCCAGTGGCTTGCCTGGCGAGATGCCAGGGTTCATGTGTTCACCCATACGCTACATTACGGGATGGGCTGCTTCGAGGGCGTGCGGGCCTACGCCGGTGCGCAAGGCCCGTGCCTGTTCCGGGTGGAGGAGCACACCCGCAGGCTCGTGGACAGTGCCCACGCGCTGGATATTCCGCTGCCGTTTCGTGAAGCCGAGCTGATCGATGCTCAGTGCAAAAGCATTACCAAAAACGGCTTGCTGGATGCCTACCTGAAGCCCACCGTGTTTCTTGGTTCAGAAGGCCTCGGGCTGCGCGCCCAAGGGCTGACCACCCATGTGATGATCGCCGCCTGGGATTTGGGGCCATACCTTTCACCGCAGGCCGCGACCCATGGATTGCGTGCCTTGACCTCTTCCTGGGCGCGCCACCATGTCAACATCAGCCTGTGCCGCGCCAAGACCAGCGGCCACTACGTGAATTCGATGCTGGCGCTCAACACGGCGGTCAAGGCCGGGTTCGATGAGACCATCATGCTCGACCCCGAAGGGTACGTGGCCGAGGCCTCGGCGGCGAATGTCTTCCTGCTGCGCGATGGCGTGCTGCACACCCCGGAAGTCACCTCTTGCCTGCAGGGCATCACCCGAGACAGCGTCATACAGCTGGCCCGCGACGTGCTGGGCATCGAAGTGAAAGAGCGGCGTATCACCCGCGATGAGCTGTACACCGCCGACGAAGCCTTCCTGACCGGCACTGCTGCCGAAATTCTGCCGCTCAGGGAGCTGGATGGACGACGCATCGGCCATCGTGCCGAAGCACCGCCGCCCAGCGAGCCGATACCTGCCCACAGCGTCACGGCGCAGCTGCAGCAGCTCTATCGCCAGGTGGTACGCGGCGAGCTGGAGGCCTACCAGCACTGGCTGACCCCGGCATGAGAGGGGAGTGGCGCCAGGGCCTGCGCGGCTAGCCGTGCTGTCGAAGCGCCTTTTCCAGCGCCGCCAACCTGCCCGGCTGCAGTGCCTCTTCTACCGCCGTGATGCGAATCACGTTGGCCAGTTGCGGGTGAGCAAGGCGGGCCACCAGCACGCCATCGTCCAGCAGTTCCTGATGCACGGCGGCGGCCAGCTCGGCGCTGGATAGGCGGATGCCGACGAAGTTGGTGGCGCTGGGCAGCACGTCTGCCCCCAGCGCCGTGAAGTGCAGCGCCAGCTGTTCACGGCGCGCTTTGACATCCGCAATATGCTGCTGCACTTCCTCGGGGTGGTCGAGCACGACCTCGGCGGCGGCCTGGGTGAAGGAAGAGACCGCGTAGTGAATACGCACTTTCATCATCATCGCCAGCACGTCGGGCTCGGCAATTGCGTAGCCAATCCGCATGCCCGCCAGGCCATGGGCCTTGGAGAGCGTGCGCAGGCGAATCACCCCCGGCAGCGCCTGGCCCAGGAACTCACTTCCCGCATCGTCACGAAAATCCCCGTAGGCCTCATCCAGCAGCAGCCAGCAGTCGTTGGGGAGCGCCTGGCGAAACTTGAGAATGGCGCTATCGCTGTGCAGGTGGCCGCTGGGGTTGTCCGGGTTGGCCAGGTACACCAGCCGCGCTTGCTCCTGATGGGCCGCTGCCGCCAGCGCTTCCAGATCGGGGGCGAGCACGCCAGGCGCTTCATGGTAGCTGGGCTCGACCAACCGGCAGCCCTGGCCCTGGGCAAAGTACCCGAAGGTGGGGTAGGTGCCTGCGGTGCTCACCACGGCCTCGCCCACGCTGCAGGTGGTGCGCAGTGCCAGGGCGATCAGGCTGTCGGCACCGGCGTCCACCAGCAGGTGGTCGAGGGGAATGTCTTGTTGGGCGCTGATGCGCTGGCGAACGCCCAGCGCTTCGGCATCGCCATAGCAATACACGTGTTGTGCCACGGCATCGCCGAAGTGTTCCCGCAGCGCGCGGTGGGGCATGTCCAGCCCCTCGTTGGAGCCCAGGCGGTGAGGGATCTCACGGCCGAGCCGCCGCTCCAGCACCTTGATGCCGGGGAAAGGGTTCACGGGGCCAACGCCCGTCAGGTGGTCGGGGTAGCGGGGCATAATCAGGTCCTGATCAGTTCAATGTTCAACGCAATATTTTGCCACGGTTCAGCAGCTTATGAGGGTCGAGTGCCTGCTTGAGGGTGTGCATCAGTGCAACTTCCTCTGCCGAGCGGCAGGTCTCCAGCCATGGGCGCTTTTCCAGGCCGATCCCATGTTCGGCAGACACCGAGCCGCCCAGCGCCGCCAGGGGTTGATATACCAGGGTCTCGACTTCCCGGCGTACCGCCAATTCATGACTGCCCACGCACACCGAAATATGCAGGTTGCCATCGCCCAGGTGGCCAAAGACCACGAGCCGGGCATCGGGCCAGCGCTGGGTCAACTGGTGCTCCAGGGCATCGGTGTAGCGCTGCATGTCGGCAATCGGCAGGCTGACATCGAACGTCAATACCGGGGTCATGGCCTTGACCAGGCCTTCGATGTCTTCACGAATGGCCCACAGGCCGTCTCGCTGTGCCGCTGACTGAGCCAGCACCGCATCGACGATCAGCTCGTTCTCCAGCGCGCTCTCCAGGGCCTCTCGGAACTGGGTCGTATTGCGCTCGGCATCGCTACCCAGGGATTCGATGATGACATAAAACGGATGGGTGGTGGCAATTGGGGGCGTGTGGCGTCCCGAGGTTTCCGTCAGCAGGCGGTAATGGTTCTGCCACATGACCTCGAAAGCCCCCAGGCTACCGCCCAGCGCCTTGCCCATGTGGCGTAGCAGGGCCGTCAAGGCCTCGAACGAGGGGCAGGCCACCAGCGCGGTTTGTTCGCTGGGCGTGGGCGGCTGCAAGCGCAGCACCGCGCGGGTCACGATACCCAGCGTGCCTTCACTGCCAATGAACAGCTGCTTGAGATCGAACCCGGCATTGTTTTTCAGCATGCGGTTCATGGAGCTCACGATACGGCCATCGGCCATCACGGCTTCCAGCCCCAGCACCTGCTGGCGCATCATGCCATAGCGGATCACCCGCACGCCCCCGGCGTTGGTGGCGATATTACCACCAATCGTGCAACTGCCCCGGGCACCCAAATCCAGCGGGAACTGCAAGCCCGCGTCGCTGGCGGCCTCCTGTACCCGCTGCAAAGGGGCACCGGCCTGGACGGTCAGCGTACCGCCAACGTGGTCGATCTCTTCGATGGCGGTCATGCGCTCCAGTGAAATCACCAGCTCCTCTTCGCTGGCGTCGGCGCCGTGCACCAGCCCGGTCAGCCCTCCGTGGGTCACCACCGGCTGCCGGACCTCGTGGCAAGCGCGCATCACCTCGGCCAACGCTTGGGTGCTGGCCGGGCGCACGATGGCACCGGCAAGGCAGAGGGCGCCGGTCATCCAGTCGACGCGACGGCTACGCACATCGTCTCCGGTGAGTACGTGCGCAGGGCCGACGATGGCGCGAAGCGCCTCCAGGGTAATCTGCATGCCTGTTTCCTTACGTGACGTTCCATCGTTGTGTGAATAAAGTGTTTGAAGACAGTTGTTTGAAGACAGTGGTGTGAATCAAGACGTATAAATCAACGCCGATGAACCAGCGTGTGACGCATCAAAGGCTAATCAGGCAGACGCGGCGGCAGGCGCTTCGCGCCCCGGAATCGCATCGAGCAGCGAACGGGTATAGGCCGCCTGGGGGGCCATAAATATCTGCTCGGCGCTGCCTTGCTCGACGATGCGCCCATGCTGCATGACGACGATGCGATCACAAATCTGGGCGGCCACCCGCAAGTCGTGGGTGATGAACAGCAGTGACAGCGACAGCCGCTGTTTCAGCGATTCCAGCAGCTCCAACACCTGCGCCTGAATGGAGACGTCCAGCGCAGAGACCGCCTCATCGGCCACGATCAATTCAGGGTTGAGCGCTAGCGCTCTGGCAATGCCGATGCGCTGGCGTTGGCCGCCTGAAAACTCATGGGGGAAACGCGTCACGGCACTGGCACCCAGCCCCACCAGTTCCAACAGCTCACCGGCCTGGCGGAGCGCGTCGGCCTTCGGAGTGCCGTTGGCCATGGGGCCTTGAGCGATGGCCATGCCGACCCGGGTGCGCGGGTTCAAGGACGCATAAGGGTCTTGAAAAATCATCTGCACCCGGTGGCGTTCGCGGCGCAGCGCGCTGCCGTTCAACTGCGAAAAATTGACCCCATCCAGCAGCAGCTCGCCATTATCCGGGTGCTCCAGGCGCACCACGCAGCGGCCAAGGGTCGATTTGCCCGAGCCGGACTCGCCCACGATACCCACCGTCTCGCCTTTGGCCAGCGTCAGCGATACGTCATCCAGCGCGCGCACTTCCCGAGTGGCCTTGAACCAGCCACCGCGTGAACGAAACACCTTGTTGAGCCCCTTGATCTCCAGCAGGGGCGCCGAGGTGGCAGGTGCCCGGTGCGGGGGAAGGGCGTTGCTGGGAATGGCGGCGATCAAGGCCTGGGTATACGCATCCTGCGGGTTCTCCAGCACATCACGGGCGTTGCCGATTTCGACGATGCGGCCATGGCGCATGACGCAGACACGGTTGGCGATTTCCGCCACCACGCCAAAATCGTGGGTGATGAACATGACGGCCATGCCACGCCGCTGTTGCAGGTCACGAATCAGCGCCAGAATCTGCGCCTGGGTGGTCACATCCAGCGCCGTGGTGGGCTCATCGGCAATCAACAGCACCGGTTCGAGCGCCAGCGCCATGGCAATCATCACCCGCTGCCGCTGCCCGCCGGAAAGCTCGAAGGGGTAGGCGCTGATGGCCTTCTCTGGCTGCGGGATACCCACTTCCACCAGCAGTTCCAGCGCCCGCGCCTGGCGCTGCCGGGGGCTGAGCTGGCCATGGGCCTCGAACACTTCGGCAATCTGTGCGCCCACGCGCATCAAGGGGTTCAGTGCTGTCATTGGTTCCTGGAAGATCATGCCGATCTTCAGGCCGCGCAGCGTTCGGTGCTGCTTTTCGCTCAGGGCCAGCAGGTTCTGGCCTTCGAACGTGACGCTGCCTTGCACGGGGCGAACGCCCTTGGGCAGCAGGCCCATGACCGTGTTGGCGGCCATGGACTTGCCCGACCCGGACTCCCCGACCACGCACATGATCTCGCCACGGTTGACGCTATAGCTGACATTCTCCACCGCCAGCGGCCGGTCTGCGCCTTTGGGCAACGCCACGCTCAAGCCTTCGATCTGTAGTACGGCGGGCGCCTCGTCCTGGCCAGCGGGTTGCACGACATCGTTCATGGCAGGCTCCTAACGCTCACGGGAAAGTTTGGGGTTCAGCGCATCGTCCAGCCCTTCACCGACCAGGTTGAGTGCCAGAACGGTCAGCAGAATGGCCACGCCAGGGAAGAAGCTCAGCCACCATGCCTGGCGAATCACGGTTCGCGCGGCACCGATCATGTAGCCCCAGGACATGACGTTCGGGTCGCCCAGCCCCAGAAACGAGAGCGACGACTCCAGCAGAATCGCCGTGGCCACCATGAGCGAGGCCAGCACGATGATGGGCGAGAGCGTATTGGGCAGGATCTGGCGCAGGATGATGGTGGTATTGGACTGGCCGACCAGCCGAGCGGCCTCGACGTACTCCCGGTGGCGCAGCGACATGAACTCCGCCCGCACCAGGCGGGCCACGGGCGGCCAGCTTACCAGGGCAATGGCCAGCACGATGGAGGTCACGCTGGGCTGCATGATGGCCACCAGCACGATGGCCAGGGCAAAGTTGGGGATGGTCTGGAAAAACTCGGTGATGCGCATCAGCACGTCATCGATCCAGCCACCGTAATACCCGGCAATGGCCCCCAGCGGCACGCCAATCAGCAGGGCCACGCTGGTGGACACCAGGCCAATCAGCAGCGATACCCAGGCGCCATGCATCAGGCCTGCCGCCACGTTGCGGCCCATGGTGTCGGTGCCCAGGGGAAACCCCTCCTGCGAGAACGGCGGCAGGAAGGGGCGCTGCACCATGCGCCAGGGCGATTCGGGAAACAGCAGCGGGGCAAGAAGGGCCATGGCGATGATCACCAGCAGGATGACCAGCCCCACCAGCGCCCCGCGGTTCTGGGCGAAACGTGCAAAAAAGCTCATGAGGCCCCCTTGATGCGCGGGTCTGCCAGGCGATACACCAGATCGGTGAGAATGTTGAACACGATCACCAGCGCCGCAGAGAAGAAGAAAATACCCAGCAAGAGGTTGTAGTCACGCTGTTGCAGCGCTTCGAACATCAGCCTGCCGATGCCGGGCCAGGCGAACACGGTTTCGGTTAGGATCGCGCCGCCCACCATTTGCCCGGCCTGCAGGCCCGCCAGCGTGATGATGGGAAGCAGAGCGTTGCGCAGCACATGGCGGCGCTGGATGACGCCCGGCTTGAGCCCCTTGGCCCGGGCCGTTTTGACATAGTCCTGCTGAGCGGCATCCAGCATGGAGGTGCGCGTCATGCGGGTGTAAATCGCCATGAAAAAGAGCGCCAGGGTCGTGGCAGGCAGCACCAGATGTTTCGCCACGTCCAGCGCCAGGGCCAGCCCGGTATGGCCAGCGCCCACGGTGTACAACCCATAGGCAGGCAGCCAGCCCAGGTACACCGAGAACACCACCACGGACATCAGCGCCACCCAGAACAGCGGCGTTGCGTAGAACACCAGTGCCAGCGCCATGATCAGCGAGCCCGACGGCTTCTTGGCTCTGGCCGCTGCCATGGAACCGGCAATGATGCCCAGCACCAGCGAGAGCACAAAGGCGGTGCCGGTGAGCAGCAGCGTGGCGGGCAAGCGCGCCATGATCAGGTCGAAGACGGGCGTGCCCAGCCGGTAGGAGTAGCCAAAATCCAGCATGGCAATGCCGGAGACGTAGCGCCATAGCTGCACGTAGATAGGCTGGTCGAGGCCGAAGCGCACGCGCAGCTGGTCGAGAAACTCCTGGTCGGCGGCACCGGCTTCCCCGGCCAGAATGGCCGCTGGGTCGCCGGGGGCCATCTGAATCAGGAAGAAGTTGAAGATCACGATCAAAAACAGGACGATCACGGCTTTGAATAGCCGCATGACGATCAATCGGGCATATAACATGAGCATATTCCTGACATAGCTGAAACACCCGGGTCGCCATGGCGGCCCGGGTGGCACCTACCTAGCGGTCCAGCCAGGCATCCTTGAAGCCATCGTTCACGCCGACCCCGGAGGTCACCAGGTCCTGAACATCACAGCGGTAAAGGGTGGGGAAGCCAAGCTCCATCAGCCAGCCAACCGGGACATCCTCATGCAGGATTTCCTGCACTTCACGGTAGAGGGCTTCGCGCTCCTCATCAGGAAACGCCGTGGCGGCGGCATTGAACAGCTCATCTACCCGCTCGTTCTCATAACCCTGAACGTTATTCCAGGGGGAGCCCTTGGCGATGTTGTCAGATAGATAGGTACGTGAAATGCCCAGCGCAGGGTCGCCGTACTGGAAAAGATAGGTAAAGGCCAGGTCGTAATCCCAGTCACCCAGGCGCTGGTTCCAGCCGCCCACGTCGGTGGCCTGGGTGCGGGCGTTGATGCCCACTTCACGCAGGTTTTGCTGCACGGCTTCTGCCCAGCGGGTCCAGGTCTCGCCGTAAGGCAGCGGCAGAATGGTGATCTCTTCGCCGTCGTACTCCATTTCTGCCAGCAGCTCCCGAGCGCGCTCGGGGTTGTGGTCATAGGGCTCCAGGCCGTCATACTGGAAGCTGGCATTCGAACCAAAGGCCGACAGCGGTACATTGCCCAGCCCATTCCAGAGCACGTCGCGGGCAAATTCGCGGTCCATGGCGTACATCACGGCCTGGCGGAAGCGCTTGTCGGCGGTGGGGCCTTCCCGGTTGTTCATCCACAGCATGGCAAAGGGGCTGAAATACTCATGACCCTGTTCGGTCATGCAGACGTTATCCATGGCCGAAAGGCGCGGAATATCGAAGTTTTCCACGGTGCCGCTGGGCAGGACATCGATGGTGCCATTCTCGAAGGCCACGGCCCGGGAGCCGCCATCGGGAATCACGTGCCAGTTGACCCCATCCAGGTAAGGCAGGCCCTCTTCGTAGTAGTCGTCGTTTCTGACCAGCTCGATGACCGTGCCACGTTCCCAGTTGGCGAACTTGAACGGCCCCGTGCCAATCGGGTGGTCATTGTGCTCGTTATTGCGGAAGTCGGTGCCTTCGTACAAGTGCTTGGGCACCATGGTGAAGGTGCCCGCCTCGAACGAGATCAGGAAGGGGCCGAAGGGCTCGGTCAGGGTAAATACCACCGTGTGGTCGTCGCTGGCCTCGATGCTTTCCACATGCTGTAACACGGCCCGTGCGCTGGGGTTCAACTCACGGTGGAAAACATCGGCAGAAAACACCACGTCGTCGGCGGTGAAGGGCTCTCCATCGTGCCAGGTGACGTTATCGCGCAAATGGAAGGTATAGACCCTGCCATCGTCGCTGACCTCCCAGGACTCGGCCAACTGGGGCATGGGCTCCAGGTCGGTGGTGTAGCGCAGCAGGCCTTCATAGATATTGCCCGCCACGGTGCGCGTGGGGGCGTTCTGAATCATGCCCAGTACCAGCCCCGGCGGCTCGGGTTGAATGATGGTGTTGACCGTTCCACCGGATTGCGGGTCTGCGGCCAGCACGGATGTGGAACCCAGCGCAAGCGTGACGGCAGAGAGTGCCAAAGCCAAAGGTGTTTTCATGTTTCCTGCTCCTCGGTTTATTGGTACGTAAAAGCTTTACGTCGTCGTTAGTCGAGCGAGGCGTGACGTGTTCAGGCCAGGTTGTGGTGTTTGTTGGCGGCCCTTTTTGACCATAGCAGCGGCTGGTAAAACTGTCGACAGTCGTCAATCGTCCGTCGACAAGTGTGGTTTTTTTGTCATACTCAAGGCATGTCATGGCGACCACGAGTAGACTTTATGGCCCCTTTGCCAACGGCGCCGCAGGCGGTTATCCAGCAGCACAATCTGGTCGAGCAGGTGGCGGACTACCTGACCCAAGCAATTATTCAGCAACACTTTTTACCCGGCGAACGGCTTTCTGAAGTGCAGCTTTCCCGCGCGCTGGGGGTGAGCCGTGCGCCGGTCCGTGAAGCGGCGCGCTTGCTGGAAAGCCGCGGTTTGCTGATTTCGAAGCCGCGGAAGGGCTTCTTCGTACGTGCGTTGAATACCGTTGAACTGGAGGATGTCTTCGACCTGCGGCTGTGCATGGAGCGGCACGCCATTCAGCGCCTGTGCCAGCGTTACACGCCCGAGGCCGAACAGGCCTTGCAGCAGCAGGTAGCCGTGCTGTGCGAGGCCGCCGCTGGAAACGACGGCACGCGCCGCATCGAAGAAGACTTGACGTTCCACCGCCTGATGCTGCACTACGCAGGCAACGAGCGTCTGCTGCGGGCCTTCGATGACCTGGCCCATGAATTACGCCTCTGCATCGCGCTGATCACCAAAACCCATGAAGCCCCCGAAACCATCGCCACCAGCCATTTCAAGTTGCTCGACGCCCTGGCCACGGGCCGCCCGGAAACCTGCCGCGAGGCCATCGATTTTCACATCGGGGTGGCCAGAGACTTTGTGGTGAAGGGGGTGGGCGAGAGTGAGAGCGAAAGCGAGAGTGGAGCCCCGGCCAATGAAGACCTTCTTTCACGCTGAACAGCGCCTGCACCATCCGCGCACCTACTTCTCGCGGGGCAAGATGCGCGCCCCGCAGGAAGTACCCGAACGCGCCACGGCGCTGCTGGCGGCCGTGCACCGGCTGGGGTTTGATGTGCAGGCTCCCATCGACCACGGCGTCGCGCCGTTGCGGGCCGTGCACTCGCTGGCCTACCTGCGTTTTCTGGAAAGTGCTTATCGGCGCTGGCATGCGCTGGACGAAGACTGGGGGGACGAAGTGATCTCCAATATCTTCGTGCGCTCGCCCAACGCCCTGCGCGGTATCCTGGCCGAAGCGGCACGTTACCTTGCCGATGGCAGCGCGCCCGTGGGCCAGCACACCTGGCACTCGGCGTACTGGTCGGCGCAAAGTGCCGTGTCCGGGGCGGAGGCGTTATTGGCAGGGGAGCGCTTCGCGTATGCGCTGTCACGCCCGCCGGGCCACCATGCGGGCATCGACTCCGCCGGTGGTTTCTGCTTTCTCAACAATGCCGCCATTGCTGCCCAGCACCTCACCGCGCGCTTTCCGCGCATCGTCGTGCTCGACCCGGATATGCACCACGGTCAGGGCATACAGGAGATCTTCTACCAGCGCGACGATGTGCTCTATATCTCCATCCATGGCGATACCACCAACTTCTATCCGGCGGTCTCCGGCTTCGAAGAGGAGCGCGGGGAAGGGGCCGGGCTGGGCTACAACCTCAACCTGCCCATGCCCCACGGCTCGGCAGAAGCGGTGTTTTTCGACCGCCTGGCCCAAGCCTGCCAGGCCATTCGCCTGTTCGAGCCCGATGCGCTGGTGCTGGCGCTGGGGTTCGATATTCATGAGCGCGACCCTCAGGCCAAAGTAGCGGTATCGACACCCGGTTTTGGCGAGTTGGGACGCACCATCGCAAGCCTCGATGTGCCCACCCTGGTGGTACAGGAAGGCGGCTACTACCTGGAAGGGCTGGAAGCCAACGCGGTGAGCTTTTTTGAAGGATTGCTGGGAGCGAAAGAAGGAAAGGAGAACGATTAAGCCAGTATTTCCAACCCCTTTTCGGCCACCAGGTTTAGCAGCTTGAGCGAAGGACCATTGGGTTTTTTCTGGCCTTGTTCCCACTTCTGGATGGTAGACACGCTAGTGTTCAGGTATGCGGCGAACACGCCTTGGCTGGCGTGATTCCTGGTGCGGATCTGCTTGATCTGTATGGCTGTATACTCTTTGACAGGCGGCAGACAGAGCGCATCGAACTCACGCAGCGTGGTGTCTTTCATCACACCCGCCGTGTGCAGGTCTTGAGCCGTTTCATGCACCATATCCAGAATTGATTTATCCATCGTTTTTAACCTCGATCAATGCGCCATACCTGATGGCTTCGGTCAATGCCGCGTCATTATAATTCTTATCATCCATGTGTGGCACTCGGTGCTATATATGACTTGCCCTTTTTGAACCGCGTAGCTGCTTTGGTCTGTGTCTGGCAAGATAGCGTTTTCGGACGTTAAACGATCAAGGACACGGCATGGCGCATCTGCTACGCATCGTGATGATTCACGGCCACCTGAACGGCGTGGTCGAGCTCAGTGTGGACGGCCACACCAATATTTGCGGCACCAACGCGTCGGGTAAAACCACGCTCCAGCGGCTGGTGCCGGTGTTTTACGGCGAGCTGCCCAACAAGGTGGTGCCGAAAACCCGCATGAAATTCGATGCGTTCTATTTGCCCCATCGCAACAGCTACCTGGTATACGAATACCGCCGCGAAGCGGGCAACGTGTGCCAAGCGGTGCTGACCCGTAAGCAGGAAGGCGGCGTGGAGTATCGCTTCGTCGGTGCGCCTTACCGCCCGGAAGACTACCTGGTCGAGACCGAGCAGGGCCCGCTGGCGCTGGACTACACCCAGTGGGCCAGCGGGCTGCGCCGCAGCGGCACGCCGGTGTCGCCCAAGCTGGGGGCCACCTCCGAGTTCCGCTCGGTGATCCAGAACGACTTTACCCAGCTCCACGGCAACAGCCGCGATGGCCTGAAGCTGCGCCAGATCGCCGCCCAGTTCAGCCTGGTCAACCCCGAGCGGCGCATTCGCCATATCGAAAAGCTGGTCTCGGCGGTGCACGCCAAAGAGGGCAAGATGGACACCCTCAAGACCATGCTGGCGGCGATTTTCGAAGAGGACGGCGTCGAGCTACCGGTTACTCGTATTCGCAGTGCCAAGGCCCGTGAGTGGATTCACCAGATGCGCCAATCCATGCGCCTGGAGCCACTGCAGGCCGCGTTGGCCAAACTCTCCGGCATCGACCGGGAACTGGCCGAGCTCGACACTACCCTGTGGCAACTCAAACCCCAGCTGGCCGCCGACCGCGAACAGGCCCAGCGGCAGGTCGCCGACCTGGAAGGCGAACTCAACCGCCACCAGCGGGAGTTTCAGGCCGAAGAGCAGGCCTACGGCGAACGGCGGGATGCGCTCAACGACCAGCACAGCGAAGTGGCAAGCCAGCTGCAGCACGCCCAGCACCGCCTCAACGACCTGCAGACCCGCTTCGAGCAGTACGCCGATGCCGACATGCCCGGCCTGGAGCGGGACATCAACGCGCTGCCCCAGTGGCGCGAACAGCGCGACCAGCTGCAGCAACACCTGCAAGTGATGCAGGACGCAGTAAAGGAAAGCCAGGCGCGCCTGGATGGGCGACTGCGCGAACTCTCCGAAAACCTCGCCCGGCAGACTCAAGAGAACCAGGAGCTGATCGACGCGCTGGTGGAGGAGAAAGCCGAGCGTCGCGAGCAGCAGTGGCAAACCGAACAGCAGCACAACGAGCGCTACCAGCAGGCTCGCCAGCGGCTGGAGAGCGAGTATCAGGCCCAGCTGGAGCTAGGCGTCGAGCAGCTGGCCGAGCTGAAGGCCCAGCTGGCCATGCCCAGCCAAACCCGCGAAGAAGCCCAGGAGGCCGAGCTGGCCCAGGCGCGGCTGGACGACGCCCAGCAGGCCCGCAGCGCGGCCGGGGCCACCCTGGAAGCGCTGCGCCGCGAGCTGGAAGCCCACAAGCGCGAGCGCGACACCGCCGAACAGCATCTCGTGCAGTGCCGCCAGCAGCGGGAGCGCGCCGAGCAGCACTGCTACACCCTTTACCAGCAGCAGACCCCCGAGCAGGGCAGCCTGCGCCACTTCCTGCGCTACCACCGCCCCGGCTGGGAGCAGCAGCTCGGCAAGGTGATCGCCCCGGAACTGCTGGAGCGCCGCGACCTCGCCCCCCAACTGGCCGACAACGCCAGCGACGACCTGTTCGGGCTGGCGTTGGACCTTTCCGCCATCGCGCTGCCCGACTACGCCCAGGACGAAGCCAGCCTGCTGGCCGCCATCGAGGAAGCCGAGAGCGCCAAGGCCCGAGCCCACACCGCCTGCACCGCCGCTGAAAAGGCACTCAAGCAGCACAACGAGCGGGTACAGCAGGCCGATGACGCCCAGGACACCGCCCGCCTGGCCCACCAGCGCGCCGAGCAGGAGGTGGAATATGCCCTGGAAGCGCGTCGCCAGCAGCAGGCTCGCCACGCGGAAAGCCAGAAAGCCCGCCGTGCCCACATCGAAGCCGCCCTGGCCCGCCAGGAGCAGGCCCAAACCGAGCTGCGCGACGAGAAGCGCGACGCCCTGGCCGAGCTGGCCGAAACCCATCAAGGCCAACTGCTGGAGCTCAAGGCCGACGCCCAGAGCCAGCTCGATAGCCTCGATGCCCAGCTACGCACCTACAAACAGCAGCTCAGCGATGCCAACGCCGAACACCAGCGCCAGCGCGCCGAGCTGGAAGAGGCCTTCAGCCAGGAGCTGGCCGAACAGGGCGTCGACCCCGCCCAGCTCAAGGCCACCCGAGCCCGCCTGGAAGCCCAGAACGAGCGCATTCGCAAAACCGCTGCCCGCCAGGAGGAGCTGGCCGAGTACCAGCGCTTCATGCGCATCGAGTGGGGCCAGCACAAACCCCAACTGGTGGCGGAAGAGGCCGAGCTGGCCCAGCGCGACCAACAGCTCAAGCGCGACAAAGCGCATCTGAAAAACGCCTTCCACGCCGCCAGAGAGGCCCATCAGCAGGCAGTGAACGGCCTGAAGGCCCAGCGCGACAGCGCCCGTGGCACCCTGGAAGCCCTGACGCCGCTGCTCAACCAGCTGGAAAGCCTGGAGCTGGTGGCCGAAGGCGCGCCGCTGGAAGCCAGCCTGGGCGATGTGGACGAACGCATCGAACGCACCCGCCAGGCCCTGGCCAGCCGCCACCAGCAGCTGGAGCAACTGCGCCGAGGCTGCCTGGACGTCGAGAGCCAACTGATCAAGGACGCCAGCAGCGGCTTTGCCGATGCCCTGCAAAGCGAGCGCGACAAGCTGCCCAGCGACAGCCCCCGGCTACTGCTGCCGCTGCTGCGCGGCATGCTCAAACTGCTGGAAGACCAACAGCAGCAGCTGATTCAGGAAGGCCGCAACCTCAGCGACGACCTGGACAAGTTCTTCATCGTCTTTCGCGACCTGAACCGGCGCATCAGCGCCCAGAGCCGTCGGCTTTCGGAAGAGGTCGCCGACGACCTGCGCCTGGAAGGCATCACCAAGGCGGAAGTGCGCATTCAATCCACCATCGACGAGCTGGGCTTCTGGGAGCCGCTCAAGCTGTTCGCCCAGCGCTACAAGGCGTGGCGGGAGTCCGGCCAGACGCTGCCCAGCGACGACTACCTCAACGCCCTGGCCGACGTGGTCGATTTGCTGCGCAGCGACCAGCAGTACAGCTTCGAAAGCCTGCTGCGCCTGGAGCTGCACCTGAACGAAGGCGGCACGGACCTGGTGATCAAGAACGACCGCCAACTGCTGGAGTCCTCCAGCCACGGCATGGCGTATCTGATTCTGTGCAAGTTCCTGCTGGCGTTTACCCGCCTGCTGCGGGGCGATGCGCACATCGCCATCCACTGGCCCATCGATGAGATCGGCACCCTGGCCTACCACAACGTCGAAAAACTGTTCGATGCCTGCGACAGCAACCGCATCCATATCGTCGGGGCCTTCCCCAACCCGGAATCCGACGTACTGCTGCTGTTCGCCAACCGCTACCTCATCGAACGGGACGCCCAGCAACAGCGTCAGCTCAAGCGTATCGAGCCGCGTCTCAGCGCGCTGGCGCAGAAAATCAAGCAGCGCCAACAGGAGGTGAGCGCATGATCGAACACGGCCCCCTGCTCGAACGCCTGCTGGCAGGCGACTTCGTCTGCGCCGTCAGCGACGACAACGCCTACCGCCACCTGGCCAACGAAGAGACCCGCGAGGCCATCGACGCCTACCTGCGCCCGCTCAATCGGCGGCTGGCCAGCAACGAGGATGCCAGCGTCTACTTCCTCGCCTGGCGGCAGCTCAACGACACCGCCCGGGAGCAGCTCTCCCGCCAGCTCGCCGATACGCTCAACAGCCTGTTGCCCATGCTGGAGTGGCTGCAACTGGTGCAGGAAGCGCTGGGCCGCGACGCCCTGGCCGCCCCTGGCGACGTGCTCAAGCCCGCCGAGTTCAGCGCCAAGTGCGAAGACAACCAGAGCCTGCGCGAACGCCTGGAACGGCTGGCTACAGACAGCTTCTTTGGCTCCCAGAGCGACCAGCTGGATGCCCAGGTGAAGCAGATCTTCAAACGGCTGAAAGAGCACGGCTACCTGATGCAGCCCCACAGCGAACGCCAGGTGTTCGTGGTGACCGGCAAAATGGACTACCTGGTGGACGTGGTGCGCTTCATCCGCGACGAAGAGAACCTGCCCATCGACGCCGACGAGGACACCGGCACGCAGGAGGCCCTGCTGTGAGTAGAAGTATGGGCAATGGGGCGGGCAGTGGCGTGGGCGAGCTGGAGAGCCGCCTGCTCAAGACCGGCGCGGAACGCCTGGCACTGCTGGGCAAGCACGCCGAACGGCTGATGCAAGCCTACACCCGCGACGACGTACCGCTGGAAGGCCTGAGCGACGGCGCGCTGCGCAAGCTGCTGGCCGCCCGGGTGCTGTGGCGGCCCGACGAGCAGAGCGGCGTCAAACTCTCGCCCAAGGTGCGCGACCTGATCGCCGAAATGCTCGCCGACGAAACCCGCCGCCACGTCAACGCCGACGTGGCCGAAACCCTGGAGCTGATTCGCACTCAGGTCGATAGCTACCGGGAAGCCCGCAGCAAGGGCGAACACTGGCGCCAGGAGCAGCAGCTACTGCGCCTGCGCCAGGAGGTAGACGACCTCAACGGCCGCTTTGCCGACGCCATCGACAGCCTGTGGCAGCGGCTCAACAGCGATTTCGGCTTCGTCAGCCAGCTCAACGACAAGATCCGCGAGAACGACCGCGCCCAGAAGCAGATCGTGCGCCTGCTCGATGGCCTCGCGCTGATCGACTTCGACGAGCTGATCGCCCTGGTAGGCAGCGACGGCAGCCTGCGCAAGCTGCTCATCAGCCAGCTTCAGAACCGCCTTAGCCACCACTACACCAGCCTGCGGGAAGTGCAGCGGCGGCTGATCGAACTCATGGCCCGCTTCCGCAAGCAGCAGGCCCGCAGCCGCCTGATGACCGGCATGGCCGCCTTCCTGCGCGAACACCCAGGCTTCGTGCCCGGCAACTACGCCCAGCGCAGCGAGGTGCCCGCGCTGTTCAACCGCGCCGCACCGCTCAACCCCGCCGCCGCCCCGGCGCTGGACCGCCCCCTGGACACCCGGGTACTGGCCGAACTGCTGCACGAGCTGCCCGCCCCACGCCACGCCGCACAAAACGTGGCCGTGGCCAACCCCGTGCAGCTCGCCGAAGAGAGCCTGGCCGCCGCCCGCCAGCAGGCCCTCAAGCTGGACGTCGAGCGCTTCTACCTCGCGGTGCTCGACCAGCCGCCTGCCGAGCCGGTCAGCGCCCTAGCCTACCTGCAACAGAGCGGCCTGGAGTGGGCAGATGAAATCTGGCTGTTTCAGGTGATCGCCGAATACCAGGGCCTGCCGCGCCGCGAGCAGCAGGCCTTTCGCCTTCATCAGGAAGAGAGCAGGGCCAGCGCCTATAACGACCTGCGGTTGATTCACGATGTGGCCCTGGCGGTGGCGGTATGAACCTACCCAGCCGCGCACGGGCAGGGCTCAACGGCGTGGCCCGGGAGCTCAACCGCCAGCCCACGGTGGAGAAGCCCCGCCGCCAGTGGGTGGAAGACGTGGTGGCCTGGTGCCGCCAGCAGGATATCGATCTCGGCATGCGGCTTTCCAGCCAGGCCCTGCGCTTCGATACCGAGCTGCTGGCGCAGATCGATAGCGTTCTGGCCAGCGCCCACCTCGCCCCGCTGGGCCGCTCGCTCAGCGGCCTGAGCAGCGCCGCCCAGGCCAAAGAGGGGGTGGAAGAGGACAAAGCCACCCGCGAAGGCCCCCGCGCCTGGCGCGTACTGCTCAGCCTGCCGCCCCAGCCCACTCCGGGGCTTTCCCACGAGCCGCGCTGCAGTCGCGACGTGGACGTTCGCCACCTCACGCTGGGGGTCTTCGGCGCGCTGGTGCAGGTGGAAAACCTCGACAGCTTCTACGCCTTCAACCCGAACATCAGCGCCCTCAGCGGCTACGCCCAGCCGCTCATCGCCTACCGAGGCGACAGCCACTACGGCGGCGGCTTCGCCCACCTGGCCGAGGTATGGCGCAAAACCCGCAGGCCGCACCTCTACGCAGGCGACTTCGACGCCAAGGGCGTGACCCTGGCGCTGGACAGCGGCGCCACGCACCTGCTGCTCCCCGACATAGCGTGGCTCAGCCAACACGCCACCCCCCTGCACCAGCCCGCCGGGCAGCTCCCCTACCAACGGCGCCTGCGCCAACTCCACGTCAGCCTACCGCCCCAACACCCGCTAAGACCCTACCTCACGCTGCTGGAAAAACAGCGCGGCCTCAAACAGCAGTGGTTTGAGGGGGAATTGGTGGCGGTGGGGGTTGGTTAGCGGCTTGCTTCTTGGCTGATTTGGCGTGGAGCATCAGCCGTGCAGCGTGTTTCTGATGGTAGGATGAGGCGGAGCAAAGCGTGTCAGCATGCGAATGTTGGCTACATCGCCAAAATTCTCTTTGCACGCTGTAGAAACAATGAGGTAGATTCGATTTGGTGGCTATGAAACCTCAGTCATTGTGATGTCGCGTTCATTGAGGGTTCATGGTAGGGCGTATAATCACTGTTAGGCTTTCAAAAGGTATGAAGTATGAGCAAGGAAATAACCCAAAGTAAAATTATGTCGGCTTTGGATTGGGGGTACGAGAAGGCTGTTAATGGAGTTCCTGGACTGGATTCTGCGCAGGAACTGGCCGAGAGCTATATGCGTAAAGGCGACTGTAGAAAAGAACAAGCAAATTCCCTGATACGTTGGCAAAACACTAAAGCTGGAACTTCTGGTTTTTTGTCGGGCTTAGGTGGAGTTATCACCATGCCGGTAACGTTACCAGCAAATATAACAAGCGTGCTATATGTGCAAATAAGAATGATCGCTGCTATTGCTCATATGGGTGGGCATGACGTGCAAGATGACCAAGTAAAGTCATTGGTTTATGTGTGTCTCACTGGAAACTCGGCTAAAGATATAATGAAGGGGGCTGGTATTACGATTGGAACTAAGCTTACAACGAATACCATCAAGTCGATTTCTGGAAAGACTATTACTGCTATCAACCAAAAAGTTGGATTCAGGCTCGTCACTAAGTTCGGAGAGAAAGGTGCTATTAACCTTGGCAAAGCGGTTCCTTTAGTTGGGGGCATAATTGGTGGCAGTTTTGACTCAATCACAACAAATACAATCGGGAATGTTGCGAGAGATACATTTATTCAATAAATAACAGGAGAAATTGACATGGGGTTTTGGGACAAAGTTAAAAGTGTTGCGAATTCAGCGAAGTGCATGACAGGTTGGCATGCAGGTGAATATTCACATATACAAGGAAAACCTGAGTGCTATTTGGAGAAAACATGTCCAGATTGCAATGAGTACGTTACGAAGAAAAAGCATAAGTTTTCAGATTGGAAATATACGAATAACAGTATGAACAATCCTTGTGATTCAGTTCGAAACTGTATCCACTGTGATCATCAAGAGCAAAAAGTTATTCACCAGTATGAGAAGAACGGAAAAGACCCTAGCTGCAGAATTATAGAAAAATGCAAAAGATGCGGGGATGAACAGTTAGGTAGAGAGTCACACAACTGGATAAGCATTATGGGTCATGAAATTAAAGCCCAAGGAAAACGTAAGTGTAGAGATTGTGGGATAGTAGAGTAAGTAGCCTAACAAAAAAAGTCAGCGGACGCTAATAACGCGCCGCTGCTTTGGGCGTTAGCCAAGAAAACTTTAATAATTACCTGAATCCGTGAGACCGGCCCCCGGAAGCACTTCTAACCCACTGACCTGCATG
>ERZ941748.59-NODE-59-length-64196-cov-10.174116_pt1 | contig 64196 bp, 62 predicted proteins | sample MGYA00521092_ERZ941748 | MGnify/ENA primary metagenome ERZ941748 (study PRJEB32759, sample SAMN07749897) | skin metagenome | biome: transportation; feature: city; material: polyester macromolecule | host: Homo sapiens | place: Hong Kong:ISLAND line | collected... | reverse complement strand
AAGTGCTCGCTGGCGGTGATAGGGAAAGTGTCGGCGCCGGCTTCACGGATTCAGGTAAACAGTATCAGCGATGCCGTTATAAGCGCCAAAACATTATTGGTTCAAGCATCCAGTGACACGCTAAGTGATGTTGACCGTGAATCGATTGCCAGTGAGCTAAAAGGGATCTACGAAACCTTGATAGGTCAGGCAAATGCAACGGATGGCAACGGTCGCTATATTTTTGGCGGCTACAAGGATAACGCTCCGCCATTTGTGAAGTCGGCTGATGGCAGCGTCGAGTATGTCGGCGACAGCAATGGCCGTGAGCAACGTGTTGATGCATCGCGTTTAATGCCGGTTACAGAGACTGGCGTAACTGTTTTTCAGCAAGTGCCCAGTGGCGCGGGTTATGTAGCTGAAGCTAACGCTGCGAACCTTGGCAGCGTAACCTTTAGCGGCCCACAAGTGGTGAGTGTGAATGCCCCTGACTATGGGGATAGTTTTCGTATAAGGTTCGATGAGAACGATGATGATGAGCCAATTTATACCCTGCAGAGGTTTGATGGCTCGGATTGACAAGATGTTGTTGGACAAGTTGAACAGCCCTACGATCCCAGTGGGCAACAGTTGAGCTTCGGTGGTGTTAGTGTAACGCTGAGTGGTGCCTCAGAAGCTGGCGATGAGATTCTCATCGCTCGGTCGGGCAGTGAGCAACGTCCTGCGGATCTTTTCCGTACTATGGAAGCTGCAATCCGAGTTCTGGAGACGCCTGCTGAAACGGCCAGCGAGAAGGCCGCGCTGCGCAATACGCTCAATACGTCCATGCGTGACTTGGACAATGCGATGGATAATGTATTGACGGTACGCGCTTCTGCTGGCGCAAGGCTCAATGAACTGGATGTCATCGATGCGGTGGGCAGCAACCGGATGCTCAACTATGAACAAACGCTATCTGATCTTGTAGACCTTGATTATGCCGCGGCGATCTCCGAATACAGCCTGCGACAGATAGGCTTGCAGGCAGCGCAGCGTGCGTTCGTCGATGTCAAGGGAATGTCGCTGTTCGATTACATGTGACACATGTCTTGTCACGTTGATAAACGCCCAGCCACTCCTCTAGTGGCTGGGCGTTAGTTTATGGGGGCCATGGCTTCGATCAGCCCTTGAGTAAACATGATACCTTGGCTGAACAGCTGTTGAAGAAAGCTGCCAAGATCGGTCATCAAGACCATCAGCAGCGTCAGGCCCACCAGGATGGACGTGGGGAAGCCGATATTGAACACCGTCAGCTGTGGTGCCGAACGGTTCAGGATGCCCAACGACAAGCTAATAATGAGCAGGGGGCCTGCTAGTGGCAAGGCTAGCAGCATGCCGGAAGCAAAGATGGTGCCTGCATAGCGGGCAAGCAGCTCAAAAGCGCCAGGGTTTAGTGTCCCGATACCGATGGGCAGCGTGACAAAGCTCATGATCAGCGCTTCCAGCACCATCAGGTGGCCATTGAAGGCCAAAAACATCAACAGTGTCACCATATAGAGAATACGCGACAACACCATGATGTTGGTGCCGCTAGAGGGATCAAAGAAACTGGCAAAGGCCAGACCCATCTGCAAACCGATGAATTCGCCCGCTGCCTGTACCACGGCAAACATGATATGCATGACCAACCCAATGGCCAGCCCTATCAGCATCTGCTCAATGATGATACCCACACCTGCCCACGACATGAGCGCAACCTCTGGCATGGGAGGTAGCAAGGGAGCGATCACTACCGCGATGACGGCAGCGAGTGCCACTTTGACCTGATTAGGCACGCTGGAGTGGCCCCACAGCGGGGAAGCGGTCATGAAGGCCGTAATGCGCACGAAGGGCCAGAAAAACGCGACCAGCCAGCCCTGCAACTGGGCAAAGGTGACCTCAACCACGGCCTACATCACCATCGCGGGAATATTACTGAATAGACGGTGTGTGAAGTCCGTGATCAAGCCGATGAGCCAAGGGCCTGCCACGACCAGTACGGTGAATACTGCAAGAATCTTGGGGATAAAGGTCAGCGTCATTTCGTTGATCTGCGTGGCAGCCTGAAACAGACTGACCAGCAGGCCGACGAACAGGGCGGCCAGCAGTATGGGGCCTGCCAGGAGTAGCATTACCCGCATACCCTGGTAAGCAAGGCTCATTACCATCTCTGGCGTCATGTTCGTTCTCCTTATCGGCCTGGCGGTACTAAATCATGTAAAAGCTCTCAGCCAGTGAGCCGATGATCAGTTGCCAACCGTCCACCAGCACGAACAGCATAAGCTTGAAAGGAAGTGAAATCGTGACGGGGGGGACCATCATCATCCCCAACGACATGAGTGTACTGGCCACCACGAGGTCAATGATCAAGAAGGGAATGAAGATCGTAAAGCCAATTTGAAACGCGGTTTTCAGCTCGCTGGTGACGAAAGCGGGGAGCAGTACACGCATGGGAAGCTCTTCCGGGCCTTGCATCGGGCCTATGTCGGCCAGGCGCACGAAAAGCGCCAGGTCAGGTTCCCGGGTCTGTGCCAGCATGAACTCTCTGAACGGAATTTGTGCCTGGAGTAGGAACTCTTCAAAGTTGATCGCTTCCTGAGTCAAAGGCACCCAGGCCGTATCGTACACCTGGCTGATAACGGGCGACATGACAAAAAAAGTCAGAAATAGCGCAATACCCAGCAAGACCTGATTAGGGGGCGTGGCCTGGGTGCCCATGGCGGTTCTCAGCAGGCTCAGTACGATGATAATGCGCGTGAAGCTGGTCATCATCAGCAGCATGGCGGGCAGGAATGCCAGTGAACTGAGGAAGAGCAGGGTTTGCAGAGACAGCGACCACTGTTGGCCACCATCGCCTGTTGGCTGTGAGGTCAGGCCGGGAAGCTGCTGCGCCTCTGCGGGCACGCAGAGCAGAGAAAACCAGCAGCCCAGTAATAGCAGGCTGAGGAACCATTTCGGTAGTGCCAGAGAGCGAAACAAAAGCAGAGCATGCGTCATGGTTTGGGCTGAGAGTCGGTGGAGTGCGGGGTGGCGGAATGCTTATGACGATAGCCGGCCAAGGCGCTGCTGAAACGTTGAGCAAAAGGCGCTGGTGAGCCTTCTGGATCAGGCTGCGCACGATCTTCGGGAGCGGGGCGCTCCTGGAGCTTGGTGACTTTCCCGCCACTGACTGCCAGCACCAGCCAGGTATCCTCGATTTCGACGACCACGACCCGCTCTCGGCTGCCAATGGCGGTGCTGCCCACGACACGTAGCTGCGCCCCATGGTCGTAACGATGCTGCTGCCAGCGTTTGAGCAGGGCAGTGCACACCAGTATGATCGCAATCACCAGAACCAGTGCAGCAGCGGTCTTTCCGAGGACGGCCATGCCGATAAGGGCATCGCCGCCGCTTAACGCGTCCACGGGCGTCGATGTCGTCGCGACACTCATCGGTTGAGTTTATGAATGCGCTCGGAGGGCGTGATGATCTCGGTAATACGAATGCCGTACTTATCCTCGATGACCACGACTTCCCCCTGGGCAATCAGGTAGCCGTTGATGAGAATGTCCATGGGCTCACCCGCCAGGCCCTCGAGCTCAATGACAGAGCCCTGGGCAAGCTCCAGTAGCTGCTTGATGGTGAGCTTTGTACGGCCAAGCTCAACGGTGAGTTTGACAGGGATATCCATGATCATTTCCAGATCACGGGTGGCACCACTGCTCTGTTCACCATTCAGAGGGAGGAAGACATCGTCACTGGCTGGCTTGGCCATGGGAGCTTCTTGTTCAGGCTCTTCACTGGCATCCGTTTGTTCGGCAGCCTCTTGCTCCGCCATCGCGGCAGCCCAGGGGTCATCATCGTCACTGGCGGCATCGGCGCTGGACGATGACTCTTCTTGTGCAGACATGGCTTCCGCCCAATCGTCATCAGAAACTTTTTGATCGGGTTTGTTTGGGTCTGTCATGCTTTGGGTTCCTTGGCTTTCTGTCGCGTTGAACCTTTAATAAAGTCCTGGGACGATACGTTATTCATGGCAGCATGGTCGATCAAGCGCAGAACGCGCAGTGCGCGCTGCTGCCGCTGGCTGCCGTACTCACACTCCATGACAGGTACGCCATCGACCCGCGCGGTAATCGTGGAAGGGATGTCCATCGGCAATACATCGCCTTTTTTCAACCCCATCACGTGGGCAATGCGGCTGGGGATCTGAGCGAACTCTGCAATGAGTTCGACTTCAGACTGGCGAAGCTCGCTGGCCATGCGTCGTGTCCAGGTGCCGTCGCTGTCATGGTTGCTGTCATTGATCGGGTTGACCAACAGGTCTCTCAGCGGCTCGATCATGGCGTAGGGCATGCAGATTTGGAAGCTGCTGGATAAATTACCGACTTCGATATTGAACTTGGTATTGACGACGATCTCGTTGGGCGAGTTGGTAATGTTCGCGAATTTGGACTGTATTTCCGAACGCAGAAAGTGTACGTCCAACGGGTATACGACCTTCCAGGCTTCCTTATAGGCATCAATGGCGAGGTTCAGCAGGCGCTGAATGATACGTTGTTCGGTATTGGTGAACTCGCGGCCATCTGATTTCGTCACGAAGCGTCCATCACCGCCAAACAGGTTGTCTACCACCATGAAGACCAGGTTCGGGGGGAAGACCACCAGTGCGGAGCCACGCAGTGGCTTCATCGATACAATATTGAGGTTTGTGGGCACCGGGACGTTGCGAGAGAATTCGCTGAAGCTTTGGTAACGCACTGACTCGACGGTAATATCCGAGCTGCGACGAATCAGGTTGAACAGCCCATTACGAAAATAGCGCGCAAATCGTTCGTTGATAAAGTCCAGTGCATGCAAACGCTCCCTGATGACCCGGTGTTGAGTCGACGGGTCGTAGGGGCGTATGCGCGCTTCATCTGATGTGTGTGATGACGTAGCGGTCGGCTCATCATCACCACTGACGCCCTTCAAGAGAGCATCGATTTCTTCCTGGGACAGTAGATCGTCCTGCGACATGAACGGCTCCAGTACCCGGGATTATTGAACGATGAATTCGGTGAACAGCACTTCCCGGAGATCCAGGGGCGGCTGATTCTCAGTCAGGGGAACCGATAAACGACTGATAATGTCCTGAGCCAGCGCTTCCTTACCTTCGGTGGAGGTCAGCTCACTCGCTTGCTTGCCCGACAGGAGAATCAGCAGGCGGCTGCGTACCTGGGGCATGTGCTCTTCAATGATGGCTTTGCTCTGTTCGTTGCCTACGCGTAGTGTAATACCGGTATAGAGCAGGCGTGACCCGAAACGATCATCGGCCAGATTGACAGTAAAAGGTTCGATGCGCGTAAAGACAGGTGGCGTCGGCGCGAGCGTCTGCTGCTGGGTTTCGCCTTCGGCTCCGCCCTGCTGGTCAAGAACGAGATAGATAGCCGCTGCTGCCCCTGCGGTGGAGAGCAATACCAGCATGATCATTACTATAAGCAGTTTTTTAGATCCGCCGCTTGATTCAGCCATTGTGATTCCCATGGTATTCATGCATGACACTCACCAGGCATTATGCCGAACGGGTGTGATCATGAAGAAACGAACAGGCTTATTGGAATAGCCTATCTCTTGGTTTAGCAGGCTGCTACTTTCGACAGCCCATGCTCCCTACTATGTACCTGGCGTTTTTCTCAGGCATATAAATCTACCCGGCCGTCCAGCGTGGTCGTCACCATGCTGTTTGTCTCTACTTCCGCAGCAACGTCCTGTGTGCTAGTCCCATGCTGTGTGCCTGTTTCCGGGTTTTGCTGTGAAAACGCTTGGCCGCTTGCATTTTGTTCACCGACAGAAGCATCAGTCAAAGCGATACCCTGTTCAGCCAGAATTTCTCGCAGTTGTGGTATAGCTTGCTCGAGCACTTGGCGGACCTGTGCGTGGGCCGTCAAAAAGTGAGCCTGGGCGCCATGCTCCGTCATTTTTAAAGAAATGGAGAGTGGGCCGAGTTCAGCAGGGTGAAGATTCATTTTCACCTGCTGTTCACCGCCAAGTTGGGTAATGTGAACCAGTTGCTGCCCAAGCTGTGATGGCCATGAAGGGCTTGAAACGGGCGCGCTTAGGGTAGCCTGGGTCGGTGTAATCGATGATGCTGACACAGAGGGCACTGCATTGTTAGGCGCCATTAGTGAGGGAGCTGCTGGCGCGGAACTCTGGGCGCCCTCTGGCGTTGCCAGACTCTGTATGACATTGGTGGGGGCAGTGTCAAAGGAGCTGCGTGCTAAAGCATTAGCCGTATCGCCTGTCAGGTTGGCATAAACACTTGTCGGCGATAGCAGCGGCTGTTTAGCTTGAGCGTCCAGCGTTTGGTAGATATTTGCAGTGCTATTACTCGCTATAACGAGCTGGCTAGTCACTGGGTTTAGTGATTGCAGCAGGGGTAGAACCTCGTGCTCTTCCAGTGACAGCTGTTCGGCAATCGAGCGAATAGTTGCTTCAACCACTGGAGGAGCGGGTGTCGTAGCAGTCTCCGTTTGATATGAGGTCATCAATGTTAGCCGCTGCGCGATTTCCTGAAGCTCGCCCTGAGAGGGCAGGGGTGCATCTAATGAGACTAACTCGGAGGATGATCGCTCAGCTTCGGACAAGACACTTGATGCAGGGGCGCTGCTGAGATAACCCATGAGCGCCTCGAGAGCCTCTGTATCCAATTGAATGCCCAGTGCATCAAGGGCGCTTGAAAAAGATGCAGAAGGAAGTGCATCTGATGAAGCGGTGAGCTGCGCAGATGGATTCGCTGCGTGAAGTAGGCGATGTTGTCCTTGCGATGCCAGCTGCAGCGTCTGGCGAAATAAACCATTGTTAGGTGAGTCACCTGAGGTTCTGGAAGCACTGCCTGTGGTGCTAGCATGGCCCTGACTCACGGAAAGTAGCATGTCGATATTCATATAAATCCCGGCGCCACGTTACAGCGGCTTATCAGGGCTCTGACGAGCCATACGGTTAGTGACCAACTCATCGTTGGCTTTCTGTTCATGCCTTGCCTGCCGTCGATGCTCTTCCAGCAAGCGTCGTGAGGCCAGTGTATCGTAAGAAGAGAGCCGACGCTGCTCCTGCTGCCAGTTCTGCTGGCTTTGCTGTACGCGTTTCTGTTGCGCTGCCAAGGCTTGACGTGCTCGGCTCAGTGCCGCATCAAGAGACGCCAGAAACTGCTGATAGTTATACATGGTGGCAGGGTCGATACCTTCTCTCATCGCCTGCTGCAGGCGTTCGGCGTACTCCACACGATAACGGCTCAGTGACGCTAGCTGCGCCTCCGTTTGTTGTTCCGTTTGGCGCTCCTGGGCTAGCAACTTTCCCGCTTGGTCCCGCGCATCACGCGCCAGGTCGGTCAGCATGTCGATCTGATGGTTACTCATTTAGCCTCCCACCACCGTGCGTAGCGCCTGGCGAGACTCGGCCAGCGTTGCGCACTCATCAATGTTTTGTTGTAAAAAGCGCTCCAGGCTTGGAAAGCGGTTGACCGCCTCGTCCAGTCTGGGGTCGTGTCCTGGGCTATAGGCGCCCACACTGATCAGGTCTCGGTTGCGTTGATAGCGCGAGAAGATCTGCTTGAAGGTGCGTGCTTCCTGCTGTTGCTCGGGCGTGACGATGGCCGTCATGGCGCGACTGATCGAGGCTTCGATATCGATGGCGGGATAGTGACCCGCCTCTGCCAGGGTGCGCGACAGCACGATATGGCCATCCAGTATGGCGCGGGCAGAATCGGCAATGGGATCCTGCTGGTCGTCGCCTTCCGTCAGTACGGTGTAAAAGGCAGTAATAGAGCCGCCGCCGCGCTCTGCGTTACCGGCGCGCTCTACCAGCCCCGGTAACTTGGCAAATACGGAAGGTGGATACCCCTTGGTGGCAGGAGGCTCACCAATGGCCAGCGCAATCTCGCGTTGGGCCATGGCGTAGCGGGTAAGCGAATCCATGATCAGCAGGACATTGCGCCCTGAGTCGCGAAAGCTCTCCGCAATGCGCGTGGCGTAGGCTGCCCCTTGCAAGCGCTGCAACGGGGAGGTGTCCGCAGGTGCGGCGACCACGACGGCACGCCGACGACCTTCCGGGCCCAGTATGTTGTCAATGAAGTCCTGCACTTCGCGGCCACGCTCGCCAATCAGGCCGACCACGATGACGTCCGCTTCGGTATAGCGTGCCATCATGCCCAGCAGGACGGATTTACCTACGCCGGAACCCGCAAACAGGCCCATCCGCTGCCCTCTACCCACACTCAATAGCGCATTGATGGCACGAATGCCCACATCGATTTGTGCTTCGATGGGCGCTCGAGACAGCGGGTTCAAGGGCCTCGAGCTGAGCGTCGTGCGTGACGCTTCCTCGAGGTTTTCTCGGTCGTCGAGGGGCGTGCCGTTGCCATCGAGTACCCGCCCAAGCAGTTCGTCGCCCATTGGGAAGCGGCGCGCGCTATGCCCGTTGCCATCGACCAGCGGTGTGACACGAGCGCCGGGCATCAAGCCGGAAATCTCTTCGAGCGGCATCAGGAAAAGCTTTTCGCCTGAAAAGCCAACGACTTCCGCTTCGGCAAATTTATCGCTGTCGTTCAAGCGACCATCGGCGCCGGGTAATTCAATGTGGCAGGCGCTCCCTACGGCGACGCGTAACCCGACGACTTCTATGACCATGCCCGTGGCCCTGACGACCCTACCGCTGGTGCGGTAGTGAGGCAGGCGGCTGATGCGCTGAGTGGTGCGCTGAAGGGCTTTGCGCCAGCGGTGCTGATGCGGGCAGGAGAGCGTGTTCATCGTATCAACCTGCGGAAGGAGCGCTATGGCGCTTGCGCAGCTGTGTCTGGACGCTTTGCCAGCGACTTTCAAAGGTTGCGTCCAGCTCCCCTTGAGCGCTGGTGACTCGGCAGCCTCCACGGGAGAGTTGATCATCAGGCTGGAGTACCCACTGGGCAGCCTCTAGCTCACTCCCCAGGTGTTTTTCAACGAGGGTGTGGTCTGTCGGGTTCAGCCAAAGGCGCTGTTTGCCCACCAGAGGCGGCTCAGTGTGTAGAAGCTCACGCACGATCTGCAGGATGTGGTCAGGGTGTTTATCAAGCGCATCACCAGCCAGCTGCTTGCCAGTCGCTAGCGCCAGCTCGGCAAGATCATGGGCGATGGTGTCGTCCAGGCGCTCGAGTGCCTCGGAAAACTGCTTTGCCAAGGATGCCAGTGGCGCTAACGCTTTTTGCAACTGTGCATTGAGCTCCTCGGTCGCTTGTGCACGGCCCTCCTCAAGGCCCTTGGTCAGCCCTTCTTCATGGCCGCGTGACAGGCCGGCCTGGTACCCCTCTTCTTCGGCCGCCTCGCGAATCTGCTCATAAATTCTTTGACGCTCCTGCTCTTCACGGGCGCGTGCTTCTGCAGCGGCTCGTTTAGCCGCTTCGACCTTGCGTTGGTGTGCCGTTGGGCCTTGTCCGCGGTCATTATCCGACGCTTGTGAGGCGAGCAGCTCCTCCATTTGCCAGCGGCGCCACTGGCCGTGGCGGTCGAACTCAGGTGAGTGAGTATTAGACATACTCATCATCTCCACCGGCTAGCACAATTTCGCCTGAGTCGGCCAAGCGCCGCACGATCTGCAAAATGGCTTTTTGCTCGGTTTCCACTTGCGACACCCGGATGGGACCGCGGGCTTCCATGTCTTCGCGTACCAGATCGGCAGCACGCTGCGACATGTTGCGCAGGAACTTGTCCACCAGTGCGTCCTGGGCTCCCTTGAGTGCCACCACCAGTGAGTTGGTCTCCACCTCCTGAAGCACCATCTGAATGGCACGATTGTCCAGGTCGAGCAGGTTTTCGAACAGGAACATTTCGTCGATGATTTTTTGTGCCAGATCTTCGCTGTGGGAGCGCACCGTCTCGATGGCGACTTCTTCCTGGGACGAGTTCATCAGGTTGAGGATCTCGGCAGCCGTTCTCACGCCGCCCATCTTGCTGCGCTTGAGGTTCTGGCCGTCCAGCATGCTGGTGAGCACTTCGGTCAGCTCCTGCAGGGCTGCCGGTTGAACACCGCTAAAGGTGGCAATACGCAGTACGACATCGTTGCGTAGCTTCTCTTCGAACAGTTCGAGAATGTCAGCCGCCTGGTGACGATCCAGATGTACCAGAATGGTCGCGATGATTTGTGGGTGCTCGTCACGAATCAGCTCGGACACCATGGAGGCTTCCATGAGGTTGAGCGCATCGATACCCGAGTTGTTGCCCGTAGATTCGAGAATGTCCTCGATCAGGCTGGTGGCGCGCTCGCTGCCCAATGCCTTGGTCAGGACGGAGCGGATATGCTCGCTGGAGTTGAGGTTCAGCGCGACAAACTCTTCGGTTTCCCGATGGAACGCCTCCAGCACGGCCTTCATATCTTCATGCGACACTTGATGCAGTCGTGCCATCTCGGTGCTGATCTCCTGCACCTCGCCGGCGCTGAGAAACTTGAATACCTCGGCGGCGCTGTCTTCGTCCAGGGCCAGCAATAGAATGGCGCTTTTACGTGCTCCGCTCATCTCCGTGATGCTAGTCATTGGCATTCATCCAGCTGCGGATAATCATGGCCACCATGCGTGGGTCTTCCTGGGCCATTTCGCGCAGATCATTGAGATTGTGTTCATACAGTGATGTCTTGCGTCGACGTTTGGGCTTGTCGCTGTAGGTGTCCCCGTCATTGACATCACCGTCTCTTTCATCAACATCACTGTCATCGTCACTGCCGACACTGGTGTTCAAAATACCACCGGGCGTCGCTGTGGCCACCAAAGGCGGCTGTGTGTAGCGTTTGATCAGCGGGCGAAGAATCAACCAGTAAAGCAGGAAAGCCACCAGCGCCACCAGCAAGTAGCGACCCAAATTGGCTGCCATGGCCAATGTGTCTGGCTGCTGCCACCAGACGGTTTCGGTGCGTGGGTCTTCATCGATAGCAAACGGCGTATTGACAATTTCGACCTGGTCTCCGCGTTGACCAGAGAACCCCATGGCTTGCTGAACCAGGCGCTCCAGCTGTGCCACTTCTTCAGCACTGAGGGCGACTTGCTCGGTCCCCCCCTCTTCATTGGTGACCGTACGGAAATTCACCACCACAGCCGCTGTCAGGCGCTCTATCTGTCCCAGGCGGTGCTGGATGTGCTCGATGCTGCGATCGACCTCGTAATTGACGACATCTTCCTGGCGCAAGTTGCGCAAGGCACCTGGCTCAGTTGTCGTATCCTCTGCATTGTCATCGGGTTGGTTGATAGGGGAGGGGGCAACGCCTGGCGGCGTATTACTCAGCGCGCCGGGAATGCCTGACGCCAGCGGGTCATCTCCATCGTACGACAGGCTTAGCTGGCGGCTACGTACGGCTGACTCGTTGGGGGTCTGGTTGGGGCGATAGCGTTCTGAGGTCTCTTCGCGGCGCGAAAAATCGATTTGTGCAGCGACCTGCGCGCGGACGTTGTCGCGACCTACTATCGGCAGCAGAATGTTTTCGATGCGCTGCTGATAAGAGCGCTCGACTTCCGTAATGTAAGCAAGCTGGGTGCCGTCCAGGTCATTGCCCTGCTGTGAGTTAGCGGTCAGCAGACGCCCATTTTGATCCACAACGGTTACGTTTTCGGTGGAAAGCTCCGGAACACTACTAGAGACCATGTGGACAATGGCGCTGACCTGTCCCTCTCCAAGAACGCGCCCGGGCAGCAGTGTCAAGACGACGGACGCCTTGGCGGGCTCTCGGTCACGTATGAAGACAGATGGCTTGGCCATGGATATGTGAACGCGCACGCGCTCCACGGGGCCCAGAGATTCAATCGAGCGTGCCAGCTCGCCTTCCAGACCGCGTTGAAAATTGACCTGTTCGGCGAACTGACTGATCCCGAAAGCCTGGTTGTCCATCAGTTCCAGCCCAAGGTTGCCGCCTCTGGGAAGCCCTTGCTCGGCAAGCTGGAGTCTTAACGTGTGTACTTGAGCGCTTGGCACCAGTAGGGCCTGACCGCCTTGACCGAACTGGTAAGGCACGCCGCGGCTGTCCAATTCGGCAATGATGCGCCCACCGTCCGCTTCGTTCAGGTTGCTGTAGAGTACACGGTACTCTGGGCTGCTGGCCCACATGAAAAGCGCAGCCACCACCGCGATGGAAGCTGCTGAAGCGATCAAGACAACCACCAGCGGATTGCCTCGCAGTTGCTTCATTGCGCGTTCGAGGGCTGATGGGGATGCGGATTCGCTAGAAGACACCCCGCTTTGCGAAGCGTTTGCTGTCGTACTGTTTGGACGGCCTGCCGTAGCACCGGTTTCGCTCATGCATCCCTCCAGCAGGGTTGGCAAAACGGGTGTAGGCCCAGGCGCATCACTAAAGAAGGCATAGGCTCTTTCCGTCAATCGCGGTGATCCACCAAAAAACAGGGCGGAATTATGATGAACGCCATTATGATGAGGTGTGTCCACCATAAATGAACGAAAAGCCTGGCTTTTCGCGCGCATTTGTTCGTATGAGATGGGCTGTGTCAGTGGTAGGCTCCTGCTAACACATTAAACGTCGCGATATGAGGAGTTGGTATGAGTTCGCCCTCCCTACAGTCTGCCCTTCAGCAAATGCATAGTCTGGCGGCACAGGCTGCCCAGCCCGTTCGTGGTGAGCAGGTCTCGACGGTCGTGGGGCAAGCTGGATTCGGCAGTGAACTACAGGCGTCTATCCAGAGAATCAATCGTTTACAGCAGTCAGCCAATGCCAAGGCGATGGCCTTTCAGGCGGGAGAGCCGAATATTGAGCTCAACGATGTCATGGTGGATATGCAAAAAGCCAGCGTGGCCTTCCAGATGGGTATGCAGGTGCGTAACCGGTTGGTGACTGCTTACCGAGACGTCATGAATATGCAGGTGTAAGGTGACGTACAGAGCGTGATGCTGTGGTGCCGCAACGCTAGAAAGCGCCATCAGTAGGAGCGCTATTTTGTAGTGTTTTTGTCCTGTGGCTATCGTGAGGTTCACTATGTTATGGGGTTGCCAGCGCAAAAGAGCGCTGGCAACGTCATACGTTCAAGGAAATCAGGTTGCCCTGTAGCTCTCCCAGTCGCTCTGCCATCGTAATGACCTCCTCGGCAGGAATTTGGCGAATGACATCGCCGGTTTCGCTGTCGATGACGCGGGTAATGATGCGTGAGGAGTCCTCGCTGATATCGAACTCGAGTCCGCGTGCCCTCATGGCTTCATTGATACGCTGTATCGGTTCCAGGAGTTCTTCCCTTGTCGTGCTCAATGCCAACGACTGATGTTCCTCCTGGGTGGGGGCGGTCAGCTCGGGAGGCGTGCGTATTGGTCGCTCCTGTGAGCCGGGAATACTTGACGTGGCGACCGCTAGGTCGATTGGCAGTGGGCCCATAAACAACGTTCCTCTTTGCTAAGCCATTCAAGGCTGGGTAACGTAAACTTAGAGGTCGATGCAGGTGTTGGATAGCCTCCAACAGAGTTATCGGCGAGATGTTCACAAACTTTATCTTTTTCAGTATAGACAAAAAGAAAAGCCTGATAGGCAGTAATCGGCATGCGGAGCCATTGGGGCTTCTGCTATGCTCGGTTCCCTTATATCAAGGGTGGGTTCACATGACCACCGCGGCTGTGAAAGCGAGGCACGCATGGCAGTCCAGCAAGATGAGTATGAACGTATTTCAAATCCATCCGCCATCAGTTCTCTGCTGAATACCATGATAGAGGGTGGTGGGGTGTCGCTTTGCCTTGATACCCCGGAGGCGCGTCCAGAGCCCATTGTATTAATGGAGCAGCACGAGGGTGAGACGCTGGTAATGGACTTGTCTTCCGTTGACTATTTGCTGTATCGCTTGGAGCAAGGCGAGCGTTTCTTTCTGCGGGGGCAATCTCAAGGCAAGGTGTTGCGTACACCGCTGCTTGCCCTCACCGAAACGCGCCGTTCTGGTGGGCGTTTTTTATGCTGCAGTGAATATCCGGACTCCGTAGATGTGCTTCAGCGGCGTGAGTCATATCGCGCTGAGCTGCGTATGGGCATGGTGGTCTCCGCGACCGTTTATGGCGCAGGCGAAGAAGGAGCGCCAGGCGAGTTGCGAGACCTCTCTCAGGATGGGTGTCAGCTTGAACTGCCGTTGACAGCGAGCGGCGTGCTAGCCGAGTCATCGGAGCCCATGCGTCTGGTGTTGGCATTTCCAGACGGTACTCAGTTCGAAGTGCATGCTATCGCTCGCCATCAAAAAATGGATCCAGAGCGTCACCTGTTACGCGTTGGCTTTCGTTTTGCAGGCTGCACCTCCGAGCAAGAGCGGCAGATCTGGTACTTCGTATGCGAAATCGAGCGGGAGGCTGCTCGCTACAAGAAGGAAGCCCAGGAGGAGCGTCAGCCCTCTCCGCTGTTCGCACAGCCTGGTAAGCGTGTGCCAAACGGTGAGCAGGTGGGGCGGCGTGACATTCGTCGTTACGCGACGCCAATGGCAAGGCGTGTGGTTAAAGTGGCAGCCTATCTGGATGCTCAGTTGCTGATGCTGACACAAGGCCATGATGTTGACTCACGACAGCTATCGCGCAATGCCGACCGTATTCTGCAGCTTCATGAAGAGGATCGCGAGGCGCTGCTGTTCGCGTCGCGCTGCTTGTCCATGGAGCCACTGTTGGTGCGGCATGGTATTGCCGTAGCGGTTCATCTGCTGGATCTGGTGGGCGAAAATGTGCCGCGTGATGTGCGCAAGGCAATCGTTGCCAGTGGTCTGGTGCATGATCTGGGGAAAGCGCTGATACCTCAGGTGGTCTTCAAGGCGCCCAATTTCGAGCCCCGTCATCGCCACATGTTGAGTGAGCATGTGTCGCTGCTAATGGCTCGATTGAAGACTTGCCAGTGGTTATCTGCCACGGTGGCGCAGGCGGTCATTGGTGGCATTAACGAGCGCCTCGATGGTAGTGGCTATCCTGATGGGCTGACCGGGAGCGATATCACTGAGCTGTCTAAAGCGAGTGCCGTGGTGGATGTAGTGGAAGCGATGAGGCGGGATCGGCCGGACCGACCGGCGCGAACTGCCCAGCAGATCTATCGACACCTGTTGAATCATCCTCATCAGTTTGATGTGCGATGGATCAAGCGCTACATCGAGCGCTTCAAAACGTTACCCATTGGCTCGCTCGTGCTGTTTTCCAGCGAACAGCTGGGATGGATTGTTCGCCTGGATGACGCAGGCGCACCTTTTGAAGTGGCGTTGACCCAGCAGGCGGAGCCACCCATGCGTGAAAACTTGCTTGGAAGCGTGCGGGGTGATGTGCGTGAGCGGCTTGGTAAGCCGATGCGAGAAGTTGCTGTCTCTACTTGAGCCCGTACCGCACCTTTGGAAAGTCACCTGTCGTCAATGAAATAGTGTCGGTACTTATTAAAGTCTGCTGACAGGGCGCCGATATGTCAGTTAGCGAGCAATTATGCCAAGTCTCAATTATCCAGCAGCGTATCGCTCTTTGTCGGCTGCTGCTTTTACAAGGAGGGCCCTCTGATGACCTATACTCGCAGCGGTGCAGCCTACGGTCGTGGAGCAGGCGCTTATGCCCGGGTCGGCGTGGAAAGTGGTGTCATGTCGGCGGACCCACACCAGCTGATCGTCATGCTTTTCGATGGCGCACAGGCGGCGATTCGTGCAGCCCGCATTCACATGCAGGCGGGCAACACGGTGGAGAAAGGTAAATCCATCTCCAAGGCGCTGGATATCGTCAATAATGGCCTGGCCGCCGCGCTGGACCAGGAAAAAGGTGGCGAAATTGCTGAGCAATTGGCATCGCTGTATGACTATATTGCCCGTTTGCTGTTAGCTGCGAATCTGCGTAACGATGAAGAGAGCCTAAGTCAGGCGGAGCAGCTGCTCGAGGACATTGCCTCTGCATGGCGTGAAATTGGTCAACGGCAAAGTGCGTGAGGCAATATGACAGCTTCCGAAACGGCTCATGACAACTCCAGGCAAGCGCTCATTGATGCCTATGCAAGGCTGCTGGCGAGTGTGCGCTATATGCATGAGCTTGCAGATAAAGAACAATGGGCAGAGCTGATCGAGCAGCGTAGTAACTACGTCATGCTGGTGGAAAAGTTGCGTGAATTGGACAGCGTGGTTCGGTTGGATGATGACAGCAAGCGGCGCAAAGCGGAGTTGCTTGAGCAGATCCTGGAGCATGATGTAGACATTCGCCGTCGCCTGGTTGCCAGACGAGATGAACTCGGTAAATTAATCAGTGTGACGCAGCGGCAGCGAGATTTGCATCGCGCTTATGCCCCTCAGCAGGGGAACAGTGCTTTCCCTGTGGATGCCGAAAAGGATGAGGGTGTCTCGTGAGCGGCATTACGCCGCTCATCGATACACTGTTACATCAGGTGCTGGGTCGGCAAGCTGAGGCGTCCTCTCAGCGTGCCTTGAATTCGCCGGTTCAACCAGTGTCGCCAGGCGAAGGGCCAAGAGCCTTGCAGGGCGATGCTAGTCTGGATGGACGGCCTTTACCCCCGGTTCTGGGGGATCTGCGGCGCTTGCCGGGGGCTGTGGACGGGCTGCGGCAGCCTCCCGCCGGGGAGCCGACGCAAAACGCAACGCCCAGCTCAACGCAAACGCACTTCAGTCCGGCGGCACGTACGATTGCCGATGTGTTATTGCGCTTTCCTGCGCCTCCTGCCGCCATCAGGCCGACAGCCCCCTTGTTATCACCTCAGGAGTCGCCGTCGACCACGCTGTTGGCGAGTCGTCTGGAAGGTAGTATCCGTGACAGCGGGTTATTTTACGAATCACACCTCAAGCGCTGGTTTCAGGGTGAGATGTCCCTTCAGCAACTGTTGCGTGAGCCACAGATGCAGCCGGGGCCGCGCCCTACGGCTCTGCCCCTGCCAGGTATGGCGCCCTTGGCGACGCAGGGTACGCCCTTGGGTGTACCCTCGTCCCAAGGCAGGCCCTTGGCGATCCTGCCCGAATATCCTCTGGTCCCCCTCAAGGGAACCGCTGCTCTGTTAGACCGGCCGCTGCCTCTCCCCGTCGCTTCTTCTGCCATGGCGGTGCCCTCGACGCCTGCCGTCCCGACCACCCAGCCTGACCCCCTCTTTGTGGTCGAACGCCGAGAAGCAACCAGCGCTCAGCCAGCCACGGTGGTTACGGAGCAGGAAATGGCTTCTCGGAGTGTGAGAGAAGTGGTGCATGACAGCTTGCAGGGAGTGGTGCGTCAACAGCTGGAAATGCTGGTCACCCCGACACTACGTTGGGAGGGTGACGTATGGGCCGGTATCTTCATGGCGCTTGTCGTTAACCTGCCTGGGCGTGACACGCATGATGAAAAGCAGCCCGCCGATGACGCTCCGTCTGAGTGGCGCTCAGAAATACAGCTCGATGTGCCGGAGTTGGGGGTCTTTAGTGTTGCGCTTTGGCTGCATAAACAGGTGCTGAGCATTGATTTGACCGCTGGTAGCCTGGAAACGTATGAGCGGCTCAATAGCGGGCTTGATCGCTTGGAGCAGCGTTTGAAAGCGCTGGATTTTGCCAAAGTGCAGGTCAACGCTCGCTATATTCCACCTGAGGAGCCTTCCGATGTTGCCCGGTGAGCGTCGGCGCCAAGCCGTTGCGCTGGCCTACAAGGAGGGGGAGCAGGCGCCGCGCGTAGTGGCAAAAGGGTACGGTGATTTGGCTGACAGAATCATGGCAGAAGCCCAGCGGCAGGGTATCTACGTCCACGATGCGCCTGAACTCGTTGCCTTGCTGATGCAGTTGGAGTTGGATACTGAGATCCCTGCCAGCCTGTATCAAGTGGTGGCGGAGCTACTGGTGTGGGTGTTCGAATTATCAGACGGCGAGCTGAGTCAGCGTGAAAGGCGCAAGTAGCCAATGCAGTCGTTGTATGCAACCATGATGCGAGGTAAAGAAAAAAGTCATCAATGGCGCCACTATAACGGTCATAACGATGCGCCTGGGTCGTTCGATGGGACACTATGAGTCAAACAAGCTTTCTTGATGAAATACAAGAGATAAACCTCGCTTACCTTCTGCTTGCTCAGCGCCTGTTGAGCGAAGATCGGGAGGCGGCCATGTTTCGTCTCAAAATTGACGGTGAGCTGGCAGATCTGTTGGTCTCACTGAATGCCTGGCAACTCACCAAGCTGGCCCGCAGCAACCAGTTGGTCTGTCGCTTCAGTCATGCCAGCGGCGAGCGGCTGTGTCAGGTTCTGGACAACCCGCGAGATCAGGGGTTGGCAGGATTGCATGCTTCACTGCTATCTGCCTGTGAGCCTTTTTCCTCACTATCGTCAGGAGAGTCGAAGTGAGTCAAAAGAGCCTTGTGGATGAAATGCATCAGGTGCAGCTGGCCATTGAGCTGATCGAGCTGGGTGCTCGTCTACAAGTGCTGGAGACGGAAACGGAGTTGAGTCGTACCCGTTTGATCAAGCTCTATAAGGAAGTGCGCGGCATGTCACCACCTAAAGGCATGTTGCCTTTTTCGGCAGACTGGTTCGTCACTTGGCTGCCGAATGTGCACTCATCACTGTTTTATAATATTTATCTTGGCTTGCTCGAAGGTACGGAGTGTGAACGTATCGACGCTTTCGTCAAAGCGTACCGGTTATATGAAGAGCAGGTATCGCTTGAGGGTGCAGAGTCGGTGTTGGGTCTAACGAGAGCGTGGACGCTGGTGCGTTTTTTCGAAAGCGACCTGCTGCAATTGACCACTTGCACTCGTTGTGAGGGCCGCTTCGTGGCACATGCCCATAGTCCCGTTCATGACTACGTGTGTGGTATTTGCCAGCCCCCCTCGCGGGCCGGCAAAACACGCAAATCAGGGCGTTGAACGTATAAAATTGTCACACCTCTGGCGGCCGTGAACAAAAGCAATAAACTGCGTTTTAACGCATAGATAGCGGTAAAAGTCGTTGATACTTTCTCATTAAACCGTGCTGTCACCTGAGTATGATAGACCTAAGCTGCATTTTAGATAGGGCTGCCGACATCTTTTGGTTGGGTGTCGAGTATGGCTCTGTTGATAAACCACTCATATCGCAAGGACACTGCTTGTGCTGATACTCCTGGGTTATGTCGTTGTCTTGTTCTGCGTCTTTGGCGGCTATGTGATGGCTGGTGGTAGCCTGGGGCCGCTCTATCAGCCCTTGGAGCTACTGATAATTGGAGGCGCTGGCGTGGGGGCGTTCCTGGCGGCCAACAACGGTAAGGCGATCAAGGCCACGTTCAAGATTTTGCCAAGGCTCAAGCGTACCAAGAAGTACAACAAGGCCTTGTACATGGAACTCATGGCTCTGCAGTACAAGATTCTGTCCAAGGTGCGTCGAGAGGGCATGCTGGGGATCGAGCGCGATATTGATAACCCCCAGGAGAGCCCGCTATTTCAAGAGCATCCTGACGTACTGGCCGACTCTCATATCATGGACTTCCTGACGGATTACCTGCGCTTGATGGTCAGCGGTGGCATGGAACCCATGGAAATCGATGAGCTGATGCTCCACGAAATCGAAGTCTTCGAGCAAGAGGCGCACATCCCTATTGATGCGATTGCCAAAGTGGGAGATGCCATGCCTGCTTTTGGTATCGTGGCAGCCGTCATGGGGGTTATCAAGGCGTTGACCTATGCGGACGCTACGGCAGAACAGATGGGGCAAATGATCGCCATGGCGTTGGTGGGCACCTTCCTCGGTATTTTGATGGGCTATGGCTTCATCAGCCCGATTGCCAGTTATGCCGATCGCCAGGCCAAGGAAGCTGAAAAAATGCTTCAGTGCATTCGCGTGACGCTGTTGGCCAGCTTGCACGGCTATGCTCCACAGTTGGCGGTCGAGTTTGGGCGCAAGGCGTTGCATAGCACCGAGCGCCCCAGCTTCTCTGAACTGGAGGAGTACGTGCGCGATGCCAAAAAGGGCGGTAATGCATGAGCAAGGGAGGGGATAAGCGCCCGATCGTCATCCGGCGCAAAAAGGTGGTCCATGCCCACCATGGGGGGGCATGGAAAATCGCACTGGCAGATTTCATGACGGCGTTGATGGCGCTGTTCCTCGTCATGTGGATTCTTAGTGTATCCAGTGAAGAGACGCGCAGAGGCGTTGCCGAGTATTTCAGCACGCCGCTGGTCACGGCGATTACCGGTGGTGATCGTTCGGGGAGCACTCGTGTTATACCGGGCGGTGGGCCGGATCCCACCCATAGTGATGGTGAGCATGCGCGGATCGGCGTCTTGCAGCAAACGCGGCCCAGTGCACAAGAGCGTCGTTTCTTTGAAGATTTGCAAACGCGTATAGAGCGGGCAATCGAGCGTGATCCCGATCTGCGTGAGTATCGTAACCAGATGCGCTTCGACCTGACGCGTGAAGGCCTGCGTATTCAGTTACTGGATACCGCGCAGCGGCCAATGTTCGAGCTGGGTAGCGATCAGGTAGCCCCTTACATGCGCAGTTTGTTACGCACCATGGCGCCGCTGCTCAATGATTTGCCGAATGACTTGAGTATCAGCGGGCATACGGACAGCGTTCCATATGCAGGCGGATATCGTGGTTACAGTAACTGGGAGCTTTCCAATGACCGTGCCAATGCATCACGCCGTGAGCTGGTGGCGGGAGGGCTTGATCCAGATCAGCTGCTGCGCGTATCTGGCTTTGCAGACCGAGTGCTGCTCGCGGACACTACGCCGACGGATCCCATCAATCGACGTATCGAACTTGTGGTGCTGCTGCCGGAAATCGCCGAGGCTATACGTAATCCGGGTGTTTTAGCGCCTAGCATGCCGTTTTCGACCGAGAGTGTGTCGGAAGAACTTTTGCAACAAAACATACCGCAAGCCAGCGACAGCCCATGAGCCTGGCTTGCCACATAATGATGACGTTCAAGTGGAGCGGTGCATGGACATAGCGGATTTTTTTGACACCTTCTTTGAAGAAGCCGAGGAGCTGCTGGCGGACATGGAGCAGCACTTGTTGGAACTGGATGTCGATAATCCGGATGGCGAGCAGCTGAACGCTATTTTCCGCGCGGCGCACTCCATCAAAGGAGGTGCAGGTACCTTTGGTTTCAGCGTGCTGCAAAAAACCACGCATATTTTTGAAAACCTGCTGGATCACGCGCGCAAGGGCGAGCTTGCGCTGCGCGCAGACCTCGTTGATACCTTTCTGGAGGCTAAAGACATCATGCATGAGCAACTCAATGCCTATCGCAATGAGGAAGAGCCGAACCAGGAAGCTTATGAGCGCATCTGCGAGACACTGCAGCAAATTGCGCTGGAAGAAATTGGCAAAACGCTGGATGCGCCAGCCGCTCCCAAGGCAGAAGAAGCGTTTGCCAAAGAGGCGACTCCTTCTGTCGACAGTAGTGCAGGGGATAGTGAAGAGGAGAGCCCGGCAGGCGAGCATCGCCTCAAGGTGGCCCTTCTCAATGTCGGTGAGAAAGACCGCCTGCTGCTGGTAGAAGAGTTGGAGCAGCTGGGTGACGTAGAGTCCCAGTCGGGTGATGAAAAGCGCTACGAAGTCGTCCTGAAGGGCGACGTCAGCGCCGATGATATCGAAGCCGTGATGTGTTTTATCATTGAAACAGATCAGATCGACATTACGTCACTGGCCGCCAGCGCACCTGCTGACCCCGTCGGGCCTCCAGCGTCAAGCGCCGATGCAGCGCCTCAGGAAAGTGCCCCAGCCGCTAAAGCGCCTGCGCCTGACAAGCCGGCTGCTGCAAAGACCGCCAACAAAAAAACCGCAGAGCAAGCGCCCAAAAAGACGGCTGCCGAAAGCTCGTCGATCCGTGTATCGGTCGATAAGGTGGATCAGATCATCAACCTTGTCGGCGAGCTGATCATTACTCAGTCGATGCTGGATCAGACGGTGAGTGACCTCGAAGGCCAATCGGTCAGCAACAGCTCCCTGCAAAATGGCATGAGCCTGCTGCAGCGTAATGCCCGTGACCTCCAGGAAGCCGTCATGTCGATCCGCATGATTCCCATGGAGTTCGTATTCAGCCGCTTCCCAAGGGTTGTGCGTGATACGGCCAGCAAGCTGGGCAAAGAGATCGAGCTGATCACCGAAGGCAAGTCCACCGAGCTGGACAAGAGCCTGGTAGAACGCATCACCGACCCGCTGACACACCTGGTGCGTAATAGCCTGGATCACGGTGTGGAAATGCCGGATGTGCGTGAATCGCTGGGCAAACCGCGTGTGGGCAAGCTGGTGCTTTCGGCGCGCCACCAGGGCGGGAACATTCTGATCGAAGTGCGTGATGACGGTGCAGGCATGGACCGTGATCGGCTGTTGGCCAAGGCGCGTGAAAATGGCCTCAACGTGTCGGATACGATGTCCGATGAAGAGGTGTTCCAGCTCATTTTTGCGCCCGGCTTCTCCACTGCCAAGGAGGTGACCGATGTCTCTGGTCGTGGCGTTGGCATGGATGTGGTCAAACGTAACATCCAGGGCATGGGTGGACGTGTCGAAATCCAGTCGACAAAAGGCGAAGGCACCAATACACGCATCGTGTTGCCGCTGACCCTGGCCATTCTGGACGGCATGTCCATCAAGGTAGGCAATGAGACGTTCATTCTGCCGCTATCCACCGTGTTGGAGTCGCTACAGCCCGCCAAAGGGGACATGTACGCCATGGCAGGGGATGACGTGGTACTCAAGGTGCGCGACGAGTATCTGCCGGTCATCGCCATTCATGAAGTACTGGACGTCGAAAATGCCATCACTGACCCCACCCAAAGCATTGCCGTCATCGTGCAGGGAGAAGGACGTCGCTATGCCATGTTGGTCGATGAGCTGATCGGCCAGCAGCAGGTCGTCGTCAAGAATCTGGAAGACAATTACCGCAAGGTGCCGGGCGTATCGGCCGCTACCATCCTGGGGGACGGTAGCGTTGCGTTGATTCTCGACATTACCGGCTTGCATCGCTTGAGCCGGGCGAAAAAAGAAGCAGGTAAAACCGCTAATCAACCCCATCTCTCTTATTACAAAGAGGCTGAGCCGTCATGAGTCATTCATCCAACGTAGCAGTGTTAGCCGCTGCTGAAGCAGAAAACCGCGAATTCCTGGTGTTTTCACTCGGGGATGAAGAGTACGCCATCGATATCCTGAAGGTTCAGGAAATTCGGGGCTATGAAAACGTGACCCGCATTGCGAACGCACCCGATTTTATCAAGGGAGTTACGAACCTTCGCGGGGTCATCGTGCCCATCGTCGACCTGCGCATCAAGTTCCATCTCGAGAATGTGGAGTACGGTGGTCAAACAGTTGTGATCGTGGTCAATGTTGCCGATCGCATTGTTGGTATCGTGGTCGACGGAGTTTCCGATGTGATGACGCTCGTGCCTGATCAGATTAAGCCTGCACCTGAGTTTGGGGTGACGCTCTCCTCCGACTTCCTGAGCGGCTTGGGCAGTTTGGATGACCGGATGTTGGTGCTGGTAGATATCGACAAACTGCTGACCAGTGAAGAGATGGCGTTGGTGGACAGTACGAGCCATCACTAATACTCGAGATGGGCACAGGGAGCGTGCCCGTTTTGTTCCAGCTAACCCGCCTTGGCGCCAGGGACAGCACTCGCCGGTATGGTGGCGTTTGGAGTAATGCGTGTGACACAGCTAGTGCGTCAACTGATGAGTAATATGACGGTGCGTCTTAGTTGGGGGTTGGTGTTGGCCACCTTTTCACTGCTGGTCGTGCTGGCCTGTGGTATTGGCCTTTACGCGCTTCATCATGGCGCTACGCTGGTTCAGGCAACGGCGGACGCCCAGGCGCAGCAGCAGGCATTTACGGCCTTTGCCGAGCGTATCCGCTGGGCGCTCATTGCCATCGTGTTAATGACGATTGCCACTGTTGTCATCGTATTGTGGGGCGTCACGGTCAACGTTTTGCGTCCACTGGATCGCCTGGTGGGCTACTTCGAACGCATGGCTCAGGGCGATTTGAATCAGCAGATCACCTCGCCAGGCAAGAGTGAAATCGGCAAGCTCTACAGCGCCATGGCGCACATGCAGGCAGCGCTTTCGGAAACGGTGGGGGTCGTTCGGCGTAGTGGAACCACCATCTTCGAGCGCTCCCAGCACATTGCCAATGGTAATAATGACCTCTCCTCGCGTACCGAGCAGCAAGCCTCTTCCCTTGAGGAGACGGCTTCCAGCATGGAGCAGCTCGCCTCCACCGTCAGCCATAATGCCGACAATGCCCGCCAGGCGAGTCAACTGGCGGGCGATGCGACCCTGACCGCGCGGCGTAGCGGGGAAGAAGTGGGGCAAATCGTCGAGACCATGCAGGATATCAGCGCTAGCTCACACCAGGTGGCGGACATCATTACGGTGATCGATAACATCGCTTTTCAGACCAATATTCTCGCGCTCAATGCCTCGGTAGAAGCCGCGCGGGCAGGTGAACATGGCAAGGGGTTTGCCGTCGTGGCCCAGGAGGTACGCAGCCTGGCCAGTCGTAGTGCCAACGCAGCCAAAGAGGTTCGCACACTGATCGATACGTCATTGGGTAAAGTGGATGCGGGCACCCAGCGCGTCAATCAGGCGGGACAGACCATGCAGGATCTGGTCACCGCGGTACAGCGGGTCAGTGACATCATGGATGAGATTGCGGCAGCTTCTGAAGAGCAAAGTAACGGCATCGGGCAAGTGAACCAGGCGGTTGCCCAGATGGATCAAGTTGTTCAGCAGAATGCTCAGCTGGTGCAGCAAGCGGCACGCAGCGCCAACGAGCTGGAAAGCGAAGCAGCAAGGTTACGTGAAGCGGTGGAGCGCTTTCGTGTGGCGGAAGGGGCAGCTCCCCCATCTACCGCGCCTGTGCTGTCTCAGCCGATGAAGCGTCCTTCTGCCTCTGCGTTGGCCGCCCCAGCACTGACAAGGAAGGCGTCCCAGGAAGAGTGGGAAGCGTTTTAAGCACAACCAGTTTCTGCACAGCCAATACTCTGAACCAGCGCCAAGCGCCTAAAATTAACAATAAGGCAGTAAGATGCGTAACAATCAGCCAGTCACTCAACGCGAAGTCGAGTTGAGCCAGGACGACTTCCTCGTTTCTCGCACCGATCTCAAGGGGCGTATTACCTACGCTAATCCGGCTTTTATCGAGATCAGTGGCTATCGCCATGAAGAGTTGATAGGTGCTCCTCACAACCTGATTCGCCACCCCGACATGCCCGCTGCCGCCTTCGAGAATCTGTGGAGTACGCTGAAACGTGGCGATACTTGGCGGGGGCTGGTCAAGAACCGGTGCAAGAGTGGCGACCATTACTGGGTAGATGCCAGCGTTACGCCGATCGTGGAAAACGATCAGGTGGTGGGCTACACCTCGGTGCGTGTACAGGCAACGCGTGAAGCCATTCAACAAGCGGAGCAGCACTACAGCGACATTCGAGAAGGGCGCAACAAGCGTCTTTATCTGGATAAGGGGCGCGTTCGCCAGCGTGGGCTCGTTGCCAGGATCCGGCGTATGCGACTGGATACCATTCGCGCCAAACTGGTGGGAATGGTGTTCATTGCGGCGGTGTTACTCGTGGCCAGTGGTGGTCTGGGCCTTTATGGCTTGAACATTGCCGGTGAGCGCTTGGACCAGCTGAATAACGACGGCCTGCGTGATGTCATTCGGCTGCAGCAAATCGATCAAACCATCGCTCAAACACGCCAGTCGATGATCGAGCCTGAGCGTATGGAGCTCATCAGCCAGCGTTTTGACATGGGAGATGCCGTGGCGGAGAGTGCTGGCCAAGTGACGGATGAGTGGCAGGCTTATTACAGCCGCGACGTGAACGCCACGCCGCTGGCCAGCCAGTTCGATGAACAGCTGCAGGCCTTCCTGGAGAACGGCATGCGACAGGCGGTCAATGTGCTGCAAGCGGAAGAGACCTACCAGGCGTTTACTGGTCTGGATGCCGTAATTCGTGTCATGAACGAGGATGGCCGGGCACTCTCCTCCCTGGTCAATGAACTGATTGCCCAGAAGCAGACCACAGCAGAGGCTATGGCCACGGAAGCCGAGCGTGGTCAAACGGTCATGCTGAGTGCTCAGATGGGGGTGCTGGGTACCGGCCTGGTACTGTTGGTGCTGATCAGCCTGTTGACGCTGCGCTCCATTACACGCCCATTAAAGCAAGCCTCACGGTTCACCTTACAAATTGCCGGGGGTAATCTCGCGGCCAGAGTGCCGCCCAAGCGGCGCGATGAAATTGGCCAGCTTATGGATGCCCTGGACACCATGCGCAAAAGCCTGGGCAGCATCATTGGCGAGGTCAAGACAGGCATTGATGTGGTCACGCCGGCGGCCAAGCAAATTGCCAGCGCTAACGAAGCGCTCTCTTCACGCACGGAGCAGCAGGCGGCATCGCTGCAACAGACCGCGTCCAGCATGGAGGAAATGACCACCACCGTTCGTCAAAATAGTGATAACGCTCAAGAAGCACGGCGTCTGGCCGATAATAATGCAACAAGGGTTTCCCAAACGGGTGAGTTGATGACCCAGTTGGTCGATAACATGCAGCGGATCACGCACAGTTCGCAGAAAATGACCGACATTATCAATGTCATTGACTCCATTGCCTTCCAGACCAACATTCTGGCTCTCAACGCGTCTGTCGAGGCGGCACGAGCGGGAGAGCATGGGCGTGGGTTCGCCGTGGTGGCTGAAGAGGTACGCAAGCTGGCGGGACGTAGCTCCGAAGCAGCCCAGGAAATTCGTGGTCTGATTGATGACTCGAGTCAGCAGGTAAGCGAGGGTGCAGGGCTGGTAGAGAAGGCCGAGGTGGCTATCGGTGAAGTCGCCGAGGCGGCCCGTAGCGTCACGCAAATCATGCACGATATCTCGGCAGCGTCTCAAGAGCAGAGCAGTGGTATTGCCGAGGTCAACCAGGCGGTAGCCGAAATGGACCAGGCGACGCAGCAGAATGCACTGCGTGTTCAGGAAACGGCACAAGCGGCGCTGGCGCTGGAGCAGCAGGCAGAGCTTCTGGCGCTATCGGTCGAGGCTTTCCGCCTGTCGGGACATCGCGAGATGTTGCCACAACGTGAGCACCAGCAGGCAGCTGGACTGCCGTCGATGACTGCGCAACCGGGCAACGCTACACCGCCTGCGCCGGTCAAGAAACGGCCAATGGCTTCTGTAGAGGAGTGGGAAACATTTTGACAGACCAACGCGAACGGGGAGCCGACGCTGGACAGTGGGCGTCCAGCGGACAGATGGAGCGTGATCTGGTACTCACCGATGCGGATTTTACGCGTATTCGTGAGCTTATTTATCAGCGTGCAGGCATCGTGCTCGCGGAGCACAAGCGTGAAATGGTGTATAGCCGCCTGGCCAAACGGCTGCGCCACCATGGCATGACGCGCTTTACCGACTACCTTTCGCGGCTTGAGCGTCAACCCGACGCCAAGGAGTGGGAGGCGTTCACCAATGCGTTGACCACTAACCTCACGGCCTTTTTCCGCGAGTCACACCACTTTCCACTACTCGCAGAGCATATCAAGCATAAGCAGGAGCCGGTCACCATCTGGTGTTCGGCGGCATCGACGGGGGAAGAGCCCTACTCGATTGCCATGACGCTACTGGAGACCCTTGGTGGCAGAGCGTCACAGGCCAAGGTAATCGCCACCGATATCGACACCGAGGCACTCGCCAAGGCGCGCCGTGGCATCTACCCCCAGGAGCAGGTGCGCAAACTGGATGAAGCTCGCGTGAAACGGTTTTTCCAGAAAGGCACGGGTAACCACATTGGGCTGGCTCGGGTACGGCCGGAGGTGTCTGCGCTGGTCGAGTTCATGCCGCTCAACCTGCTGGCGCCGCAGTGGCCTGTCAAAGGCCCTTTTGATGCTATTTTTTGCCGTAACATTATGATTTATTTCGATAAAGATACGCAGGCGAAAATACTCAAACGGTTTGCACCACTGATGCAGCCTGATGGTTTGCTCTTTGCTGGGCACTCGGAAAACTTCTCTTACATCAGCGATGCTTTCAAGCTGCGTGGACAAACCGTCTATACCCTTGCCAAACGATGATCGTTGTGTGTGACGCTGCTGGTGCGGCCACGGCCCACAGGAGTAATGCCGAAATGGCGACTGTTAAAGGAGGCGTGCTTTGAGCGCAGCCAAGATCAGAGTGTTGTGCGTCGATGACTCGGCGCTGATTCGTGACCTGTTGACCGAAATCATCAACTCGCAGCCTGATATGGAAGTGGTCGCGGTGGCCCCTGACCCCATTGCGGCCCGTGACCTTATCAAACAGCACAACCCGGACGTCTTGACGCTGGATGTCGAGATGCCGCGTATGGACGGGCTGGATTTTCTCGAGCGCCTGATGCGCTTGCGCCCCATGCCGGTGCTGATGGTTTCCTCGTTGACCCAGAGTGGTTCCGAGATCACTTTGCGGGCATTGGAGCTGGGCGCGCTGGACTTCGTTGCCAAGCCGAGCCTGGGTATTCGTAGCGGCATGATGGAGTACGCCAACGAAATCGCTGAAAAATTGCGCGCGGCGGCCCGCTCTCGGCCGCGACAGGCGCGCAACAAGAACACCCCGCCACCCAGCCAGCTCAAGGCGCCGATGATCTCCAGTGAGAAGCTGATCATCATTGGCGCTTCCACAGGGGGCACCGAGGCAATCCGCGCCGTGCTGGAGCCTTTGCCAGCCAATGCGCCTGCCATTCTGATCACTCAGCACATGCCCGGTGGTTTCACCCGCTCGTTTGCCGAGCGGTTGGACAGGCTGTGTCGTATCACCGTCAAGGAAGCGACCGATGGCGAGCGCGTGCTGCCAGGCCATGCTTATATCGCCCCCGGAGATCAGCATCTGGAGCTGGTGCGCAGCGGTGCCAACTACGTGGCGCGACTCAATGATGGGCCGCCGGTGAACCGTCATCGCCCGTCGGTCGACGTCCTGTTTCACTCCGCAGCCAAGCATGCGGGCAAAAACGCAGTGGGCGTCATCCTTACCGGCATGGGCAAGGACGGGGCGGCGGGACTTCTGGAAATGCGTCAGGCAGGTGCCCCGACCATTGCCCAGAATGAAGAGACCTGTGTGGTGTTCGGCATGCCCCGTGAAGCCATCGCCGTGGGAGGGGCGGTGGACGTGCTGCCGCTGGATGAGATTCCATCGAAAATGATGGCGCTGGTGGCCGCCTCCGGACGCGCTCAGCGCGTCTAGGGCCTTAGAGACAAGACAAACGATCCAAGGGAATTCATAACAATGACACGTTTGCTGCGCAACCTTAGTATTCATCTGGCCGTCATTTTCGCGCTAGTCTGCTTCGTGGGCTTGATTCTACTGATTGCCGGTTTGAGCATTGCCTCGGACCGCAGTGCACAGAGCAATTTGGCCACGCTGGATCGTATCGGCAACCAGCAGCTCAATGAGCTGAACCGTGCGGACTCGCTGCTCAATCAGGCCATGCTGGCGCTGGAAACCGCTTCGAACCTGCTGATGGTGGGACAGACTCGCCAGTCCAATGAACAAGTGGATATCGCCGCTGATCGTCTGGAGCGTGCCGAGCGCCGTTATACGAACTTCATGACGACACCGCGCATGCCTCAAGGAGAGCGGCTGGGAGAAACGCTGGATCAACACTTCATGCAGGTACTGGAACTGGTCAAGCAGCAGCACGCCAGCTTCGAGACCATGGACATCAATACGTTCAATCGGCTGCGTGGTGAGTTGATCGAGCCCTTGGGTGAGCTAGCCGCCAGTACTACCGCGTTTACACAATACGCCTTTGACCGCGTGGCCACCGTGCGTGAAGAGGCTCAGGCACAAGGCAATCTCTTTACCATGGTCAGTGTGGCTGCTGTCGTGCTTGCCTTATTGGTCACCTTGGCTATTTATTTTGGCCTGCGCCGTACGGTGATCAGGCCGCTGAGCGATGCCGCTGCGCGCCTTGGGCGCATTGCGGAAGCCGATTTGACCCAGCCGCTGCCCCAGGCGGGTAAGAACGAGATCGGCCGACTGTTTGGTGCCATGGCAACCATGCAGCAAAATCTCAGTGCTACGGTGGCCAGGGTGCGGGAAGGTAGCCAAGCGATCCATCACGGCACCCGGGAAATTGCTAGTGGCAACGCGGATCTGTCATCCCGCACCGAGCAGCAGGCTGCTTCCATCGAGCAAACCGCGGCCAGCATGGAGCAGATGACGGCCACCGTGAAGCAGAATGCCGACAATGCCCGTCAGGCCAGCACGTTGGCAGCGGATGCGTCCACCACCGCCGAGCAGGGGGGGCAGGTTGTCGAGCAAGTGGTGCAAACCATGCACGGTATTTCGACCAGCTCCCAGAAAGTGGCTGACATTACCAGCGTGATTGATTCGATTGCTTTCCAGACCAATATATTGGCGTTGAATGCTTCCGTGGAAGCTGCGCGGGCGGGCGAGCAGGGGCGTGGTTTCGCGGTGGTTGCTGGCGAAGTACGTAACCTGGCCAGCCGCAGTGCAGACGCTGCCAAGGAGATCAAATCCCTCATCGAGACCTCTGTCAGTCAGATCCAGCAAGGCTCCTCGCTGGTCGAGCAGGCAGGGCAGACCATGACCGAGGTGGTCACGGCGGTGCGGCGCGTCACGGACATCATGGATGAGATATCAGCGGCTTCGCAAGAGCAGAGTGATGGCATCGAGCAGGTTAGCCAGGCCGTTGGCCAGATGGATCAAGTGACCCAGCAAAATGCCGCCCTTGTACAGCAGGCGTCCGCCGCCGCGGCCTCGCTGGAAGAGCAAGCCAATCGTCTGGAAGAGGCCGTGGCGGTCTTCCAGGTGCTCAATGCTCGGGCGGAGCACACCGCGCCAGCGGTAACGTCAGCGCTGCCCAAAGCCGCTGCCAACCCTACGCCCGCTCGTCGCGTTGCCACTCAGCAGCACCACGATGAGTGGGAAGAGTTTTAACCCTGACTGAAAACACCAGTCCCCCTGTAAATATTGTGATGTGAGAGGATGACCAATGGCCGATAAGAACATGAGTTTCCTGGTAGTAGATGATTTCCCCACGATGCGCCGCATTGTGCGTAGCCTGCTGAAAGAGCTGGGTTTTACGAATGTGGACGAAGCGGAAGATGGCCAGGACGCCCTCAACAAGCTGCGGGCAGGCAATTTTGAGTTTGTCGTTTCCGACTGGAACATGCCCAACCTCGACGGCCTGGAGATGCTCAAGGAAATCCGCCAGGATGAAGCGTTGAAAGACTTGCCGGTGCTAATGGTGACGGCTGAAGCCAAAAAAGAGAACATCATTGCAGCAGCCCAGGCCGGTGCCAATGGTTACGTGGTCAAGCCGTTCACTGCGGCCACTCTGGAAGAGAAGCTGAATAAAATCTTCGAGAAGATGGGGAAATGACGCAGCTGGGCTTTGGTGCTCGGTCAACGAGGAGACAACATAATGAGCCAGAATGAGCAGGGTGGTGCTACCAAACTCTCTGAAGAGGCTGCTGAGGACCTGATCGTCCGGATTGGCAAGCTCACTCGCATGCTGCGTGACAACATGCGTGAGTTGGGGTTGGATAAGGAGATCGAAAAGGCCGCAGAGGCAATACCTGACGCTCGTGACCGTCTACACTACGTGGCCACCATGACCGAGCAAGCGGCAGACAAGGCCTTGAATGCCATTGATCGTGCCCAGCCGCTGCAGGATCAGCTCTCCGAGCGTGCCGAAGCCCTGGACAAGCGTTGGGCCGAGTGGTTCGAGGCGCCCAAAGAGCTGGATGATGCCAAGGCGCTGGTCAAGGAGACGCGCACGTACCTGAGCGATGTGCCCGAGATCACCGCTGCCACCAATAAGGAACTGCTGGACATCATGATGGCCCAGGACTTTCAGGATCTGACGGGCCAGGTCATCAAGAAGATGATGGACGTGATCCGTGAAATCGAGCACCAGCTGGTGCAGGTGCTGATTGATAACGTGCCGGGGGCAGAGGCGCGCGAAACCATGCAGCGTAAGGCGAACGATCAGTGGAAGAACGAAAATGCACGCCGCAATGAGGAGCTGTTGAATGGCCCTCAAGTAAAAGAGAATGCCCCGGATATCGTCACGGGCCAGGACCAGGTAGACGACTTATTGGATGAATTGGGCTTTTAATGCCGGGTTATTGATATATTGTAAGTAGCCGCATCTGGCAAAATGGCAAACTGCTCAGCCGTCCTTTGGGGCGGCTGAGTGCATCGTATGGCGCATTTTTGAGTCATCGTCCCCTCGTTAGCCGGATGACCGCATGGCAGATAACGACAGCGATCAGGAAAAGACCGAAGAGGCGACGCCCCGACGGCGGGACAAGGCCCGTGAAGAGGGGCAGGTTCCTCGGTCCCGAGAGCTGACGACTTTCATGATTCTTCTGGGAGGCGTGGTTGGCCTCTGGAGCATGGGGCAAATGCTCTATGACCAGCTGGGGGCTGTCATGGAGCAAGCATTTCTGTTCGAGCGGCGCCAGGCCATGGAAACCACCCCCATGCTGGTCAATGCGCTCGACCTGGGCCAGCGAACGCTCTTCGCGATGTTGCCGCTTTTTTTGCTGCTCGCGGTGATTGCGTTGATGGCCCCCGCGTTACTGGGCGGGTGGCTGATTTCCTCCAAGTCGATGAAGCCAAAATTCTCCAAGCTGAACCCTGTGAAAGGGATCAAACGCCTGTTTTCGATGCAGTCGTTGACCGAGCTTGCCAAGGCGATAGCCAAATCCATTCTGGTGGGTAGCGTTGCGTTCAGTTTTTTGTATTTTAATATTGGCAGGTATTTGGGGTTGATGGATCAACCTGTCCAGCAAGCCTTGGTCACGGCACTCAATATGGCTGCCTTGGCCGCTGGCCTGATCGTGCTCTCCTTGATCGTGGTGATCCTGATTGATGTACCCTTTCAACTATGGAACAACGCCAAGCAGCTCAGGATGACCAAGGAAGAAGTCAAACGAGAGCACAAGGACTCGGAAGGTGATCCCCACGTCAAGGGACGCATTCGCCAACAGCAGCAGGCCATGGCGCGTGGGCGCATGATGAGTAAAGTCCCCGAGGCGGACGTGATTATCACCAACCCGACCCATTACGCGGTGGCCTTGATGTATCAGGAAGGGAAAATGGGTGCGCCCAAACTGGTGGCCAAGGGTGCCGATGCCGTGGCCGCGAAAATCCGTGAGATCGGTGCAGAGGCCGGTGTGCCGCGACTGGAAGCAGCACCGCTGGCGCGTGCCCTGTATCATCATGTAGATCTGGAGGCGGAAGTGCCGACCGAGCTGTATACCGCAGTGGCCGAAGTCATGGCCTGGGCCTTCCGTCTCAAGCACGTTACACAACAAGGAGGCGAGGTGCCCCCCACCCCCGATAACCTGCCGGTGCCACCGGAAATGGATACGCCCGGCCGTCGTGCCGACGGCAATGAGGCGCAGCCATGAAGAGTCTGAGTCAGTTAATCAATCAGCGTAACTGGTCCAACGATGTGAGCATGAAATTGCTGGCCGGTCCGCTGCTGATCCTGATGATCCTGGGCATGATGATTCTGCCCCTGCCGCCGTTCGCACTCGACATGCTCTTCACCTTCAATATCGCTCTGGCGATCATGGTGCTGCTGGTCAGCATGTTTGCCGAACGGCCGCTGGATTTTGCCGCGTTTCCTGCCGTCCTGCTGTTTACCACGCTGTTGCGGCTCTCGCTCAACGTTGCCTCCACACGCGTGGTGCTGATGGAAGGGCACCAGGGGGGGGATGCTGCGGGCAAGGTCATCGAGGCGTTTGGCACCTTCCTTGTCGGGGGGAACTTTGCCGTTGGCTTGGTAGTGTTCTTGATTCTGGTGATCATCAACTTCATGGTTATCACCAAAGGGGCCGGGCGTATTGCCGAAGTCGGTGCCCGCTTTGTGCTGGATGCCATGCCTGGTAAACAGATGGCCATCGATGCCGATTTGAACGCCGGTTTGATTGGCGAAGAGGATGCCAAGAAGCGTCGCGCAGAAGTGGCTCAGGAAGCCGACTTTTACGGTTCCATGGACGGTGCCAGTAAGTTCGTGCGTGGCGATGCGGTAGCCGGGCTAGTCATCATGGTGGTCAACATCATTGGTGGTCTGCTGATTGGCATGATGCAGCACAATATGGGGTTCGGCGATGCCGCGCGCACCTATACGCTGTTGACCATCGGTGACGGTCTGGTGGCCCAGATTCCGGCGCTGGTGATCTCCACGGCGGCGGGCGTGACCGTCTCTCGGGTGAATACCGAGCAGGACGTTGGTCAGCAGATGATCAGCCAGCTGTTCGTGAATCCGCAGGTGATGATTCTGGCGGCCATGGTGATGGGCTTGCTGGGCCTCGTGCCGGGTATGCCCAACTTCGTGTTCCTGCTGTTCACTGCACTGTTGTCCGGGCTGGCCTGGTACCTGATTCGTCACAAGAATCAGGCGCTGGTCGAGCAGGAGCTGACCGCTGCCCCGCCACCCATGCTGCAGGAGACCCCTGAGGCGAGCTGGGAGGATGTCCAGCTCGTCGATACGCTGGGACTCGAGGTTGGGCACCGCTTGATTCCCCTGGTGGACTCGCGCCAGAAAGGCGAGCTGCTGGGGCGCATCAAGAGCGTGCGCAAGAAATTCGCCCAGGAAGTGGGCTTTCTGCCGCCCGTGGTGCATATCCGCGACAACCTGGAGCTCCCGCCGAATACCTATGTGCTTTCCATGAAAGGCGCCGAGATCGGGCGTGCCGAGGCACAGCCAGGCAAGTGGTTGGCCATTGACCCAGGCCAGGTATCGGGCGAGCTACAGGGCACGCCGACGCAGGACCCGGCCTTTGGCTTGCCTGCGGTCTGGATCGACGCCAATCAACGTGAACACGCACAGGTGTATGGTTATACGGTCGTGGATGCCAGCACGGTCATTGCTACCCACCTCAACCACCTGCTGCACCGCCACTCCCCCGAGATGCTGGGGCGCCAGGAAGTGCAGAAACTGCTCGACAAGCTGGGCGACGATCAAAAGTCACTGGTCGAAGAAGTGGTGCCCAAATCCATCTCGTTGACGGTGCTTCAGCGTATCTTGCAGAACCTGCTGGATGAGGATGTGTCGATTCGTGATATGCGCAGCGTGCTGGATACCCTGGCCGAACATGCAGGCCAGCAAAAGGATCCCAACGAGTTGACGGCGCTGGTACGGATTGCGCTGGGGCGCGCAATTACCCAGCAGTGGTTCGCTGGGCAAGAGACGCTGAACGTCATGGGGCTGGATGCTCAACTGGAGCAAGTGCTGCTGCAGGCCATGAATGGCAACGGCGCCATGGAGCCCGGACTCGCGGATACGCTCATGAATCAGGCGCAGCAAGCGTTGGAGCGTCATGAAGGCAGTGGTGAAGCCCCGGTGCTGGTGGTGCAGCACTCGCTGCGTGCCGTGCTCTCGCGTTTTCTGCGCCGTCGCATGCGCCACCTGGTGGTCATGTCGCAGGCAGAAATTCCCGATGATCGCACGCTGCGAGTCGCCACGCTGGTGGGCGGGCGTTGATGTCACTCGTGATGGCTATCCGTCTTTCGTACATAGGTAACAGGTGATGCATGAGCGTTAGGCGTTTTGTCGGAGCCAACAGCCGCGATGTCATGCGCCAGGTGCGAGAAGTACTTGGCGATGACGCCCTGATCGTGGCCAACCGGCGCACCGAAGGCGGGGTCGAGATTCTCGCCATGGCGGACGATGCGGTCGATCAGTTCGATCCTGCTCCCAGTCCGGCCACCCAGGAAAAGCCCGCTGTGCCGGTGTTTTCATTGCCCAAACAGCCAGATCCGCTGGAAGCCATGAGCGAGCGTCTGCTGCGTGAAATGCAAGAGATGCGCGAGCTGCTGTCGCGACGGCAGCCCGACCCCGCGCCAGGGGTGGCCAGCGCGTCAGAGCACTTGCAGCAGGTGATGCTGCGCGTTGGCTTCAGCCATGAGCTGAGCCAGGAAGTGGTTGAGGCCTTGCCCGATGAGCTGGCATCGTTACCGGCTTCCAGCGACAGCTTGATGACCTGGCTACGCGAACAGCTCATGGCGCGGTTGCGTGTACTGCGTCAGGAAGAGGTGTTTTTCGACCAGACCGGCATCGTGGCTCTGGTAGGCCCTACCGGGGTCGGCAAGACGACCACCACGGCCAAGCTGGCGGCGCGTTTTGTGATGCGCCATGGCACACGCCCGGTGGCGTTGGTGACTACCGACAGCTTCCGAATTGGTGCCCATGAGCAGCTGCGGATCTATGCGCGACTGCTGGATACCCCCATGTATGCGCTGGATGTCGAGCAACCCATTGACGAGCTGGTGGGACGGCTTCAGGGCAAGCAGTGGGTGGTCATCGATACCGTCGGCATGAGCCAGCGCGATCAGCGGGTGATCGAGCAGATTGCACACCTTCAGGGGGGGCAATCCACCGTGCGTCTGGTGCTGATGTTGAATGCCGCCAGTCAGCCCGAAACGCTGGAGGAGGTCGTGTTGCGCTATCGCCAGGCAGCCAGGGCGGCTGGGGCGACGCTGGACGACTGCATCATCACCAAGCAGGATGAAGCGGGGCGCTTGGCCCCGGCGTTGGATATCGTCATGCGCCATGGCATGCGTGTGCTGTTTGGCTCCCATGGCCAGCAGGTGCCGGAAGACATGTCCGTGGCCGACCCTCAGGCGCTGATCGCTCAGGCGTTGGGCGCACAGCCCCGCGCCGTGCACCAGGCCGAACCCTCGGCGCCGCTCAGCTTGCCACGCTGGTCGCGGGATGTGCTGGGGCAAGGGCGCAGGCTCTCATCGGTGCTGGCTCGACTGCGCAAACGGGTGGATGACTTTTACCTGCTGGAAGCCGCCTGGGATATCGGCGCACTGCCTGGGGTCATTCAGGATCAGCGGCTGGATGAGCTGTTGTCCGGGGCAGATGCCAATAGCCGCGCCATGGGGCTGGCCTGGTCGCCACGCCGCCAAGGGCGTGGCTGTGACTGGACGATGCCGGATGTTCGGCTGGATGCGCAGGGCCGTTGGTTGGCCCTGACGCGGCTTCAGCACCGTCAGCCTGCCGGCTGGCAGCCGCGTCTGGAAGAGTGTGGAGAAGATATGGCAGTTCACCTGCTGCCCGCTCTGCCAGAACCCGACGTGCTCACCTGGCTGCACGACCAACGTTTGACCTGGGTCAGCGCGGTGCATGCCAGCCAGCGAGTAGACTATCAGGGCGAGCGCTACGCCCTGAAGAATCTGTTTCAAGAGAGTACGCTGACCCACAGCGTCACGGTGCGTTTTCGCGGCCAGCGCATGCAGTTGTGGAATGCCTATGTCGAAGTGCAGGCCGCCTCGGGCCACGCTCTGCTGGCCTGGGTGGGCGACATCCGTGACCCTGAAAGTGACAAGCGCGTCGCGCGTCGCTATTGGTTGACACCCGCCCGGTTGGGTAGCGATGTACTGTCACTGCTGGTCACTCAGCTCGAAAGCGATGGGCTGGCCGCACTTACCAGGCGTGCCTGGCAACAGCTCAAGGAAAGCGACGGTGGCGAAGTGAGTCGTGAGCTGCGCCTGTTGATGGCCAGCGGTGCAGCGGCCGTGGCAGGCCACCTCGACCTGGCCGATGATGAACCAGGCCAGGCGCTGAGAACGGATCTGGTGCGGCTGTTGGGTAGCCAGCGCAAGCGCCGGGATACGGCCCTGCTGGACGCGCTGCTGCATGTGTTGATGGCCCGAGATGCCATTCGGCAACTGGGCAGTGTCAGCCTCGAGGATGTGCTATGAATGGCCAGGACCAGGCTGCCGGGCTGAGAAAATGGGCAGATTTGCAGCGCCAGCAGCGAGGCGAGCAACCCGACGAGCCTGCGGCCGACGCGCCGAGTGTCGATACTTCCACTTCGGACAAGGAAGTGGCGCAAACGAACGTTGGCACGGACGCTTCGGAAACCGCTCCCAAGGAGGTCGCAAGTGCGGCAGCGAGCGTAGCGGCCCCCCGCCCGACACGCACACTGGTCATTGTGGGGTTGAGCTCAGCGGGTGCCCTGCACGTCGACAAGGTCAAAGGTCGCTTGGCGCAGTGGGCATCGCTGGGGCGCCAGTGGGCGGGCGATCCTCAGGAGTGGGACGTCAAGGTGGCAAGCCCCGAGGCAGGGTCGATGGCTGCCTTGGCGCATCACCCTCACTGGGCGCTATGGGTGAGCAGTGACGCCGAGGCCTTCGCGAGCATGTACCGTGCCCTACGCCAGATGCGTGAGCAAGGGGGGCCGCGCCGCCTGCTGGCCCTGCACGAGCCGCACCTCCCGCGTCAGGGCTTGCTGGACAACCTGCGTGATGCCGCTGCGCACTATTTGCAAATAGAGCTGTTGCTACTGGCTCGTTGATGACCCCATGACAAGGGACCGGCAATGCCTCTACAGACGATGTTGCTACGAACATTGATCAACACCGCAAAGTGGTCAACAGTGACATGGAGCGTGTTTCTCTCCAGCGCCGCGTGGGTGCTGGTGTTATCGCTGGTTGTGGGTGAATCGGCGCGGGCAGCGACAGGTAGCTGGAGCAGTCAAATGCCCGCGGTGATGGTGGCCATGAGCGATCGGGCGAGCAGCAGCCAGGCCATCAGGCCTCCGGCGGGCATACCGCTGGGCGACGCGACATTGGCGAGGGTGCAATGGCGTTTCGAGGCGCCTGCCCATGCGCCTGTCAACGCCTGGCTGTGCCATCCTGCACAATGCGTGCCCCTGAGTGGCATGCGTGGCAGCACCATGGCACTGTCAGGTCTGGAAGCCAACGCGCCGCTTCATTTGCGCTTTGCGCTGTCACCGGGGCAACGGCCCGTGCGCGTACAGGGGCTGCAGGTCATCGTGAATTATCAGTAAAGATCGTTTAGCCGTGAGGCAATAGGATGTATACAGCACAAGGCAGGATCAAGCAGAGTGAGCTGTTGACGCAATACATGCCACTGGTGAGACGTCAGGCCTTGACACTGCAGGTCAGGTTGCCCGCCAGTATCGAGCTGGATGATTTGATTCAAGCGGGCATGGTGGGCTTGCTGGAGGCGCTAGGACGCTTTGATGCCGCACAGGGCGCGACGTTTGCCACGTTCGCCAGCCAACGCATTCGGGGCGCCATGATGGATGAACTGCGCACTCGGGACTGGCTGCCGCGCAGCGTGCGCCGCTCTGCCCGCGCAGTCGATGAAACCGTACGCCGTTTGGAGCAGACGCTGGGCAGGCCCCCTGAAGAGGTGGAAATTGCCCGTGAGCTGGAGATGCCGCTGAGCGACTATCAACAGCTGCTCAACGACACCAATAGCGGGCAGCTACTGCCCTTCGAGGAACTGGTGGCCGATGGCGGTGAGCCAGCCGGGGACGAAGGCAGTGCCAATCGTCCTTTCGAACAACTGCTCGACGAGCAGCAGCGGCACACTCTGATCGAAGCGATCGAGGCGTTGCCCGAGCGTGAAAAACTGCTGATGGCCCTGTATTACCAGGAAGAGATGAACCTCAAAGAGGTGGGGGCGGTACTGGGCGTGACCGAGTCGCGAGTATCGCAACTGCATAGTCAGGCCGTTAGTCGCCTTCGTGCTCGCTTGAGCGACCAGCATTAACCCTCTTACCCTCTCACGTTAACCGGCAAGGAGCCGTTGATGAACCCCTCTACGTTGATCGGCATATTTGCCAGCATGCTGTTGTTGATAAGCGTGCTGTTCTTTACCGCAGAGTCGCCAGAAAGCTTTATCAACTTGCCTGGTCTGGCCATCGTCATTACCGGTACCCTGGCGGCGACGTTCATCAGCTACCCCTTGAAGGAGGTACTGCGGGTAGTGCGCCTGGTAGGCCTGGTATTCCGCCGCGAGAACACCTATGTGCGCGATGATATCGGCGAGCTGGTGGCCATGTCGCGGTTATGGTTCAAGGGCGATGTCCGAGCGGTAGAGCGGGAGCTGGAGCATACGCGCAACCCGTTTCTGCGCACCGGTATTCAACTGGTGATTGCCAACACCAAGGAAGATGAAATTTTCGACATGCTGCGCTGGCGGATCGCACGGCTGAAGGCGCGTGAGCATGCCGAAGCGCAGATTTTCCGCACCATGGCCACCTATGCGCCGGCCTTTGGCATGATTGGTACGCTGGTGGGGCTGGTCAACATGCTGGAAGTCATGGATGCGGGCGATCTGCAGGTGATCGGTCCACGCATGGCCGTGGCGCTGCTCACCACGTTTTACGGTATTCTGCTGGCCAATCTGGTCTTCAAGCCCATTGCCGTCAAACTGGAACGGCGGACCGAAGAGCGCCTGATCACCATGAACATGGTGCTGGAAGGCATTTCTCTCATTACCAAGCGTCGCTTGCCGTCGTTCATCGAAGAGACGTTGAACTCGTTCGTGGCCAACTACCACGACGAAATCCGTGATGCGAGCGTCAAGCCGCGCCCAGGCGTCGATTCGGCGTTGAAAGGGTAGCGCCATGCTCAATCACGAGGCACGGTTTGCGCTGGAACTGCCAGCGGCAGCGGGCGAGAGCGACGAAGGGTGGCTGACCAGTTACCTGGACGTCTTGACGCTGCTGATTACCCTGTTCGTGCTCTTGCTGGCGCTGACGCCTCCTGGCGGTGGGGAAGGGAGGGAGAGCGATGCCATGGGGCCGGCCAGTGCCATCATGGCCATGCCGTTGGCGTCGCTGGCCACCGGCATTCACCCACGTCACGACGGTGTGCAGCCGCAGATGGCCGGGCTGGATATTCCGGGGGTCAGTGTCTCGCAGGGCCGTGAAGGCATCACCCTGCGCATCGACGACAGTCTTTTGTTTCCCAGCGGCAATGATGTGCTAACGCCTCAGGGGCAAGTTGTGTTAGAAGGGCTCACATCGGTACTCCAAACGTTCGAAGGCCAAATCTCGGTGGAAGGGCATACGGATAATCTGCCCATTGCCACCCCGCGTTTCCCCTCCAACTGGGAGCTTTCAACGGGTCGCGCCATTGCCGTGGTGCGCCAGTTGGAGCGTCAGGGTATCGCCATTTCTCGTATGCGGGCGGTTGGCTATGCCGACACCCAACCCATGGAAAGTAACGCTACCTCGGAAGGGCGAGCTGCCAACCGACGCGTTGAACTGCTGCTCAAACAGCAGGTCGAGGGGTAAAGCACTATCTCGAGGCTATCTTCGTGTCGACGCATCATTCTCGACTGCAGTCCTTTGGCGCCGTGCTGGTGCTCGATCCCGACTGTCGGCAAATTCAGGCCGCCAGCCGTAACCTCGGCGCGTTACTGGGAGGCGCCCCCGAGCCCCCTCCTGCGACGCTCACGACCTTATTGGGAAAACAGCTTTGCCAGCGGTTGCGTCGTGAACTGCAGGGCCAGCCGCGCCTGGCCGGCCCGCTCACTTTTCGCCGAGCCACCGTCGATACGCGCTTTCAACTCCAGGCCTATCGAACAGACCGACACGTCGTCGTCGAAATAGAGCCATTGCCCCCGATGGGCAAGCAGCGCCTGCTGGGAACGCTCAATGAGCGCCTGGTGCGCCTGGCCGAAGCCACGCACCAGGAGGAGCTGCTGGACTACCTGGTCGGTGCCGTTCAGGAGTTGACCGGGCACGAGCGCGTCTCGGTGTGCCATTTCGACGGCGATTGGCATGGGCTCATCGTGGCCGAAAAGTGTACGGGGCGCTTGGCAGGGCTGCGCGGGCAACGGTTTCCGGCCAGCGATTTCCCACTGGCCTTGCGGCATGCCTACGAACGTCATCCGGTGCGCTTGATTCAAGACGTCACCGCTGACACCGAGCCCCTGGTGCCCGCAGACGTCACGGCCAACCTGAGCGATTGTTTTTTGCGTGCACCGGCTGCCGAGCGGCGTGTCTACCTGCAACGGCTGGGGGCACGTAGTGCCTTCAGCGTGGCCATGCAGAGCGATACCGGCCTGTGGGGACTGCTGTTCTGTCATTCGGTCCATGCGCACCCTGTCGCGCCCCCGGTGCGTGATGCGGTGCGTACCCTGGTGCATATGGCAACACAGCGATGGCTGCTGCTGCGCGCGCGCCAGGAGGCGCGTTACTTGCAGCGGGTACAGGATAGTCTGGTGCTGTCGGTCCCTGCCCAGCAGGAGCCCAAAAGCCCTCAGCAGATTCTGCATGAGCAGGCTGAGTCCTGGTGCGGACTGTTTCGTGCTCAGGGGGTTGCTCTGTGGCGCAATGGCAGCGTGTGCTCGGCGGGGGTCGTGCCCCTCTCCACGGTGATATGTCAGTTGGTCAAGCGTATCGACAGAGGACATCGCCATGGGGGGCCGTGGTGTACCCGCGAGGTGGCTGCCGAGCCGCTGACGGCCTCGCTCAGCATGCCGGAGCAGTGTGGTGTTCTGGCCGTGCCGCTATCCATCAGCCCTTCACAACGGGACTGGCTGCTGTTCTTCCGACCGGAGCAGGTGGAAACCCTCTACTGGGCCATGCGGCCAATGTCGGCGGTCACGGCGACCGCGTTACCGGTGGCGCCATCGGCGGCATGGAGTGAGGAAGTGGTAGGTAAAAGCGAAGCGTGGCAGCGCGTCGAGCGTCTAGCGGCTGTCGATCTGGGTGAAAACCTGACGCTGGCCATTTCGGCTTACGAAATCAGCACCCTCAATATGCACCTCGAGCAAGAGCGCAAGGCGCTGGCTCTGGCCAACCAGCGGCTGGAACAGTTGGCCCACTTCGATCCATTGACCCAAGTCTGGAACCGCTACCGTATCGAGCAGGCTATCGATGCTGAGTTGGTGGCGGCTAAGCGCTACGGCGCCGCATTCGCGCTGCTGCTGTTTGATGTGGATCATTTCAAGCAGATCAACGACGCCTATGGGCATGGCGTGGGGGATGAGGTACTGGTCTCGCTGGCCCGGCTGGTGGAAACGTCGTTGCGGGGCTGCGACCATCTTGGCCGCTGGGGCGGCGAAGAGTTCGTGGTACTGGCGACGCACTCCGATGAAGAAGCGGCCATGGGCCTGGCTGAGCGGCTGCGCAGCCTGGTGGCCACGCTGCATGTCAACGGGTTGGACCAGCCCATCACCGTGAGTATCGGCGTGGCAATATGGCAGCCGGGCGACAGCTGCAAGACGCTGATGTCGCGGGCCGATGTGGCCATGTACCGGGCCAAGCGCAGTGGTCGCAATCGCGTGGAAGTCGCTGAGCCCCGATCAGGCTAACCTTCGGGCGCGCTGTCCTCGCACAGCTGCTGCATACGCGCGATGGCGCGGTCTGCGCCGTTGAGGCTGAAGGTCATGTACCAGGGCTCCTGCTCGTTTTGGTCGAAGCCCAGAAAAAACTGCTCACCGGTGCGCATCTGTGCCATCAGTGTGTCGAGATCGCTCAGGTAAAAGTGCGCGTAGAAGCCGTCATCGCCGCGCTCGGTGATGAACTCGGCCATGGTGTCCACGATGGGTTGGTCATCGATACGCAGCCGGGTAGGCACCAGATTGACGGCGCGGCTCTCTCCCTGCTGCTGTGCCAGGGTCACGCGCATTTCCAGCCAGGGGAGGTCGCATACCCCTTGGGTGGTATTGAGGCTCAAGGTGGCATCGGAGTAGCTGTGGGTCTCGACGGCACGAAAATGGCGCTCTTCGCCCAGTGACAGTGCCATCGATGACCAGTGTTCATGGGGTTCGGCGTGCTCCACGTTGAACGTGGCCGCCTGGACGAGCTGGGCGTTGCCCAGCAGGCTCCCCCCCAGTATCGCCAGCAGTGTACGGCTCTTGACGGGCATAAGCGGTATCATCGTTGAAGGTCTAAAAGATAGGGCGTTCAAGCTTCCAGCAACGGCCTGACGTTGTCGGTCAGGTAGCAGTCGTCGAACTCTCCTTCGGTAGCCAGCGCATCGAGGTCCGGAATGGTGACATGGTGCCGGTCACGAAACACCAGACCGTCTTCGCTGAGTGCGGTGAAGGTTCGGCTGACATGAACCGGGCTCAAGCCCAGGATGTCGGCCAACTGCTCCTGTGACAGGGGGAGGCGGAACTGCCCGCTGATATCGTCGTTGGTCTGGCGCAAGCGCAGATACATTTCATGTAGGAAATGGGCCATCTTCTTGCGCGCGCTGCGCCGTGCCAGGTTGACCAGCCGTTCGGTCAGCAGCGCTTGCTGTCGGCTGGCAATGGCAAACATCACCGACGTGAGCGACAGCGACTCGCGGAAGACCTCCAGCATACGCTTGTGGGGAAAGTGGCAAATGACGCCGTCGCTGATCATGCGGACATTTTCAAGGCGCTGGGAAAACGCAAACTCCCGTAGGCCGATGATGTCACCGGGCAGGAAAACCTCCAGAATCTGACGGTCGCCGTTTTCGAGGTGCCGGTAGGAGTAGGCCCAGCCGCTGCGCAGCGTGCAGAACTCATTGGCCGGTGCGCCCATCTCCCAGAGCACCGTGCCCGCCTTGATGTTGGTGGGGCTCTCTTCCAGCGAGGCCAGCAGCGCTTTCTCGTCATCGTTGAGCGAGCAGTAGTGGCTAAAGTGGCGGATAATACAGCTTTTGTCCTGTTCCACAGCGTGTGTCTCCTCACAGGAAGCAACCATTGTTAAGCAGTCTCGCTGCTTACTATAAGCAGTCAGCGCCGCCTTTTCCTGAATTTTTTGGCCGCTGCCTAAACGCTTGGGCAGCGGCCATGATGCGCCTAGCGTGTGGCACGGCTGCCACGTTCGAGTAACGGTGCCAGAAAGCGCCCGGTGTGCGATACCGTCTGTTTGGCCAGCTGTTCAGGGGGGCCCTCGGCGATGATTTGACCTCCGCCCGAACCGCCTTCCGGCCCCAGATCGATCAACCAGTCGGCCGTCTTGATGACATCCAGGTTATGCTCGATCACCACGATGGTATTGCCGTGGTCGCGCAGGCGGTGCAGCACCGTCAGCAGCTGGCGGATATCCTCGAAGTGCAGGCCGGTGGTGGGTTCATCCAGAATGTAGAGGGTTTTGCCGGTGTCGCGCTTGGCCAGCTCGCGCGCCAGCTTGACCCGCTGAGCCTCGCCCCCGGAAAGCGTCGTGGCGCTTTGCCCCAAACGGATGTAGGACAGCCCCACATCCATGAGCGTTTGCAGGCGTCGGGCGATGGCGGGCACGGGGCTGAAGAAGGCCAGCGCATCTTCCACCGTCATCTCCAATACCTCGTGGATGGTCTTGCCTTTGTAGTGGATATCCAGGGTTTCGCGATTGTAGCGCTTGCCCTTGCAGACGTCACAAGGGACGTAGATATCCGGCAGAAAGTGCATCTCCACCTTGATCATGCCTTCGCCCTGGCAGGCTTCGCAGCGGCCGCCCTTGACGTTGAAGCTGAACCGCCCGGGTTTGTAGCCCCGGGAACGAGCCTCCTGGGTACCGGCGAACAGCTCACGAATAGGCGTGAAAATGCCGGTATAGGTGGCCGGGTTGGAGCGCGGGGTGCGGCCGATCGGGCTCTGGTCGATGTCGATGACCTTGTCGAGCTGGTCCAGGCCTTCCACCTTTTCGTAGGGAGCCGGTGTCAGGGTGGTGGCCCGATTGAGTTCACGGGCGGCAATCGGCATCAGCGTGCCGTTGATCAGCGTCGACTTGCCGGAGCCGGAGACGCCCGTCACGGCAATGAACAGCCCCAGTGGCAGGCTGAGGGTGACATTTTGCAGGTTGTTGCCCGTGGCACCGCGCACCACCAGTTGCTTCTCGGGATTGCCCGGGATCCGGTAAGGCGGGACGGCGATTTCGCGGCTGCCGGAGAGATATTGGCCGGTCAGCGAATTCGGGTTGTCCATCACCTGCTGCGGCGTGCCCTGGGCGACGATCTCGCCCCCATGGACACCTGCACCGGGGCCGATGTCCAGCACGTGGTCCGCCGCGCGGATGGCATCTTCGTCGTGCTCGACGACGATCACGGTGTTGCCCAGGTCGCGCAATCGCTCCAGCGTCTTGAGCAGACGGTCGTTGTCCCGCTGGTGCAGCCCGATGGAGGGTTCGTCCAGAATGTACATGACGCCCACCAGGCCAGCACCGATCTGGCTAGCCAGGCGGATACGCTGTGCCTCACCCCCGGAGAGCGTGTCGGCGCTGCGTTCGAGGTTCAGGTAATCAAGCCCCACGTTGACCAGAAATTCCAGGCGAGCATGGATCTCGTTGACGATCTTGTCGGCAATTTCTCCCTTGCGCCCGGGAAGCGCCAGCGCGCCAAAGTAGCGCCACGCCTCGCCAATCGGCAGGTGGACGATATCCGCGATGTTTCGGTCATCGACATACACATGGCGAGACTCCTTGCGGAGCCGCGAGCCGTGGCAGGCGGTGCAGGGCTGAACCGCAATGTACTTGGCCAGGTCGTCGCGCACCATGCTGGACTCGGTTTCCCGGTAGCGGCGCTGCATGTTGGGCAGCACCCCTTCAAAGGCATGCTCACGGGTGACTTTCCGGCCACGGTCTCCCACGTAAACGAAGGGGACCAGCTCGCCACCACTGCCGTTGAGGATGATGTCCCGCTCGTGGCGGGCCAGCTCCTGCCAGGGCGTTTCCAGCTCGAAGCGGTAATGCTTGGCCAGCGCCTGTAGCTGGGTAAAGTAATAAATGTTGCGCCGATCCCAGCCCTTGATCACGCCTTCCGCCAGGGAAAGCTCGGGGTGGCTGATCAGTTTCTCCGGGTCGAAGTACTGCTGTATGCCCAGGCCGTCGCAGGTCGGGCACGCCCCTGCCGGGTTGTTGAACGAAAACATCCGCGGCTCCAACTCGGAGAGCGAATAGCCGCAAACGGGGCAGGCAAAGCGGGACGAGAAGACCAGATCGTCCTGCTCGCCGTCCATGAAATGCACCATGGCGGTGCCGTCGGCCAGGTTCAGGGCCGTCTCGAAGGATTCCGCCAGGCGCTGGGCGATATCGTCACGTACCTTGAAACGGTCCACGACCACGCTGATATCGTGCTTCTTGCGCTTGTCCAGCGGCGCTATGTCGTCCAACTCCAGCACCTGGCCATCAATCTGGACGCGCACGAACCCCTGCGCGCGCAGCTCGGACAGCAGCTGTAAATGCTCCCCCTTGCGGCCTTTGACGACCGGCGCCAGCAGCATCAAGCGGGTGCCTTCCGCCAGGTTCATGACCTGATCGACCATCTGGGAGATCGTCTGGGCTTCCAGGTCCTCGCCATGCTCTGGGCAGCGAGGGGTGCCGGCACGGGCAAACAGTAGGCGCAGGTAGTCGTAAATCTCGGTAATCGTGCCAACCGTCGACCGAGGGTTGTGAGAGGTGGATTTTTGCTCGATGGAGATGGCCGGAGAGAGCCCTTCGATGTGATCCACATCGGGCTTTTCCATCATTGATAGAAACTGGCGCGCATAGGTGGAGAGCGATTCCACATAGCGCCGCTGGCCCTCGGCGTAGAGCGTATCGAACGCTAGGGACGACTTGCCGGAGCCTGACAGGCCGGTAATCACGATCAGCTTGTCGCGGGGCAGCTCCACATCGATCTGCTTGAGGTTGTGGGTGCGGGCACCCCTGACCAGAATGCTGTCCATCAACACCTCGAATCGCGTGGCAAAAGCGTAATTATACGGTTGCGGCACCCCTTCCGGCAAAACTGTCTCGCTTCGCTGCAGCGTGGCGGGCATTTCATGCTTGGCGTTTCCAGCGTGCCGACAAAGCGCTAGAATGGGCGGTTATTTCAGGCCGTTCGGCCCACTCATCGTACACAAGGGTTCTATGCGCAAGGTTTCTGCACTGCTGCTGGCTGCCGAGCGCCGAGCCATCAGCGGCTTGGCCGGTCTCTACGCATCTCGCATGCTGGGACTCTTCATGGTGCTGCCGGTGCTGGCCTTGTATGCCGATACGCTGGAAGGGGCGACGCCGTTACTGGTTGGTCTGGCGTTGGGCGTGTATGGCCTGACCCAGGCCGTTCTGCAGATTCCGTTTGGCTGGCTGTCCGACCGGATCGGTAGAAAGCGAGTGATTGCCATGGGCCTGCTGATTTTTGCCGCAGGCAGCGTCGTGGCCGCCACGGCGGATACCATTGGTGGCGTGATCGTCGGTCGCGCGCTGCAGGGTAGCGGCGCCATTGCGGCGGCCATCATGGCGCTGCTGGCCGACCAGACCCGCGAGCAGGTACGCACCGTTGCCATGGCGACCATTGGCCTCTCCATCGGTGTGTCCTTTGCCGTTGCCATGGTGCTGGGGCCCTGGCTGGCGTCATGGGGAGGGCTGTCGAGCCTGTTCTGGTTCACGGCACTGCTCACGTTGGTGGGCTTGCTGGTATTGTGGCGCTGGGTGCCGCCAGCGCCCAGGCGCCTGCGCCACCGGGATGTCGGGCTGGACCGTCAGCAATTCAAGCGTGTCATTACCCGCTCGGACTTGTGGCGTCTGGATGTGTCGATTTTTGCCCTGCACCTGGTGCTCATGGCCATTTTCGTGGCCGTGCCGTTCCGCTTGCTGAACGCCGGGGTAGCGGTGGAGTACCATGGACTGGCCTATCTGGCCATCATGGGACTGTCGTTTGTCGCCATGGTGCCGCTGGTGATCGTGGCCGAAAAGCGCCAGCGCATGAAACTGATGTGCCTGCTGGCCATTGGGGCCATCGTGCTCAGTTTGGCGGCGCTGGGGCTACCGCTCTCCCAGGGGCAGTGGCTGTTTGTCTGGCTGCTGGTGTTTTTTACCGGCTTCAATTTGCTGGAGGCAACGCTGCCATCCATGCTAAGTAAACTGGCGCCTGCCGGAGCAAAAGGCACCGCCATGGGCGTCTACTCCACCAGCCAGTTCCTGGGCGCGTTTTTGGGCGGTACCCTGGGGGGGTGGCTGGCGCACACCTGGGGGCTGGACGCCGTGTTCATCGGCTGTGCGGTGCTGGCGCTGTGCTGGTGGCTGGCCATGTGCGGCATGCCGTCACCGCCGCCGCTCTCCAGTGAAGTGGTGGCATTGCAGGATACCCAGGCCGATGCCATGGACCTACTCATGGAGCACCTGGCCGATGTGGCGGGTGTCGAAGATGTCATGGTCGTGCCGGAAGAGCGCCTGGTATATTTGAAAGTCAATCGTAAAGAGCTTGATCAGGCGGCACTGGCCCGGTTGATTCCGCCACCGCGGCCCTGATCAATGAGAGACCATCACCGTTTACGACAAGGAGCGACCTTATGGCGCGCGGTATCAACAAAGTTATTCTGATCGGTAATCTGGGCCAGGATCCGGAAGTGCGTTTCACCCCTTCCGGTACAGCGGTCGCCAACCTGAACCTGGCCACCTCGGACACCTGGATGGATCGCCAGAGCGGCCAGCGGCAGGAGCGTACCGAATGGCACCGCGTGGTGCTCTTCAACAAGACGGCTGAAATTGCCCAGCAGTACCTGAAAAAAGGCTCCAAAGTCTATATCGAAGGTCGTCTGCAGACGCGTAAATGGCAGGACCAGAATGGCCAGGACCGTTACAGCACTGAAATCGTCGCCAACGACATGCAGATGCTGGATGGTCGCAGTGGTGACTACCAGGGAGGGGGGGCGCCGCAGGGTGGCTATGCCCAGCAAGCGCCAGCCCAGTCTGCGCCGCCGCAACAGCATTACCAGCAGCCGCCTCAGCAGGCACCTCAGCAGGCACCTCAGCAGGGTGGCTACGCTCCGCAACAGCATGCCGCGCCTCAGCGTGGCGGCGCGGCGCCTCAGCAGCAGCCGCCTGCGCATCAGCAAAACAGCAGCTACGGCGCTCCGGATCCCGGTAACTTCGACGATTTTGACGACGAAATTCCGTTCTGATCGCCATGCCGTGCTGGGCGTTGCCGCCACCCTACCGGGTTGAGAAAAGGGGTCTGTCTTGAAGCTGCTAATACTGAATGCAGGACACTGCTTGAGCCTGGCATTGGCCCGTGAGGCAAGTCGGCGCTCGGATACCGAGTTGGTGATTGAGCAGGGCGTGAGCGTTTCTCCAGACCAGCTGGCGGCCATCGCCCCGGAGGCGGTGATCATTCCGCCTCTGTCGCATCCCCTCAGCATGACGCCCGCCGATGTCTATGCCCATGCCGATGCGGTGGACCAGTGTGTCGACGCCTGTCGGGCGGCTGGCATTGCCCTGGTGTGGTGCGTGTCCGACCAGCTCTACGAAGAGGGGTTCGAGATCCCGATCGACGAGCATGTCGTGCCGGCCCCCCGTGATGAGTGTTTGCGCCGCCTGGTGCAGACCGGTGACCGTATTCGCGCGGAGTATCACCGCCACTTGATCGTGCGGCTGGGGCCGCTGTTCGCCCTGGAAGGTAGCCATGCCTGGCTCAATGAAGTCATCGACAGCTTTGTAGCAGGCCAGTCCGTGCGTGCGGCCGAAGACGTGATTTTTTGCCCTACCTCGGCGGATGCCGTGGCCATGGCGCTGGTGGGCATGCTTCAGCAGCAAGCCTGTGGGGCCGATGCCTGGGGGGCGTATCACCTGGCAGGCACCGAGCCGGTCAGTGCGTTTACGTTCGTCTCCATGGTGCGTACCCAGCTGGCCACCCATCTCGAAGGGCGTGGCGAAGCGGTCGAGCTGGGTGAGGTGCAGGCGTTGAACCACCATCACGATGCCAAGCTGCGGCGAGTGCTGAACTGTCGCCGCGTGCTGGACGTCTTTGGCGTGCACCAAAAACCCTGGCGGCTCGAGGTAGGGCGGATGCTGGATGCCTGGTGCCTGACCCGCACTCAGCCGACCGTCACCGGTACTGGAACAGGAGAGTCCGCTTGATGAATGTGGTACGCAGCCTGGTGTTTTATCTGGGCTATTTTTCAGCCATGCTGCTGATTGGTGTGCTGTTCCTGCCCGTGGCACCGTTTCTTCCCCTGGCGGCGCGCTATCGTCTGTTGAACCTCTACAACTACTTCCTGATGGTCTGGTTTCGGCTGGCCTGTGGGGTACGTTACGAAATTCAAGGGCGCGAACATATTCCTGCGGGGCCTTGCGTCATTCAGGCCAACCACCAGTGTGAGTGGGAAACGCTGTTCCTGCAGGTCATGAAGCCGCCGGTCTGTACGGTGCTCAAGCGAGAGCTGCTGCGTATCCCTGTGTTTGGCTGGGGGCTGCGCCTGCTACGTCCCATTAGCCTGGATCGCTCCAGGCCTGCTCGGGCCATGAAACAGGTGCTGACGCAGGGGGTGGAGCGTTTACACGGCGGACTTTCGGTACTGATCTTTCCGGAAGGCACGCGTGTCGATCCTGGTGTGCGCAAGCGCTACAACAAGAGCGGTAGCGTGGTCGCCTGCCGTGCCGGTGTGCCGGTGCTGCCGGTGGCGCACAATGCCGGTGAGCGTTGGCCGGGTCGCCAGTGGGTCAAACGCCCGGGTGTCCTGCGTGTGCGCATTGGCCCGCCCATCGACACCGCTGGGCGTACCCCAGACGAAGTATTGGCTGATGTGGAGGCGTGGATCGAAGGGCAGCTTCGCGAGATCTCCGAGGTGCCCAGGCCTTAAAAGCCGTTGCTCCAAAGCCAGTGCCCTGACAAACAGCGCACACGCTGCACCAACACAAACGGCGCCCTTGGGCGCCGTTTGTGTGGGTCGTTGAGACCGGATCAGCCGTTATAGCGCTGGAATACCAGGCAGGCATTGGTGCCGCCGAAGCCAAAGCTGTTGGACAGCACGCGGTCAATGGTGGCGTCATCGCGGCGTTGGGTCACGATATCGAAACCATCGGCTTGCTCGTCCAGGTGCTCGACATTGGCCGAGGCCGCCACGAAGCGGTGCTGCATCATGAGCAGCGAGTAGATCGCTTCTTGCACGCCGGTGGCGCCCAGCGAGTGGCCCGTCAACGATTTGGTAGAGCTCATGGCAGGCGTTGTGTCGCCAAAGACGCTACGGATCGCCTTCAATTCGGCCACATCGCCCACGGGGGTCGAGGTGCCGTGGGTATTGATGTAGTCGATGCTGCCATCGACGGTCGCCATGGCCTGACGCATGCAGCGCATGGCGCCTTCGCCAGACGGCGCGACCATGTCATGGCCATCGGAGGTTGCGCCGTAGCCGACCAGCTCGCCATAAATTTTGGCGCCGCGTGCCTTGGCATGTTCCAGCTCTTCCAGCACCAGCATGCCGCCGCCGCCCGCGATGACGAAGCCATCACGTGCTTGATCATAGGGGCGAGAAGCGTGCTCAGGAGTGTCGTTATAGTGCGTAGACAAGGCCCCCATGGCATCGAAAAGGCACGATAGCGTCCAGTGCTCTTCTTCACCGCCGCCTGCAAACACGACATCCTGCTTGCCTAGCTGAATCTGCTCCATGGCGCTGCCGATACAGTGAGCCGAGGTGGCGCAGGCAGAGGAGATGGAGTAGTTGATGCCCTTGATCTTGAACGGCGTGGCCAGACACGCCGAGACCGTGCTGCCCATGGTACGGGTGACCCGGTAAGGACCGACGCGACGCAGGCCTTTTTCGCGCATGACGTCGGCGGCTTCTACCTGGTTGGCGCTGGAGGCGCCGCCAGAGCCGGCAATAAGGCCGGTTCGCTCGTTGGAAACCTGCGCTTCGGTCAGGCCTGAATCTTCGATGGCTTGGGCCATGGAGACATAGGCGTAGGCGGCTGCATCACCCATGAAGCGGCGCAGTTTACGATCGATCAGTGCGTCCAGGTCGATATCGACGCTGCCTGCCACGTGGCTTCTGAAGCCGCGCTCGGCGTACTCTTCCTTGAACCGAATACCGCTACGCCCACTCTTGAGCGCATCCAGGACCTGTTGCTGGTCGTTGCCCAGGCAGGACACGATGCCAAGGCCGGTGACTACCACTCGTCGCATGGGAGCCTCCTGTTAAAAATTCGCAGTGGAGGTGAATAGGCCAACGCGCAGGTCATTGGCCTGGTAGATGTCGCGCCCGTCAACGGATACGGTGCCATCGGCAATACCCAGAATGAGCCGACGGGTAATGATGCGCTTCACGTTGATCCGGTACGTTACCTTTTTCGCATCGGGCAGAATCTGCCCGCTGAACTTGACGTCGCCACAGCCCAGGGCACGGCCCCGGCCAGGGTGACCCAGCCAACCGAGGTAGAAACCGACCAGCTGCCACATGGCATCCAGGCCCAGGCAGCCGGGCATGACCGGGTCGCCCGGGAAGTGGCAGTCAAAGAACCACAGGTCAGGCGTGATATCCAGCTCGGCGATCAATTCGCCCTTGCCGTGCTCACCGCCCTCTTCATGGATGTGAATGATGCGGTCAAGCATCAGCATGTTGGGGGCAGGCAGCTGTGCGTTGCCAGGGCCAAACAGCTCGCCGCGTGAGCAGGCCAGCAGTTCTTCGCGATCAAAGGAATGTTGCTTGGTCACTGAATCGTTCCGAAAGTCAAAAATGGTGGTTGCGCCTAGTCTACTTCCCGAAACCGCTGAATGCACGCCGCAGGCGTCTTATCCTGTGTTTTTAAGGCGCATCGTGACTGCCAATGACGACCATGGTCGCGTACGGATGCGGCACTCCATGCGCGAAATTGCCTAATCAACGGATGATTCACGTAATATGATCTATCCAGGGGTGGGGTAAGGCGGCATGATGTCATCCATACCGTTGCCGACGTAGTGACTGCTGAATAGGACAACAAGAAACGCCATGTGGCTGCCTATCTCGATGAATCGTCCTTTGGTCTGGGTGGCGCTGACTGCGCTGCCTGCCTGTGTCTGGATTCCAGATGCCGCGCTGCGCATGGTGGCGGCTGGTCTGGTTTCGCTGGGCTTGTGGGACGCCTGGCAACAGGTGCGCCAGCAGCGCTTGCGCTTGCGACTTTCCCTCGATGCCATTGGGCTGGCAGGGGACGCGATCGTGATTAGTGATGTCGATAACCGGGTCCTGATGGTCAACCCTGCGTTTACCGATATTACTGGATATGACAGCCAGGAGATAGTCGGCCGCAAGTTGGAGACCCTTGCCGCGCCGCGCCACGACAAAGCCTTCTATCAGAATTTCTGGAACACGCTGAAGGCCACCGGGCGTTGGGAAGGCGAGGTGTGGAACCGCCGCAAGCATGGCGACGAATACCCCGAATGGCTGAAGGTGCGTGCCGTCACCGACCGCCGCGGCAATATCACCCATTTCATCAGTCTGTTTGCCGATATTTCGGCGCAGAAGGCCCGCGAGCGCGACCTGCGCCGCATCGGCTATGAAGACCCCCTGACCGGGCTGCCCAATCGCCGCCGCCTGCATGACCTGATGGCATCACGCTTGCGCCACCTGCGTGCGGGAGAGAGCCTGGATATTGCGCTGATCGATATAGACGGCTTGAAATCGGTCAACGACAGCCTAGGCGTAGAGTACGGAGACCGCCTGCTGGCACGCTTTGCGCAACGGTTGGCCAGTTACATGGCAGGCAGTGTTGTGGGTCGACTGGGCGGCGATGAGTTCATGGTCATTCGCACCACTACCTTCGATGACCATGACAAGTGGATCATGACCTTGCGCGACCATATGGGGCGCCCGTTTGAAATCAACGACCAGTCGCTGCGCCTGGGGCTCTCCATCGGTAGTTGCCGGGCACCCGAAGATGGGCGTGATTCCGGCGTACTGTTCCAGCGCTTGGAGTCTGCGCTGTACAGCGCCAAGCGGCTGGGGCGTAACCATAGCCAGCGTTTCCGGCCGGCGCTCGACAAGCAGGACAACCCTCAACTGGCGCTGGTGAGTGACCTGCGCGCGGCGCTGATCTCGGGAGACCAGCTGGAGCTGCACTACCAGACCCAGCATCATCCCGGTACCGGCGAGCTGATGGGAATGGAAGCGCTGCTGCGTTGGCGCCACCCGCAAGACGGCATGATTTCACCAGGAGACTTCATTCCGTTGGCCGAGCGCCACGGCCTGATGGCCGAGCTGGGCAGTTGGGTCATCGAGAAAGCCTGCGCGCAGCAGGCCCATTGGCAGAACAGCGGCATGCCCAAGGTCACGGTGTGGATCAATATTTCGGCACTGCAGCTGTTTCAGGGCGATCTGGAAACGCAGTTGGCGACCTGCCTGGAGCGCTATCAGCTAAAGCCTGCCCAGATCGGCCTGGAGCTGACCGAGTCGGTGCTGCTCGACGAGCGTGCCGGTGACATGGGGCCGCGATTGCAGGCGTTACGCGATCAGGGGTATGCCATTGCCATTGACGATTTCGGCACGGGCTATTCGTCGCTGGGTTACCTGAAACGGCTGCCGGTCGACAAGATCAAACTGGACCGCGCCTTCATTCGCGATCTGCCCCATGATCAGGCCGATGCTGCAATCGTCACAGCCGTTCTTGCCATGGCGGCGGGGATGGGGCTCGACGTCGTCGCGGAAGGCGTCGAAACCCAGGCGCAGTGCCAGTTTCTGATCAAGGCGGGCTGTACCCTGGTGCAAGGGTTCTATTTTGCCAAGCCGCTCTCTGCCGCTGAGCTGGAGCAGCGCTGGTTGCCGCCACCCTTGGCGGAAGGGGCCAACTGATCAGCTCACGACGCTGGGTTGATAGCGGCGCATGTAAGTGCTGATGCCCCAGCAGCGCGAACACGGCAATGATGGCGCTGGCCGCCTCGTCCGCACTGACCTGCATGGGCATGGGGAAGTCGTTGCGATCCGTGAGAGGGGGCTTCACGAACCCAGGGCGAAATAGCGTTCCAGTGCTTGCCTACCCTCAATGTGATGGAGCGGATCGTTGAAAAAAACTTCTTCAGTATATGCCTCGTATGGTTTTTATCTGGCCTACTTCGACAAGGCCTTGAAGGCGTCCAGGGCACGTTGACGGGCGGCCTTGTGATCGACGATGGGAGCCGGGTAGTCCACCGGGTTCAGCATGTCCTGTGGTGGCGCATGACGCGCCTTGGCGGGCAAGGAAGCCAGCTCTGGTAGCCAGTGGGCGATGAAGGCCCCTTCAGGGTCGAAACGCGTTGACTGGGTGGTGGGGTTGAAGATGCGGAAGTAGGGCGCAGCGTCCGTGCCCGTGGAGGCCGCCCACTGCCAGCCACCGTTGTTGGCGCAAAATTCACCATCGACCAGATGGCGCATGAAAAAGGCTTCCCCACGCCGCCAGTCGATCAATAAATGCTTGCTCAAGAACATGGCGGTGACCATACGCAGTCGGTTGTGCATCCAGCCGGTCGTCACCAATTGGCGCATGGCCGCATCCACGATGGGGTAGCCAGTGCGCCCTTCGCACCAGGCTGCAAACCCCTCATCGTCGTCACGCCAAGCCAGATCGCGGGTATGCTCCTGAAAGGGTTGGTGCCGGCACACCTGAGGAAAGCCCACGGCCACATGCTGGTAAAACTCTCGCCAGATCAGCTCGCTGACCCAAGTGGTGAGTCCGGCGTCCCCGTCCGCCAGATGCCCCTCGTTTTCGCTCATCACGGCTTGTAAACATTGGCGATACGAGATCATGCCCAGCGCCAAGTAAGGCGAAAGCTCACTGGTACCACGTACGTTGGGGAAGTCGCGCTGTCGTTGGTAGTGCCGCCCGCGAAAGCGTAGAAAGCGCTCCAGGTGATCGCTGGCCGCGTTTTCACCCGCAGGCCATTGGCGGCCATCCACGGGGGAGTCCTCGAGCTCGGGGAGGGCGGGCAGTGGATCACTGGGCAGGTCCAGAGGCGACTGCGCCTGAGGCGTATCGCGTAGTGCCAGCTGCTCCTGAGTTATCTGCTTGTGCCACGCCTTGGCGAAGGGGGTGAAGACGCCATAGTAATCGCCCTTGCCGGTCAGCAGGCTGCCTGGCGCAAAGGCAATGGCATCGTGGTGGCCCTGTGCCGTAATACCCGCGTGTTTGAAGGCTTTCAGGACGGCCTGGTCACGGCGCTGTTCGTTCAGCGGATATTCGTAATTGAAGTGCAGTTGCTTTACGCCGTGCTCTTGAGCTAGCGCGAGCAGCACATCGGGGGCTTTATCGAAGCTATCGATATCGCGATGCAATAGCGGGATGTTGAGACCGCTCAAGGACTCCTTGAGGGAATGCACACCGCGTGCCCAGAAATCGAGCTTGTTAGCGCCGTGACCATGGGCGCGCCACTGCTTTACGCTGCGTAAAAAGACGGCCACCACCGGGCCTTTGGCGGCAGCCGCCGCCAAGGCAGAGTTATCGTGAATACGCAGGTCACTGCGTAGCCAAACCAACTGCAGATCCATGCGCACTCCCGTGGCGTGTCCTGTTGAGTGCTAAAGAATACCTGACTCGCGTAGCAGCGGGCGCAAACGCGCCACGGCCTGAGGCAGGTCATCGCCCAGCATGTGTACCGGGCCGTCGCGCAGCTCTGTTTCACGCAGCCGGGCGACTTCGCCGCACACGCCGATCGGTACGCCCAAACGCTCGGCCGCCTTGGGCAGGTCGACCCGAATGTAGTGGTCGTTTTCGCGCTGACCGCTGGAGAGCAACACCATGGAAGAGTGCAGGCGCGATACTGCCTGGGGCAGATCTTCCAGTGCCAGCGAATGGTCGAGCAGCTGTACACGGTAGCCCTGTTCGCTGGCCATCAGCGCACACATCAGCACCCAGAGCGGGCCCGGGTCATCAGGCATGGCGGTCAGCAGCAGCAGCGGGCCGCGGGTAGCCTGGTTGGCATAGTGCAGGCGAATGCCCACCTGGCTACGCAGGAAGGATTCGAAGGTGCGGCGCACCAGGTCGTCCGGCTGAGCGGCCCATTTGGCTTCCAGGCTCAAAATGACCGGCTGCCAAAGTTCGTTGATGGCCACGCTGAGCGGGTAGAGCGCCAGGCTTTGGTGATACAGCGCCTCGAGTTTGGGCAGGTCGACCGCTTCGATGATGGCTTGCAGCTGCTGCCGCTGGCTGGCCCAGTCACCGGCATCCGGTGCAGGGGCTTCCACGGTTTCCGGCTGGTCCAGCAGGTCGGCGACCTGACTGACCGGTACGCCACGGTTGAGCCACTGCAGGATACGCTCGATGCGACTGATGTCGTCCTGCGCATAAAGCCGATGGCCTTTTGGCGTGCGTTGCGGGCGAATCAAACCGTAGCGTCGCTCCCAAGCGCGCAGGGTGACCGAGTTCACACCCGTCAGACGGGAAACTTCCCGAATCGGATAGAGCGGAGTATCGGGTGGGTGGGTCGCCTTGTTGCTCATGGGCGCCATTGCCTCTTGGTTGCCTGCAATAGGTATTGCAGGGGTCTGTCTGTAATTGCCGTGGCGATCTTGCAGTGCCGGGTCGGCGGTATGCCACTCATTCGGGTTCGGGGCGTGTCGCTACGTCGATGAACCGATAATCGCTGAAATAGCGTCACGCTATTATAGCCACCTTTGTACAACTTGTGGCCGCTGGGTACAACCTCTGTGGCTTCCATGCCGCGACACTCCTGTGGTGATAATCGTTAGACCGACCGGCCTATTAAGGCCCTTGCCAGCGCATTCCCGGATAGCCAGGCATCCTCGACGCGGCTGCCTTTCCAGCTGTTACCGCATAGTGCGATACCTTGCTGGCTGTATAGGTATCCCTATCCGTTTGGCTTGGCGGGTTGGGCGTATCGCCAGCGATGATGACGACGCGGCTGAAGGCCCCATGATGGTTTCCTGCAGCGTCTTTCAAATGCCATGCGCCATCCGCCACCCGCTTCGAGCGCGACGATACGCGGTTCCGAAAGGAGGGCCGTGTGTGCATGAAGAGCGATGGCGTCTATCAGATACCGAGTCAGCGCACTCATGCGCGGAGCTCCGGTATAACGCAACTGGCCGTCATCGTGTGTTTGCCAACCGGATGCACTAGCCTGATAAGTGCACGTTGGCCAAGGGGCCACGCAGCCTGCGTCTTGCCACTGGGCGAGCTGTTGGGCGAAATCGGCATTGCGCACGGTAAATGCCTGAGCGCCCAGATCAAGCGTCGCCGCGGTGCGGCCCTCGCGCCTTGTCGAATAGGCTGACCGTCACGCCTTGCTGTGCCAGCAGGTGGGCGCAGGCCAGTCCTGACATGCCTGCGCCAATGATGGCCACGGCGTCGTGTGGAGTCAGCGCAGGGGGGGCAGCAAGGTGTTGGGGCATGGCGGCTCGCGAAGTGGACATCATGTTGAAGAGTGATTCTATTGTAGCAATTATGTATAGATATCGTGCAATTTAAAAAGTTGCAATACGGATGGTCGACTCGCCCGCTGCACCCAGCGACGGCGTTTTGCCATAGGTGATGGATAGATCATGGATAGGTGATGGAGTGCAGGGGCTATCCAGCTTCAGGAGGGCATACCATGCGAGTACTGATTACCGGCGGCAGCGGATTCGTGGGGCAGCGGTTATGCCCACAGCTGATTGCCCAAGGGCACGACGTGCAGGTGGTGTCGCGCACGCCCCACAAGGTACGCGGAAAGCTGCCCCCCGAGTGTGATATTCGCGATAGCGCGCAGGCATTTATCGATACGCCCCCCGATGCGCTGGTGAACCTGGCAGGGGAGTCGATAGCCGCCAAACGTTGGAGCGCCGAGCAAAAGGAGCGGTTGATCCGCTCGCGGGTCGACAGCACCCAGCAGCTGGTGGCGCTGTGCGAGCAGTTGGCGGCCAACGGCCAGCCGTTGCCTGCGGTCCTGGTCAGTGGCTCGGCCATGGGGTATTACGGCGATCAGGGCAGCAAGGTCGTAGATGAGGCTACCCCGCCCCACGATGAGTTTGCCCATCGGCTGTGTGCCCAGTGGGAAGCCGCTGCCAGGCCGGTGGAAGCTTTGGGGGTTCGGTTGGCCATTCTGCGCATAGGCCTAGTGCTGGAGGCAGGCGGCGGCACCCTGCAAAAAATGGTGCCGCCTTTCAAGCTAGGGCTGGGTGGGCGGTTCGGCGATGGTCAGCAGTTCATGCCTTGGGTCCATCGAGACGACCTGGTGGCTGCCATTATCTTCTTGATCAACGGCTCTGGTCTGTCGGGCGTTTTCAACGGCAGTGCACCGCATCCGGTGACCAACGCCGAGTTCACCCAGACGCTGGCTAGGCAGCTGCATCGTCCCGCCATTTTCCCGGTACCTGCCTTCGTGCTGAAGGCGGGCTTCGGCGAGATGTCACAGCTGCTGTTGACCGGCGCGGACATGCGACCGGCACGACTGCTCGAGGAGGGGTTCAGATTTCAATACCCGACGCTACCGAAAGCGCTGGCGGCCATTTTCTAGCCGCCAGCAAGCCGCTGGTCTAGGCGTTCGCTAGGCGTTCGGGTCAACGGTGATAATGACCCGCACCGAGTCGAGCCGCAGACGAGTGTTTTCGATGGCATCGCTGAGCGCCTGACGCTCCTGCTTGAGGGCTTCCAGCTCCTCGCTGCGCACCGCCGGGTTGTGCTCTGCCAGCGCCGTCAGGCGGGCCAGCTCGGCATCCAGCTGAGCACGCATGCGCGTTTCGGCGGCTTCCACGATGCTGGGCAGCTCCCGCTCGGCCTCGCTCTCCCCCTGGGTCAGCAGGTCACGCAGCTGGTCATGACGGCTCTTGATTAGGTCACGGGCCAGCGACTTGTTGACCTTCTGCAGATTTTTGCCCAGCCCGGTAAAGGAGATCTTGCTGGTCAGATTGGCCCCTGACTCATCCAGCAGTACCCGGACGGCCGTGGGGGGCAAAAAGCGGTTCAGGTGCAGCGCTTTAGGCGCCGGGCAGTGGGTGCGGAAGATCAGCTCGGCCATCAGTCGTCCACTGGGAATGGCCGGATGGCGCAGCAGCGCCAGGGCAGTATTGCCCATGGTGCCATCCAGAATGCGGCCCATCATCTCGCGCAGCAGCGGGTGCTCCCAGGAGAGGCGTTGCACGTCATCCCGCGCCAGGGCCTGGCCACGGCTGTAGGTGGCAGAGAAGCCCTCTTCCCCTTTGACCAGCCCCGGCAGTCCGTCCAGCATGTGCTGGCTGGGCTGTAGGTGCAGCAGGCCATTGCCAATTTCCTGACTATCGACCCCGAAGATATCCAGCGCACGCTCCACGTAGCGGGGCAGTGCCGGGTCTTCATCCAGCTCACGTACCGCATCAATGACCTGTTGCGCTTGGGCCGGGCGGCAGGCGTTCAGCTCCAGCAACCGGTTGCGGCCCGCGTCGCGCTCGGCCAGTTTGGCGGTGAACATTGCGTGGGTTTCGTCGATGATCTCGGTGAGCGCCTCATCGTCGAGCAGCGCATCGGCCAGCGCGTCGCCAAAGGCGTCGAACAGGTCGCTGCCAATGCCGTGGGGGGCGCTGAAAGCGGCCATGCCTTCGTCGTACCAGCGCTGCAGTCGCTCCCCCGGGCTGCCGATGAAGCTGGGCACGTGCAGTTCGATGGCGTGGCGTTGGCCAATCCGGTCGAGGCGGCCAATCCGCTGCTCCAGCTGGTCCGGGTGCTGGGGCATGTCGAACATCACCAGATGACGACAGAACTGGAAGTTGCGGCCTTCGGAGCCAATCTCGGAGCACACCAGCACCTGGCAGCCATCTTCCTCGTCGGCGAAGGCGGCGGCGGCGCGGTCGCGCTCCACCAGCGACAGCCCTTCGTGGAAGACCGGTGCCTGGTAGCCGCCCAGCACACGCAGGCCTTCGGCCAGCCCTTCGGCGGTTTCGCGGTGGTGGGCAATGACCAGCACCTTGTCGTTGGCAAAACCGTCTTCGCTGTCGTCGCTGAGCTTTTCCAGCAGCCAGTTGACCCGGGGGTCGATATGCCACCAGGGTTCACCGTTCAGCGGATCATTGCTCAGCTCGCGGTACATGGCATCCGGGTAGATCAGTACGTCCGGGTGGTCCATGCCGGTTTCGATCAGCAGCTCGTCCAGATAGTCCTCGTCGCGCTCCAGGCGGCGCAGCACTCGGCGATAGGCGGAAGGCAACTCCAGCTTGGTCAAGTGCAGCCGCCGCTCCGGGAAGCCGCCCACGTGGCGTCGGCTGTTGCGGAACATGACGCGCCCGGTGCCGTGACGGTCGAGCAGTGCATCGCGCAGTTGGGCACGGGCCGCGTCCTGCTGTTCAGAGCTGGCCTCGGCGTTGCACAGCGTCGCCAGCAGGGCCTGGCTGTCGCGGTCGTCGGCGATGGTGGCCACGCGCTCGCGGGCGCTGGGTGTCTGGGGCAGTTCCTCCAGCGCATCGATGGCGCTGGCCACGGCGACGTAGTGCTGCTCTTCGTCCTTGAAGCGCTCGATGTCGTGGTAGCGCTCCGGGTCCAGCAGGCGTAGCCGCGCAAAGTGGCTCTCCTGGCCCATCTGCTCGGGGGTGGCGGTGAGCAGCAGCAGGCCGGGGATCTCGGCGGCCAGCTGCTCCACGCACAGGTAGCCGGGGCCGCTGGTCTCCGGGTGCCAATCCAGGTGATGCGCCTCGTCGACGATCAGCAGGTCGAAACGGCTGGCCAGGGCCTGCTCCTGACGGTGACGATTGGCAAACAGCCAGCCCTGGCTGGCCAGCACCAGCTGGGCGCTCTCGAACGGATTGGCGCTGCCGTGGGCCTGGCTCTGATGCTCGTCGAGCAGCGTGACGGTCAGCGAGAAGCGGCGCAACAGCTCCACCAGCCACTGGTGGGTCAGGCTGTCGGGTACCAGAATCAGCGCGCGCTCTACACGGCCTGCCAACAGCAGGCGGTGGAGGATCAAGCCTGCTTCAATGGTCTTGCCAAGCCCCACTTCATCGGCCAGCAGCACCCTGGGGGCGTGGCGGCGTGCGACTTCGTCGGCGATATAGAGCTGGTGGGGAATCAGGTCGATGCGCGGCCCGGCAAACCCCAGGGCGCTGTGCTGTTCGATACGCTGAAAGTGATGCAGGGTACGAAAACGCAGGTCGAACCAGTCGTTGCGGTCCACCTGGCCGGTCAGCAAGCGGTCTCGGGCCTGGTCGAACTGCATGGTGTCGGCCAGGCGTGCTTCGGGCAGTTCGCGCAGGTTGCCGTCGCTGTCTTCACCGATGTAGGTGATCAGACCACGGCTCTCTTTGCTGTCGTCCACGATCATCTGCCAGCCGTCGGCTGACAGGACCCGGTCACCGCTGCCGAACATGACTCGGGTGAGGGGCGCCTGGCGGGTGTTGTAGGTGCGGGTTTCCTGGCTGGCACTGAACAAGATGGTAACGCTACGGGCGTCGCAGTTAAGCACGGTGCCAAGCCCAAGCTCGGCCTCGCCGTCGCTAATCCAGCGCTGGCCGGGAGAAAAATCGCTCATGATGCCTCGAGGAAGTCGTCAAAATCGGGTCGCTCGCCACCGGAATGAGCCTCGGTGGCAGACAGGGCGGGGGATTCTAACGCAAAGCAGCGAGGGGATTAAGGGCTATCATGGTCAATCGTTCAGCCAGCGCTCCAGGTGAGCACGGGTGAGTTCACCCACATGCACGTCCAGGGTACGCCCCTGGGCGTCGAACAGTACGGTCGTGGGCAGGCCGGGGGCCGCGAACTCCGCCATCAGCAGCTGCCGAGGGTCGCGCAGTGCATAACGAAACACCAACTGCTGTTCATCCAGGTAGCGCACGATGGGCAGCAGGTCTTCGCCCTGGTTGACCACCACCACGCTGACCCCGTCCCGCTGGTCTGCTGCTTCCAGCAGCGGCATTTCGCGGAGGCAGGGTGGGCACCAGGTGGCCCACAGGTTGACCATCAGCAGGTCACCTTGCGTATCGAGGGAGGCCAGATTCACCGGGTTGCCGTCCAGGTCTTCCAGGGTGATGTCCGGCACGGAGGCCACCGCAAAGGTGGGCCCCAGCGGCGCCAGAGTGACCAGGACCAGCCACAGGCTGGCCGCGCCCACGGTCATGGCCAAGCCGCCAAGCATGGCCAGCAGCCGTTCACGCAGTACCCAGGCGGTCCATATCAGGCCCGCTACCAGGCCGCCAAGGGCATTGAAACCCGGCTGCCACAGCTTGAGGATATCCAGTGGCGCCTGACTGTAGCTCTCCCAGTGTAGAATGACGAACACGGCACGGGCGCCGACCAGCCATACCAGCAGCAAGCCGTTGAACCAGCGCGTGTGCTGCTGGGTACTCAGCCCCAGCAGATAACGGCTGCTCACCAGCAAAATGAGCGCTACACCCAGGGCGTAGAGGCGTGGCGTCGAGATCAGCAGCGGGCCAAGTGCAATGGCATTCATCAGTTTGTCCGTAAGCAGGTACACTGATTCACCATATCATGCATGCAACACATCACGGAGAGGTCGATGTCGCAAACTTCCTTTGACCGCCTGCGCGCCCTGGCGATTGGCTCACAGGCGTTGGGGCTAACGCTCATTATCACCCTGGAAACCGTGATGGGCGACGCCGCCCGGCCCTGGCAGGGGGGCGTGCTGGCGGCCATGGTGGGCGTGGCGCTGACCATTGCCACGCTGCGCTGGTACCGCGCTAAGCGCCGCCAGAAGCAGCAAGCGGAAGCTGCGCGTGAATCATCAGGCTGACGCCTCTGCCTGGCAAGCGCTGAAGGTGTCGCTGGATGCGCAAGGGCAGCTGGTCTGGCAGTGGCAGCAGGAAGGGCAACTGGCGGTGCTGAGTGAAGAGCCCGGAGGCTGGTGGCGACACTTCAACGCCTGGATCAGTCGTGTGCTGCGCCTGGAGAAGTGGTTATCGAACATTCTAGCAGCCTGTCGGTCTTTCCGTTGCACCGTGAGATACTGACCACCGTCATCGC
>ERZ941748.55-NODE-55-length-69139-cov-10.269353_pt1 | contig 69139 bp, 75 predicted proteins | sample MGYA00521092_ERZ941748 | MGnify/ENA primary metagenome ERZ941748 (study PRJEB32759, sample SAMN07749897) | skin metagenome | biome: transportation; feature: city; material: polyester macromolecule | host: Homo sapiens | place: Hong Kong:ISLAND line | collected... | reverse complement strand
CACGGCGGACCGGATAGCGCCTAATTGGCGCTGCGCGCCATGCCTGGCGCACCATGAAAAAGCCCGCTGACCGTGTCAGCGGGCTTTTTAGTGGTTCCGGGCCAGCATCGCCGAGCCGACGGCGATTGCCAACAGGGCTACTCGTCGGCTAGCGCGGGCAACAGCGTCTTGAGCTTGCGTGTCAGGGTATTGCGCCCCCAGCCCAGCAGCTCGGCCGCTTCCCCCTTGCGCCCCCCGGTATGCTTCAGGGCGGTTTCGATCAGAATGCGTTCGAAATCCGGCACCGCCTCTTCCAGCAGGTGCGTATGCCCTTCGGCCAGGGCGTGGTCGGCCCAATCCCGGAAGGCCGAGCGCCAATCACCGTAAGCGCCTCCTTCTGGCGCGCTGACCGAGCGCAGCTCGGGAGGCAGGTCCTCGATCAGGATCTCCCTCCCCGATGCCATCACGGTGAGCCAACGGCAGATATTTTCCAGCTGGCGAACGTTGCCCGGCCACGGCAGCCGCGTCAGGTGAGCTTCTGCCTCGGGCGTCAGCACCTTGATATCGGTGGATAGCTCCTTGGCCGCCTCCGCCAGGAAGTGACGCGTCAAGCGGGGGATGTCTTCACGGCGCTCGGCCAGACGCGGCAGGTGCACCCGAATCACGTTCAGGCGGTGGAACAGATCCTCACGAAAACGCCCTTCATCCACCAGAGATTCCAGGTTCTGGTGGGTAGCGGCAATGATGCGCACATCCACCTTGACCGGCGTATGGCCGCCGACCCGGTAAAACTCGCCATCGGCCAGCACCCGCAGCAGGCGCGTTTGCGTCTCGGCGGGCATGTCGCCAATTTCATCCAGAAACAGCGTACCGCCGTTGGCCTGCTCGAAACGCCCCTGGCGCTGCTGGGCGGCACCGGTAAAGGCGCCTTTCTCATGGCCAAACAGTTCCGACTCGATCAGGTCACGAGGAATTGCCGCCATATTGAGGGCAATGAACGGCTTGCCGGAGCGCGGGCTGTGCTGATGCAGCGCCTGGGCCACCCGCTCTTTACCGGTGCCCGACTCCCCGTTGATCAATACCGTAATATGGGAGTGCGACAAGCGGCCAATGGCGCGAAACACCTCCTGCATGGCAGGCGCTTCGCCGATGATCTCGGCGCTCAGCCCTTCCGGTACGCTGACCGGCCGCTGCCGCTCGCGGGCATGGGCCACCGCGCGACGCACCAGCGCCAGCGCTTCGTCGACATCAAAGGGCTTGGGCAGGTACTCGAAAGCGCCCCCCTGATAAGAGGCCACCGCGCTATCCAGGTCCGAGTGGGCGGTCATGACAATGACCGGCAGGTCGGGATGGGCGGCACGCACACGGGACATCAGGTCCAAGCCGTCGATTCCCGGCATGCGAATATCGGTGACCAGCACATCTGGTGGATTTTCCAGCAGCCGAGCCAGCGCCGTATCCGCCCGCTCGATACACTCTACATCCAGGTCGGGTTGCGCCAGCGCGCGCTCCAGCACCCAGCGGATAGCGCGGTCATCATCGACGATAACCACCCGTGCAACATCGGTACGTGTCGCCTCAGTCATGACGCATCTCCGGTAAATTAATAACCAATGGAATCAGTAAACGAAATTCGGTGTGTCCGGGTCGGGAATCGCATTCGATCAATCCTTGATGTTGGTGCAAAATTGACTGAGCAATCGATAGCCCTAGGCCACTGCCTTCCGCGCGGCCTGACACCATGGGGTAAAAAAGCGTTTCACGTAACGCATCGGGAATGCCGGGGCCGTTATCGATCACGCCCACCTCGCTGACCAGCCGATGGCGCTCGGCCCCCAGCGTGAACTGGCGGCGGGCACGGGTGCGCAGGGTCAGCGTAGGGGACGGCGTGTCGGCTTCGCTCATGGCCTGTACCGCGTTGCGGGCCACGTTCAACACGGCCTGGATCATCTGCGACTCGTCGCCAGAAAGGTCCGGCAGGCTGGGGTCGTAATCGCGGTTAACGGTGACCTGCGGGTGCTCGGCCAACAGCAGCGCACGCACGCGCTCCAGCACCTTGTGAATGTTCACCGGCTCATGCTTGATGATGCGGTTGGGACCCAGCATGGAGTCCACCAGATCGCGCAGACGGTCCACTTCCTCGACGATGATGTGGGTAAACTCTCGCAAGGCCGGGTCGTCCAGATCGCGCTCCAGCAGCTGCGCCGCGCCGCGGATACCGCCCAAGGGGTTTTTCACCTCATGGGCCAGCCCACGTGCCAGCACCTTGATGGTCTCCTGGCGAGTGGTCAGCGCTTCTTCCCGGGAAATCTGCATCAGCCGATCACGGGGCTCCACCTCCAGCAGCAGCTCGTCGGCGGACAGCGGCGTCACGGTGTAGTCCACCGTCAGGGGGTCACTATTGAGCGGCGTAATACGCGCTTCGCGTTGGGTGTAAGGGTGAAACGCATCGCGCGCCTTGGCCAGCACGTCATCGATACTCTCGTCACCGCCCAGCAGGGTGTCCAGACTGATGCCTTGTACCCGACTGAAGCTCACCGCCAGCAGCGCCTCGGCGGCCGGATTCATCCAGCGAACCCGAAGTTCGCCGTCCAGCAGCAATACCGCCGTCGTGAGGTGTTCTAGTAAGCGCTGATACATGGCGTGTCCTGAAGCGTCGCTAACCGTAGCGTTAGTGATTTAGCTGAGGAAGTGCAAAAAGCGCGCCAGGTTACCCAAAACGGCGCCATGCACGGCTTAGGGGCAGCCTACCGATACCGCTCGGGCGTTTATAGCGCAAGGGACGGAAGATTTAGCTAATTCAACGCACCATTATAGTGCATACACTTAATCAGCGATAAAAATCGTCACCTGATCGGTGCGATGCTGAATGCGCCCCTGGCTGTCCAACAGCTCTGCCTGCAAACGATGCTGCCCCGGGGGCAAGCCTGCCAGCCAAAAGGCATCGCTATGCAGAGGGGATTGGCTAAGCTCGCCGTTGACGAGCAGCTGGATCTGGTGGTCCTCACGCAGCGCAGGGGAAACGCTGACCTCCACGGGCGTCATGCCACCGCGCAGAGAAGCCCCAGGCGCGGGGGCAACGATGATGAACCGGTCATAGGGCATGAACGGCTGGCCCGGGCGCCCTGCAGGGCGTGCCGCCGAGGGCGCGGCTGGGCGTGCAGCGGGCAAGCTGGGCAGAGGAGCCAGCCGCAACACTTCGCCGCCGCGCTCGGGGTTATCGGTAAAGGTCACGTTGCCCTGGGCATCGACGATGCGGTACACCGTTTGTGCCTTGGCAGCGCTTACCCACAGGCAGGCGGCCACGAAAACCCCTGTGGATAATATGGCTGACCATGCAACACGCCGCTTACTCACCATGCTGCCTCCTCAACTATTCTGCCCATAAAAAAACCCCGCCGAGGCGGGGTTTTGGCTCGTCACACCGCAAGGGTGATCTTAGCAGTCATGCCATCAGCTTAGCAGCTGTAGTACATGTCGAACTCGATCGGGTGAGTCGTCATGCGGATACGCTCGACGTCTTCCATTTTCAGTTCGATGTAAGCGTCGATCATCTCGTCGGTGAATACACCGCCTTCGGTCAGGAACGCACGGTCAGCATCGAGTGCTTCCAGGGCCTGATCGAGGCTGTGAGCCACGGTGGGAACCGACTTGCCCTCTTCCGGCGGCAGGTCATACAGGTTCTTGTCCATGGCATCGCCAGGATGAATCTTGTTCTTGATACCGTCGATACCCGCCATCAGCATGGCAGAGAACGCCAGGTAGGGGTTCGCCGTCGGATCAGGGAAACGCGCTTCGACACGCTTGCCTTTCGGGCTGGCAGTGTACGGAATACGGATGGAAGCAGAACGGTTACGGGCGCTGTAGGCCAGCATGACCGGCGCTTCGAAGCCAGGTACCAGACGCTTGTACGAGTTGGTAGAAGCGTTGGTGAAGGCGTTCAGAGCACGGGCGTGCTTGATGATACCGCCGATGTAGTACAGAGCCATTTCAGACAGGCCTGCGTACTCGTCGCCTGCGAACTGGTTCTGACCATCTTTCCAGAACGACTGGTGTACGTGCATACCAGAACCGTTGTCGCCTACCAGCGGCTTCGGCATGAAGGTAGCGGTCTTGCCGTAAGCGTGCGCCACGTTGTGGATCACGTACTTCATTTCCTGAACTTCGTCGGCTTTCTTCACCAGCGTGTTGAACTTCACGCCGATTTCGTTCTGACCAGCGTTAGCCACTTCGTGGTGGTGTACTTCGACGGTCTGGCCAATCGCTTCCAGAGTGTTACACATGGCACCACGGATATCGTGGAAGCTGTCGACCGGCGGAACCGGGAAGTAGCCACCCTTGACGCGCGGACGGTGACCCAAGTTGCCTGTCTCGACCTTGCTGTCGGTGGCCCAGGCGCCTTCGTCGGAAGTGATCTTGTACATGGAGCCTTGAATATCAGACTTCCAGTGCACTTCGTCGAAGATGAAGAATTCAGGCTCAGGGCCAAAGAACGCAGTATCGCCCAGGCCAGTAGACTGCAGGTAAGCTTCAGCGCGCTTGGCGATGGAGCGCGGGTCGCGGTCGTAGCCCTGCATGGTGGCAGGCTCGATGATGTCGCAACGCAGAATCAGGGTGGCGTCTTCGGTGAAGGGGTCCAGGAAGCCGGTGCCGTCTTCCGGGCGCAGGATCATGTCAGACTCGTTGATGCCCTTCCAGCCATTGATGGAAGAACCATCGAACATTTGGCCGTTTTCAAAAAACTCTTCGTTCACGTCACGCGCAGGCACGGTCACGTGCTGCTCTTTCCCGCGTGTGTCGGTGAAACGCAGGTCTACCCACTTAACATCGTGTTCTTCGATTAGCGCAAGAGTCTTGGCTGACATAGTGTCCTCCGGTATGAGCGTGGCTTAAAGCTTGAAACAGTAAGCTATCGATAAAAGTGTTATGCAACAAATCGTCTACGTACCCTGGCACGTGGCGCGTTTGTCTTTTTTGTTCGCTTTACGTTTGTTTGACCATGGATAACAAATCGCCCAGCGATCATTTCAGACCGGCTATCGTTGTAGCACGCCGAGAGGCTTCTGCCTATGACCTGCTAACGACTAACAGACGGCCCATGAAACTGTTCACAAAACTGCCTACGAAGCTGTCACAAAACATAAGCACGTAGCATGCCAACTTTGCACCAATATGGCTTTCAAAAAAGTAACAGCATGATTCAAAAAGCAAAAATCATTATTCCTGATGCCTCTTGATGTCGCATTGGCTCGTCATGTCATCACATGGAGCACTGCACTCACCCAATTTGCACCAAAAAAATACGAAAAATATCGGAGTTGCACAAAATAAGTGCATTAATCAGACAGTCTATTTTTATATGCTTCTCGATCATTCCACTTGCTACGAAAAGAAACCAATGCCTACAATAAATTACAAAAGGTGAGTAATTAACACAAAGGAAGCCACTGACATGGGTACGGTTTGCTTTATCGTCGATGCTTCCGTGGCGGGAGCCTGCCTTCCTCGCCACCTGCGCTCCATTCGTCAATCTGGCCTGGCCGAGCACCTCATACCCGTGATCGTGACCGCCGCGTTTTTGGATGAGCGCTCCACGACCCTGGAGCAGCGCTTCCACGCTCACTGTCTCGTGACACCCGACAAAAAGCTGGGCGCACGCCTGAATCAGGCAGCATATGTCAGCCAGGCCGAATGGCTGCTGGTGGCCATGCATAAGCAGGTCTTGCCTTCACAGCTATGGCCCCTGCTGTACCCCGAGCTGGATACGCAAACGCTGGATGCGCTGATCATCAGTGCGATGACGCCTCGGCTACCTGGAAAGCTCTGGCAGCAGCTACGTGGCCCTAACGCCGCGCCGCCCCCTTATCTGGCCATCAGCCGAACCTGGCTGGAACGCCTGGGAGGCTTCGACCCTGAACTGGAGGCCACCGCGCTGACCGACCTGCTCCAGCGCCTGTATGCCTGCCCTACTCGCCTGAAGACCCTAAGCGGGCAAGCACTGGGATTGCCCAGGGGTTCGCCACTGAGCGCGTTGAAAGCACGCTTTTCTACCGAAACGCCCCCACACTGATCGTCGCCCTCATCCATTCATCACTCTTCAACGCATTCTCCAATGCACAAGGCATACTGAACGGCCCCAGCGAGGATGACCTATCGCCAACCTCACACTTTCAGGCGTTTGCCAAACAGCATGGCACCCCAGGTGGTGGTGTTCACCACCTTGTTCAACAACACCGAGCCCACGCTGGCCACCACGATCAAGAGCAGTGCGTAAAGCACCAGCGGCAGCGTTTCCACGCCGACCAAGGTATCGGTAATGGCAAAAAACATCGGGTGGGCCAGGTAAATACCGAAAGAGTAGACATTGATATAGCGCACCCAGCCAGGCGCTCGGCGCCCCTTCAAGCGGCGCATGGTGACCAGCACGAACAGCACGAAAAAGGGAATGACCCAAACTTCCTTGGAAGAGAACGCCAGCCAATGAGCAAAGGTGGCCATCACGATCAGCGCCACCCACCCCCATAGCCAACGGGACTGCGACAGCGTTTGCAGCCACACGGGGCGCTCCTGCAGCACGGCACGAGGCACCAGCGGGTAATAGCGCACCAGCACCAGCGCCAGAAAGAAGAGATACACCCACCCCAGGGGCGCGATCCACAGCAAGTAGCCTGGGGGTTCTACCTGGAACCAGTACGTCAGCCCCCAGTAGGCCATGCTGACTACACACGCCACCCACAGCCAGGGCACCGGATTCACCCGCCACAGCTGCCAGCGGGTAAATGCCCAATACGCCGCATAGAACTGCATGGCGATGATCAAGAAATACCCGTGCCAGCCCGCATAGATGAAGTAGCTGCGTGCGTTGGCCAAAAAGTCCACAGCATCGTCGCTGCCCGCCAACCGCCACCACTCTGCCGTCGAATAGATAAAGCCATACATCAGGTAAGGCAGCATGACGTACTTGACCCGCTGGAGCAGAAAGCCCGGCGGGACCTGCTTGTCGTAACGCACGGCGAAAACGAATATCGAGATGAACAGGAACACGGGAGTGCCCAACACCAGGGGAATCCGCATGAGGTCGGTGGCCAGGTTATCTACCCGCTGGTTCAAATGGTCCAGCCAATGAAACAAAAAAACGGCAATGCAGCCGTAAGCACGCAGCCAGTAGATTTCCTCGATTTTCTGCATCCAGCCTCCCGGTTTTCCCCCAGCGCACCGCCTAGCCGCTATCCTGTTAATAGCGGGCCGAGAGTGAACACCCGCGAGCCGCCTGTTGTCCGACCTTGTAAATGCCCGTAAATTCCGGAGGCCCCGTGATCAGAAGAACTGCCTTGCAACGCATTGCTCTGCTGGCTGGACGCTTGGCCGGGCTCTTTGGCTGGCTGGTGTTGAGCAACGTCGCACTGGCAGGCGAGGTGGTGCGCGACCAGTTCTACTCCCCCACGCTGGGCTACGATTACCCTTATACGCTGTATTTACCCGATGGCTATGACAGCCAAGCGACAACGCCCTACCCCGTGATCTACCTGCTGCACGGTTCTTTCGGTAACGAGCTGGACTGGGCTACTCGGGGCAACCTGCCACAAGTGGCAGACCGACTGATTCAGGCAGGGCATATTCCCCCCGCCGTATTCGTGATGCCAGGCAGCCGCAGCTGGTGGGTAGATGGCCATAACGAACCCGCCCGCAGCGCCTTTTTCAACGACCTGATGCCTCACATCGAAGCCCACTACCACGTGGGCACCACTCGTGAGCAGCGAGGGGTGGCTGGGCTTTCGGCAGGCGGCTACGGCGCGCTCAACTTCGCGCTGGAACACCCCGAAATGTTTGCCGCCGCCGCCGCGCTGAGCCCCGCCAGCTACGTGCCCACGCCGCCCAGCAACTCTTCGGCGCACCGCCACCCCACCTTTCTGGATGAACGGGGCCAGTTCGACCAGGCACTGTGGGAGCAGCTCAATTACCCCGCGCACCTGGAACACTATCGCCTTCAGGTCATACCGCGCCCCGCCGCCGAACAGGGCGACACTCCGCCCGTGCCGCTCTACATCAGCGCCGGGCGCAGTGACGTATACGACGCCGAATACCACGCTCGTCAGCTACGCCAGGCCATGGAACGCATTCAGCCAGAGCTGGTGCGGCTAGACCTGTACCCCGGCGGGCACACTTGGCGTGTATGGCGGGCCAGCCTGCCCGCCGCGCTCAACTTCCTGTTCCAGTACGTGGGTCACGAAGCACCTGGCGAAACGGGCGCATAGAGCACCGCCTGGTTACGCCCCTGCGCCTTTGCCTGGTACATCGCCTGGTCGGCGCAATGGATCAGCGTGGACTCTTCAGCTGCGTGCAGGGAGACGCTGGGCCACGGCCTGCAGCAACTGGTCGCCGACGCCATGACCAAAACGATCGTTGATGGGTTTGAAATCATCCAGGTCGATGAACAACAGCGCCAGCGGTGTATCGCATCGTTTGGACTGAGCGATGGCACTGCTCAAGTGACTGAAGAACAGTGACCGATTGGGCAAGTCGGTCAAGGTGTCGTGCTGGGCCAGATGCAGCACTTTTTGCTCCATCTCCCGGCGTGGCGTCACATCATGGGAAATCCCCAGAAAGCTCATCACCTGCCCCGGCACCTCCTCGACCTCATGGCCCTGAATGCACGGCCAGTTCGGCGACACATAGGTCAGCGTGCCTTCGGCATTCAGCGTGTAGATGATATCGTTGGCCTGCTCGACCAGCTGGCGAAAGCGCTGCTCGCTGGCCCCCCATCGCGCACGGGCGAAAGCTGCAGTTGCCACGCCCGCCCCGACTCCCCTCACCGGACATTCAACGCGCATGGCTGCTGCTGTTCGTCACAGCGGCGAATAGTGTCCAGCACGCTCGCCCCATCCAATGGAAAACAGCGCCCCAAGGCCGCTTCCGAGCCCATGGCTTGCCAACCGACCGTACGCCGAAAAGCAGCATTGCCCTGAACGCACGCCTGGCCATCGCACATCATCACAAACAGCGGGGTCGCCGACTGCTCGAACAGCGCATGGTATAAGTGCATGGGCGCTCTGCTCTCTGGTTCGTAAACGATTAAGTTAAGCGGCCCAGCCCACGGTGTCCACGAACATTGGTTGACTTCTACCAACGCAAACTACACTGAAAAGGAACCCTTTTTTAGACCCACGAAAGGAAGCCTTCCTATGCATAAACACATTGAGTGGGACGACCCCGGCAGCGCGAGCGTGGTGGAGTACTTCAAGAACGACCCTGACCACACCTCCCCCTACCCCGGCGCTATCCTTTCCGCCCGCTACCAGGGCCGCATCGTACGCGTCAAAGTAGAAGCCTACCGTGACGACGACGCCGTCAGCATCGGCAGCGTCGCCGCCATCCTCGACGAACACGGCCACCGCTTCAAATCACACCAGAAAATCGACATCGGCGACATCGTCCGCCTACCCGACGACAAACGCGCCATGGAACACTGGGAAGAGGAAGAAGAGAACGAAAAAGAGTAACCACGGCCCCCGCTCGGGCGACATGTTGGGGTGGGGGTTAAGCATGGGCCACCCATGCGGCAGGCACCTGCATGAACTCACCGCCTCAACACTTGTGTTACAGCTCCCTGGTTGTGTACGTTTGAATCATGTGCCTACCGAATAAACGCTCTGCCCACCACCGTAATAACTGGTCATCAGGTGGTGGAAGGCGGCCTCGCACTTCTCGTTGTAGATCGTCTCATCGAAGCTGTCCGGCAGCCCCCGGTCGAAGACGATCTCCAGGGTACGGCGAACATCCCCCTTGGCTTGGGCTTTCTTGCGCCAGTCCAGCACCAGCTTCTCTTTCTTGAGGGTCTTCAGAAGTTCCCGACACATGGCCTTCACCTTCGCTACCTCTTTGTCGCTCATCTCTGGGGCTGGCTTGGTGATGATGTCGAACAGCGCCAGCTCCTCCTCGGAGAGCCCCTCGCGGATCGCTCGCTGGTCTTCCGCTTGTAGCTCCTCGGTGAACGCCATCAACTGCTGGAAGAATGCCTCGATGTTCAGGCTGCCCGAGTTGTACTTCTCGATCAGCTTCTGCAGCTTCTCCATGAAGTCGGTGCGGCTGGGGTTCTTGGCCACCATGCTCTCCAGCTTCTGGTTTAGCAGCGCCCGCAGCTTCTCGGTCTCGGTGCGTTTCTTGCCACTGTTGAATTTTTCTTTGAGCTTTTCGAAGTCAATCTGACTGAGGTCGAAGAGCTTCTCCTCGTCCGTCTCCTCGATGACGTAGGGCACCGGGGCTACCGACTGATCCAGCAGGTCATCCACCTCCCTCATCACCTGAGAGATGTCCACCTCGGGCTCCAGCGCCTTGATCTTCTGGGCCAGCACGGAGAGCAGCACCGCATCGGGGGCCAACTCATTGGCTGAGGGATTGGGGAGAATGGCTCGGTAGACTCGGGAGGTCGCCCTGGCGAGGTGCAGGAAGGACTTCTTGGTCTCCTCGCTTTCCAGCAGCTTCTCTACCGCATCGTCCAGCAAGGCCACCTTATCAAAGCCTCCAGCCGTTTTGATCGCTTCGGGATCAATCTGCTTTTCAGTCAGGAAGCCAATTCCCTTGGCCAACAGATGCTTGAGGTACTCCACCAGCTCGGCCTTCTGGTGGATCGGTGCGTCACCGCCTTGGGGTGGCTCATCACCGTATCCTGCCCTCGGCTCAGCTACCCTGGATGAAGCCCCACCATAGATGGCCAGCGCCTCCTGCAGCTTCCTGAAGACACCCGCGTAGTCCACGATCAGACCCGCTTCCTTGCCGGGAAACTTGCGGTTGGCCCTGGCGATGGTCTGCATCAAGGTGTGGTTCTTCATCGGCTTATCAAGATAGATGGTCGAGCAGGACGGAACATCGAAGCCGGTGATCCACATGGCACAGACGAACACCAAGCGCAGCGGGCCACCAGAATCTTTGAACTGCTCGTCGAGGTCTTCCTCCACCATGCGCTTGCGGTGAGGCAAGATGTCGAGCCCCTTGTCCGCCAGCTCCTTCACCTCGTTCTGCCCCTGGGAGACCACCACCGCCATATCGGTCGTCTCCAGCACCCCGATTTTGTGCTTGAGCGCCTCCTGCTGTTCCTCAGGGGCAGACGCCAGGTCAGCCTGAAGACGGGCCAGGTAGCCCTTCCAGTGGGCCTGTACCTTGTCGTACATCTTCACGGCGGTGGCCTTGTCGATGCAGACCATCATCGCTTTGCCTTGGTGGCCCCTACCAACGAAGTGCTGCACCAGATCCTCGGCAATGGCTTCCAGGCGGTCGTCGCGAGTGATCAGGTGGTACTCCCGAGCAAAGACCCGCTCGACTTTCTTCTCCTGATCTTCGTTTAGCTCGGCATCTTCCAGCAGCCGTGTCAGGTCGTCGTTGAGGTTCTCGTTGATCAGCTGCAGCTCGGGGATACGGTTCTCGTAGTAGAGCGGCACCGTGGCACCATCGGCGATGGATTGCCCGAAGTCATAGACCGAGATGTAGTCGCCGAAGACCTCCTTGGTCTTCTCTTCACCGGCCATCAGCGGTGTGCCGGTAAAACCTAGGAAGGCGGCATGGGGCAGCGCTGTGCGCATGTTCATGGCCAAAGTGTCGTACTGGGAGCGGTGGGCCTCGTCGGTGATGACGATGATGTCCTGGCGGTCAGAGACCTTGGGGTAGGTCTCGCCCTGCCTGGTGCCGAACTTCTGAATCAGCGTGAAGACGTAGCGGTGATCCTCGCTGAGCAGCTGCTTGAGGTGGGCACCGCTCTCGGCGTGGGCCTCCACCTCGTTGACCGCCCCGGTGGCAGCGAAGGTCTTGTAGATCTGCTCGTCCAGCTCGTTGCGGTCGGTGACGATCACGAACGTCCAGTTGCCGGGGATGGTGCGGTGGATCTTCTGGGTGAAGAACACCATGGAGAGCGACTTGCCTGAGCCCTGGGTATGCCAGAACACCCCCAGCCGACCCGCCTCACCAGCAGGGCGATCCTTGATCCGCAGCAACTCGGCGATGGCCTTGTTCACCCCGAGGTACTGGTGGTTCTTGGCTATCTTCTTGATGGTGCCGCCTTGGGCCTCCTCGAACACCGTGAAGTTCTCCACGATGTCCAGCAGCCGCGCCCGCTCGGCGATACCTCGTATGGCGGTCTCCAAGGACACCACGCCCTTCTCGCCCTCGTCGTTGATGCGCTTCCACTCGAAGAGATGCTCCCAGGGGGAGAAGGTGCTGCCCACCAGGGTCTCGGAGCCGTTGGAGAGCATCACCACAGCGTTGTAGGTGAACAGCTGGGGGATCACCGAGCGGTAGTCGCTCAGGTTGCCGTCATAGGCGGCCTTGAGGGTCTTGTGACTGGCCTTCAACTCCATGAACAGCAGCGGCAGCCCGTTCACGAAGCCGACCAGATCGGTGCGCCGGGTGTGCAATTCGCCCCTTACCCAGAACTGCGAGGTCAGCAGGAAGTCGTTCGTCTCGGGATGGCTCCAGTCGATCACCCGCACCGTCTCGATAGCGGTGCCACCATTGTCTTCGGATACCTCAACCTTCACGCCATCCTTGAGCAGCCGATAGACTTCCAGATTAGCGTTCACCGCTAGCAACGTGGCACGGTCGCGGGTCAGCTCTTCAACGGCCTTCTCCAGCGCATCAGCGAGCAACTTGGGGTTGAGCTTTTCCAGCGCCAGCCGCAACCGTGGCACCAGCACCACATCCTGCTGGGTCTGCCGCCCCTCGCTCGATACCGTTCCCGACCACTCCCCGTAGAGATTGGTAGTGTCCCAGCCCAAGTCAGCAAACAGCTTAATAGCAGGCTGCTCGACCAAGGCGTCCTCAGAGTAGGCATAAGCAGGAGATGGCGGTGGTGTCATGCAGAGGCCCATCCTTGTTGTTCAATGCGCGCATAGGCCTTGTGAATATGCTTGGGCTTCATCAATTGCTTTTTGCGATGATTCCAGGCAGCTACGCGCTCGCTGAGGTGTTCCAGGCTGCTGGCGTTATCAGGCTCATGGGTCACTATCCAATGAATCGTAGACAGCAGCTCCATGCCATAGGGGGTTTCAAAGCCTTCTATTAGTGCCTTGACGCGCTCAAGGTGGTGCTCGGCTTCTGAATTGTTTTCCAGAAATGCTTGCGCTTCTTCCAAAGCACCGGGCATCAGGCGGATTTCAGCATTACCGGAGCGGTCACCATAGCCCCTAATAAAGTGCCCTTCCATCCGCTGTAACGCGTGGTTTAGGTTATCTGCATAGGGCCCAAGGTGGTGCGCGGTGAATTGCAACCGCATCGGCTCACCAGCGGCCTGTAAAAAGTAGGCAAGCTTCTGTACTTCCAACAAGCTGTGGCGGTAACCCTGGCGGCCATAAAGGTCTAACAACCGAATCAGCAGTGCCCGCCCAGGGGTCATCTTTGGCCGTTTTGTGCGCACTGGCATTTGCTCAACCGGTGGGGCTCCCTTTGGTTCGAACATCAGCACGCGGACATCCGGCAGATCTGCAAAGGCTTGCTCAATTCGCGGTTTGATGTCTGCCCAGTTAAGCCCACCTAGCCCCGCCCCTAGCGGAGGTATAGCAATTGATCGAATACGGTAGTGTTTAATCTGCGCGACCAGATCCACCAAGCCCGCATCAATATCTTCCATTTTCGACTTCCCCTTCCAGTGCCGTTTGGTCGGGAAGTTGATGATGTACTTCGGATTGACCATGTCGCCCGTTTCGAAGACCAACATTTTGCCGGGCAGCATGCCCCCTTCTTTGCAGACGCGGGCATACAGCGAAAAGTTTTCAGGGAACGCTTGCTTAAACTGCAGGGCGATACCTTTCCCCATAACACCCACGCAATTCACGGTATTGACGAGGGCCTCGGCATCGGCTTCCAGCAAATTGCCTTGTGTCGTTTCAATCATAAATGCCCCCTCAGTAGTACCAACCGGCTTTGACGGCCACCGGAATGTTCAGCCCTGAACGTCGGATCAAGGTTTCGGCTGCTTCTTTTATGTGCTCGTTCATCACCCCTATTCCTATAATGAGCTCAACGGGGAATCTTCCATGAACCAGGAACTCAGCCTGCCTGCGGCGTTTACGGTCAGGGTCTTCATCAGTATCTGCCCAGTAATGGGCACGCATCAACGGCCAGTCAATTTCGTTCAGTCCGATCAGGTCATCGTAGAAATCCGTCAACTCCATAATCCCGTGGCCATCGGTAAACACGAACCCCAGTTCAGCTGCCTCTACTCTCTGGACGCTGGATACTATGTGGACAATAGATTGCTGGCCGCCTGTGAATCCCTCGACATTGCCTTTTGAAAGCGTGAATAGCATAGGAGAACGTGGCCCGAAGTAAAACGGCACGTAGTCATGCAACACACCACCAGGGCCACAAGGCACCGGCGTATGAAGACGCCGATCCTGAATGGTTGTGTGGGCAATGTTGGTGTAACCCGTATCTTCCTGCTCCAACGAACGCTTGGCTCGTAGCTCACCGGCCGCGAGGATCTGCTGCAAATTCTCAAGGGCGGTGATATGGAAGATATGCGTCGGGTCAGGGGGCGTCATGCGGCTTCGACCTCCTTGTCATCGGGCATGGGAATATCGGATACGTCGATTTCACCGGAGACCAGCTTGGGGAGTAGCAGGTCGCGCTGGGCGCGGAGACTACGATTTGCTCGTTGCAGATTTAGAATAAGATCGAACATTGGCGCTGCGAGCTTACTATATGAAGACAACACCTCTTCGCAGGGTGCAATCACTTTAAGCGACGCGAACTTACCACGACTCAGGTTCGTCATAGTCGCGCCAGTGGCGCCGTAGTTATTGATGTCATCCCGAAGAAATAGTGCCGTGAAATAAAGAAACTCTCTCAGATCGCTCTTGGTGGGCACAACGGTGTTGATCTGCTGGTTGGTCTGAGAAGGCTCCGAGGTAATCACGACGATTCCTCCTGTTCCAATGCAGCTCACACAAATAGAGTTGGCAGGAACAGTCTTCTTCCACTGCGACTGCTGACCCTCACGGGAGAGCCCTTCGGTAGTCTCAGTAATGAAGATTTGGCCGTGCATATCAGGGAGCTTGATGAACGGAACTTCACTCCCGAATAGCTCAGGCTTTTTCTTGCTGGGTGTCTTGCCAGTCAGAATCGTGCCAAACGACTCAAGAGAAGCAACCTCCCACCCCTCAGGAATCTTCCCAAGCTCACTCTCCTTGAAGCTCACCTCCTCATGCCCAGGGAAGCGGAAGTGGGCGAACCACTCCTCGTACAGCCGCCGGGACATTTCCTCGAGGATCTCGATGCGGCGCGTGTTGTTCTCGATGAGGTCGTCGTAGGTGGAGAGGATGGAGGCAATGGATTCTTGGACTTCCAGAGAGGGCACCAGAACTGGCACCTCGCTAAAGGCACTCTTGTTGATGATTGGGGTTGCCGCCCCACCTGCCAATGATTTCACTTGCCCTGATACATGGCGGAGCAGGTAGTATACAAAATCAGGGTTGTGCCTATCCTTGTTGACAACAATGCTGTTGATTTGCTGATTGGTAAAGCTTTCCTCAGAAGTTAAGCAGAGCTTCCCAATGGTTGCGCCAATGCAGACAAAGCAGGGCGTTTTGGCCGGAAGCTTGATTCTTGACAGGCTCTCAGCCCCTGTGTCAGAAATTCCGCGCTCAGGACGTATAGACCGATCAGAAAAAGCCATGTCAGTCGGAGTTATGAACGGGTATTGGTCACCAAATAGCTCAGGCTTGCTAGATGGCGGAGTCCTCCCCGTCACAACTCGCCCTAGATCCCCAAGGGTAAGTTGCTCCCAGTTCTGGTGTAGCGTACTGCTCACGCTGGCACCTCCAGTAAGCGGGCGACATTTTGGCCAATCTGGTCTTCCAGCTCCCTCGCTTCGGCGTTCAACACCTCCAGCTCCTCAGCCAACGCCTCCAAGCGCTCCGTAAAGTCCACATCCTCGGCTTCTCTAGCCGCTGCCCCGACATACCGCCCAGGGTTCAGCGACCAGCCCTGCGCCTCGATCTCTTCGCGAGACGCCACCTTGCAGAGCCCAGGCACATCGGCGTAGCCCTCGGCGAGACCCTTCTCGGCCAGCAGCGGCTCGCTGCCCTGATCGAGCTCGATCTCTTCGCCACGGTAAAGGCGAACAATGTTGGCCAGGAACTCGATCTGCTCCGGTAGCCAGTCGCGGTGCGCTCGGTCGATCTGGCGGTAGAGGTGGCGGGCGTCAATGAACAGCACCTTGTCACCACGCTCAGTCTCGCTCTTGGCGCGATCGAAGAACCACAGGGTGCAGGGCAGCGTGACGGTGTAGAAGAAGTTCGGCCCCACCGAGACGATCACATCCACCGCACCAGACTCGATCAGCTTCTGGCGGATCACCTGCTCGCTGCCTCGGGCATCCCCTGCAGAGTTGGCCATGACAAAGCCAGCCCGCCCGGTGGGCTTCAGGGCCGCGTAGAAGAGCTGGATCCAGAGGTAGTTGGCATTGTCGGTCTTGGGCATCCCGAAGGGGAACCGTGGGTCGCCCTCTAGACGCTCCTTGTCCACCCCTGAGACGTTGAACGGGGGATTCGCCATCACGAAGTCAAAGAAGCCCTCACCGTTCTTGTAGACCGCGTGGTGCGGATCCTCGTAGTAGGTGTTGGAGACCCGCACATCGCCGGAGAGGCCATGCACCGCCAGGTTCATCTTGTTGAGGTTGACGGTGGTCTGGTCCTTCTCGGTGCCGAAGATCGAGATCTCGTCCATGGCCGTCTTGTGGTGACGCTCCACGAAGTCTGCCGAGTGGACGAACATGCCGCCTGACCCACAGGCCGGGTCGAAGATGCGCCCGTGGTAGGGTTCGATGATCTCGACGATCAGCTTGACGATGGACTCGGGCGTGTAGAAGACCCCGCCCTTCTGGCCTTCCTTCAGCGCGAAGTTGCCCAGGAAGTACTCGTAGACCTTGCCGAAGGCGTCCCCCGACAGATCCACCGGGCCGATGAGCTTGAACAGCTCCTGAAGTACCCAGTTCTCCAGGCGGGTGTAGTTGCGTGGCAGGGCACCCTTGAGGTCGGGGTTCTCCTCCTCGATGGCCTTCATGGCATCATTGACGGCTCGCCCGATGTTGTCGCCTTCGGTGAGCGACAGCAGGTAGGAGAAGCGGGCGGTCTCGGGGAGAAAGATCACCCCCTCGGCCAGGTAGTCGTCCTTGCTCACCTTGCGGCGGCCACCGGAGCCCACCGGTCCCAGCTTCTTTTCAGCGGCAGCGTACTTCTTCTCTGCGTATCTCAGGAAGATCAAGCCCAGCACAGGAGCTGAAAACTCGGCAGGCTTGAGGCCGGTGTTGGCCCATAACTGGTCAGCTGCTGCCCACAGCCGTTTTTCTGCACTTCCATCGACCAAGATGATACTCCGGGTGTTTTAGCGTGTTCTCAGGGAATTGATATGAGCTTACTACAGGCAACAGAGGTAATGTACCAGTATGAAAGGTCTTTCCAGGGCCGCCACAATCGCAAAAATTCTTAACGGCAAGGACACCGATAACGAATTTTACTGAGAGAGTAGCTTTACTATCTCTGCAGCCGACACCTGGCTCAAGGAAGCTCAGCGCAATATGGAAAGCGGTTTTCAGGCACGCGCTAATGGCCTTCAGGCTTAGTGCGGCTCCGAGCAGTAAGCAAGTAAACAGATCGCCTAGCTGCCCGTTGACGTCGATAAGCTTTCAACCCAGCCAGCACTAGCCAAAGCGCGGCCAACACCCCTCTTTTTTACAAGTTCGTACTCCCCTCATGCTACGCTTAACGCTAATGTCTCGGCCCTTCAGGCGGTTCCCAATGCAGTTACAACATTATTTGCGAGTGCTTTTTGCAGCAACAACGCTGATGCTGACACTGCCCTCCCAGGCGCAAACTGGAAATGAGTGGGCCACGTACGACCGCGTGTTCGAGAACGGGGCGCGTCAGGCGCAGTGGTGGGAGGCGGGCTGGAGCGGCATTTACGCGGCCAGCCTGGTGGTCGATGCCTACCAGTCCAGCGAGGCCAGCAGCCGCGATGACCGTTTCGATGCGCGCATTGGCGTGGTGAAGTCGGCGCTGGCGCTGGCGGGAACGCTCACCGATCGCCAGCCACATCGGGCGGCGCTGGCAGAGTATGAGCGGCTGAAGGCCCAGGGCGAGTTGAGCGGGGTGCAGGCGTTGGGCCTGCAGTTGGCCCAGGCAGAACGCGAACGCCGTGGCTGGGAAGCGCGGGTCAGCTCCCTGGTGGTGAACAGCGTGGCCGGCGCGGTGATTGCGGCCGATGGCCGGGAGCGGGATGGCGCGGTCAATTTTGCCACCGGCATGCTGATCAATGAATTACAGATCTGGACCCAGCCCCATCAGGCGTCCCGCGCGATCAACCACTTCCAACCGGCCCGGGTGTCGCTGGGCCCGGTCACGCTGGAAGGCGAATATGCCCTGCTGGTTACCCCTCAACAGCTGAGCGCGACCTGGCGGTTCTGAAGGTGGGCCAGGCTGCTTTTCGTGCTCGGCTTGCCGGGCACTTTTTATAGGTACGCTTGTCGTTGTCAGGGCCGCATGAGCGCGTAAAATATGCGGCTCTTTTTTTGTTTCTCTATTCGTTATGTTATAACTTATTTATTCGTGAGTGAGGTTGCTCGATGAGTGAGCACATGCATCGCCATAACAAGGAAGGTCCTTGTCATTTTTCGCTGATGTCGTTGTCGGCCACCAAACGGCTGGGGTTGGTTGCCCTTCCCCTGCTGGCGTTGTGGGGGCTGGTGGCGTGGGCAGGCGGGTGGCCGCTATGAGTGAGCGTTCCTCTTCGCGCCTGCAACTGCACGACCTGCACCTGGCACAGGGTGGGCGCACCGTGCTGGAGCATGTGGACGGCGACATCAAGCGCGGCGCGATCACCGCGCTGATTGGTGCCAACGGCGCAGGTAAAAGCACCCTGATTCAGGCCATCATGGGCGAACTCCGGCCCATCAGCGGCAACGTGGTGTGCACGGTAGACAAGGCGCGTCGTGCCTGGTTGCCGCAGCAGTTGGCTCTGGATCTGACCTTCCCCATGAGCGTGGAAGAGCTGGTGATGACCGGCAGTTGGCCAAGCCATGGGGCCATGAAAGGTTACTGCGCGGCGCACTACCGCAAGGGTCGCGAGATCATGGCGCGGCTGGGCATCTCCCATTTGGCACATCGGCCACTGGGCGAGCTGTCCGGCGGCCAGCGCCAGCGGGCACTGATTGGCCGCACGCTGATGCAGGAAGCCGAGCTGCTGCTGCTGGATGAGCCGTTCGCCAACGTGGACAGCGACACGGTGGATATCTTGATCCGTATCCTGCGCCAGATGGCCGATGAAGGCGTGACGATCATCATCGTGCTGCACGACATGGACCACCTGCGCCGCCTGGCCGATGAGGTGCTGATGCTGAGCGGCGGCCATGGCCGTTGGGTGGCACCGAGTGCCTTGCACACTCATCACGCCCCCGCCCAGGTGGTGCCCTTCTCGTTGGGAGGTCGTCATGCTGGCACTGCTTGACGCGTGGTTTATCGCGCCGTTCGATTACGGCTTCATGCGCCGCGCCGTGGTGGGTGGGCTGGCACTTTCCTTGGCCGCGCCGCCGCTGGGCGTGTTTTTGGTGCTGCGCGGCATGAGCCTGATTGGCGATGCCATGGCCCATGCCATTTTGCCGGGGGTGGCGCTGGGCTTCTTGCTGGCGGGGTTTTCGCTGCCGGTGATGAGTGTGGGCGGCGTGCTGTTCGGGCTGATGGTGGCGCTACTGGCCGGGGCCGTTTCCAAAATGGGCGGCCAGCGGGAAGACGCAGCCATGGCGAGCTTTTTCATCATTTCGTTGGCGGCGGGCGTCATGTTGATTTCCATGGGCGGCAGCAGCGTGGATTTAACCCACGTGCTGTTTGGCTCCATTCTGGCCATCAACTCGACCGCCCTGCTGCTGATTGCCGGTATCAGCACGCTCATCGTGGTCACGCTGGCGGTCATTTTCCGCTCGCTGGTGGTGGAGTGCCTGGATCCGCTGTTCTTGCGCGGCCAAAGCCACCGCAGTGGCTGGGTGCATAGCGTGTTTCTGGGGCTGCTGGTGCTGAACCTGACGGCGGGCTTCCAAACCCTGGGCACGCTGATGGCCGTGGGGCTGATGATGCTGCCCGCCACGGCGGCCCGGTTCTGGAGCAAGCGGCTGGAAGGTTTGATCGGCATCGCGGTGGTGCTGGCCATGGTGTCGAGCACTGGCGGGCTGCTGCTGTCGTTCCATTTTGATACCCCTTCGGGGCCAAGCATTATCCTGCTCGCAGGGGTGGCTTACTTGTTGTCAGCGCTGTTTGGCCGCTATCACAGCTTAGCGGCCAAGCTGCGACGCAAGACCACGCCACTCGCCCTGGAGCAGACATCCTGATCATTCACTAAAGGAGTTTGTCATGTCCCTTTCCCATACCTCCCGCTGGCTGGTAGGCGTTTCGGCCATGCTGGCCCTGCCTGCCGCCATCGCCAATGAGCGTGTGCAGGTGGTCACCAGCTTCTCGATTCTGGCCGATATGGTCGAGAACGTGGGCGGCGAGCATGTCGAGGTCACTTCCCTGGTCGGCCCTGACGGCGATGCACACGTCTACTCGCCGCGCCCAGGTGATGCCCGTGCACTGGCCGAGGCCGACCTGGTGGTCTTCAACGGCCTGCTGTTCGAAGGCTGGATGGAGCGACTGATCGACTCCAGCGACTATCAAGGCCCGGTGGTCACCGCAACGGATGGCATCAACGCCCTGGCCTACGCGGGCCATGACGATCATGGGCATGACGATCACGACCACGATCATGGACATGACCACAGTCACGGTCATGACCACGAGCACGGCGACGATGATCCCCATGCCTGGCAGGACATGACCCAGGCGCGGGTCTACGTCGAGAACATCCGCGACGGTTTGATGGAAGTCGATGCGGACAACGCCGAGCAGTACCAGGCCAATGCGGATCGCTATCTGGCTGACATGGCGGAGCTGGATGCCGAAATTCGTGCGCTGATCAGTGAGATCCCGGCTTCCGCCAGCGTCATCACCGGCCACGACTCCTTCGGTTACTTCTCCCGTGCCTATGGGGTCAACTTCCTGTCGCCGGTGGGGCTCTCTACCGAAGCAGATCCCAGCGGCGCCAGCATGGCAGCACTAGTAGACGTAATCGAGCAGGAGAACGTTCAGGCCCTGTTCCACGAGAACATGACCAACCAGTCCATTATCGTGCAACTGGCCGAAGAAACCGGCCTGCCCATTGCAGGCACGCTTTACGCGGATGCGCTGGCCAGTGAGGGCGATGCCAGCACTTACCTGGGCATGATGCGCCACAACGCCACGGTACTCCACGCCGCCCTGGCCGAACCGGGCCATGATGATCATGGTCATGGCGACCACGACCACGACCACGACCACGACCACGACCACGACCACGACCACGACCACGGTGATCATGGTCATCGTCACTGATCATTGAGGTCAACGGCTGCTTACCGCTCAGTCTCACGCAGGTTGATCGTGGTGAGCAGCCACTGCCTGAAAGACGCCATGGCATGGGTTTCTGCCCGCGCTTGCAGGCGTGTCAGCCAGTACCCCCCTAGACTGACAGTGGTGTCGAAAGGCTGCACCAGCGCACCACTGCTCAGCTGCCGAGAAAACATCAACGGTGGCGCCAATGCCACGCCCACCCCTTGAAGCGCGGCTTCCACCATGGCAATGGAAGAGTCGAAGACGATGCTCTGGGTCGTGGGAAGGCTACGAGGCAATCCGGCGGCCAACAACCACTCGGCCCACTCATCGGCACGATACGAACGCAGCCAGGTTTCATGCAACACATCGGCTGGCGTGTCGAGCCGTGCAGCAATATCCGGAGCACACAGCACCGAAAGCGATGCAGGCAGTAGTGGCTGAGCCGCCGTGCCATGCCAGGCGCCCGTGCCAAAGCGAATCGCAAAATCGAGACCTTCAGCGGCTAGATCGGCACGATTGTTGTGGGTGGAGAGCCGTAAATCGACGAACGGATACGCGTCATGAAAGTCTGCCAGCCGTGGCAGCAGCCAACCCACGGCAAACGTACCCACCACACCCACGTTCAAGACCTCACGATGACGGCTTTCGCCTAACCGCTCCAACGTATGCGACATCTGATCGAACGCATTCTTCAGCACAGGCAACAGCAGCTTGCCTTCCTGAGTCAGCATTAGCCCTCGGGGCAAACGTGTGAATAGCGGCACCTTCAATAGCCCTTCCAGGCGCTTGACCTGATGGCTCACGGCCGCCTGTGTCACGTGCAGCTCTTCTGCTGCACGCGTGAAGCTCAAATGTCTGGCCGATGCCTCAAAGGCCCGCAGAGCCTTCAACGGCAAATAGGAACGCACTGCGCCACCCCCAAATTTTTCTAATAGCTCATGCAAAATCTTGCCATTTGTGGAGACCCATCGCGCTCTTTATTTTAGTCACCCGTGGCTTCTGTATCGACCAGAGCTGCCTTCCACCGACATGACTCATCGCAACAGGAGTTTTGCATGCGCACGCCGTTTTCAGCACGCCGCTGTCTTCTCATGGCCTCCTCCTTACTTTTCAGCGGGGCAGCCTGGGCGCTCGAAGAGCCTCACGAGGCCGATCTTCAAGCGTTGCTGGACAGCACGATCACCCCGCTGATGGAACAGTATCGTATCCCCGGCATGGCCGTCGCGCTAAGCATTCAGGGGCAGCCGTATTACTTTAATTATGGGCTTGCAAACCTGGAGACGGAGGAGCCGGTCACGGATGAGACGCTTTTCGAGCTAGGCTCCATCAGCAAGGTTTTCACGGCGGCCTTGACAGGCTACGCGCAGTCTAGCGGTGCCCTTTCCCTCTCTGACCCCGCCAGCGGCTACTGGCCAGCCCTTGAAGGCAGTGCCTTCGATGAGATCACCTTGCTGGAACTGGGCACCTACACGGCAGGCGAGCTTCCGCTGCAGTTTCCGGACTCGGTGCCATCAGAAGAGCAAATGATCGATTACTACCGCCAATGGCAACCCGAATCTGCTCCAGGGGCACAACGTCTGTATTCCAATCCGAGCATCGGTTTGCTGGGCCATCTCACCGCGCAACGTTTGGGCAGACCTTTCGAGACGCTGATGGAAGAAACGCTGTTCATACCGCTCGGGCTCGAACACACTCATTTTCAAGTGCCCGACGCGCAACGGGCACATTATGCCTACGGCTACTCGAAGGAGGATGAGCCCATTCGGGTGAACCCAGGCGTGCTGGATGCCCAGGCCTACGGGCTGAAAGCCAATGCCGCCGACGTGCTGACCTTTCTGGAGGCGAACATGCGAGACCCGGCCAATGCCAGCGGCACGACGGAACGGCTGGATGACGCCTTGGCAACGACACGCACAGGCTACTTCGACGTTGGCCCCATGACCCAGGGCCTGGGCTGGGAGCACTATCACTACCCGGTGACCCTGGAGACACTGCTGGAAGGCAATTCGCTCGAGATGATTTTGGCGCCCAACCCGGCACATCGCCTCACGCCACCGCAAGCCCCTCGGCAAGCGGCCTACTACAACAAGACGGGCTCAACCAATGGCTTCGGCGGCTATGTGGTCTTCGTGCCCAGCGAGTAGATCGCCATGGTGCTGCTGGCAAACCGCAACTACCCCAATCAGGCGCGTATCGAGACGGCTCACCATATTCTCAGTGCGCTGACCGACACCCCGTAATGAAAAACCGCCGCTTTCGAGCGGCGGTTTGTTTGCAAATGACGAGGTCAAGCATGAGGGAAGATTGCGTTTTGCAGCGCTGATAAAGGAGACTAGCCCCTCTCCCTGCTCATCTCACTCATTGCAAAGAGCCAAGCCCATGCGCCTGAACGCCGATTTTAGCCACTTTGCCTGTATGACGCCGGAGCAGTATCACTGGGTCGCGTCGCCCAGTGCAGGCGTGGAACGTATGATGCTGGACCGGATTGGCGAGGAAGTCGCCCGCGCCACCAGCCTGGTACGTTACGCGCCGCACAGCCAGTTCAGCCACCATACCCATGGCGGCGGTGAAGAGATTCTGGTGCTGGAGGGCGTGTTTGCCGACGAACATGGCCGCTACCCTGCGGGCAGCTACCTGCGCAATCCCATTGGCACTGGCCATACGCCCCATATTGGCGAAGAAGGTGCGCTGATTCTGGTGAAACTGCATCAGTTCGATGACAACGACCTGCTGCAGCTGGCCATTCCTGCCCACCGCCTGCCCTGGCAGCCCGACCGGCGGCCAGGCATCGGCTACAAGATGCTGCATACCTACGCACAGGAGCGGGTCAGCCTGGAACGCTGGGAGCATGAGGTGACCATCGATTACCCTGCGCTACCGGGCGGGCTGGAACTGCTGGTACTGGAAGGCTCGCTCTACGAGGCGGGCAACGAATACCCGCAGGGCAGCTGGTGCCGCTTCCCACCTGAGGCTACTCCATCGCTGCGCGCCGGTGAACATGGCGTCATGATGTACATGAAGCGCGGGCACCTGACGGATGCGGTGTGCCAGGCTAACGCGCCAGCCCAATGAACGGCAGCAGGGTCAGCAGTGCGATCAGGATGACAGCGACCATCACCAGCGCGATCTGAATCGGCTGTTCCCGTAACCGCTTCCTCCAGGTCGGTGCTTCGTTGCGGGCCACCGCCTCCTGGTGGGCCTTTCGCGCGCTGGCCTGGCGTTCGACCTGGTACTGCGCCAGCAGCGCCTCGGCGTCATCTCGCTGGGCCGGGTTGCGCAGCCAGATGGCATCGACCCCCAGGCGGAAAAACCCCGCCTGGGTCTCATACACGTCGAAGCCGTGTTCATCCAGCAGTTGGCGCACTTCCATGGCCTCTTCATCGGTCACGTGGCGCAACCGGAACAGCAAATGTGCCATGTTAGCCGCCCAATGCCGCCATGCGATCCGCCTGAATCACTTCGATCCAGTAGCCGTCCGCGTCCTTGACGAAAATGACGTCTTTCATCTTGCCCTGGTCGGCACGCTTCACGAAGGTGACATCGTGCTCGTCGAACCAGGCCTGGGCGGCCTCCAGGTCCGGCACGCTGAAGCAGATGTGGCCAAACCCTTGGGGCTCGGCATTGCCGTCGTGGTAGGCAAAGTCCTGCTGGGTCTCGGTGCCCCAGTTGTGGGTCAGCTCCAGCAGGCCCTTCTGGCTGAAGGTCCAGGCGGTGCGAGCGTTCTGGTCCTCCGGCACCTTGTCGTCGGCTTCCACGTTGGCCAGAAAATAGAGCGAGAACTGCATCTCTTCGAAATCCAGCCGCCGCAGCACCTGCATGCCAAATACGCGGGAATAGAACGCCAGCGCGCGCTCCGGGTCCTTGACCCGCAGCATGGTGTGATTCAACCGAAACCCTTGGGTCTGGGGAGCCGCGGGGGCAACACCGGGATGCTGTTCACCTGAAAACGACATGACTCTCTCCTGTTGCTGCGTGATGTCTCTGCATGGTGGTAACCAGGCAGGCACTTTGGTACGTAAATACTTTGACGAACCCCGTACCATGTACAAGGCTTTAGGCTGCTGCTAACGCGAACCCCATCGAATCCGCCGCCGAACCCTTGGCTTATGTATGAGGGCGGCGCTGCGATAATTCTAGCCCCTGCCTGAGGAGGCCGCATGTCACGTGATCTCAATGTACTGGGTGAGCCGCTCACCCCCTGCTGTCACTCACCCAAGACGGGGTTTTACCGTGATGGCTTTTGTCGAGTCGGTACCGACGATGTGGGCATTCATTCGGTATGTGCCATGGTCACCGAGGAGTTTCTGGCGTTTTCACGCGCGCAGGGCAATGACCTGGTCACCCCGCGCCCCGAGTACGGCTTCCCTGGCCTACAGCCCGGCGACCGCTGGTGTCTGTGTGCCCACCGCTGGGCAGAGGCTGAAGAGGTGGGCCTGGCCCCACCGGTGATTTTGTCAGGCACCAATGCACGCACGCTGGACATCATTCCGCTGATCAAACTGCAGCAACACGCTCTGGATGCAGTGCACTAGGCCTGCCAGCGCACGGGGCGCTCCCCCCGGCATCGGTCGCAGTGGATTTTCTATGCAACTCTTCTACACTACTATCTCTATAGCTGTACATTCAGCGTATCGTTAGCCTGGGAGTGTGTCATGACCGACATTGAAATGACGCTAGATGATCGCCTGACGTTGAAGCAGTTGGCCAACGCGCTACAGAACGGCTTTTCCCCCATCGTGGAGGTCGTCTCGATGGATGGCATCTACAAGGTCCGCTTTCATCATGCTCATGGCGTCTCGGAACTGAGCAACGCCCAGGGAGAAGTCAGTACGTTTCTGGGCACCGGAGAGATCCGCGATGCGCTGGGGCAGTTGGGGCTGACCCACGGCGTGCTGACCTTCTCTGACCAGTGCGGCGACGAAATGATCGGCGTCGCGGGCAACGCCATGACGCCCGATGAAATGCTGACCTACGGCACGCGCATCGCGTTTCGCTGATCTTTCCGCGCCATTGGCTTTACACATCCCGCCTGGCCGAGGATAGTACGCCTACGACAGGGGCGCCGCGACGCGGCTGAGAAGCACCCTTTGAACCTGAACCGGATAGCACCGGCGTAGGGAGTCGTGGTGCTTTCATTCACCACCTCCCTGCCGGGAGGAAGTCATGACCCTACCCAGCCCACGCGAGACGCTGCTCGCGCTGCGTGACCAGACCCCGCTGGTACACTGCATCACCAACTACGTTGCCATGAACAGTACCGCCAACCTGCTGTTGGCCGCCGGGGCCTCCCCCGCTATGCTGCATGCCCAGGAAGAAGTGGCGGAATTTACCGCCATCGCGGGAGCGCTCTCGATCAACATCGGTACGCTCTCTGCCCCTTGGGCCGAGGCCATGCAGCTGGCCGCCCACTCTGCCCAAACCCACGCGGTGCCCTGGGTGCTGGACCCGGTCGCCGTGGGTGCCACGCGGCTGCGCCAGCAAACTTGCCTGTCCCTGCTGGCTTACCAGCCCAGCGTGATTCGTGCCAATGCCTCGGAAATCATGGCGCTGAGCGGCCTTGCCCACCAGGGCCGGGGCGTGGATGCCACGGTGAGCACCGACGATGCCACCCAAGCGGCCATCACCCCAGCGCGTCGGTATCAGTGTGTCGTCGCCATGACCGGGGCCACCGATATCGTCACCGATGGCCAGTCGCTGTATCGTTTGACTGGCGGCCACCCGCTGATGCCACGGGTAACCACCCTGGGCTGCGGGCTCAGCGCGCTGGTCGCCGGTTTCGTGGCGGCCAACCGTCACGCCCCGCTGGCCGCCACGCTCGGCGCCCTGACCTACTTCAATCTGGCAGGCAGTCACGCCGGGCAGCAGGCCGAAGGGCCAGGCAGTTTCTATGTGACGCTGCTGGATACCCTGTACTCGCTCACGGCAGATGACCTGCCTGCACTACCTCACTCGGAGACCCTACATGTCGGTTGATCTTACGCTCTATCTGGTCACGGATGCTCAGCTATGCGCCTCCACGGGCCTGGAACGTACCGTGGAAGCCGCCGTGGCAGGAGGCGTCACGCTGGTCCAGCTACGCGACAAGCAGGCCAGCGACGAAGCCATGATTGCCCAGGCCAAGCGTCTCAAGGAAGTGCTGGCAGGTAGCGGAGTGCCGCTGATCATCAATGACCGGCTGAACGTGGCGCACGCCAGCGGTGCCGACGGCTTGCACGTTGGTCAGAGCGATACGGACGTGATGCAGGCCCGCCAGGTACTGGGCAAGCAGGCGATCATCGGGCTCTCCATCAATACCCTGGAGCAGTTGCAGCGTGCCCCCGTGGCGCTGCTGGATTACGTGGGGCTGGGGCCCGTGTTTGCCACCGGGAGCAAGCAGGACCACGCGCAGCCCATCGGTTTTACCGGGCTGGCCCAACTGGCCAGTGCCTGCCCGCTGCCCAGCGTGGCCATCGGCGGCTTGAAAGCCGAGCACGCCGCCCAGGTGAAAGCCGCCGGTGCCCACGGGCTCGCGGTGATCTCGGCCATTTGCGGCCATCCTGACCCACGTCAGGCGGCCCAGGCGTTCTTCAGGTCATGACCCAGTTCGACCAACTGACAGCCTTCGTCAAGGTGGCCGAGTTAGGCAGTTACACGCGGGCGGCGGAGGCCCTGGACCTCTCGCGCACCTTGCTATCGCGCCGGGTCATGGCGCTCGAGGAATCGCTGGGCGCGCGGCTGATACAGCGCACCACCCGGCGGCTGCACCTGACGGAAGCAGGAGAGAACACCATGACGACGACACTGACAACCCAAGCATCACACCTGCATGCCACTGCCCTGCTGCGCATCAGCCTGGGCATCATGACCCTGGCCCACGGGCTGTTGAAAGTATTCGTGTTCACCCTGCCTGGAACGGTCGGCTATTTTGAGTCGCTGGGCCTGCCAGGCTTTCTGGCCTACCTGACCATTGCGGCGGAAGTCGGCGGAGGCTTGGCCTTGCTGCTGGGTATCTATACCCGCTGGGTCAGCCTTGCCCTGGTACCGGTTTTGCTGGGAGCCGCCTGGGTACATATCGGTAACGGCTGGCTCTTCTCCAACCCGGGCGGCGGCTGGGAATTCCCGGTATTCTGGGCCATTGCACTGGTCGTGCAAGCCGGCCTTGGCAGCGGCAGCCTGGTCGTTGCACGCCGCTTCGCGTGAGCCACTGGCCTGCTGGCGCGCCTACGCTGGCAGGCCGCACATCGAGGTGCCTTATGTTACCTAGCCTGTTTATCTCTCACGGCTCGCCCATGCTGGCGCTGACCCCCACGCCCGCTCACCAGTTCCTGCGTGAGCTGGGCCAGACGCTTCGCCCCAAGGCCATCGTCGTGGTCTCTGCCCATTGGGAAACGCCGGAGCTGCTCATCAGTCAGAGCGCTCACCCCGAGACCCTCCACGATTTTGGCGGTTTTCCGGCAGCGTTGTTCGCCGTGCAGTACCCGGCACCGGGGGACCCAGCCCTGGCCGCAACGCTGGGCAAAACGCTCGGTGCCAGACTCGTGGAGCGCGGCATGGACCACGGCGCTTGGGTGCCACTTTCCCTGATGTACCCCGAGGCCAGGCTACCGGTCGTGTCGTTGTCGCTTCCCAGCCGGTGGAGCAACGCGGCGCTGATGGAGTTGGGCCAGCGGCTTGCCCACCTGCGCAGCGAAGGTATTCTGGTCGTGGGCTCCGGCAGCCTGACCCATAACCTGCATGCGCTACTGCCCCAGGGCAGCCAGGCACCAGGCTGGGTGGATGCCTTTGCCGATTGGGCACACACCCAACTGGAAAAAGACGCGCGGGAGGCGCTGCTGACATGGCAAACGGCTCCCCATGCCCAGCGTAACCATCCCACGCCGGAGCACTTCCAACCGTTACTGGTCGCCATGGGAGCCGGGGGTCAGGGCCAGCGGCTGCACCATAGCGTCGAGCACGGCGTGCTGGCGATGGATGTCTACGCGTTCAACTGACGGCCACGCCCAGATGGCTGGCTTGGGCGGAGGTGCGGGAGGAAGCGGTAGGAAGATCCCGCATCAGCAGGGCAAACTCCCACTGCTCCGGGGCGATGGGCGCGCCAGGTAGCGCTATGCGGACACGATGCCCTGAGCCGGGTGCGGCAGCCTGAGACTCACCGCGCCCGTTTTCCATCTGCTTCAGCACGAAACGACGATTGCCGCCGGGCAGCATCAGCTCCATGGCATCGCCCACTTCGAAGCGGTTCTTGACCTCGACGTCCAGCAGGCTGCCCGTGGCATCGACGCCGATGATGTCGCCCACGAACTGCTGGTGCACGCCAACGGAGTGGCCGCGCTCGTAGTTCTGAAACTCATCGTGCACATGGCGGCGGTAAAAGCCCTCGGTATAGCCTCGGTTGGCCAGGTTTTCCAACTGATCCATCAAGCCCATGTCGAAGGGGCGGCCTGCCACGGCATCGTCAATGGCCTGACGATACACCTGCGCAGTGCGCGCCACGTAGTAGTGGGACTTGGTGCGTCCTTCGATCTTCAGTGACGCCACACCCAGGCGCGCCAAGCGTGCCACGTGCTGCACGGCGCGCAGGTCCTTGGAGTTGAACAGGTAAGTGCCGTGCTCGTCTTCGTAGAGGGGCATCCGCTTGCCCGGCCGGGAGACATCTTCGACCAACGCGGCCCGCTCGGTGTCCGCCGCCACGGGTATCAGGTCGCCGGTGGCATCCTGAGTGGCATCCAGCGTCTTGTATTGCCAGCGGCAGGCGTTGGTGCAGGTGCCCTGGTTCGGGTCACGGCGATTGACGTACCCCGAGAGCAGGCAGCGTCCTGAATATGCGATGCACAGCGCACCGTGAACGAACGTCTCGATCTCGATATCCGGGCATTCGGTGCGGATCTCGGCCACCTCTTCCAACGATAGCTCCCGAGAAAGAATGATGCGCTGAATCCCCTGCCGCTGCCAGAACTTGACCGCGGCCCAGTTCACCACGTTGGCCTGCACCGACAGGTGGATGACTTGGTGCGGCCAGCGCTCACGGATCATCATGATCAGCCCGGGGTCGGACATGATCAGAGCGTCCGGCCCAGCCTCGATCACCGGCTCCATATCCCGCAGGTAGGTCGTGAGCTTGCTATTGTGCGCAGCGATGTTGGAGGCCACGTAGAACTGCTTGCCTCTGGCGTGGGCATACTCGATGCCCCGGTGCAGCGTCGCCACCTTGAAGTCGTTATTGCGCACCCGTAGCGAGTAGCGCGGCTGCCCGGCGTAGACCGCATCGGCCCCGTAGGCAAACGCGTAACGCATGTTGTGAAACGTGCCCGCAGGCGAGAGAAGTTCGGGAGCTTGCATAACCGTCACCGTTGTTTGAACGGGCGGCATTATAGCCAGCGCACCTTTCGGGTTGCGGCCCGTCGGCCGGTTTGCTGACCTGGGTCAATTCCCGGTGCATGTCAGGCCGTGGGGCGACGTTTCAGGGTGGTGCGACGGTCGTGATAGGCAATGGCCAGACCGCTGCACATGATCAGCGCGCTGCCTACCCAGACCCAGACGTCCGGCAGTTCTCCCCAGAACCACCACCCCAGCAGCACGGCCCACAGCATGGCGGTGTAATCGAAGGGCGCCGCAATGGCGGCGGGCGCATGGCGAAAGGCCAAGGTGATGAACGCCGTGGCCCCCACCCCCAGCACCCCGGAGGCGGCAAAGCCCAGCCAGTGCCAGGGATGGGGCGTTTGCCATACCCAGGGCAGGCTGAGGCCCGTCAGTACCAGCGGCACGGCCGTCATGTAGAACACCATGGCCCACAGGTGCTCGTTGGCGCCATAGCGCCGCGCGGTGACCATCATCAGTGCGTAGAACACCGCCGCTCCCAGCACCACCATGGCCCCCAGTTGAAAGGCATCACCACCTGGCCGCACCACGATCAGCACCCCGACAAAGCCAAGCAGCGAAGCGGCCAGCACTGGCGGGTCGATACGCTCACCCAGTAACGGCACCGACAGCAGCGTCACGAACAGCGGGGCCACAAAGGCAATCGCCGTGGCTTCCGCCAGCGGCAGCAGGGTCAACCCCCAGACGAAGCACACCATGGTGGCGGTATAAATGAGCCCGCGCAGCAGGTGCACGCCCGGGCGACGCGTACGCAGCTTGCGCAGCCCACCACCAAAATGAGCCAGCAGAGCGATCAGCGGTAGCGACACCAGCGCTCTGAAAAAAATGATTTGCAGCGGCGAGTGCACCTCACCCAACCATTTCGATACCGCGTCTCCCAAGGCCAGAAACAGTACGCCTGCACACATGCAGAGAATGCCTTTCAGGGAAGATGTCATGGCGTTCCTCCTGTGGTCGCATAAAACAAAACGCCCCGCCAATGCTGCACTGGCGGGGCGTTGGCGTGCCGGGTGGCGTCAAAGGCTGGCGTTCACCACCATGCAGTCCATGCCCTGGGCCTGCAATGACTGACAGGCCTGACGGGCACGTGCTTCATCCAGGGCCACGACACGTGCTCGGAACACCGTCGAACGCCCCTCCAGGGTATCGATGGCGACTTGCCCTCCAACATCGCTGGGTAAGCGCTGGGCAGCCTGCTGGGCCAACTGTTCCGCCTGGTACGCCTGGCTGAATGCGCCCACCTGGATGCCCCAGTTCCCGCCTCCGGAGGCCGGTGCCGCTCCCGCCGAGGCAAAGCCACGCTCCTGCTCGATCAAGGCCAGCAGCGGGTCACCCTGCGGGGAAGGTGTAGGCGCCATGGTTTGTGACCACTGGGCCTCCACGGCCGCCGCCGTGACCGGTGCGCTGGTGTCGATATGCGCCATCATCGGCCGCGATGGGGGCTCGGGAGGAGGCGAGATCGGCTGCTGTGAGCCCCCAAAGCCCATGTACTCCTGCGAGAAGCTGGTGTTGGCAATCCAGGTCTGGTGGTCGCGTAGCGCTGCGCGCTCGAAACTGCGATCCAGCAGGCTGGCCATGTGCGTATCCCTGGAGGCGGCGGTGAAACCGCCCATCACCACCGCCACCATGCGTCGGCCGTTATGTACGGCAGTGGTCGCGACATTGAACCCGGAGGCACGGATGAAGCCGGTCTTCAGGCCGTCGGCGCCGGGATAGTCACGCACCAGGCGGTTGTGGCTAGTGTAGCGAGTGCCACGATGGGTGAACTCCTGCAGCCCAAAGTAGTGGTAGTACTGAGGAAAGTCCTGGATCACACGCACCGACAGGGTCAGCATATCCCGCGCCGTCGTGACCTGCTGGTCATCCGGCAACCCCGAGGCATTGCGGAAAGTCGTCCTGCTCATGCCCAGCTCCCGGGCCTTCTCCGTCATGATATGGGCAAAGCGCTGCTCACTGCCGCCCAAGGCCTCGGCCACCACCACGGCCACGTCGTTGGCAGAGCGCACCGCCAGGGCACGCATGGCGGTGTCCACGCTGATGGTGCTGCCCGCTGACAACCAGAGCTTGCTGGCGGGCATGGCCGCCGCCTGAGCCGACACCGGCAGCGCCTGATCGAGCCGCAAGTCCCCTCTCTCCAGCGCTTCGAAGGTGAGGTACATGGTCATCATCTTGGTCAGTGAGGCGGGGTAGCGCGCTTCGTCGGCGTTCTCAGAATAGAGGACTTCACCATGTTCCAGATCGACGACGATGCCCGCATAGCGGGGGTTGGCCTGAGCTTTGGTGATACTGCCGATCACCAGTAGACCGAGCATCAACAGCCATACCGTTGCCGCTGTCCGTGAATACCTTGCCTCTGCTGCCATACCTGCCCCTTGATGAATGTACATCACTGCTAAACGTCACTCGCGCCTGATACCCTGGCACACACTTACTGATGACCTGGCACCGCCCTTGAATGGCCATGCTCAGCCGAATAAGACTAGCATGGCCTGCCGACAAATGGATGTGCCCGAGGGCTTATATATAGATTAATCCCGGCCCGACAGGCAATCTGTTCATATCCCGTAGACATAAAAACATGGACACAAAAAAACCGCCCGGTGAGGGGCGGTTTTCATTGTGCCTTGGAAGGGGCGCTACGCTTACTCTGCAGCGGCTTCTTCCTGGGCTACCGGGCGGTCTACCAGTTCAACGTAGGCCATGGGGGCGTTGTCGCCGGTGCGGAAACCGCACTTGAGAATACGGATGTAACCACCCGGACGCTCGGCGTAACGCGGACCCAGCTCGTTGAACAGTTTGCCGACGGCTTCTTTGGAGCGCGTACGAGCAAACGCCAGACGGCGGTTTGCAACGCTATCCTGCTTTGCCAGGGTGATCAGCGGCTCGATAACGCGACGCAGTTCCTTGGCCTTGGGCAGGGTTGTCTTGATGACTTCATGTTCGACCAGCGAGACAGACATGTTCTTGAACATGGCCTGACGGTGCGAGCTGGTACGATTCAGATGACGACCACTCTTACGATGACGCATGGTTGTGATTCCTTACCAAACTGGGACTCAAGTCGACGCTTACGCGGAGGCCTTGTCGTCCTTCAGGCTAGCGGGTGGCCAATTTTCCAGCCGCATACCGAGGGACAAGCCGCGCGCTGCCAATACATCCTTGATTTCATTCAAGGACTTCTTACCGAGGTTCGGGGTCTTCAACAGCTCCACTTCCGTGCGCTGGATCAGATCACCGATGTAGTAGATATTCTCGGCTTTCAGACAGTTGGCGCTGCGAACGGTCAACTCGAGATCGTCTACGGGGCGCAATAGGATCGGATCAACGTGATCCTCTTCCTCTTCGACTTCCTGCTCTTTGTCAGCTTCCAGGTCGACGAAGGCGGCCAGCTGCTCTTGCAGAATGGTCGCACTGCGACGGATAGCCTCTTCCGGATCCAGTGTACCGTCGGTTTCCAGGTCGATAATCAGCTTATCGAGGTCGGTACGCTGCTCGACACGAGCGGCTTCGACCGAGTAGGAAACACGGCGAACAGGGCTGAAGGTGGCATCCAGCTGCAGGCGGCCAATAGCACGGGTCTCTTCATCAGAGCCACGAGCGTCAGCCGGTTCGTAACCACGACCCAGCGCTACCTTAAGCTGAATTTTCAGCTCGGCACCTTCATTGACGTGTGCAATGACGTGGTCCGGGTTGACGATTTCGACGCTATGATCAAGCGCAATGTCGCCAGCGGTGACGACGGCTGGGCCCTGCTTGTTCAGCGAGAGCACCGCCTCATCGCGGCTGTGCATCTTGATCGCAACATCTTTCAAGTTCAGGAGGATTTCGATGACATCTTCCTGCACCCCTTCGAGCGCACTGTATTCGTGCTCTACACCGGCGATTTCAGCCTCTACCACGGCAGCGCCGGGCATGGATGAAAGCAGAATGCGACGAAGTGCATTCCCCAGGGTGTGACCAAAGCCGCGCTCGAACGGTTCGAGAACGATTTTGGCATGATGTGCGCTGATCTCTTCGACCTTGATGTCGCGGGGGCGAAGAAACTCTGTCACTGAACGCTGCATATGAACACCTTTCAGGCTGCCAAACGGATACTGAGTACTCTAAAGCACAATACTCAAGAGCATCTGGGCGGTTAGCTTTGCTATCCCGCCCAGGCCTCAAGAAGCAGAAGTAACAAACAGACTGCTTACTTGGAGTACAGCTCGACGATCAGGTTTTCGTTGATGTCGGCAGTCAGGTCACCGCGTTCAGGCAGAGCCTTGAAAGTGCCTTCCATCTTCTTGGCGTCGATTTCGATCCAGGTGATATCGCCACGGTTGGCAGCAATGCTCAACGCGCTTTGGATACGAGCCTGGTTCTTCGCCTTTTCACGAACAGCTACCACGTCACCCGGCTTCACTTGGTAGGAAGCAACGTTAACGGTGCGGCCGTTGACGGAAATCGCCTTGTGGCTGACCAGCTGACGCGCTTCAGAGCGAGTCGAGCCGAAGCCCATGCGGTAGACGACGTTATCCAGTCGGGATTCAAGCAGTTGCAACAGTACTTCACCGGTCGCACCTTTCAGGCGAGCGGCTTCTTTGTAGTAGTTGCGGAACTGCTTTTCGAGTACGCCATACATACGGCGTACTTTCTGCTTCTCGCGAAGCTGCAAGCCGTAGTCGGAAAGACGCTGACGACGCTGGCCGTGTACACCCGGGATCTGCTCGGATTTACACTTTTTCTCGAAGGGAGTCACGCCACTCTTCAGGAAGAGATCGGTGCCTTCACGACGAGACAGTTTGCACTTCGGTCCAATATAACGAGCCATGAATCTGTCTCCTTAAACGCGGCGTTTCTTCGGCGGACGGCAGCCATTATGGGGGATGGGCGTCGCGTCTACGATGCTTTGCACGCGGAAGCCGGCGGCGTTCAGTGCGCGCACGGCGGATTCACGGCCGGGACCGGGGCCCTTGACCAGCACGTCTACGTTTTTCACACCATACTCGGCTGCAGCAGTTGCTGCACGTTCGCTTGCAACTTGCGCAGCGAACGGGGTGCTCTTGCGAGAACCACGAAAACCCGAACCACCGGCTGTTGCCCAAGAAAGAGCATTGCCCTGGCGGTCTGTGATCGTCACGATCGTGTTGTTAAAAGAGGCATGGATGTGCGCGACGGCGTCCACTACCTGCTTTTTAACCTTTTTACGGTTACTACGCGGGTTAGCCATGTTGATGTCTATTCCTGTCTTAACGTCAGCTCTCGATTAAAGAGCCTGCGTGTTATTTGCGGATCGGCTTACGCGGGCCCTTACGGGTACGCGCGTTAGTCTTGGTCCGCTGACCACGCAGCGGAAGACTACGACGATGACGCAGACCACGGTAGCAGCCTAAGTCCATGAGACGCTTGATGTTAAGCGTGACATCACGACGAAGGTCGCCTTCTACGGTGTACTTACCAACTTCAGAACGCAGGGTGTCCAGCTCTTCGCCAGACAGATCTACGATCTTGGTAGTCGGCGCGATACCGGCAGCAACACAGATGTGTTGAGCGCGAGTACGGCCAATCCCGAAGATATAGGTCAGCGAGATCGCCGCATGCTTGTTGTCCGGGATATTGACGCCTGCAATACGGGCCATCAGCTTACTCCGAAATTTGAGCGGCTTGCTCGTTTATTCATCTACAAAAGGCGCAACAGCATACCCCTTTAGGAGCCCGAAGGCAAGGGGTATGCCTGCACCCGCTTAAAACAGCCCAGGTTTAGCCCTGACGCTGTTTGTGCCGCGGCTCGACACAGATGACGCGTACAGCGCCATTGCGACGAATGATCTTGCAGTTACGGCACATCTTCTTTACGGAAGCTCGAACTTTCATCGTTCTTTCTCCAAAAACGGCTCGCGGCGCGCCAATTCGTTAGGGGCGCCTCAGCGCATGATGCCGCCGCTACCGTAGCCTTTCAGGTTGGACTTCTTCATCACTGAGTCATATTGATGCGACATGAGATGCGACTGCACCTGGGCCATGAAGTCCATGATGACCACTACCACGATCAGCAGCGACGTACCGCCAAAGAAGAACGGAACGTTCCATGCTACGATCAGGAACTGGGGCATCAGGGAAACCGCAGTGATATACAAGGCACCGAACAGAGTGAGACGAGTCATCACTTTGTCGATATAGCGAGCGGTCTGCTCGCCGGGGCGAATGCCCGGCAGGAAAGCGCCTGACTTTTTGAGATTGTCAGCCACATCCTTGGGGTTGAAGACCAGCGCTGTGTAAAAGAAGCAGAAGAATACCACTGCCGCAGCGAAAAGCAAGATGTAAAGCGGTTGGCCCGGGCCTAACGCCTGCGAGGCTCGCTGCAACCACTCCATGCCTTCGCCAGCACCTACCCACTGACCGATAGAGGCCGGGAAGAGTAGGATACTGGAGGCAAAGATCGCGGGAATGACGCCCGCCATGTTCACCTTCAACGGCAAGTAGCTGCTTTGACCTGCATACATCTTGTTGCCCACTTGGCGACGTGGGTAGTTCACCTTGAGGCGGCGTTGGCCACGCTCGATGAACACCACGAATGCCACGGTGGCAATACCTAGCACGGACAGCGCTAACAGCGGAAGAACATTCCAGGCCCCTTCGTTACGAGCAAGCTCGAAGGCTTGCCCCACGGCACTGGGCAGCCCAGCGACGATCCCCGCGAAGATCAGCAGCGAAATACCGTTGCCGATGCCCTTCTCGGTGATCTGCTCACCTAGCCACATCATAAACACCGCACCCGACACAAACGTGATGATGGCGGTGAAATAGAAGCTGAAGTCAGCGCTGTAAGCGATGCCTTGGCTAGCCAGACCCACGGACATGCCGGTAGCCTGGACAAAAGCCAGTAGCACCGTGCCGTAGCGGGTGTACTGGCTAATCTTGCGGCGGCCAGCCTCGCCCTCTTTCTTGAGCTGTTCAAGATGAGGGGAGACTGCAGTCATCAGCTGCATGATAATCGACGCCGAAATATAGGGCATGATGCCCAGGGCGAGGACGCTCATGCGCTCCAGGGCGCCACCCGAGAACATGTTGAACATGCCCAGGATGGTGCCCTGTTGCTCCCTGAACAAGGCAGCAAGCTGGTCAGGATTGATACCGGGAACGGGAATGTGGGCACCGATACGGTACACCACGATGGCGAGGAGCACGAAGCGCAAACGCGCCCACAGTTCACTCAGACCGCTGCCCATCGCCGGCATGTTTCCTGACTTGGCCATTTAGTCCTCTACCTTGCCGCCAGCGGCTACGATCGCTTCACGGGCACCTTTGGTGACCTTGATTCCACGAACGGTAACCGCTTTGTTCAGTTCGCCAGAAAGGATGATCTTCGCATGCAGCGTCGCATCCTTCAGCACGTTGGCTTGCTTCAGGGTTTCCATGGTGACTTCGTCACCGGCAACCTTGGCAAGTTCCGCCAGGCGTACTTCTTCAGATACCAGCGACTTGGCAGACGTGAAGCCAAACTTCGGCAAACGACGCTGCAGCGGCATCTGACCGCCTTCGAAACCAGGCTTGACGCTACCGCCACTGCGTGATTTCTGACCTTTGTGGCCACGGCCACCGGTCTTGCCCAGACCGGAACCGATACCACGACCAACGCGCTTTTCAGCGTGTTTGGAGCCCGGCGCCGGGCTCAGGGTATTGAGTTTCATGGATTACTCTCCCTCAACGCGCACAAGGTAGTTAACCTTGTGGATCATGCCGCGTACGGCAGGGGTGTCTTCCAGCTCAACCGTATGACCGATGCGACGCAGACCCAGGCCTTTCATAGTAGCCTTGTGCTTGGGCAAAACGCCGATGGTGCTGCGGATCTGGGTAACCTTGATCGTTGCTGCCATGGTGCCTTACCCCGTGATCGCTTCGACAGACAGACCGCGCTTGGCGGCGATGTCTTCCGGTGCTTGCATGGAAGAGAGACCTTTGACAGTCGCCCGCACCACGTTAACCGGGTTGGTGGAACCGTAGCACTTGGCCAGTACATCGTGAACGCCTGCCAGTTCCAGTACGGAACGCATGGCGCCACCAGCGATGATACCAGTACCTTCGGAGGCCGGCTGCATGTACACCTTGGAAGCACCGTGACGGGCTTTTACCGGGTACTGCAGTGTGTGACCTGCAAGGTTGACCTTGACCATGTTGCGACGAGCCTGGTCCATCGCTTTCTGGATTGCGACCGGCACTTCACGCGCCTTGCCACGACCGAAACCGACACGACCTTTACCATCACCTACGACGGTCAGTGCGGTGAAGCCGAAAATACGACCACCCTTGACCACCTTGGCGACGCGGTTGACCTGCACTAACTTCTCCTGCAGATCACCGTTTTGCTGTTCGTTCTTCGCCATCGTAAAACCCTTTAGAATTCCAGGCCGCCTTCACGTGCGGCGTCGGCCAGAGCCTTGACGCGACCGTGATACTTAAAGCCAGCACGGTCGAAGGCCACCTGGGTGATGCCTGCTTCTTTAGCGCGTTCGGCAATCAGAGCACCGACCTTGGAGGCCGCGTCTGAGTTACCGGTCGCACCCTCGCGCAGTGCCTTGTCCAGCGTAGAAGCGCTGGCCAGCACCTTGCCACCATCCGGCGAGATAATCTGCGCATAGATGTGACGCGGGGTACGGTTGACGCACAGGCGATACACGCCCAGCTCGCGGATCTTGGCGCGAGCGCGGCGGGCACGACGGAGACGAGATTCTTTCTTCGCGTTCATAACCCTGCCTTACTTCTTCTTGGCTTCTTTGCGACGCACCTGCTCGTCGGCGTAACGTACACCCTTGCCTTTGTACGGCTCAGGCGGACGGAAGGCGCGGATTTCCGCGGCGCACTGACCGAGCATCTGCTTGTCCGCGCTTTTCAGCACGATCACGGTGTTCTTCGGCGTTTCCGCTGTAACACCTTTAGGCAGTTCGTAGTCGACCGGGTGCGAGAAGCCCAGTGAAAGATTGAGCGTCTGGCCCTTAGCTTGGGCACGATAACCGACGCCAACAATTTCGAGAGTTTTTGTGAAACCCTCGGATACGCCCGTAACCAGGTTCTGAACCAGGGCGCGGGTAGTACCGGCCATTGCCCAGCTCTTGGCAGACTCACTCGGGGCGAAGGTCAGCTGGCCGTCTTCTTGACCAATCACCACGTCCTGGTGAATGGGCATGGACAGCGTGCCCTGGCCGCCTTTGGCGGTCAGCTGGCCAGCATCGATTTTGACATCAACGCCAGCAGGCACTTTAACCGGATATTTCGCTATGCGGGACATTCCAGCCTCCTAGAATACGGTGCAGATGACTTCGCCACCGACGCCAGCCTGGCGCGCGGCACGATCGGTCATGACACCATTAGAGGTGGTGACAATCGCGATACCCAGGCCATCGGCTACCTTGGGCAGGTTATCCTTGCCCTTGTACTGACGCAGAGACGGCTTGGAAACCCGCTGAATGTGCTCGATAACCGGCTTACCCTCAAAGTACTTGAGAGTAACGGTCAGCTCGGGTTTGACGCCTTCAGCCACCGCAAAGTCGGTAATGTAGCCTTCTTCCTTTAGCACTCGGGCCACTTCGACTTTCAGTTTGGAGGACGGCATGGTAGCCGTCTCCTTGGTGGCCATCTGCGCATTGCGGATACGGGTAAACATATCCGCCAGAGTGTCTTGCATGCTCATTTAATGTGCGCTCCTGATGATTCTACGTGGCGTTACCAGCTGGACTTTTTGAGGCCAGGGACGTCGCCACGCATGGCGGCTTCACGCAGCTTGTTACGGCCGAGGCCGAACTTGTTGTAAAAGCCGTGCGGACGGCCAGTCACGCGGCAGCGGTTACGCTGACGCACCGGGCTGGAGTCGCGCGGCAGTTGCTGCAGCTTCAGCGTCGCCTCGAAACGATCTTCTTCAGAAGCGTTCACGTCCGAGATGATTTTCTTGAGCTCTGCGCGCTTAGCCGCAAACTTCTCGACCAGCTGAGTACGCTTGAGCTCACGCTCTATCATACTTTTCTTAGCCATGATCCAACCCTTATTTCTTGAACGGGAAGTTCAGTGCTGCAAGCAGCGCACGACCTTCCTCGTCGGTGTTGGCGGTAGTAGTGATAGTGACGTCCAGCCCCCGTACGCGATCGACTTTATCATATTCGATCTCCGGGAAGATGATCTGCTCACGCACACCCATGGAGTAGTTGCCGCGACCGTCGAAGGACTTCGGGTTGAGACCACGGAAGTCACGCACGCGTGGGATGGCAATGTTCACCAGACGGTCCAGGAAGTCCCACATACGCTCGGAGCGCAGTGTTACTTTGATACCGATCGGCCAACCTTCGCGCACCTTGAAGCCCGCGATGGACTTGCGTGCCTTGGTCACCAGCGGCTTCTGACCGGAAAGCTTCTCCAGGTCGCCGATGGCATTGTCGATCAGCTTTTTGTCGCTGACCGCTTCGCCGATACCCATGTTCAGAGTCACTTTCGTGATCCGGGGTACCTGCATTACGTTGGCGTAGCTGAACTGCTCTTTGAGTTGAGCTACCACCTCGTTTTGATAACGTTCTTTCAAGTTCGCCATTATGCTACCCGACTCGCGTTAGGCGTCGATCTGCGTCTGCGTCGACTTGTAGATACGTACCTTGGTACCGTCTTCCTTCACTTGGAAGCCGACGCGATCCGCCTTACCGGTCTCCGAATTGAAGATGGCTACGTTGGACGCGTGAATCGGAGCCTCACGCTCGACGATACCGCCCTGATTTCCCGCCATGGGATTAGGCTTGGTGTGACGCTTGATCATATTCACACCGGACACCACGAAACGGTTTTCAAGTACCCGCTTCACCGTGCCGCGCTTGCCCTTATCCTTCCCGGCGATGACGATGACTTCATCGTCACGTTTGATCTTTTGCATATCCGCCTCGCTCCTTACAGCACTTCAGGCGCTAGGGAAATGATCTTCATGAACTTCTCATTACGAAGTTCACGAGTTACCGGCCCGAAGATACGCGTGCCGATCGGCTGTTCGTTGGTGTTATTCAACAAAACTGCCGCATTTCCATCGAAACGGATCAGCGAACCGTCACTACGACGGACGCCACTACGGGTACGAACGACTACTGCCTTGAGGACCTGGCCTTTTTTGACCTTGCCACGAGGAATAGCTTCTTTGACCGTTACTTTAATGACGTCACCAACGCGGGCGTAGCGACGGTGTGAACCGCCCAGCACCTTGATGCATTGCACCCGGCGCGCTCCGCTGTTGTCGGCGACATCCAGCATTGTCTGAGTCTGAATCATCGGTTTTCTCCAAACCTAATCTGACTGCACTGGTTGAACAGACGCAGGGGATTAACCCTTGGCCTGCTCGACCACCTCGACCAGCGTCCAGGCTTTCTTCTTGGAAAGCGGACGGCACTCCTGAATGGAAACCGTATCGCCTGCCTTTGCCTGGTTCGCCTCATCATGGGCGTGCAGCTTGGTGGAGCGCTTGACGTATTTTCCGTAGATCGGGTGACGCTCACGACGCTCGATCATGACGACGATGGACTTGTCCATCTTGTCGCTGACCACCTTGCCGGTCAGCGTACGTGTTTTTTTCTCTTCGGCCATCTCAATCACCTGCCTTCTCGTTGAGCACAGTCTTAACGCGGGCGATATCCCGACGGACCTGCTTGAGCAGATGAGTCTGGCTCAGTTGGCCAGTGGCCTTCTGCATGCGCAGGTTAAACTGCTCGCGGAGGAGCTCGAGGAGCTGCTCTTGGAGCTCTCCTACGGACTTTTCACGAATTTCCTGGGCTTTCATCACATCACCGTCCGTTTCGCAAAGGTGGTGGACAGGGGCATCTTCTGGGCGGCCAGTTCAAATGCTTCACGGGCCAGCTCTTCGGATACACCTTCAATTTCATACAGGACCCGACCCGGCTGGATCTGGGCTACCCAGTACTCAACTGAACCTTTACCCTTACCCATACGAACTTCGAGCGGCTTCTTGGAAATCGGCTTATCAGGGAAAACGCGGATCCAGATTTTACCGCCACGCTTGACGTGACGTGTGATCGCACGACGGCCAGCTTCGATCTGACGCGCAGTGATGCGGCCACGACCGGTTGCCTTGAGACCGTACTCCCCGAAGCTGATCTTGCTTCCGCGATGCGCCAGGCCACGGTTGCGGCCTTTCATCATCTTGCGGAATTTCATACGCTTGGGCTGTAACATCGACTCGCTCTCCCCTTACCTGGAACCTTTCTTCTTGGGCGCGTTGCCGGCAGGCTGTTGCTGTTGCTTGGCCTTGGCACGTACTTCCTCGATACCGCCGAGGATTTCACCCTTGAAGATCCACACTTTGACGCCGATGACGCCGTAGGTGGTGTGAGCTTCGTAAGTGGCGTAGTCGATGTCCGCACGCAGAGTGTGCAGCGGAACGCGACCTTCGCGGTACCATTCGGTACGTGCGATTTCGGCGCCACCCAGACGACCTGACAGCTGAATCTTGATGCCGCCAGCGCCAAGACGCATTGCGTTCTGTACCGCGCGCTTCATGGCACGACGGAACATGACGCGACGCTCAAGCTGACCTGCCACGTTGGCAGCAACCAGCTTGGCATCCAGCTCGGGCTTGCGAACTTCTTCGATGTTCACATGCACCGGAACGCCCATCATCTCGGTCAGATCACGACGCAGACGGTCGACATCTTCACCTTTCTTGCCAATCACGATACCCGGACGGGCAGTGTGAATGGTGATGCGGGCATTGTTCGCCGGACGCTCGATGTGAATGCGGCTTACGGAGGCGCTTTTCAGACGCTCGTCCAGGAAGCTGCGCACTTCGAGATCGTTGTTGAGCTTATCGGCATAGGCGCCGCGCTCGGCATACCAGACAGAAGCATGGTCTTTGACGATGCCCAGTCGAATGCCTGTTGGATTGACTTTCTGACCCATCTGGTCGACTCCTACTTCTCGGCTACCTTGACGGTGATGTGGCAGGTGCGCTTCAAGATACGATCCGCGCGGCCTTTGGCACGCGGCTTGATACGCTTGAGCGTCATGCCCTCATCGACGCAGATGGTCGAGACACGCAGCTCGTCGATATCCATGCCGTTATTTTCTTCCGCGTTTGCAATGGCGGACTGCAGCACTTTCTTGACTAGCTTGGCAGCCTTCTTCGGTGAGAAGGTCAGCAGGTCGAGTGCTTCGGCGACCGGTTTACCGCGCACCTGGTCAGCCACCAAACGGGCCTTCTGGGCGGATAAACGAGCGCCACGCAGCTTAGCTGTGACTTCCATCTCTCAATCCTCTCTGGCTTACCGTTTGGCTTTCTTGTCCGCCGCATGCCCGCGATAAGTGCGAGTGGCAGCGAATTCGCCCAGCTTGTGACCAACCATTTCCTCGGAGACGTGCACCGGGACGTGTTGGCGACCGTTATGGACAGCGATTGTGAGGCCTACCATGTTTGGCAGGATCATCGAACGACGCGACCAGGTCTTGATCGGTTTACGGTCGTTCTTCTCCACTGCAGCCTCTACCTTCTTCAAAAGATGAAGGTCAATGAAGGGACCTTTCTTTAGTGAACGTGGCACAGCCGTTACCTCTTAATGTCTTGGCAATTTAGATCAACGCGTCTTGTTACGACGACGTACGATCAGCTTGTCGGTGCGCTTGTTCTTACGCGTCTTGTGACCCTTGGTCGGCACGCCCCACGGAGTAACCGGGTGACGGCCACCGCTGGTGCGGCCTTCGCCACCACCGTGCGGGTGATCCACAGGGTTCATCGCGACGCCGCGAACTGTCGGACGCACGCCTCTCCAGCGCTTCGCACCGGCCTTGCCAAGTTGACGCAGGCTGTGCTCGGAGTTGCTCACTTCGCCCAGGGTCGCGCGGCACTCGGCCAGCACCTTGCGCATTTCGCCAGAGCGAAGACGCAGGGTGGCGTAGTTACCTTCACGAGCAACCAGCTGAGCGCTAGTACCGGCACTGCGAGCAATCTGCGCGCCTTTACCCGGTTTCAGTTCGATACCGTGAACGGTAGAACCGAGCGGGATGTTACGCAGCGGCAAGGCATTGCCTTTCTTGATGGGCGCGTTGACACCAGATTCCAGCACGTCACCGGCGCTGACGCCTTTCGGTGCAATGATGTAACGACGCTCGCCATCGGCATATTTCAGCAGTGCAATGTGCGCACTGCGGTTCGGGTCGTGTTCCAGACGCTCAACGGTGGCCGGAATGCCATCCTTGGTGCGCTTGAAGTCGATCAACCGATAGTGATGACGGTGACCACCGCCCACGTGGCGGGTGGTGATGCGACCGTAGTTGTTACGGCCACCGGACTTGGACTGTTTTTCCAAAAGCGGTGCATAAGCACGGCCCTTGTACAGTTCCTCACCAACGATCTTGACGACGTGGCGACGACCGGCGGATGTGGGTTTGGTCTTGACGATTGCCATTATCCGTACTCCTGCCCTTATTCGGCGCCAGAGAAGTCTTCGAGCGTTTCACCCGCAGCCAGGGTCACATACGCCTTGCGGTAACCCTTACGCAGGCCAACGCCGTGAGCAGTACGCTTGGTTTTACCCTTGACGTTCAGCACTTGAACGCCACCGACCTTCTTGCCGAACAGTGCTTCAACGGCTTTCTTGATCTCGGGCTTGGTAGCATCGGGTGCCACCTTGAAAACGTACTGGTTGCGCTCGGCTGCCATCGCGGCCTTTTCGGTCACGTGCGGTCCAAGCAGAACCTTGAATACGCGTTCCTGGTTCATGCCAGCTTCTCCTCGAATTTACGCAGGGCGGAGACGGTGACCAGGACCTTGTCAAAGGCAACCAGGCTCACCGGATCAGCTGCAGCGACATCCACCACGTCAACGTGGGGAAGGTTGCGTGCGGCCAGATAGAGCGTTTCGTCGACTTCTTCAGTGACGATCAACACTTTCTCAAGGTTGAGCTCTTTCAGCTTGGCAGCTACCTGCTTGGTCTTCGGCGCTTCTACGCTGAACTCTTCAATCGCGACCAGGCGCTCTTGACGGACCAGCTCAGACAGGATGGAGCGCATCGCCGCGCGGTACATCTTGCGGTTTACTTTCTGGGTGTAGTCCTGAGGACGCGCCGCGAAAGTAACACCACCGCTGCGCCACAGCGGAGAGCGGATAGTACCAGCGCGTGCACGACCGGTACCCTTCTGACGCCACGGCTTCTTACCACCGCCACGCACGTCGGAACGGCTCTTTTGAGCGCGTGTACCCTGACGACCAGCTGCCAGATAGGCAGTGACGACCTGGTGCACCAGCGCTTCGTTGAATTCTTTGCCAAAAGTGGCGTCGGCTACTTCAACGGTACCCGTGCCTGCAGCAAGATTCAGATTCATTGGTAATTATCCCCTTCAGCCAGCTTTCACGGCGCTGCGAACGATAACGTTGCTACCGGTCGCTCCCGGTACAGCGCCCTTGATCAGCAGCAGGTTACGCTCGGCGTCGACACGGACGATCTCAAGGCTCTGTACGGTGCAACGGGTGTTACCCATTTGACCGGCCATTTTCTTGCCCTTGAATACGCGACCAGGTGTCTGACACATGCCGATAGAACCCGGCGCACGATGCGACAGGGAGTTACCATGGCTGTTGTCTTGGGTACGGAAGTTCCAGCGCTTAACAGCACCCTGGAAGCCTTTACCCTTAGAGGTGCCGGTCACGTCGATCTTTTGACCAGCTTCGAAGAGGGATACGGTGAGTTCGCCACCCACTTCAGGAGCTTCTTCGCCTTCTGCAAGGCGGAATTCCATCAGCGAACGACCAGCCTCGACACCCGCCTTGGCAAACTGACCCGCTTGCGCTTTGGTGAGGTGCTTGGCTTTACGAGAACCAGTAGTGACCTGAACCGCTGCGTAGCCGTCAGACTCAAGCGTCTTGACGCGCGTTACACGGTTAGGATCAACTTCAATAACGGTCACGGGCACGGATGCGCCGTCTTCGGTAAAGACGCGGGTCATCCCGGCCTTGATACCGACTAAACCGATAGTCATGCTCAGTCTCCTATAGTGTACGGGGCTATCACCCGCTATGGCTGCCCTTTCCAGAGCATTCCACTAGCACATTGTGTGGCGCCTCACGGCGCGGCGGCTGCTGCTCTCGACAGATGGCGATGAGCGCTGGGCCGCAAAGTGTCTAGTGTATTAGTCGAGCTTGATTTGCACGTCTACGCCAGCGGCGAGGTCGAGCTTCATCAGCGCATCAACGGTTTTCTCGGTCGGCTCAACGATGTCGAGCACACGCTTGTGAGTGCGAATCTCATACTGATCACGCGCGTCCTTGTTGACGTGCGGAGAAATCAGGATGGTATAGCGCTCGCGGTTGGTCGGCAGCGGGATCGGACCACGAACCTGAGCACCAGTACGCTTAGCGGTTTCAACGATTTCCGCAGTGGACTGATCGATCAGGCGATGGTCGAACGCTTTCAACCGAATGCGAATCTTCTGGTTCTGCATTTGCCCTAAACTCCAATGGATGTCGACGGCGCGAGCCGTCTACCCACGCATTCAAAGGATGCGCATTATAGGCACGCCAATCGGCCATGTCAAACATTTGCGATTGGTGCGCAGAAAAGGGGGCTCTTGCGAGCCCCCTTGCATCATCAAGTCAACAGCTTACTTGACGATCTTGGCTACGACGCCAGCACCTACGGTACGGCCACCTTCGCGGATAGCGAAGCGCAGACCTTCGTCCATGGCGATCGGAGCGATCAGGGTGATAACCATTTTGATGTTATCGCCCGGCATTACCATTTCAACGCCTTCCGGCAGTTCACAAGTACCGGTTACGTCGGTGGTACGGAAGTAGAACTGCGGACGGTAGCCCTTGAAGAAAGGCGTGTGACGACCACCTTCTTCCTTGGACAGTACGTATACTTCGGCTTCGAACGTGGTGTGCGGGTTGATGGTGCCCGGCTTGGCCAGAACCTGGCCACGCTCGACGTCATCACGCTTGGTGCCACGCAGCAGCGCGCCAACGTTCTCACCTGCACGACCTTCGTCGAGCAGCTTACGGAACATTTCAACGCCAGTAACGGTGGTTTTGGTGGTGTCGCGGATACCCACGATTTCCACTTCCTCACCGGCTTTAACGATACCGCGCTCTACACGACCGGTAACAACAGTACCACGGCCAGAGATAGAGAATACGTCTTCGATCGGCATCAGGAACGGCTGGTCGATAGCACGCTCCGGCTCAGGGATGTAGTCATCCAGAGCTTTGATCAGGTTGGTAACGGCGGTGGTACCCATGCCGTTCTCGTCTTCACCGTTCAGAGCCATCAGCGCAGAACCAGTGATGATCGGCGTGTCGTCACCCGGGAAGTCGTACTCGTTCAGAAGTTCACGAACTTCCATTTCGACCAGCTCGAGCAGCTCTTCGTCATCGACCATGTCCGCCTTGTTCAGGAACACAACGATGTACGGTACGCCAACCTGACGAGACAGCAGGATGTGCTCGCGAGTCTGCGGCATGGGGCCGTCAGCGGCAGAACACACCAGGATAGCGCCGTCCATCTGAGCAGCACCGGTGATCATGTTCTTGACGTAGTCAGCGTGTCCCGGGCAGTCAACGTGCGCGTAGTGACGCTGCTCGGACTGGTACTCAACGTGAGAAGTCGCGATGGTGATACCACGCTCACGCTCTTCCGGTGCGTTATCGATAGTATCGAATGCACGCCAGTCGCCGCCGAAAACCTCAGCAGACACGCGGGTCAGGGCCGCTGTCAGAGTCGTTTTACCGTGGTCGACGTGACCGATGGTGCCGACGTTGACGTGCGGTTTGGAACGTTCAAATTTTTCCTTAGCCACTGCTATAACCTCTTTACGTTAGCTAACGGTTAACCGTTTTGGTTGATGACGGCTTCAACGACGCTGGAGGGCGCCTCCTCGTACTTCGCGAACTCCATAGAGTAGCTCGCACGGCCCTGGGTCTGTGAGCGCAGATCGGTTGCGTAACCGAACATCTCACCCAGTGGCACCGTTGCACGAATGACTTTACCAGAGGGAGAGTCATCCATGCCCTGCACCAGGCCGCGACGACGGTTCAGGTCGCCCATGACGTCACCCATAAAATCTTCGGGGGTCACGACTTCGACCTTCATCACCGGCTCCAGCAGCACGGCCTTGGCCTTCCGGGCACCTTCTTTCACTGCCATGGAAGAAGCAATCTTGAACGCAGTCTCGTTCGAGTCCACGTCATGGTAGGAACCATCAAACAGCGTGACTTTGACGTCGATCATCGGGTAACCCGCGATGACACCGTTTTTCAGCTGCTCGAAAGCACCCTTTTCAACCGCAGGGACGTATTCCTTGGGAACCACACCACCCACGATTTCAGAGTTGAACTTGAAGAAGATTTCTTCTTCGCCTTCACCCTTCTCTTCTGCAGTCAGCGGCTCGATGCGCAGCCAGACGTGACCGAACTGACCACGACCACCAGACTGACGAACGAACTTGCCTTCCTGCTCGACGCTGCCGCGAATGGTTTCGCGGTAGGCGACCTGCGGCTTACCGATATTGGCTTCTACCTTGAACTCGCGACGCATGCGGTCGACGATGATGTCCAGGTGCAGCTCACCCATACCGGAGATAATGGTTTGACCGGTCTCTTCGTCGGTCTTGACCTGGAACGAAGGATCTTCCTGGGCCAGCTTGCCAAGCGCAACGCCCATTTTCTCTTGATCAGCTTTAGATTTCGGCTCAACAGCAACCGAGATCACCGGCTCCGGGAACTCCATGCGCTCGAGAACGATCTTGTTGTCGATATCGCACAGGGTGTCACCGGTGGTGACATCTTTCAGGCCGATACAGGCCGCGATGTCGCCCGCCAGTACTTCCTTGATCTCTTCGCGTGTATTAGCGTGCATCTGAACGATACGACCAACGCGCTCTTTCTTCTGCTTGACGGAGTTGTAGACGCCGTCACCAGACTTCAGAACGCCCGAGTAGACGCGAATGAAGGTCAGAGTACCAACGAAGGGGTCGGTAGCAATCTTGAACGCCAGTGCAGCAAACGGAGCATTATCGTCAGCCTCACGAGTTGCGACAGTACCATCCTTGTCGTCCAGCTCACCTTCAATGGCCTTGACTTCCGTTGGTGACGGCAGATATTCAACTACTGCGTCCAGAACCGCCTGAACACCTTTGTTCTTGAAGGCAGAACCACAGGTGACTAGAACGACTTCGCTTGCCAATGTACGGGCGCGCAGGCCTGCCTTGATCTCAGCGACGCTCAGCTCGCCTTGTTCAAGGTACTTGTCCATCAGCTCTTCAGAGGCCTCGGCAGCGGCTTCGACCATCTGCTCACGGTACTCTTCAGCGGTTTCGACCAACTCTGCAGGGATATCTACAAGCTCATAGCTCGTTCCAAGGTCTTCCTCGTTCCAGAGGATAGCCTTCATCTCGATCAGGTCGATAACGCCCTTGAAGTCTTCTTCCGTGCCCCAGTTAATCTGGATCGGCACGGCGTTGGCACCCAGGCGCTCTTTCAGCTGGTCGACAACCATAAAGAAATCAGCGCCGGTACGGTCCATCTTGTTGACGAACACCATGCGCGGAACTTCGTACTTGTTGGCCTGACGCCATACGGTTTCGGTCTGCGGCTGAACGCCGGAGGAACCGCACAGTACAACGACCGCACCATCGAGAACACGCAGAGAACGCTCAACTTCGATAGTGAAGTCAACGTGCCCGGGGGTGTCGATGATGTTGATACGGTGCTCATCAAACTGATGATTCATCCCCTTCCAAAAGGTGGTTACAGCAGCAGAGGTGATAGTGATACCACGCTCCTGCTCCTGCTCCATCCAGTCGGTCGTAGACGCACCCTCATGCGTTTCGCCCAGCTTGTGGTTTACGCCAGTGTAAAACAGTACACGCTCAGTGGTGGTAGTTTTACCTGCGTCGACGTGAGCCACAATCCCCAGGTTACGGTAGCGATTAAGCGGTGTTTTGCGTGCCACGGTGAAACTCCCGTTAGTTGGCGATGCTCGTTAATCCAGCGGTGCCATTTCTGCTTATGCCACCGCCGCCATCGACAACGATAGCGGCGGCGTGTTGCAACATGACGATAAAAAGCTTTAACGCACTGCAACCGACAGAAAAAGACACGAGCCCAGAAACGTCGAGCTTAGAAACGATAGTGAGAGAAGGCCTTGTTGGCTTCTGCCATACGGTGCACGTCTTCACGCTTCTTGACAGCAGAGCCCTTGCCCTCAGCGGCATCCAGCATTTCACCTGCCAGGCGCTGAACCATCGTTTTCTCACCGCGACGACGCGCAGCGTCTACCAGCCAGCGCATTGCCAGCGCTTGGCGGCGTGACGGACGAACTTCAACCGGCACCTGATAAGTAGCACCACCCACGCGGCGCGACTTTACTTCGACCATCGGCTGGATGGTTTCCAGCGCCTTGTCGAAGATTTCCAGCGGCTCTTCTTTACTACGCTCGGCAACCTTGTCCAACGCACCATAGACGATGCGCTCAGCTACGGACTTCTTGCCGCTGACCATCAGGTGGTTCATGAACTTCGCCAGACGCTCACTTCCGAACTTGGGATCCGGCAGGATTTCGCGTTTAGCTACAACTCTTCTTCTAGGCATGATAAGCCCTCAATTAAGGATCCTTCAGGTAAACTCGGAACCTGCTTGCGCCTTTGGCGCCGCCCGACCTTACTCTTATCAGACCATCATATTCGGTTAAAAGGTAACACCGCAGCGCTCCATGAGGCTGCGTTCAGCGCCTTAGGACTTCGGACGCTTGGTACCGTACTTGGAACGACCCTGCTTACGGTTCTGTACGCCAGAGGTGTCAAGGGCGCCACGAACGGTGTGATAACGCACACCTGGCAAATCCTTTACACGACCGCCGCGAATCAGAACAACAGAGTGCTCCTGGAGGTTGTGACCTTCACCACCGATGTAAGAAGAGACTTCGAAACCGTTGGTCAGGCGCACACGGCAAACCTTACGCAGGGCCGAGTTCGGCTTCTTGGGGGTGGTGGTGTAAACGCGCGTACAAACGCCGCGCTTTTGCGGGCATGCCTGAAGCGCAGGCACGTCACTCTTGGTGACGGGGCGCTTGCGCGGCTTGCGCACTAGCTGATTAATCGTTGCCATGGTGTTTAGCTGACTCCAATGGTTGCCTTGGCCTATTAACAAATACAAGCAGCGGATGCGGGCGCACCCACCCCACTGTTAAAGGCTGCGCATTCTAAAGGCTGACCCTGCCTGGCGTCAAGCCCTGGCGGTGGTTTACCGCCAGGTTCCTGCCATTCAGGGCCAGCCGCTCTTGGCTGCTCTTGGCCTGTCCTGGGTTACAGATCGTCGTCTGAATCCAGGGCGGTCAACTGAGCACCCAGCTCCTGCTCAACCTCGGTAGCCGAGGGGTTGAACAGACGCTCTACGTCTTCGCGCTTGCGACGACGCTCTGCGTGGTGAGTCAGACCGGTACCTGCCGGAATCAGACGTCCAACTACCACGTTTTCTTTCAGGCCACGCAGGTAATCGCGCTTGCCGGTTACCGCCGCTTCGGTCAATACGCGGGTCGTTTCCTGGAACGACGCCGCCGAAATGAACGACTCGGTGGCCAGGCTGGCCTTGGTGATACCCAGCAGCAAGCGTTGGTACTTGGCCGGGAACTTGCCTTCTTTCTCCAGACGCTCGTTCTGCTCCAGCACGCGCACCAGTTCTGCCTGGTCGCCGGTAATGAAGTCAGAGTCGCCGGAATCGGTGATCTCTACCTTGCGTAGCATCTGACGCACGATGACTTCGATGTGCTTGTCGTTGATGCCTACACCTTGCAGACGGTATACGTCCTGTACTTCGGCAGTGATGTACTTGGCCAGCTCCGCCACACCCAGCAGGCGCAGGATGTCGTGCGGGTTGCTCGGGCCATCGGAAATCACTTCGCCCTTCTCGACGGATTCGCCTTCGAAGACGGCGATTTGACGCCATTTCGGAATCAGCGCTTCGAACGGATCGCCAGATTCCGGGGTAATCGTCAGACGACGCTTGCCCTTGGTCTCTTTACCGAAGCTCACCACACCGCTGATTTCCGCGAGAATGGCCGACTCTTTCGGCTTACGCGCTTCGAACAGGTCGGCTACCCGCGGCAGACCACCGGTGATGTCCTTGTTACCCGAGGCTTCTACCGGGATACGGGCAACGACTTCACCCACACCGATGGTCGAGCCGTCGTCCACGGAGATGATCGAGTTGCCGGGCAGCAGGTACTGTACCGGCGTGTTGGAACCGGACACGGACACGTACTCGCCTGCGGCGTCCTGCAGCATCACCATCGGGCGCTTGTCGCGGCCGGCCATCGGGCGGGCAGCCGTCTCGATGACCTCGATGGAGGAGAGGCCGGTCATTTCATCGACGCTGCGGTGCATGGTGACACCTTCGTCGAGATCGATGAACTGGGCCTTACCTTCCACTTCCGCAATGATCGGATGGGTGTGCGGGTCCCACTTGGCCACGATCGTACCAGCGTCGACGACGTCACCGTCGCGAACCGACAGCTCGGCACCGTAAGGCAGCTTGTAGTACTCACGCTCACGACCATGATCGTCGGCGACGGCCAGGGCGCTTGAACGAGACACCACCACCAGTTTGCCGTCGGCACGCTCAACGTGCTTGATATTGTGCAGGCGTACTTTACCGCCGTGTTTCACCTGTACGCTGTCGACCGCCGAGGAACGCGATGCCGCACCACCGATGTGGAACGTACGCATGGTCAGCTGGGTACCCGGCTCACCGATGGACTGGGCAGCGATGACACCCACCGACTCACCGATGTTGACCTGATGGCCACGCGCCAGGTCACGGCCGTAGCAGGATGAACAAACGCCATGGGCGGTGTCACAGGTAATGGTGGAGCGCACGATGATCTCGTCCACACCCATGGTGTCCAGCGATGCACACCACTTCTCGTCGAGCAGCGTGTTGCGCGGGATCAGCACTTCTTCGGTGCTCGGATCGATGACGTCCTGCGCCACCACTCGGCCCAGTACACGCTGTGACAGCGGTACGATAATGTCGCCACCCTCGATGATCGGGTGCAGCGTCAGACCGTTCTCAGTACCACAGTCGATTTCGGTGATCACCAGATCCTGGGCCACGTCGACCAGGCGGCGAGTCAGGTAACCGGAGTTGGCCGTTTTCAGGGCCGTATCCGCCAGACCTTTACGTGCACCGTGGGTCGAGATGAAGTACTGAAGTACGTTCAGACCTTCACGGAAGTTGGCCACGATGGGGGTTTCGATGATCGAGCCATCCGGCTTGGCCATCAGACCACGCATACCCGCCAGCTGACGGATCTGGGCGGCGCTACCACGGGCACCGGAATCGGCCATGATGAAGACGCTGTTGAAGGAGTCCTGCTCCACTTCATTGCCTTCACGGTCGACGACGGTCTCCTTGGAGATACCTGCCATCATCGCCTTGGCCACCTTGTCGTTGGCCTTGGACCAGATGTCGATAACCTTGTTGTACTTCTCGCCTGCGGTCACCAGACCGGACGAGAACTGGTCTTCGATCTCTTTGACTTCGGCTTCGGCCGCTTCGACGATATCGGTCTTGGCGTCGGGAATGACGAAGTCGTTGACACCGATCGAGGCGCCGGACCAGGTCGCCAGACGGAAGCCGGTGTACATCAGCTGGTCAGCGAAGATGACCGTGGGCTTGAGGCCCGCACGACGATACACTTCGTTGATCAGGCTGGAGATCGCCTTCTTCTTCATCGGTTGATCGATCAGCGCGAACGGTACGCCTTCCGGCAGAATGCGGAACAGCAGGGCACGACCCACGGTGGTGTCGTACAGGCGACGATGCCTGGAGCGCTCGCCGGTCTCTTCGTCGACGTCCACTTCATCCAGGCGCACTTTGACGCGTGCATGCAGCGAGACGGACTGAGTACCGAAGGCACGCTCTACCTCGTTGAGGTCAGAAAACACCATGCCTTCGCCCTTGGCGTTGATCTTTTCGCGGGTCATGTAGTACAGACCCAGAACAACGTCCTGCGACGGCACGATGATCGGCTCGCCGTTGGCAGGCGACAGCACGTTGTTGGTGGCCATCATCAGCGCACGCGCTTCGAGCTGGGCTTCCAGGGTCAGCGGTACGTGGACCGCCATCTGGTCACCGTCGAAGTCGGCGTTGTAAGCCGCACACACCAGCGGGTGCAGCTGGATCGCCTTGCCTTCGATCAGCAGCGGTTCGAACGCCTGGATACCCAGACGGTGCAGGGTCGGTGCACGGTTGAGCAGTACCGGGTGTTCGCGGATGACGTCGGCCAGGATATCCCACACTTCCGGCAGTTCACGCTCGACCATCTTCTTCGCGGCTTTGATCGTGGACGCATGGCCCAGCGACTGCAGCTTGGAGTAGATGAACGGCTTGAACAGCTCGAGGGCCATCTTCTTCGGCAGACCACACTGGTGCAGACGCAGGGTCGGGCCCACGGTGATGACCGAACGGCCGGAGTAGTCGACACGCTTACCCAGCAGGTTCTGACGGAAACGGCCCTGCTTACCCTTGATCATGTCGGCAAGGGATTTCAGCGGACGCTTGTTGGAGCCAGTGATGGCACGGCCGCGACGGCCATTGTCCAGCAGCGCATCCACCGCTTCCTGCAGCATACGCTTCTCGTTACGCACGATGATGTCCGGCGCATTGAGGTCCAGCAGACGCTTCAGGCGGTTGTTACGGTTGATCACACGACGGTAGAGGTCGTTGAGATCGGAGGTCGCGAAGCGGCCACCGTCCAGCGGCACCAGCGGACGCAAATCCGGCGGCAGCACGGGCAGCACTTCCATGACCATCCACGCCGGCGCATTGCCGGAGTGGTAGAACGCTTCGAGCAGCTTCAGGCGCTTGGAGAGCTTCTTGATCTTGGTTTCAGAGTTGGTCTGCGGAATCTCTTCGCGCAGCGTGTTGATCTCTTCTTCCAGATCGATGTCCTTGAGCAGTTCCTGAACGGCTTCGGCACCCATGCGGGCGTCGAAGTCATCGCCGAACTCTTCCAGGGCTTCGAAGTACTGCTCGTCGTTGAGCAGCTGACCACGCTCCAGCGTGGTCATGCCCGGGTCGATGACCACGAAGCTTTCGAAGTACAGCACGCGCTCGATATCACGCAGGGTCATATCGAGGAACATGCCGATACGCGACGGCAGTGATTTCAAAAACCAGATGTGAGCGACCGGCGAGGCCAGCTCGATGTGGCCCATGCGCTCACGGCGCACGGCAGCCTTGGTGACTTCGACGCCACACTTCTCACAAATGATGCCACGGTGCTTCATGCGCTTGTACTTGCCGCACAGACACTCGTAGTCCTTGACCGGGCCAAAGATCTTGGCGCAGAACAGACCATCCCGTTCCGGCTTGAAGGTACGGTAGTTGATGGTCTCGGGCTTCTTCACCTCGCCAAACGACCAGGAGCGAATCATGTCCGGCGACGCGAGGGTAATCTTGATCGCGTCGAACTCTTCGGACTGAGACTGCGATTTGAGTACTTTCACCAAATCTTTCATATGACGGCTCCTAGCTCTCTAACTCGATATCGATGCCCAGCGAGCGGATTTCCTTCACGAGTACGTTGAAGGATTCCGGCATGCCTGCCTGCATGGTGTGGTCGCCATCCACGATGTTCTTGTACATCTTGGTGCGGCCTTCGACGTCGTCCGACTTGACGGTGAGCATCTCTTGTAGCGTGTACGCAGCGCCGTAGGCTTCCAACGCCCACACTTCCATCTCACCGAAGCGCTGACCACCGAACTGTGCCTTACCACCCAAGGGCTGCTGAGTCACCAGCGAGTAAGAACCGGTAGAACGCGCGTGCATCTTGTCGTCTACCAGGTGGTTAAGCTTCAGCATGTACATGTAGCCAACGGTGACCGAGCGGTCGAAGGCATCGCCGGTACGACCATCGTACAGCACCATCTGACCGGATTCCGGAATGTCTGCCAGCTTCAGCAGGTGCTTGATCTCGTGCTCTTTGGCACCGTCAAACACCGGCGTGGCCATGGGCACACCGCCTTTGAGGTTTTTCGCCAGCGCGATGATTTCCTCATCGGTCAGCGAATCGATGTCCTCCATGCGGGTGCCAGGCGTGTTGTAGACCTGCCCCAGGAAGTCACGAATTTCCGCAACCTGCTGGCCACGCGCATCGCGCAGCATGGCCTCGATCTTGACGCCCAGGCCGCGTGCCGCCATGCCCAGGTGGGTTTCCAGGATCTGACCGACGTTCATGCGCGACGGTACACCCAGCGGGTTCAGCACCACGTCCACCGGCTCGCCCTTCTCGTCGAACGGCATGTCCTCGATGGGCATGATCGCGGAGATAACACCCTTGTTACCGTGACGACCGGCCATCTTGTCGCCTGGCTGAATGCGACGCTTCACCGCCATGTAGACCTTGACGATTTTCAGCACGCCCGGCGCGAGGTCGTCGCCCTGGGTCAGCTTGCGTTTCTTGTCTTCGAAACGCTCGTCCATCTCTTTACGGCGGTTTTCGAGCTGCTCATCGGCCTGGGCCAGCAGTTCGTTGTAGGCTTCGTCCTGCATGCGCAGCTTGAACCACTGCTGACGGGGCAGTTCGTCCAGGTACGTCTCGCTCAGCACGTCGCCTTTTTTCAGGTTCGGGCCACCGTTGACGGCCTGACCTTCCAGGGTGCGCTTCAGACGCTCGAACGTCGCGTCTTCGGCAATCCGGTAGGTCTCCTGCAGGTCCTTGCGTACTTCGTCCAGCTGCATCTGCTCGATGGACAGGGCACGGGAGTCCTTCTCGACGCCGTCACGGGTGAAGACCTGAACGTCGATGACCGTACCCTTCATGCCGGTGGGGGCGCGCAGGGAGGTGTCTTTCACGTCAGAGGCTTTCTCACCGAAGATGGCGCGCAGCAGCTTCTCTTCCGGCGTCAGCTGGGTTTCACCTTTCGGCGTTACCTTACCCACCAGAATGTCGCCGGGGCCGACTTCAGCGCCGATGTACACAACGCCCGCTTCGTCCAGCTTGCCCAGCGCCGATTCACCGACGTTGGGGATATCGGAGGTGATCTCTTCCGGCCCCAGCTTGGTGTCACGAGACACACAGGTCAGTTCCTGAATGTGAATCGTGGTGAAGCGATCTTCCTGAACGACACGCTCGGAGAGCAGGATGGAGTCTTCGAAGTTGTAACCGTTCCAGGGCATGAACGCGATGCGCATGTTCTGGCCCAGAGCCAGATCCCCCATGTCGACAGACGGGCCGTCGGCCAGAATATCGCCGCGTGCCACGCTGTCGCCAGGCCGCACAATGGGGCGCTGGTTCATACAGGTGTTCTGGTTGGAGCGGGTATACTTGGTCAGGTTGTAGATGTCGACGCCGGCTTCGCCGCCGATGATCTCATCTTCATTGACCCGCACCACCACACGACGCGCATCCACGGAGTCGATGACGCCGCCTCGGCGCGCCACGGCACATACGCCGGAGTCGCGGGCCACGAAACGCTCCATGCCGGTACCGACCAGCGGCTTGTCGGCACGCAGGGTCGGAACGGCCTGACGCTGCATGTTCGCACCCATCAAGGCGCGGTTGGCATCATCGTGCTCCAGGAACGGGATCAAGGCCGCTGCGACCGAGACCACCTGACGCGGAGACACGTCCATCAGCGTCACTTGCTCAGGACGCATGAAGGTGGTTTCGCCGCGGTGGCGTACCTGCACCAGGTCATCGATTAGCTTGCCAGACTCGTCTACCGCCGCCGACGCCTGGGCGATAACGAAGTCGCCCTCCTCGATCGCCGACAGGTGAACGATGTCGTCGGTGACCTGACAGGCATTCACTTTGCGGTACGGCGTTTCCAGGAAGCCATAGCTGTTGGTATGGCTGTAGGTGGCCAGCGAGTTGATCAGACCGATGTTCGGGCCTTCCGGCGTTTCGATCGGGCACAGACGACCGTAGTGCGTGGCGTGTACGTCACGTACTTCGAAGCCTGCACGCTCACGGGTCAGACCGCCCGGACCGAGTGCCGATACACGACGCTTGTGAGTCACCTCGGAAAGCGGGTTGTTCTGGTCCATGAACTGGGACAGCTGGCTGGAACCGAAGAACTCTTTCACCGCCGCCGCCACGGGCTTGGCGTTGATCAAGTCCTGGGGCATCAAGCCTTCGCTCTCCGCCATGGACAGACGCTCTTTCACCGCACGCTCGACGCGCACCAGACCTACACGGAACTGGTTCTCGGCCATTTCGCCAACGCAGCGGATACGACGGTTGCCCAGGTGGTCGATATCGTCGACGTCACCAAAACCGTTACGGATGTTGATCAGCTCGCGCAGCACATCGAGGATGTCCTTGCGGTCCAATACACCGGAGCCCACGTCGGAGTCACGACGCAGACGACGGTTGAACTTCATCCGACCCACGCCCGACAGGTCGTAGCGGTCTTCGGTGAAGAACAGGTTGTGGAACAGCGTTTCGGCGGCTTCCTTGGTGGGCGGCTCGCCAGGACGCATCATGCGGTAGATTTCGACCAGCGCTTCCAGCTGCGAGCTGGTGGTGTCCAGCTTCAGCGTGTCGGAAACGAAGGAACCGCAGTCCAGGTCATTGGTGTAGAGCGTTTCGATCTGGGTAATGCCACCCTGAGCCATGCGCTCCAGCACTTCTGGGGTAATTTCGGTGTTGCACGGGCAGATCAGCTCGCCCGTCCTGGTGTCGATCTGGTCTTTGGCCAGCGTTTTGCCGAACAGGTACTCCATCGGCACTTCCAGACGCTCCAGACCCGCTTTTTCCAACTGGCGGATGTGCTTCTGGGTGATCCGACGACCTTCTTCGACGATCAGTTCACCATCGGCACCCTTGATGTCGAAGGTGGCGGTTTCACCGCGTAGGCGCGACGGAACCAGCTCCACGGAGAAGCCAGACTTTTCGATATGGAAGGTACTGGTTTCGAAGAACTCGTCGAGGATCTCTTCGGTACTCATGCCCAGCGCGCGCATCAGCACGGAAGCCGGCAGCTTGCGACGACGGTCGATACGCACGAAGACGTTGTCTTTCGGGTCGAACTCGAAGTCGAGCCATGAGCCACGGTAAGGAATCACGCGAGCAGAGTAGAGCAGCTTGCCGGAAGAGTGGCTCTTGCCCTTGTCATGATCGAAGAACACACCGGGTGAGCGGTGGAGCTGGGAAACGATTACCCGCTCGGTACCGTTGATAACGAAGGTACCGTTCTCGGTCATCAGGGGGATTTCCCCCATGTAGACTTCCTGCTCTTTGATATCCTTGATAGCCTTGTTCGAGGAGTCGCGATCATAGATGATCAAGCGAACCTTGACGCGCAGCGGGGCGGAGTAGGTCACGCCACGCAGCTGACACTCCTTCACATCGAACGCCGGCGTACCGAAGCGATAGCTGACATACTCCAGCGCAGCGTTACCCGAGAAGCTCTCGATCGGGAACACGGACTTGAATGCCGCGTGCAGACCCACTTCGTGCCGCTCATCAGGCGAACGATCCTGCTGGAGAAAGTCGTAGTAGGAATCAAGCTGGATGGCCAGCAAGTAAGGCACATCCATCACTTGGGGCAGTTTGCCGAAATCCTTGCGGATGCGTTTTTTCTCAGTATATGAGTAAGCCATCTGTATTCCCCAGCTTGTTCACCATGGGTGACCGATGCGTGGTCATCTGCCCGCGGGCGTTTCAGACGCAGACAGCAAGCTCCTCAATCGGTAGCTCGCCGTCAAAAATCTTGATAGATAACAGTGTTACGGTAGTGCTGTCCGCGCTTCGTTGTTGCCTGCCGACACGCTCACGCTTTACAACTGACGCATTACAACAACGTACGCTTCACAACAACGGTCCTGCTATTGTGCTGCTTTTTACCGCAGCGGCTCTGTCGTTTCGCTGCACGGCAGCATATTACAACAGAAAAAGGCCGGCAGCGGGATAGCCCGCCGCCAGCCGTGGAAGCTTACGCAGCGCGTAAAGCCATCAGCACAAGGATTACTTGAGCTCGACGGTTGCGCCCGCTTCTTCCAGCTTCTTCTTGGCAGCTTCAGCGTCGTCCTTGGACATCGCTTCTTTGATGGTCGCCGGAGCGCCGTCAACAGCGCCTTTGGCTTCTTTCAGGCCAAGACCGGTGATTTCACGAACGGCTTTGATGACGTTGACTTTCTTGTCACCAGCAGACGCCAGTACCAGGTCGAATTCGGTCTGCTCTTCAGCAGCTTCGCCAGCAGCCGCCGGACCAGCCATAACGGCTGCGGCAGCAGAAACGCCGAATTTCTCTTCCATCGCTTCGATCAGCTCGACAACTTCCATTACGGACATGTCGGCTACAGCATTGATGATATCGTCTTTGGTCAGTGCCATTGTTCCATTCCTAACTTTGCGGGAGTCTCGGACAACCGAGAACTCGGGATTTATTGCAGGTTCAGGCTGCGTGTCGATAACGCGGCCCGCAAGAAACGCTGCTTAGGCAGCTTCGGCTTCTTGCTTCTGGTCGCGCAGGGCGGCCAGGGTACGAACCAGCTTGCCAGCGGAGGCTTCTTTCATGACCGACATCAACTTGGCAATTGCCTCGTCGTAAGTCGGCAGGGTTGCCAGACGATCGATGTCAGCAGCCGGAATCAGCTCACCTTCGTAGGCCAACGCTTTCACTTCGAAGTTCTGCTCAGTCTTGGCAAACTCCTTGAACAGACGAGCGGCAGCGCCCGGATGCTCAGTGGAGAAAGCCAGCAGAGTAGGACCAACGAAGCTCTCGTTCAGACACTCCCACTGGGTGCCTTCGAGTGCGCGGCGAGCCAGCGTGTTACGAACAACACGCAGCTCTACACCATTCTCACGCGCCTGCTTGCGCAGATCGGTCATTTTACCGACCGTGACGCCGCGAGAATCGGCAACTACGACGGAGAGTGCGCCCTTGGCCGCTTCACTGACCTCGGCAACAATCGCTTTCTTGCCTTCAAGTGCTAGTGGCACAGTGATCACTCCTTCGTGCCGAAACCCGTCAAGGTTTCGGAGGTTACCATCTCTTCCAGGCCCAACAGCGGCACAGGAAGCCTTAGGGGATGGTGCTCACCAGAAAGCGGTTGCTAAAAGCGTTAACCAACTGGCGGCCACACCATCTGCGCAGGCGCTTTAGGGCGATTAAGCCGCCACTTCAGAAAAGCGGCGGCACCTGCGGTCTTTGACGGTGCCTCATCTGGCATAAAGCTCAGCGAGGGACCGCAAAGTTCTTGCTCGGTTCCAGCCACCGGCAACACGAGATTTCGCCCGTGCCGCCAGCAGGACTATCCTCGACTCGCTTATACCAGCGAGGAGTGGTCGATAGTCAAACCCGGGCCCATGGTAGTGGACAGGGTGAATTTCTTGAAGTAGATGCCTTTGGAAGAGCTCGGCTTGAGCTTCTTCAGGTCAGCTACCAGTGCTTCCAGGTTACCCTGAACGGCGGTCGCGTCAAAATCGACCTTGCCCAGCGTGGTGTGGATGATGCCGTTCTTGTCGGTACGGAAACGCACCTGACCCGCTTTGGCATTCTTGACCGCAGTGGCCACGTCAGGCGTCACGGTGCCGACCTTCGGGTTCGGCATCAGGCCGCGCGGACCGAGGATCTGGCCCAGCTGACCGACAACGCGCATGGCATCCGGAGAAGCGATGACGACGTCGAAATCCATCACGCCTTTCTTGACCTGCTCGGCCAGCTCTTCCATGCCCACGATGTCAGCGCCGGCTTCTTTGGCCGCATCGGCGTTGGCACCCTGAGTGAACACAGCCACGCGAACGTCTTTACCGGTGCCGTTAGGCATGACGGTAGCGCCACGAACGACCTGGTCGGATTTACGCGGATCAACACCCAGGTTGATCGCAACGTCCAGAGACTCTTTGAACTTCACGGTTGACAGCTCAGAAAGCAGGGCAACGGCTTCTTCCAGAGAGTAAGCCTTGTTGCTGTCTACTTTCTCGCGAATCATCTTGGCGCGCTTGGACAGTTTAGCCATGATTAGAGACCCTCCACGTTTAAGCCCATGCTGCGAGCGCTACCAGCGATGGTGCGCACTGCGGCTTCAAGATCAGCAGCCGTCATGTCAGGCTCTTTGGTCTTGGCGATCTCTTCCAGCTGTGCACGTGTCACGGTGCCAACCTTCTTCTTGTTCGGCTCACCAGAACCGGACTTGATGCCCGCTGCTTTTTTCAGCAGTACGGCAGCAGGCGGCGTCTTGGTGACGAACGTGAAGCTACGGTCTGAGTAGACGGTAATCACGACAGGCGTCGGCAGGCCCGGCTCAATTTCTTGAGTCGCGGCGTTGAACGCCTTACAGAATTCCATGATGTTCACGCCGTGCTGACCCAGCGCGGGGCCTACGGGCGGACTCGGGTTGGCTTTACCTGCAGCAACCTGCAGTTTGATGTAAGCCTGTACTTTCTTGGCCATGATAATTACTCCAATTGGGTGATAACGCCTGACGGCTCCCCGGTACGCGTAAAGCAGCGCGGGGCTGCTTTACATGAATCCAGGACGGCACCCACGGCGCCATCCTGCAACAATTTGAGATTACTCTTTTTCTACCTGAGAGAACTCAAGCTCTACAGGCGTCGCGCGGCCAAAGATCAGCACACTGACCTGCAGACGGCTCTTGTCGTAGTTCACCTCTTCAACGACACCGTTGAAATCGGCAAACGGACCATCGATGACACGCACGGACTGACCCGGCTCGAACATGGTCTTGGGACGCGGCTTGTCGGTGCCGTCCTTCACACGACGAAGAATAGCTTCGGCTTCGCGACTGGTGATGGGCGCCGGCTTCTCTTTGGTGCCACCGATGAACCCCATGACACGCGGCGTTTCGTTCACCAGATGCCAGGTTTCGTCGACCATCTCCATCTCGACCAGCACATAGCCAGGATAAAACTTGCGCTCACTCTTGCGGCGCTTGCCGTCGCGCATCTCGACCACTTCTTCCGTCGGCACCAGGATTTCGCCAAAGCGATCTTCCATGCCATACATTTTCACACGCTCGATCAGCGAGCGCATGACATGCTTCTCAAAGCCGGAATAAGCGTGGACGACGTACCAACGTTTGGACATGAAAACTCCTAACCAATAACGCCGGACATCGCCCAGCCAAGAAGAGTGTCAATCAACCACAGCATCAACCCCACCACCAGCACCGCTACCAGTACGATGGCAGTCGTTTGAATGGTTTCAGGACGGGTTGGCCATACAACGCGCTGAATCTCTTTCCTGGCGCTGACAGCAAGCTCGATCAGGTCGCGACCCTTGGCGGTAGTGAGTGCAATCAATCCTGCCAATGCACACAGCACAACGACACCGAGGACACGATAGAGCAGGCCAATATCGGCGAAATAGGTATTACCAACGATTGCAACAACAAGCAGCGCTACAGTCGCCGCCCACTTGAGCCCGTCATGGCGCGTCTGTTGCACCTCATCGCCATGTTTTACGGAACTAGGCTTCATAAAAACGAGACTCCTAAGGGTGCAGCGAGCGACAAAGGAATTCTAGAAAGACATGCCAACCTGGGGAAGATTGGCAGGCCAGGAGGGAATCGAACCCCCAACCTGCGGTTTTGGAGACCGCTGCTCTGCCAATTGAGCTACTGGCCTGTATCGTCAAATGCGCAATTTACCACCTACGCAAGAGCGGGCGCCATGATAGCGAAGATTTTTCCGCCTGACAACCCTTACATCACACCCACTGCCGTGAGCGAAGACAAAAAAAGCGAGCATCGCTCGCTTTTTCCGCAATATGGAGCTCATGGACGGAATTGAACCGTCGACCTCACCCTTACCAAGGGTGTGCTCTACCCCTGAGCTACATGAGCCAAACACATCAAACTGGAGCGGGCGGCGGGAATCGAACCCGCACCATCAGCTTGGAAGGCTGAGGTTCTACCATTGAACTACGCCCGCCGAACTTGCCTAAAGAATGACAATCCGCTGCACGAGAAACAGTAGCTAATGCCCGCTTACCGGCTTTTCATTCACGAGCACTGACAAATCAGCACTCATACAATCTGGTGGAGAGGGAAGGATTCGAACCTTCGAAGCTTTCGCGGCAGATTTACAGTCTGCTCCCTTTGGCCACTCGGGAACCTCTCCAGCTGTGGCGGCACATTATGCCAGCCTTCAAAACAGTGTCAAGCCAAAATCTCTTTATTTTCGAGATCTTTACTGCTTACTGATTTAACCAATCAGCGCTGCGACTCGACTGCATCTGCTTTGGAACGCGCTGCATTCTGTCAAAGCAGCATGGAGAATGCAAGCCCTGCGCGAATTTTTTCCAACGAAACCGGCTCCGGCACCCGCGGCGCACCCGACATCTTGCCTGCGCGCTCGGCGAAGGTCAGCGGAAATGTGGCTTCGAGGCCGCCATACACCATGTCGGGCCAGACAGCATGGGGCACCTGAACCCCGCGCGACACCACGCGCGCATCCCCCCCGGTCAGCAGCATGGGCAGCGCCACTCCTTGCTGGTCACATACCTCGCTGTAAATGCGATTGATGGCACTGACCGCCGCCATGTAGATGCCATGGTTGACGGCATCCACCGTGCGCCTGCCAGGCTCCAGCAGCGCATCGGCCTCGCTATCGGGGTCGATGGCCACATTGCGGGTGCCCAGCTTGAGACTCTCTTTCATCAACCGTAACCCCGGGATGATGAAGCCCCCCAGATGCACCCCGCCCGGCAACACGAAATCAATGGTGATGGCACTGCCGCAGTCCACCGCACAGCAGCCGCCGGCCAGCTGGTAACCCGCCAAGGCCCCCATCCAACGGTCTACGCCCAGGCGGCCGGGCTCCTCATAGCCATTGACGACGCCCAGCGCCTCGGGTGTCGAGCGCGCCACATGGACCTGACGCACCTGGCGGCGGAGCAGGGCGACAGTTTCGTCCAGCACGGCGGCCCTGGCCACGCTGGAAATGCGCACCGCTTCTACTACGCCCAAGTCAGGAATATCCGCCCCTGGACGCCACTCCTCCCGGGTCCATACGGCCCCGCGTGAGCGGATCTCGCTGCTCTCGGCATCCTTGAGCCGCCACTTCGACAGCGTGTTGCCGATATCCAAATCCAGAATCATAGACGCCTACGTACGCTAATCTCACCGCCCGACAGGCGTCGCGAGTGACCGTTTTCAGTAACCCACAGGTTACCACTTTCATCGACATCGCCTGCAACGGCATCGCTGGTGCGCTCCCCCTGGATGACCCGAATGGGCAACCCTGAGTAGGCATGGCGCTGGTTCCAAGCATCGAGCCAGGGTGCAAATCCGCTGGTTTCGAATCCTGCCAGCATGCTCAGCAACCCCGATACCATGTCCGCCGCCAGCTGGTTGCGCGAGATTCCGGGCTGCGCATCGAACAATGCGGCCACCGGCTGGTCGATGGTCGCTCGGAGACTATCGGGCAGCATCAAGTTCATGCCAATGCCGATCACTACTTCACAGGGGCCTGCGGCATCCCCCGTCACTTCGATCAGAATACCTGCGAGCTTGCCAAGCTCGCCCTCGTTTTCGGCCAACAGCACGTCGTTGGGCCACTTCAGCTTGGGCGCCACGCCATACTGCTCGAGCACCTGAGAGACCACGACGCCCACCGCGAGACTTAGCCCCTCCAGAGCATTGACGCCGGATTCGAAGCGCCAGCCCATGGACACCATCAAACTCTGCCCCCAGGGCGTCGACCAGACACGGCCGCGCCGTCCGCGCCCTGCCGTCTGCAGCTCGACGAAACACACTTCGCCGTGGCCTGCACCCTGTGAAAACCGCTCACGCAGGTACTCATTACTGGAGGGCAGCTGATCTTCGACGAACAGACGCGCCAGCAAATGGCGGGCATCCGCAGGTAGCCGCTCGACGATACGCGCCCCATCCAACGGCTCGAGCGGGTAAGCCAGGCGATAGCCTCGTCCTTTCACGGCGACCAGCTCCACGCCTAGCGCTTCGAGTTTCTTCAGCTGCTTCCACACGGCGGCTCGGGAAACGCCTAACGCCTCCCCCAACTGTTCACCGGAATGAACCTCGCCATCGCTCAACAAACGCATCAGGTTACCGATGGTCATGTGCCTGCCCCAACTGGGAAAACGCCTATCTTAACGGAACCGTCACGAAGGCGAAAACTGCCGCGTTTAGGTTATTGACTTGGTGCTTTATTTAAGACAGTGCTGGTAGTGGACCGTACCCAGACCCTATAATGCCGCCCTATTTTTCCAGCAGGATCGCGTCGTGATCGAGAATCTTCGCAACATTGCCATTATTGCCCACGTTGACCACGGTAAAACTACCTTGGTAGACAAACTGTTAAGCCAGTCCGGAACGCTCGACCGCAAGGCCGAGGGTCAGGAGCGAGTCATGGACTCCAATGACCAGGAGAGAGAGCGCGGCATCACCATCCTGGCCAAGAATACGGCTATTCAGTGGCAAGATAGCAATGGCAAGGATTACCACATCAACATCGTGGACACCCCTGGGCACGCCGACTTCGGCGGTGAAGTAGAGCGCGTCATGTCCATGGTGGACTCTGTGCTGCTGCTGGTCGACGCCGTGGACGGCCCGATGCCACAAACTCGCTTCGTGACCCAGAAAGCCTTCTCGCAGGGCCTCAAGCCCATCGTGGTGGTCAACAAGATCGACCGCCCCGGCGCACGGCCTGACTGGGTCATCGACCAGATCTTCGATCTGTTCGACAACCTGGGCGCCACCGACGACCAGCTCGACTTCCCGATCATCTACTGCTCGGCCCTGAACGGCATTGCGGGCATGGACCCGGAAGAGCTGGCCGACAACATGGACCCGATGTTCCAGGCCATCGTCGATATCGTCGAGCCGCCGAAAGTCGAAGTCGATGGGCCGTTCCAGATGCAGATTTCTGCCCTGGACTACAACAGCTACGTCGGCGTCATCGGCCTGGGCCGCATCAAACGCGGTTCCGTGAAGCCCAACCAGCAGATCTCGGTGATCGGTGTGGATGGCAAGGTGCGCAAGGGCAAGATCGGCCAGGTCATGACCCACATGGGCCTCGAGCGCGTACAAACTACCGAAGCCACCGCTGGCGATATCGTCTGCATCACCGGTATCGAAGAGCTGTCCATTTCGGACACCCTGTGTGACCCGAGCGCCGTCGAAGCCCTGCCGCCGCTGTCCGTAGACGAGCCCACCGTCTCGATGACCTTCCAGGTCAACGACTCGCCGTTCGCAGGCAAGGATGGCAAGTTCGTCACCAGCCGCAACATCAAGGATCGCCTGGACCAGGAGCTGATCCACAACGTGGCGCTGCGCGTCGAGCAGGGCGAAACGCCCGAGAAGTTCAAGGTCTCTGGCCGTGGCGAACTGCACCTGTCGGTACTGATCGAAACCATGCGTCGTGAAGGCTTCGAGCTGGCCGTTGGTCGCCCCGAGGTCATCATCAAGGAGATCGACGGCGTCAAGCAGGAGCCCTACGAAGAAGTCATCATCGACTGTGAAGAGCAGCATCAGGGCTCGATCATGGAAGAGCTGGGCTACCGCAAGGGCGAGCTGACCAACATGAACCCGGATGGCAAGGGCCGTGTGCGCCTCGACTTCATCATCCCGGCACGTGGCCTGATCGGCTTCCGTGGCCAGTTCCTGACGCTGACGTCGGGCACCGGCATTCTGACCAGCCGTTTCGACCATTACGGCCCGCTGAAGCCCGATGCCGCCATCGAGCGTCGCAACGGCGTCATGGTCTCCATGGTGGATGGCAAGGCGCTGGCCTACGCTCTGTATACACTGCAAGAGCGCGGCAAGCTGATCATCGACCACGGTACCGAAGTGTACGAAGGCATGCTGGTCGGTATCCACAGCCGCGCCAACGACCTGGTGGTCAACCCCACCAAGGGCAAGAAGCTGGATAACATGCGCGCGTCGGGCAACGATGAAAACATCGTGTTGACGCCGCCGGTGAAGTTCACGCTGGAACAGGCTATCGAGTTCCTCGACTCCGATGAGCTGGTCGAAGTGACGCCGAGCTTCATCCGTCTGCGCAAGAAGCTGCTGAAAGAGAACGAGCGCAAGCGCTCCAGCAAGAAGTAAGCTGACCGCTGACACCGAAAGCCCGCCATCGTGCGGGCTTTTTGCTATCTCGACCCATGGTCGACTGGGCTGAACGGGCCACAAATATCATCATTAACGCAACCTAAACACTAGCGCGCTGGAAAGCGTCGCCATTCTATCGCACAGTAACGCAATCGTTGACGCCCTCGGGGGGCTGTCACGCTACACTTCCTACAAGTGTTTGGATACCTACCCCCATCCGACACCACTATCAGGGACACTCCTGCGCATGAGCGGTCTTGACGCCCTCCCCGCCCTAAAGGACGGGGATTCCAACTTCTTGAGGGCAACGTCCTGCCCC